>Ga0179591_1325569_pt1 | contig 17467 bp, 27 predicted proteins | sample CZOMad2_1_08_16f_FD_182891 | JGI IMG/M metagenome (GOLD analysis project Ga0179591, IMG submission 182891) | Vadose zone soil fungal communities from Angelo Coast Range Reserve, California, USA - CZOMad2_1_08_16fungal (PacBio error correction) | ecosystem: Environmental > Terrestrial > Soil >... | reverse complement strand
AGGAGAAAGTATAGGCGGCGTTTTCACCCTTTTGGATGCACCTCCCCTTCTCCTTTTTTTTCGAAGCGCAAGAAAAACCCTTTTTCGCCGGGTCCGTGTGCCTTTTTTGGTTTTACGCCCAGTTGCGCTTTCTTCCCTCGTCGAAGTACTCTTTCCTTTTGGAACCCGTCCGCAGCAACTGTGTGGACGCCTGTGCGGCTGTCAAAATCACCGTTCTTGATCAGGGTTTTTCACTACCGAAGAACGAAAAATTGCCGTCCTTGCAATTTTTTCTACAGGTGTTCGCTCTCCCATTGATGCCGCCTCCTTTTTCTTGGGGAGGTCAGTTTTTCTCCCCTACCCTGTCCACCATATTTATCAATGGGTGCCATTCCTCTCCTGTCCCCTCCCCCACTTCCTTGCGAACCTATGCAAACTTTCCTCATGTCGATCTGTGTGGTCCTTCCCCCCAGGTGATTGGTTGCATTCCTCGTGTTCTTGAATCGGTCCAGTGTTCAGGGGATAGTTTGGGTTTGAGTGTCACGGGTGTCTTCCTTTGTTTTTGCACGCCGATCGTTCTTTCCTACGGCACGGAAACCTGACGCTTTTTAGATTTCGATTGCGTTCTTGGTGATTCTGGGGAGGTATCCCTTCTTCCTTTGCTTGCAGTCTTTTTACCTTTCCTGGTCGGAAAGGCGGCTGGTTCCCGTCCCTTGCCTCCCCCTTTCAGGTCCGTGGAAAATCCCCCTCCAACCACCCCGGGACCAATTTCTCTGGGTCGGGTTTGAACCTTTTGTGGCAGTTTTGTCCGTACCCATACGCTCATGGCATTGGCTTTTCTTCTCTTTGACATAAGGGGTTACATCGTTCTTTTCCGTGACCAGCCTTCGTTTCATTCCGTGCTCTTGGCCTTGGTGCCCTTGCCAACGGTCAGGGCGTCTTTTTCCCTCCCCCTGTTTATACGATCTTCCCCCCTCTTCTTTTCCCTGTTGCGCCCGGATCCCTTAATTTGGTTCCCCGGGGATCGTTCGGTAGCCACACTTCCTCAAACCTATTGTCGCCCTTCCCCCTTCCCCCTTCCCCTTCTTTTTGACAGTGAAGTGTTTCTTGAGTTCCCTCGCCCCCTCTCTTGGATTGTCCGAAGGCCGATCCAAAGTCCTTGGGGCGCGCGCTCCCGTTCGAGACGTTGCAACTTTCCTCCCTTTTTTTTTTCCTTTTAAAGCAATTCTTATAATTTTTTTTTTTCCTGTTTTGGGTGGTTTCGTTTTTTTTTGAAGAGTTTGATTCCACTGATCCTCTTACATATTCCAATTGAAGAAACGGTGATCCCCCCCGCGCGCGCCCTTCTTCACTCCTGACTTTGTTTTTTGGAAACGTTTACGAGCTGGGGGACCTTGGACAGTCGGCTGTTCTCCTTCTTTTTTTTTGGCGGAAAATAAGTGGAGTTCCCCTCCTCTTTTCGACGGTCTTCCCAGAATCCGTGGAACATTCAAGGGGTTTATTCCCCGTAGTCCATAAGACTATTGGTGCCCCTCTCCCTTTTAGAGCGATTCGGTTTATTTCTCCCAGTTTTGGAGAGACTAGAATTTTTCCCATTTACCAATTTGGCGGTGCTGGCTTTTTCTCCTGGGCAATCAGGTGTTCTTTCTCGCGATTTGGGGTATTGGATTCATTTCGGTCCCTTCCTGTTTCCCCCCTTGCATTTGGTTTCTTTCTTTCTGCGCTTTTCTCATTTGCTGTTGCGGCTGTTCCCTGCAGCTGATTAGACTGGAGCCGGGCTCAGGCTTGAGTCCAATGTGGCCCTTTACCTTTTTGCCCGTTTTACCAATCTCCCCTATCGAGAAGCTGTTTTGGTCAGGGGCTTTTGGTACCTATGGCACACCCTCAACAAGCCGGTCTTATGCAAGTTTTCCCTTCCTTTTCCCCCCCTCCTTCCCTTCAAAGTGGTTGCCCTCTTCTCTCGCTGTACCGCGGTCCCCTTGTTGAGATTTGTTGGGTCCATTCACCAATTGCTCTTCCCCCAAGAGTTTCATGTTTGCTCGCTTTTCCGTTATCCCAAAGTGAACTTATGTCTTTTCCTGTCCCCCGGCGACCTCTCTTGGTGGTCAGTCGACCTGATTCCTTCAATTTTCCCCCCTCTTCCTTTTCGGGCTTTTGACCCCGCGATCCCTCCTTTCCTTTCTCCTCCGCCCAGCATTTTCTTGCCATCTTTCCCCGTGTCTTTTTAACACGCACCCTGGCGTCTCCTCCCCCCCCAAGGTGATCCCCCCACAGCCGGTGCTCTTTAGGTTGCAATATATTTTGGGAAAACGGCCCTGACGTGTAAACCTTATCCTTTTCAGATTGACGAGACTCCGTTCAACCGGGCCGGGGGGGCTTCTCCTTCTGGGCGATCCCAACGCCGGTCCCCAAATTAATTACCATTCTCCCCTTTTTTTCTTTTTCAGGCGATACTGAGGAAAACTCTTTCCCACGGGCGAGTTCAGGTTCGTCCTGGTCAGCAGCAGGGCAGTTTTTTTTCAGCGCGGGTGCTTTTGACACGGATCGCCAAATTTCTTTGAAAACAGGAGCTCTCTTTCCTCCTTTGAGGGGACCATGGTGGGGTTCCCTTCCCCGATTCCGGCTTTTTTGGGCGCAGTATCTTCTGCATTGGTTCGTTCTGGTCCCCTTTTTCCCATGATAAAAGTTTGCGGTGGTGTGACGTCATTTCCCCCCTTTTGGGCTCCGCTAGATTACTTCTTTCTTTTTTTTTTCTAACCAACTTTGCGCTTGCCCTCCGCGGCGTCTTCTTTGCTTCCCCAATTGTGCACACGTCGCCAAGGGGAGCTTTGCGAGGTTTTGGTTTTTGGTCGGGTACCCAGTATACCGCGTTCCCCTTTCTTTGCGAGCCGGACGACCCCCGTACCGTAACCCCCAACCTCCCGTTGAACCCAGCCCAAGCAGTTGTCGGCTCCCTTTTGATGAGGTAAGATCTTTGGATGGGCGCACCGCTTTGCTTGGGAAGTTGTCCACTAGGGGTCCATTTTTCACCTTTGCTCCGGACCTTTTGTCGGTGCTGCGTTCCGGTTAACCCCAGCCACAAGGACGGCAGAACACCCCTGTTGAGCTTTGTGTCCCCCAAGGCGTCTGTTTTAAGGCACTTTTCTTCTCCTCCCTTGTCCCTGAAAACAATGTTCCTTCCTTTGCTCACCCTCCCCCCCCCCCCCCAGGTGAGATTCGAGAGATCCCCCCCTTACTCGGGTGAGCTTTGAGGTTGGGGAGTGTTTTTCTTTGTTGACATTATTCTTCCTCCCTCCCCTCCCCTAGTTGTTTGAGTTATCATCCTCCCCAGTATGGCCCTACCCCCCCACCCCAACACCTTCCATTCCCCTGTTCGGGTCTCTTTTCTTTCTAACACTGGTCTGTCCCCCAACTGTTGGACTTCACATTTCCGGCTCCATTGACGAGTTTATGCTTTAGAGAATTTAGTGAGTTTCCATCCCCATTTCTCCCCCCTCTTGGAGGGGCCCCCTTTTGCCCCTTGCGGTCATCCTTTGGCGTTTGAAACCTACCGTTTTTCAGCTGTTTCACGTCTTTTGGATCTGACAACTTTTCTCTCGTAAACGGTAGAATGTACTTATTTGATTTAGACCATGGTTCATTATTATTTTGCGCAGGCTTTTCGCTTGGCACCACACATCCCCTCATAGGCGTACCTCCCACCTCATTCCCGTTAGCATGTATGTCTGTTTCCTTTTTTTTTTCCTTTTTGTTATATACTTCTTTTTTTTGGGCGGGCTTTCTACTTGGCACCATACGGGTATGTGCCTTTCTCCCTGACCGTCAGCAAAACCTTAGACCCCCATTCTCTCAAATTCTTCCTTTTCTCCATTTGTGTCTCTGAAGAAGTCCTCCTCTCCCCCGTTTTCACGCACAGTTGTCCACAAATCCCCCCCTCTTGGTCCTTTTTTGATAAGCCCCCCCTCCCCCCCAGTTTTTGGCCTGAGTCCCCCCCCGCCTTCTTCTTTTTCAGGAAGGACACCACCCCCCAGATTTCGTACCTTTCCCCTACAACGCGGGCGGTATCTCCCCACATGGTCCGCCGTGTTAAAAATGGCCCGTCTTTCCCTCGTTCGTTCACTTTTGCGATTCCTATCCCCAGTTTTTTTTAGTTTATGTTCCCTTTTTCTCCCTCCGTCCTTAAGAAAACTTTCGTTTGTTGCTCCTTGCATGCCTATAAAGGGGCGTGAACGTACCTTTTGGCCGGTTTACTCTTTTCCTCATAACCCTACCCCCGAAGTACCCCCCCTTTGGGCCTGTGTGTCCTCTCTCCGGCCTGACGGGCTAGTTTTTAGCTTCAGGCCGCCCTGTTCCGGCCCCGACGGATTGCGCAAAAGAGCCCTCTTGACCTCCTTTTGCGCGGTTGCGTGTCGGATTGGGCATTTTTCTGAACATGAGGTAACCCTTTCTTACTGCGTGATGCGTTCTCCCTTCATTCCCGTCCTGTTGATCGGTTTTCCCTACAGCAGGGCCTTTTGACCTACAGAATCAAGTTTCGTCCCATTGGTCGACCCTCACATTCCCCTCTTTTCCTGTGATTTTTTAAATATCTTTTCTTCTTCGCCCGAATTCTTTCTGGGTTGGCCTTCCCTGGGCCTCTTTTTCTTGTTATTGCAATTTTAAATCCCGCCCTCCTTCCCCCCCACCCGCGTCAGGGATATCCCATTCTTCTTCCTTTGCCTTTGGTCGTCGCTGAAACCATTTCATGCTCGGCTTGTGCGGTGATTTTGCTCTGGCAAATACTCCCCCCACCTTCTCCGTCCTTTACTCAGATCGGAAAACCCCCCCTGTGCGGATTGCCCTGCTCTTTCATCTTTGTCCCTTCCCTGGCCAACTTAAAGGGCTCCTCTTCTTCGGAAGATTTCGACGGCATATCCTCCCCCACCACACGAGGGTAACCCTTTTTGCCTCCTCCAGTGTCCACCAGGGGGGCGGTTACCGCAGGGGTTTCCCGCATCCTTCTTCCCCCCACATTGCGTCCAAAAAGACCAGCCTTTCGAGGGCCTCCGCCCAGCCCCCTTCACTTGAAACGAGTTCTTCTTCCCAACCCCTTCGCCCCCACCCGAGCACGTAGTTTAGTTGGTCCATTTTCCCCCATGCCGGTTTCCCTCTTGGCATCCCTCCTATTCTCCCCCCCTTCCCATGGGCGAGAGACGTTCGTAATGAGTTGTTTCCCACTTATTTTCGCCCCTTTGCCAGGCTTCTACAGCTGCAGTCCCCCCCCCCCCCCTTAATCTGGTAAACCATTTAGAACAACGTCGTACTTGGACCATTTCCTTTGTTTTCTCTTAAACCGTGCAGGTCGGCCGCGTCCCCGGTGTTTCGTCGTTCTTCTTTTGATCACACCTAGTTTTTTTCCCTCCCCCCACCCCAAGTTTCAGAGTCACGCGATTGATTTTCTCTTTGGTTTTTAACTGAAAGCACCAGCCAGACATTTTAACTAAAGCCTTGCGTTCCCGCCCTTTTAAACTTTTCCCTCGTCCCGGACCCTGTCAGTTAATGCCGGTGCCACTCAGTAGCGACGTCCTTCCCCCCTTCCCCCCCTCACTCGATGAACCCTTCTCTGCCTTTGTAGACATTGCGTTTTGTTTTCGTTGATCAGGTTGTGCCTGATTTCCCCCTGTCACGCTCTCTTCTTCCCAAATAAGGTTGCCGACCGTTTTTTCTCCTCGTTATTCGTATTTGTTGTAGTTGACCGATTTCCTCGTTCCTGCCCACCATGGACTGGAAGTCCCCCTTTTCCCATTAGGTTTTCTTGACTTGAGCGTCCTTCCACCCCTTCCTCTGTAGCCTTTACCATCTTTACGCCCCAGATCTCATTGTATTTTTTTTTTTTTTTTCTGGTTACGTGTGGTCCACACTGCCCCCCCAACGGTTTTGCTGCTCCCCCTAGTCCGATTGCGCTTGCCTTTTGAAGCTTTACGGGGGATTATACAGCTGGAAGATTTCCCCTACAACGCCTAGACACCCCCCTTCCCCCCCCTCTGTCAGTCACCAGTACCCGCTCGTGACCGATATGAAGTCTTCTGTTGATACCTCGCCTAGGCTGGCTACCCGTGTTTTTTTCCAACTTTCCCCCCCCCCTCTTTTTTTCCCCTAATCGCTTTTTTTAACAATCTGTCCTCCCTTGGCGCGACATAAATTTTTGTGCCTACCACGAAATCACCCCCCGGTGTCCAGTTCCCCCCCCCCCCTTTTTCCAGATCCATGATTTAATAGATAGGGGACTGTTCAGCAATGACCCGTGCTTTTGCTGGCCACAGGGAATTCTCTTTACACTGATAAACTCGCTAACGGCTTCGCTCGAATTGATTGTCCCACGCGACACCGTATGGCGGGCCCCCATTTTGGTAATTATCGTGCCCCTGCAGTCGTGTCCAAAATTCTTCATTAGCAAACCCAAGGCTTTCCCGTCTTTTTTCGTTGAGCACACCCCTTTTTTCCCTTTGTGCCGAGCCCCATTTCATACTGGTCGATACCCCGCCGGTTGGTGTAAAAAGAATCCGGCGGCCCGTTTCCCGGCACCTTTTTGTTCTGTTTTGAGCCCACCCATATCCTTGTGTATACTTGACCACTACGCACTGCGAATCGTCTGCTTTCGCCTTCCCCAATGAGGTTCCTCGGCGGCCGTCATCTGAAACGTGTGAGTCGGCCCCACCTTGTCCGGTGCAGATAACATTTTCCCTTCTGCAAAGTGTTCATTCTGTGCCCCTTTTTCTGTTACACACTTTTTTTTTTGTGTCGGCCAAGCGCGAGGTTTATTACTTGTATTCCCCCCTTCGAGGCTTTCCACCCTGCATTGCAGTCGTTGAAAACTCCCTCCTTTCCGAACATCGCGAACCCCCATCCGCAAGTTTTCTCATTTACCACCCCCCCAAGGCTTTCCCCCGCTTGGGGCCTTTTTCAGTACGAGCCCTTTCCTCCCGAGGTTCCCTTGTTTTTGCGGTTCAATGTTGGCTACCCCCTGGCTTCTGATCTAACCATAGTACTCTCATTCACCCGCCTTCTTAGGCTGCTTTGTGTTCAGAGACCATTCCTGGATTCTTTTTTCATCTGCGTTCCTCGTAGACAGGCCCCCCCTATTCTTTGTGGCAAGAGACCTCATCACCCGCTTTCGGTAGGTCCTCTTAAAGACGAACGCAAGATGTGCTACGTAACGAAGTTAGACCATTTTAATACTTAGTGACTCCCTGATGTTTTTGGTTGGAGACTTCTAGATCACATAAACACTTCCACCCCGCAAATGCCATGGCTGGCGTTTTATTCCCTTTAGCGGAGACCTGCCTTCCTTTTGGCTACCCACCTTGATACAGCGTGTTTTTTTGTGGTTAAGACAGTGTGCAAAATCTCTCAGCGTTCTGCTGCTGCTCTCCCCCCCAAAGTTTTCCGATTGTCTTTTTCTCTCTTTGTTTGCTGTTATTCCCTCTCTAGATTTCCGGAACCATGGGTCCCCCGGTCGCATAGGGAGTCCCGTTAGGTCCTGCGGGTTGTGGCCCCCGCGGAACCCATCGTCCCCTCGGGGTTTTTGACACAGTTGTGGTCCTTCTCTTTTTGAAACCAACTCCGACTGTGAAAAATGGCTGGGTCTCGTTGGTCGAGACCTGCCTGGTATCCTGAGGTTCACGCGCGTCTGGGAGAGTGTGTGTGGCTACCTGTTTGTTCTTTTGCCATTGGTGTATAGGGTGTAACGCCTCCTTTTTTCCTAAACCATTTCGGCTGGGGCTTGTCCACCTGCGTGCTCCCCTACTCAGATGGGGACTCTCACAAGGAGGCTCCTGGGCCGGCAGTCTCTGTGTCACACCCCCCCCTAGGGACAAAAGGAGATTTTTGGTTTTAACCCTTATTTCCTCGACTTCCCGTTCGCACCCAGAGATATACCGTGCACCGGACAGTTGGGGGTTCTTACGTTCTTTCTCTCTAGAGGGACCGTACTGACGCGACAAGGAATGTCGCCTTCTCGCCGACACCCTAAAGCATCTGTTGTACTCAGGGATGTCTCTCCGTGATTTCCCTCCCCCCATTCCATCCGGAGTCACTTTGCAAGCTTCCTATCGTTCACTACTATAATCAAACCATCACTATCCACCATGCGATCACGAGTACTTACTCCTCTTTTCTATCACAATTACACTCAAAAGGCTTTTTGTCTTTGTCTTTTCTTACACCGTATGGTTTTAGTCCCCAATGCAACCCATGTAGCTCGGCCGTGTGGGCCGCCCCCATATCGCTTTCCTTTCATCTTTCGATGGTCTTGACCCCGCATTATCTCTCGGCGCCTGTCTATCAGTACTTCTAACCGCCCTCCCCCCTCTAGCTCCCCGCCTATCACCGCCCTCTTTCTCTTCTTCAGGCTCTTCCCTGCTTTCTATTGCAATCAAGGGTTGTCTCTCCGACTATCTCACCCCCAATTCTGAGCGCTAAGTTGTATCTGTTGACAGCTTCTCCCACTCCACCCCGTGGAATGAGGTTGCTCCTACAATGAAGACTTGAACTTCCAGCGGGGGGGGTGACCAGTCTTATGTATAGATACGCTTTCTTGCGTTTTGGTGACAACTAGAACAATAAACGGTGGAGATCGTGATTCGAGACGTTTACACCTTCACCAATTCAAGGCTGCCTAAGTTCAGTCTGGGGTACTCTTGTACCAGGATATTTTCCCTCTGTTGGCTTTCCAGTCAATTAACTGCCACCCTGGCTACCCCTTGGTTCTTTTCCCGGTCACCTATTTTAAACCCAACCCAGGCATTTTCTGGATCGTCAGTTTCCTGACACACATTGTCGTAGGGGAGTTCGTTTTATGTATTCTGGGTTTGCTTAAAAGATGTTGTCGCCTTCCTTGAGGTACTGCGTTATGATCTCTTTTTTTGTTTCGCCCTGTCCTCGTTTCACTGTTAACGCGTCACGGACCCCTTTCAGCTTCGGAGCTGGGTTCCGCATGAATCTGCGGCCTGCCTGTGTCATTATTGGTTATCTTCCCTCGCCCCCGTGTGTGCTTTTTCGTCAGTCTCTGCGGATTCCTTTTCCTCCCGGAAGCAGTCCTCTTTGTGAAACAATCACTTACAAATACCGTCAGTACCACAAAAGTCGCGGGTTTGTCGGTATTGCACCTCTTTTTGTGTTGATTGGTTGTTTTTCCGGTCGACCCCCCACAGGAACGGGATAGTCCTCTGGTTGCGATGATGCTCTGTTTTCATAGCGTGTTGTCTTTCTTCTTCATTTCTTCCTTGCCGGTATTACCTAGTGGTACCAGACCCCTTTTTGAATTCCTTTTTTCCCCCTTTTTATGTTTTTCCATTTTTTGCCGATGTGCAACGTCCCTGCCGGCTTTTTCCCTCCCCCCTTCTTTTTACCCACGATTTTCCGAATTTCCTTTTTTTTTTTTTCTTGCCCACAGTATTTGATCCCGTGTTTTACCGTGGGGGCCTTTTTCCCGTGTTTCTCGGTGCGACCCCTGACATCCTCCCCCCCTCTGTGCTCTGTTTCCCTCGCATTGCCATGACGGGAGTCACAGTTCTTAATTGCCCCCCTTCCTCTTGCCTTCTTGATTTCAGGTGGCCATATTACCTTGTCGGGTTGCGGAGGTGGGAAACTGGGTCGCTGCCCTCCAAGTCCCTTCCTTTGTTGTGTTGATGTTCTTCCCCTAAATTCTCCTGTTCCCCTGCTTAACTGCTGCTGGGGTGGATGTGCAAGATTTGATCCCACTTTTATTTTTCACTTCCCATGTTTATGCCAGGAGTCCCCTTCCCTTTATCCCATGTTTCCATTTGAAAATCCGTGAAGTTTTTTTTCTTCCTTGTGTTACCCACGATGCTGTGTGGTTGTTTCTTTTCTATTTTTGGGGGCAGGCGTTCTTTCTCCCCTTGGCCCACTGCGGGGCGATACCACGTGTTTTGAAAAAAACGACAGGTCTGGTTCTTCTCTGCCCTTCGCCATTCTTGTGGAAATACCTTTCTTGATGAAGATGTAGTTATCAGTTACGTATACCGCATGGATTTTTTGTCAGGTCCCCCTGCTCCTACCGGACGCATGGACCCGTTTTGATGCGTTCCCGCTACCCTCCCTGGCTGCCTTTTCTTGTGTTTTCTTCGGGTGATGAGGGACGCGCCCTCCCGGTTTTTTTCCCGAGAGGTTTTTGTTTTGTTGTTCTTTTTTTCCCTGGAACGGCGCCCAGTTTTTTTTACATTGCTGAATGGGGGGTTCCCCTTCGCTTGGATGCCCTTTGTTCCCCTTTTTTGCCTTATCTCCTTTTTGGCTCGGTACGCCTTCACCGGGGTCCTTTCCCCCCTGGAGTTGGGTCTACTTTCTTTCCTGTGGAACGTCCTCTTCTTCTCGGGTTCAGATTCAGAATTCGATTCTTTGTCTAGCGGGTTCCGGCGCTGCTATGCCGCGGCCAAATCCCGCGAACCCCTCCCCCTTGTCTTGGTGTGAAATTGGTTGGCGCCCTTTTGTCTCCCTTCAACCGTAAGAGGAAACATCTATGATTCCGCGGTGATTAGTTCCCGTGAGTCTTTTTTTTCCTTTTTGACAGGAAATCCCCCCCCCCTTTCCAAAATCAGAGGGAGTTGACTGGTCGCTTTCCCTTTCCCCCCCCCTTCACCTTTAATCGTCCGGTATGGTTCTCCCTCTTGAGCGCCATTGAGAGAACATTCCTTCCTTTTTTTTTTTCCCGTGCCTTTTTTTTTTTGAACGATTCCTGGCATTTTGCAGGGCCGTCTCCACGTCGGCGCTTAGCTTGTTCCATTCGCCTCCCCACCCTTTCCGTACCACTCCCAAAAAGTCTGTCATTCCATTATCCCCCCTCTTTCTCTTTCGGTTCTAATCTCTGCGCCTTTCCCCCTTTTTTCCGAACACTCTCAAGGCCTTTCTCTTCTCTTCAGCCCCACGGAGACGGGCCGGGTGCTTCCCTGTCCTTCCGGATCCAGCAAGAACCATCGTTCTGATTCCCCCTCCTCCTTGTTGCAGGCGAACTTGAGTTTTTCCCCCCCCCCCGTTTTCTTCGGTTTCAGGGGCGTGTTTTATAATTTTCTCATCCCTTGGCCAAGGCGTCAGCTTTTTTTTGGATGTATTTCTGTCCCTTTCTCCAAGTTCCTCCCCATGTTTTGTTCGCGTCCTTTTCCTTTCGGGGACCATTGCGTTGCCCCTCCGCACCCTGTCTGTTCTCCCGTGGAAAGGTTGTGGTGTTTTTTTCTTTTTCCCCCTGCCAGGCGGTGTTGACGCCTTTTCCTCTGGTCTCCTCTCCCCTATCCGAGGATGTTACACTGGTTCTGGAGTCACATTTTCTTGCTGCTGCTGTTTGCCACATTTGCCCTCGGCGCGTGCTGCGTATTGGTTTCTGCATCATTCTCCCCCCTCTTGGTGCTTTCCTGCTCTCCCTCTCCCCTCCACCCACGTAACCTTACCAGTGAACGGACTTAACCCCTCCCCCCTCCATCCCTTTTGCGAAAACGTGATTTTAGTCCTTCCTTTTTTCTGGGGGCGCGCGCAATTTTTTCATGTCCCTCTTTCCCCCCAATGTTCCTATGGCGAGGGGCGCGGCGGCCATTTTCCCCCCCTCCACCTGTCGCACACGTTTTCTTTTTCCCCGAGTGCGTCCATTGTTTTTTGGTTTACCCCTGTCTTAAGGCTACTGCATCGTTCTTTCCCAATCTCCACACCCTTCATTTCCTTTTCCCTTCCTTCAGCTGGCTTCCGTTTTCCTTTTTTGGTGAGCTCCGATTACCCGTTTTTATTTTTTTTTATTTTCTGTCCCACCTTTAATACCTATTTTTTACCTGTACCATCCGGTTGAGAGTCCTCTCCCTATTTTGGCCCTCACCCTCAACCACCTAAAGTTCCCCTTCGTCGTCACTTCCTTTTTTTTAGCATCAGTTCCCCTTGCTATCAACCTGTAAATGTTCCCCTCCCTTTCTCGTAGATAGCGCCGGAGAAGCCCATGAAGCTCTTCTTATCCCCCACTTGATTCCCTATTTTGCTGTTTCTTCCGTTGTTGAACTTACTCCTCTCTCCCCCCCCCACAAACCTTCTCCTTTTCCCCTATAGTGCTACCTACGTTCCCCCCTGGTACGGGCGTTGGATTTTTCTTCTTTTCATAACGTTTTTTTGACCCCCTTCGTTGCTTAATTTTCCCTTTTACGGTTACAATAGGTCTGTGCACGTTCCCTTTTGCAGCCAGACTACTCTTTTTTCCATTCCTGGTATGCCTTTCCCCCTCCCCCAACACCGGCAAGATTTCCTCGCTCCTGGCACAATTGGCTTGAGTTGTAACTCCCGCTTTCGTTAAGCACAGTCCTTTCCCCTTTGGTCTCCCAAAATCCACGTTCTTGTATGTCCCCTTTTTGACACTGTCCCAAAACAACCTGTTCCTTTGAACATGGCCCACCTTCCTGTAACCTTTCACATCCCCCTTTTCACCTGCTTTTCGCCTTGTTTTAGTTCCCCATGTCCTCCGCCCCTTGTCAAGAGGCTATTAGTTTTCGTCTTTTGTCTACCTTTCCGCAGGCTGTCTTTGAAACTGTGGGCGCCCAACCCCCCCCTCACTCCCCTCCCTTTTGCTCAATTATTTCCTTTTTGTCCACCACGGGAACCTCTTTAATCTGTTTGACGATTTCTTTTTCTCTTTGGAGACAGTAAGCCTCCCCCCCTTTTTCCCCGCTGTGAATATGATCTTCAGGAGTATCCCTCTGTGAGACTCCGTTCCTTCTTTTCTCCTATGTCTGCGGTTCTCCCATCCAGACAGTCCCACTCTTTTATTTGACTTCGCTTTTTTGCCTGTTCTTTGAGGGGGGTCTGGTGACCCTGGGACATCTGTTCCCCCCCCCGCCTTTCTATTCTGGTGGCAGTCTCCTTGACCTTTCCCCCGCAGTGGGTTCGGCAGTGACAGGCGTTTTTTCCCCTTACACCCCAGGGAGAGTCGATTTCTGCCCTGTTTGAAGCCTTACAACGGCTTTTTACTAACTGTTTCCCCTCTTTTCTGGTCTCTGTCTTTTTCCTTCTCCCCCACATGCCCCCCCCCTTTTGGTTGTTTTTTTGTGTTCTTTCCCTCCTAAACGGACAAATCAGAGTACTAACCTCCCTTTCCTTTGCCCCTGATTACCTCGTTCCTTCCTGTTTTTTGGAAGTCATCCTCCCTTTTCTTCCCTGTCTAAAGGATTTTTTTCTTTTTTTTTTTTCTCGTTATTCCTGAATGCGGTTGTTGCCCTCCCTTTTTTTATGTACCTAGTCCCCCTTCGGGATTTCTGAACCTTCTCCCTTTTTCCCCCCCAGCCTGGGGCGCTTCTTACGCCTTTTGCCTAAGGGCCGTTTTTTCCAGCTCCCGTCATTTTTCCCCCCCCAGAGCGGAACATGCTGGCTTTCAATCTGGAATTTCCCCCCCCTTTCGGCGTTCCAAAGGGGCAGATCGTTCCCACCTCTTTTGGAAAACGAAATTGGTGCGCGCCCTCCCCCTCCCTTTTCATTAAGAAGGGGTTCCCGTATCGGAATCCCCCTTCTCCTTTCCCGGAGCAAGGTACTTTTTGGGCGTTTTCCCCCCCCCCCACTGACAGATTTAACTCATCTGTTTGTATTATTCACACCACTGGCCTGGGAGTTGCGGGCCCGTTTGCAGTTTTCTCTCTTATTTTCTTTTTCTCCCCAATGAACAGGCGGCCTACATGCGGTCTCCCTCCCCCCCAGCCACCCGTAAAGCATAAACCATCACTTAGCTTTCTTCCTTTTTGCTTTTTGATGATGTAGCTTCTTTTCCCTTATGTAGTAGGATCATCACCCCTTCTTTCCCTCCCCACCCCAGAATCAGCCGACACAGGCCATCCTGATCCCGTCATCCACCAGAAAATTACCCCCTGTCTCGGCCAGTTTTACCCCGAAGTGACCCCCCTCCCCTTTTTCGACCTGTTTTGCCCAAAATACGTTGTCCCCTTTCAGGTAGGATCTCCTTCCCTTTTTCCGTGCAGTTTCCCGCCCCCCTGGTGTCGATATGAGTGCCTGCGCGATCCCCCTTCACCCGTTGACCCCTCCCTCTCCTGTATTTCCTAAGTTATTTCTTCTTTTTTATCGCCCATTCTTTTCCTCCCAGTTTTCAACGCTTTCCTTTCCCCTTTTTTTTTCTGCCATGGCCCGAGCCTGAAATCCCCTTCCTTTGTCGTCCCCCCCCCCTGGTTAGGGATATACTTTCCTCTCCCTTTTCGCCCTCAGGAAGTTCCGATTGCCAAGGTAGTTAATTGTGGCTCTCACACCACTGACAACACATGTGTTTTCCCACAAACCCACAGTCTCTTCGTTTTTTCCCCCGGTTTCCACCTTCAGGACTCCCCTCTTCCTCGGACCTTTTCTCCGTCTGGTCAGTTGAACCTTTCCCTTCTCCCCTTCTTTCCTTCCAGAATATCCTCAGGGCCTTTTTTTGATATCGACCGTTTCTTCTTTCGACGGCGTTCAGTTTCCCTCGTCACCCCTTTCGCTTCCCTACCCCGAGTTTGATGTCCGAAATTTTTTCCCCCTGGTTGGCTATAAAATGCACCACGGCACCCCTTTGTTTCCTTTGACAGATTATTTTTTTTTTTTTTTTTTTCATGGTTCCGGGTTCTCCAAAATGCGGGCTTCGTTGGTCTTTTCCTCTCCTTCCCCCGGACCAACCATTACGTTTTTCTTCGCTCTCTCCCTCCCACAATTTTTTCCCGTCTTCGTGCCCCACAGGGTTTTTGAATCTCTTCCCCTTTGCAATTACCCCCCCCTTTCTCGCAAACCCGGAAAACCCCTTTTGCCGTTGTATTTTCCCCTTTTGAGCCACCCGAGTTTTTTTTGCGTCTTTCCCCGATCTTCACATCGAAGTGCTGTTTTTTGGCCCTTTGTGTCGGAAACATTAGGAGTTTCTGTCCTTGGCTTTTATTTTTGGACCATCTAGCCCCAAATAGGCATTGGTGTTATAACAGCCGTCTTGACGTTTCCTTCTGCCTTTTTCGCGCTTCAATGATTCCCTTTCCTGTTTTCCCTTAGTTAATGTCAGATTTCCCCCAGCCTGTCCCCGGTTACCCTTTGATAGTTTCATCTGTTCCCCTCCCTCTTACGCAATATGTTCACAACTTCCCTGGCTTTTCCTCTCCCCGAACTCATCTTGGGTTGGACATCTCCATTCTTTGACTGATAGCTTGCCGCAGTTTTCTATTGCCGCCCCACCTCCGTATTCCCCGCTGCAAACATTGCCAGCAATTTTTTATCTCCGTTTTTCTTACGATGGGTTTTCTCGTCATTCGCCTCCCATCCTTAACTTTTTTTTTTTCCGAGAGCTTCGGTGCGCAGGCGTTCGATGGCTGCCCCCCCTATCAGTAGAGTTTCTTGATCTTTTTTCTTTGTCAGCCATGGCCCCCGCTGCATTTTCGCGTTAGTTAGCCCCACGACCCCGGATAACCATTTTCTTCCCCCTCGCCCCCCGCGATGGATAAACCGGCTTTTTTTCATTTTCTTCAATCATGAGTGGAAAGCTCCCCCTTTTTTGCGTTTTATTCCGCCCCTTTTGATTGTCAACTGGAATTCCTCCACTATAGGTGTTGTGGTTCCCCTCTTCGACCCTATGCCAGAGTCATTCTGTTTTGTCGCACCCCCCCCTTCCTTGGCTGGGGATTGGCAATTTCCCTCTTTCTCTGCTGGAGACCCGGTTATGTAAATCGGATCCTCCTTCCTCCTTTCTTTTAATCCTCGGACACCGCCGCGTGCACTCTCCCCCTTTATGATGTTCTGAGATGCCTTCCTTGTAGGTTGGACTTGCCTGTTCCCCATTTTTTACAGAATTGGTTTGCCCCTGTTTCCCTATTTTGGATCACCTCTGAGGTCGCACCCGAACTTTTTTTTACCCCACTTTTACCTCTTCTCCGCTGATTCATTGATATAACGACAGGCGGTTTCTATCGAAGGGGACCGACTCCCTTTTCCTGTGGAAAAAGCCGAGCGTCCCCTTCTCGTTTTGGGTCATGATCCACTGCTGGTACCCCCACCACTTCTTGGTTTGTTTGTCTGCAAAGCTCCCCCTTCCTCCCTTTGCCGTCCTGTGCGATTTATTCTTTCCTCCCCCCTTGAGGCTTTCTATATGTCTAATCTTTCCCCAAGCGGTTAGACCCCCCCAATTTTTACAGCCTTTTGTTTTCCCCCTTTTTCACGCGTGACGTGTGACGCGCCTTTCCCACCCCGGTCTAGGGGGTTCCTGTGTTCTTTTATGTGTTGCCCGCAACCTTTCGCTGGTTTCCCCGAAGTGGATCGAACTCCTTTATCTCTTTCCAATTTTGCTTCTTCCTCGTCCCGTTCTTTCCTTTACTCTTTTTACCAATCCCCAGCATGATGGATATTGGGCGTGTTTCCCTGAACACCTTTTGTTGTTTTTCCGTCAGTTTATCGCGCTTGACTCTTTGATGCATTCGGGGCCTCTGTGTTGTTCTTTCATTGATTCGCTTGATTCTCAAATCCCGAAATTTTTTGTTCTTATATTTCCTGGGTGTGCGTGATGGACGGAGTCATGTCATTTTGTTTATCCCCGAACCCTTACTGTGGCTTGCGCCACCCTTCCCCCCTCCCCCTTGATTTTCCGGCCATTCCATGCTCGGTTCCTCCCCTCCCACCCACACACGGGTCTTGTTTCTTCAAAATGGTGTTCACTTGTTTTTTTTCCCAAAATCCCTTGACTGTTTCCTTTTTGGTTTTTTGTTCTCTTCGAGTGGATAAAAAGAAGGTTCCCCACCTCCGTTTTCGTGTGGCGCCATCGGATACATGTAAGCGTCTGTCCCAATTTTTTTTCGAGCCTGTTTCCCCGGCGTCCCACTTTTGCCCACATTTAACCTGTGACCTTTCGTTCTGCTTCTTTTCTTTAACATCTGGAACTCCTCTGGAGCCCGGTGAGCGGCCTTTCCCCAAATGGTCACCCTACTTTGTTTTGGCCCGGACTTTACGTGCTGGCCCTTTCGTTCCACCGACGCTGCTGTCTTGGGCCTGTCGATTACCCCTTGGTTTGGCTACGGGGGAAGAACCAAGTTTTCTCAGTACGTTCAGGATTTCCTCTGGTTTTTGTTTTTTTTCCTTTTAGCTGCTTTTCGCTTTTTACCCTAGGTCGTGATATCTGTGATCCCCCCCTCCTTGTACTCCCCCCCCCCACAGGTCCCGTACAAATTTTTTTGATCCCCCTTTTTCTCGTTCCATTCCTTTCATACTGATTCCCCTTTTTTCTTGGTTTGCCTTTAAGCTTCCGCTTTTGTGGTTTGGGACCACCATAAGTTTTTTCGTCCCCCCGGCTGTTTCAGGCTTGCCATCCCCTTGCTTAGACGGTGTTTCCCCCGATTCCTTTTTCCGCCCCAGGATTTTGGCCCCCCCCCCTACTCCCCCCCCCAGGCCCCATTTTCTTTTTTTCTGTTTGGGCCCCGTCTACGTACCCTCCCCTACTCCCATTCTACGTGTTATTTTGCGGCCTGTCCCC
>Ga0179591_1255451_pt1 | contig 17468 bp, 11 predicted proteins | sample CZOMad2_1_08_16f_FD_182891 | JGI IMG/M metagenome (GOLD analysis project Ga0179591, IMG submission 182891) | Vadose zone soil fungal communities from Angelo Coast Range Reserve, California, USA - CZOMad2_1_08_16fungal (PacBio error correction) | ecosystem: Environmental > Terrestrial > Soil >... | reverse complement strand
CGGTTTTTCCCTGAAGTCTCAGCTTGGGTCCTTTTCCTGCGAGAGTGTTAAGAGTGGTCGGCAGCCTTACTTCCCCGCCTCTGAGAATTTTGCGTCGGCCGAGCATTTCTCGGAACGGCTTTTCAACTCCTCCCCTTTTAAGCTTTGGCTTTCCTTTTGCTCTCCCTTGATACCTCGCTCCGACAGTCAAGACCAGAACTGACAAAAGCCCCGCGGCTCCTGGAACAGGCGATCCAGTCGTGTCTTTTTTTAGTTTCCCCTTCCACTTCGCATATTCTCCCCCGAGTTCCCCCCGTTCGAGCTTCTTTTATAGGGGTCGAAAACAGCGGGTGTGACTTTTTTCTTGAGTGACGAACTTCAAACTTGCCCGTTTTCTCTACATTTCGATCCCCCTCTCCGGACCCTCTCCTCTATCTTTCCTTCGACGTCCTCTTTGTATTGGTACCCAGGGGCTCTCCCGTGTATAAGGGGCTTTGTATTATCCCCATTTGCCCACCCCCATAGCGAGTGTTCAGGTCCGCCTGATTTTCCCCCCCCCTTCTCCTCCCTCACTTCCTAACCGGGACGGCCTGGTCAACCCTCGATTAGTCTATCTCTTGCCGTGTATAGCTTTCACAAGGGTAGTTAGGGGCAGCCGATTTTATTTTTTTTTGGACTGTCTTTTTCTCTCTCTTTCTGCATTTACCTTCCAACCCCCTCACGGTCAGTGTCAGAGCCCCCCTCTTCTTTCGGAAGTTATAGTCACAGTCTTTTCTTCTACGTAGTTTGTTGCCTTTTTGTTATAGGAGATTCGAGACGTTTTTTCCCTTGACTTCCCCGTCCTGAAGAGCGCGGAATTAAGACACCCCGCCGAGACCTATCATAATACTTTTTCGCGATCTTAGGTTAAGCGGTCTTTTCTTCCTCCTATCCGTCCATTTTTTAAATATTAGCTCAAGTGATAGATTTTGCCACTGGTCTTCTTCTCTTTATCTTTCTTCCACCGCGCGGAAATTCTTTTGTTTTATGCTTTCCTGTTGCCTTCCATTTTTCTAGTTTCCCTAGTGGCGGTGGACCTGCCCAGCAACTTGCGTCCGCTCTTGGACCACGACCTCCCAAACCCCTCCCGGGCTTCGACTCTTTCGACTGTTTTCTTGGATGAGATGTCTGTTTTTTGCCAAGATAGACCCACCATTATTCGTTCTTCGATTTTACCTCCTTGCTTTTCCTTCCTCGGGTCTTAACTCTTGATCGACCTCTACGAATGATGGACAATCCGCTGTCTCTCGACCTCGCATCCCAGGGAAGAGGAGACCTGGAAGAGCCCTATTCTTGCTGGCCGGCAGCGACATCGATTTGATAGATTCCGTTGCTCCCTTCTTAATAAACATCCTCCTATTCTGCCGGGTAGGAGTCTAACACCCGAGAAGGCCGTTCTGCCCCGACCTTTTTGGACGAGGTCTTCTCGCGTCTTACTGAGTTGTGGCGAGGTCCTCCCTCAGATGTCAAGGAACGGCTTCTCCTATTCGAACAAAAACCTCTTTTTTTTCTTGAAGTTTCGAGCCTCCTCGTTTGCTTCTGTTTCCTTCTGTCTAATATTCCTCCATCTCAGGACCGATTAGAAATGGGGCACGCCAGGGTGCTTTTTGGCTTCTTGGACCCTCGTCTAGGACTTCTTCCCTCTTTCTTTCCTCCCTTGATCCCATCTTTTTGAATTTTCTTGGGTAGAGAATCTCCCTTCCCTCGACCTTTTTGGCGAGTGTCAGGTGTGATGTCGCACCGACAAAGAGGTTATCCCCCCTTTGGGAGGGTCCCTGACAGGGCTCCGGGTGCCGTCCCTCAATTATCTTCTTGAGGCCGTGGTTCCGGTTTCTCTCGAGCTCTTAATTGTATTGAGCACATCTTCTCTTGGCGATGCTCGCCGGTCACCTCTTCTCGCTCCGCGAGCCGCGACTTGTTCCACTTCGCTGTACCCTGCTTTTCCTAGATTTTCTTCCTGCTCCCCTCCTTCTAGTGGCCTTTGAAATAGACAACCCCTCACTGGTTTCCTCTACTTTTCCGCATCCCCGTAGTATTTTTCTCCCCCTTTGCCTGAAAGATTACCTGTTGCATAGCAGTGTGAACTCGTGTCCTAGCCTCTTGCATCGCCAGGTTGTTGATATGTTGAGGCCCGGGCCGCGCAGCATTGTGGAGCGAATTCTACTTTATTTTTAAGTCTATCTATATTTTTCTTTCCTTTCCCCGGTACCCTTTTCCTCTTCCCCTTCATCCCCCTCCCCTAATTCTGGAGTCTTTCGCTGCCGGTCCCTATTCCATTGCTAGGAAGGACCGAGTTCCGATACTTTGGCCAGATCCACCACCTTCTGGCTTTTTATAGCACCCCAGTCTTTCAACCCCCAAACCACAAATCACCACCCCCCCCACAAGGTTGCAGAGTCAAACCTTCCCGATTGCTCCCGAGGCTGGATCCACTACACGCCTGCCCCTCCCTTTCCGTCCTGGGCTGATCGTCCCAGGCCGTTTTCCTTCCCTCCCCCTCGTCTAGCCAACAAGATTTTATTGTCAGGTCTTCTATCCAAGTTCATTTTCTCTCCTTTGCCTTCAATGCCAGTTATATTCCAGTCTATTCCCCCTTCACCGAACAACCGCTTACCTCCATTAGCCTATTGAACGGGTTGAAGAAGAAAAGGCGTCTGGACGGCATACCCACAACTGCCCTCATCCTTGTTCAATACCGTTCTTAAAGTCTTAAGACGCTACTCTCGCAACTTTCGTCCTCAGCCGAGTTCGCTCCCCCCACCTGACCTTTCTCTCCCGCTTTAGTCTTTAAGTTCCCTTATCGTTCCTTTGTGGCCAATATGGAGAATGTTACACCACCTTGGCTTGTTTCTCCATGTTCGGCTTCCCTTCTCTACTAGGGCGGAATTCTTCTCCTGAATCCCTCGTACCTCTTATATGACGCAGAAAGAGAAGTTCTCCGCGCCGGTTGTTTCTCTTTGAGAGAGGTATCACGCCTTTGTTTCTACATTACAGCTTCTCCCGGAGCCACTCACACCCTTCTACTCCATCCTCTCGAAGACGATTGCAGGCTGCTCGAGCACGACCCCTCCTGTTTCCCCAAGCCCGAGGTTATCCGTGGTATGCCCACCTTCCCGATTCCATTTCCCCCCCCTTTTCAGCGTAATGCGGGGCGCTGGACGGTATCTTTACCCTCGTGATTGCTTATTCATCAACCTTGACTAGAGATACCGCCCCTTCGCTCTTCCCTATACTTCCGGCGCGCGGCCCCTAGGCTCTTCTTGACAGAATTCCCCTTTCTGTTAGAGATGCCTATCGACCCGCGCCTCTGTTTCTCTTTTCGTAGATCAAACCCCCCCTCTTCCCAGTCTCTGGTCGTCTGGAGTTTTTTACAGCGGCGTGTCTCTTCCTCGTGGCAGGAAACTAGCGTCACCTTTTCCTCCCAGTTATTGCGCCACCTTTCCCGGCACCTGTCCCTCCGCCGCTTTCTTTCCTTTTACTTTCCTGGGGCACAGCAAATCTCCATCTAGATGGACGCCCTTAGTCACTCTGCTCTCCCTTCCTTTGATCCTGTTTAGCTTCCCCTGTGACTTCTCGCTCTCCCCTTTACTAGTCCTCAGATCCGTAGAAGGAAAATATTCCGTCGCGGTTATTTTGGATCTTTATGAGAGTGCTAAGCTTGGAAATCCGAGTAGACCAGTTTAACCTCCTCTTCTTCGACTCAAAGAAACACCAGCCTGGGATCATTTTTTCATCTTTTTATCCCCTGAGTTCGCAGGTTTTTGAGTTGGTAATGTAATTCCTAGATCCGTGCATCCGTCTCTTCCTTCTCCCCAGCCAATACGACTGGTCCTTGATACATTGTTCACTCCCTCTAGTAGTTTAATGAATTTTCCCCCTTGACCGACTTTCTTTCAAATCACTCTCCTGCTAATATCGACCCTTTAGGATATACCGACAACGTCCGGGGATCTCCCGACGGAAAATCCACTTCGGACCTACCCTGCTCCCTCTATCTGCGGCTTCGTCCATCTATTGTCCTTCTCTTTTTGTCGCGACTGATCCCTTGGACAGTGGAAGGTCCTCAAAGTTGCTTATGATGGTCCTTTCCCACAGTCCCGAGACAATCCCGCTATAAAGGTTTTTTTGCAAGCGGACTGCTTCGAATTCGATTTTGCAGCTTTCCCCAACTTTTGACCCCTTTTTACTCCTTTCTTTATCGGCAATCCCGACCGGGGCTTTTTCTTCTTTTGCGTTTTTATCTATTTTCTCTCCGAAGAGAAAGACTTTTCTCTGCCGGTCTATCGTGCCTGTTCTCCTTCCTCGTTCGGATTATCTCGTGCTATTCTCCAATCGACTCTTTCGGGCATTTTTTTTCCCCTAGCTTCCCCCATTTACTAGCTTTCGCCCCACAGGTCCTTCATTGTCAAATCCTATCCCCTTGACCCTTCCTCTTTTCCTTTTCCTTTTTTTTTTTTGTTGACTCTGATCTCTTCCCCTTTTGTGACTTTGAGTCTTCCCCTTTTCCCTTTTTTTCGCCCTGATAGTGTTTATTCTTTTTTGTATTGAAGAAGAAGGTAAAAAACCCGCCAGCCCCTTTCGCTGGAAGGAGTGACTCTCGCCCTTTAAGCCGAAACGGCTCAAATTGGCACGATCCCTGCTTTTAGCCCTTTTTTCCCTTCTTGTGGCGGACTACAGCGACCTGTGTTTTTAGTCTGCAATATAGCAAACCGACTCCCACCTGCCCGACGGTTATTCTTTTGCGCATGAATCTCCTCCCTACCCAGGCCGGGTTTCTTTTTTGAAACAACTTTACTTCGCCTCCCTCTCTTAGATTTCCCTTCTCTGTTAATTGATTTTGTCTCGGTGTTTCTCCTTTTTGACGACACATCATCGTTTTGAATTGTACTTAGGACTTTTAAACTTGGTTTTCAGACACCATGAGAACTTTTCGTTTTCTTTCAGCCGCAGTTTAGCTCTTTTGTTCTTTTCATTTCTTCCGTCCTTTGTTTGTTTTTTGTAAGCTTTCCGTAGTGATCCCCGGGACTTTTTCTTAGAGTCCCCAAAGAACTATTGCTTCTTTTCCTTCGTAGTTCCTTCAGATTATTTTTCCCTTCTTCGACCCCTTCTAGTATTTCATATTCTGACCTAGCCGAATGGACCAGTTTATTCTAGATCTCTTCCCTTCCTTTCTGTTGCAGTTCTGTTCTTCTCTTTCTTCCAGGAAAATACAGACTTCGTTCTTTCCTTTTCTTCTCCTTTCAGGCCCGAGAAGAGGTATAAAGGATGGAGTTAGGGGCTCGGTTCCCTCCTGATTCTGTACCGGTTTGATTTTCCTCCCCTGATGTCTCAGATCTTCCAATCCCCCGATCCTGAACGATTCACTTTTTTTCCTCATTAATGTTTTCATCAGGGTCGTCTCTCTTGTGAGCTCCATATGCTGACATATTTTGTCGTCCCACCATTATCGCCGTACATCTATCCTTATGGAACCATTAGAGTCCATCTTCCTCTATCGGGTAGGTTTTAAATAGATTCCCATTCCTTACTCTCGAGGGATGGAGGTTTTTTTTCCGTCTCTGCACCGCTTGGTTTCCTTTCCCCGAGCAGCAATAGGTTTAATTGCCGCGGACATCTTTGCTCTTTAAGATGGCCACGCCTCACAAATACAGGGCTTTCGCGCCTGTCCGACCCTGGTCCGATTTTTCCCGGAGATTTTATTGAAGGTTCACAGGCTCTCCTCCGGTCTTCTTTATTAGGCGATAGACCTATCCCCCTCTCCTTCAAGGTTAAATGATGGGTAGCGCACAGACCCTTCCCCCCGCGCCGATTGACCTAGTTGGCTGTACCTTTTCTCAAAGAGTGGAGTCGCGATGACTTTGCCCCATCCTTAGGAATTACTCGGCATCTCCATGCATCAAGGCCTCTTTGGACTGATCGTCATAACAGAGATAGGCATTTTGGCTTTGGTGGGAGAGCACTGCAGAACTAGCTGTGATCTCTCGTATATAAACTCGGTCCCTACACCTTTATGCCGTCTTGGTTCATAGTCGGCGACTTTTTTTCGGGTTTGCGAGGAAGGATTTATGTTTTCCTGGAGTCTTATCCCAAACAAACAAACTTTCTGTTCTTCTTGTTGCTTATTAAGACTAGTCTTTCCGAGGGGGCCTTCCTGGCGGTCAGTTCCTCCCTCTTACTAGATCTCCTCGGTAAATGGTAGGCGCACCCTCCTTTTTGTCTTGAGGGGAATGTAAAGGATTGCTTGGCCACTCACCCTCTGTAGAAGACATTTTAAGAAGCTACCAAGGTTAGCGACATTCAATTTTTAACTCTATCTAGTACCTGGGGACTCTCGTATTCTCTTTCGGTAGGTTCGGAATCCATATGTTCTCCTTTGTTTGTCGATTCCTTCTCCGTGAGTTCCCCAATTATAGCCTAAGTATGCTTGAAGCGGTTTTCCCCCCGGTTTTGAGGGTACCTGTTTCTGACTTTTTTCATCGGCGGAATGGATGGCTCATCTTGAATTTCCCGAGTATACTGACTTCACCATCACCTCGTTGTTTTTCTCTCTCCTTCAGCTCCTTTGTCTCCACGTCTCCTTTCCTCTGAAGGTGGTAGATGTCGTGTTCCCCAGATACGAAGAGGAGTTTTTTATTGTCACATCTAACCACCGGGGTTCCTTCTCTTCTCACGTCCACGAGAGGTCGGTTTGGTTTAATGGACCGGCTTCTTCTCTCTTCTGTCATTAGATTTTTCCCTGAGAAGCCCTCTCCCGGCCGACACTTTGACGTTTTCGGAGTTGCTTATGTCTGTGACTCCGAGTGCCCGTCAATTCATATTTCCCAATTCCTCTTTCTGTTGTCGAGATGCGAGTATATCTTCCCTGGTATTTTAGATCTTCCCCTTCCTCCCCTATACAAAACTTTTAGACTGATATCCACCTCTTTTCCCCTGCTCCGGACAGTCCCTAGGGTGAAGATCCCCAATGGTACAGATCCCAACCAATGTCTTCCTGCGATGCGTGTTCGTCCGTCCCCCTCTTGGTTATTAGGTACCCCCACCTTCCCCCAGCTGTACTAGTCGTATCTTTTCCACATTATCGAAATTACCGCGAGTCCGCGAGTTTCGAGCACGTTACCAATGACGCTCCGACAAAACAGATTTTTCTTGCCCTTCGATCCTCTGCCCTACTCTGAGAGTAGAGTAATTCCCCCCCAGGCTTTAGCTCTATACCTTCCCCAGAAAAAAGTTTCCTCAACTAGCCTCTTAAGGGATGACGCCCCCCCCCCCAACTTCGTTCCTGTCCTGGATCCCCACACGTTTTCATCCCTATGGGTGGCCCCCCTACTGGACGAATCTGCGCTAGCCCTGTCCCCCTGGCGTCCTAGTAGAGGAGGTAGACCCCGAGGCAGGTCTCTACCCTTGTCGGTACCCTTTCTGATTCCAAAATTTGCGGGCCTTGACTGGGTCAAGACACGCCCTGGTGCGTGTCCTTCCATTTTTATGAAGCTTTGCTCATACCTCTTTCTGGCTTTCGTAGTCAGGCGCCTCTACTTTCTTAGATAGAATCAGACCGCCCCCTTTCCCCCTTCCGCCAAAGTTTGGGAGGTTATTCTAGGATAACCTCTTCCTCTCCTTATATCTCCGACCTCCTTAAGGCAGAGGTCCTCCTCGCGAAGTTTTTCTTTCTATTTTGCTCTTCCTAGAGCCCGGAAGAGGTTATTAGAAACCGATTTCCCTCCCTTCTTTTCTTTTTATGGTTTATGAAATAAAAGAGCTCTATTTTTCTCTAGTCCGAGTTCCGCCTCCTCTTTTCTTCGGTCCTCCCTCCTTCCACAGTGGCGTCTCTTCCCCATCTTTCCTTTCCCTTCTTTCCTGGAAGGGTCTTAAGATGCAAGTGCAGTCTCTTTGGCCGCTTGATTCGATAGGAGAAGATACAACTGGTTCTCTCTTCCCTCACTTCTGCGAGGAAATAGAAATTTTCTCTGGACTTTTCTCCTCCCTGATGTTTAGTATTTTTTGTCTCCGCTCTTATAGATGAAGTCATAAGTCACATAGGCGTTTCCTGTCCCACTCCCTGCTGTGGTTGCTTCTTCCGTCACCCGAGTAGAGAGCCTGCTTTCCAATCCTCATGCCGCTCTTTTTCCATCAACCGAAGATAGAGAGATGGAAGCTTCTTGTTTTCCCCTCTTTCGCTTCTCAATTTTTTTCTACAACTGGCCCGGATCGGAGGTCCTCCGACCTGGCCCCTTACTCTCAGCCTTTCTGAATCAGCTCGTCCTTTTCGGAGGGTATATTTGGGGATTTTCCGCCCCCCTCGTTCCTCCTTTAAACTGTTACCCGGCGACGAATTCTTTTTTTAGCCGTATTCCACTGAACCCGCCATTTCTCTCCTTTTTCTGACCTAGTTCCCCCTCACTGATCATCGCTCTCGCCGGCTGCTTTATTTGAAGTTTTTTTTAATAGAAGAAAAGGGGTCCCCCGAAATGGCCCGGTCCTATTCTTATCCTTCCTTTTCCCTTACGCTACTTCAAATTAAGATACTCGCTTCCTGCGCCCGGTGTAACCTGCACTATCTTCTTCCCAAACCTCCTTGCCTACGTCACCCCCTAGTTTTCCCCCAGTTTGCGGATCATAGACAACTTCCGGGTATCCTAGTAAACCTGACAAGAAGGGCCCCCCGCTTTGAATCCTTTTGACGGCTTTTGAACATTATTCTCTCAGTGCTTTTTCCGATCCTGTCCCTATTGGTGAAATTGAGGTCGCCCCTCACCCCAGTTACCCCTCTGCTGTTTCGGAAAAAAGGCCACCGGACCTGGAAACCGCTCCCCGATGGGGACGTTATGGATCGTCACTCTTGGTTGAAGCAAACGAACTGCTTTATCGCTCGTATTCGGCACCCTTTCACGACTAAGGTGGGTCCTTTCCGTCTTAGTCGCGACTTTTGATAGATATCAGGGTATATCTTCCTCGCCTGAACAGCCCCGAGTTGCTTGACGTTGACTGTGCGCATTCTTCTGGACCTTTCCTTTTTTTAGTCCTACTTCTGTTGTCCCCGTCGGAATGCCGACCTCCCCTTTGACCCACTCCTTTATCAAACTAGGTTCCTAATTTTCCAGTTTCCCCATTCCAAAGTGATCGTATCTTCCCCTCATTTTTTTGTTGAGATCGCATCCCCCTTTTTCCCGTGGAACCTTTCCTTTCTTCCCCAGTTGTGGTTAGTCTTTCTCTTATTTTCCTCGGGTTGATGGTAGGAGGAAGCCCAACTCCCACATCCTTTAGAAGGAGAACGGCCTTCCATGCAGACCTAGGAGCACCCCCCTGCACGGAAACTGGGTTCGCGTTCTTTGCTTCTTCTTTCCTCTTACCGTTAGATAGTGGAGCACCCGCTCCCAGACCGAAGAAAAATACGAGGTATGTTTTCTCTTCTCGATAAAAGAAGTGTTTTTTGTCTATTCACATCTACTTTCTGCCCCCATTCCCTTCACCCTTTCCGATCGGTTCTGGTTTCAGTTTGACTACACCGCGGGAATTTTTCTTTTTTCCTTTTCCTCCCACTTTTCCACTTGGCTTCTTTCGCCTGACCCCCTCCCCTCTAGTGAGTGAAGACTCCCGCCTTGAGCTCTTTTCCGATATTTTCGGTTCTTGTGACCGCTCATTCCGTATCTAACCGGGGATTATTTTCTTTTCCTCCTTTCCCAGCACCTCTTTTATTCCGTCTTCGAGTTTTTCTAGACTCCGGTTTTCAAAGAGTTCCCCTTACCCCTGCCCGAGTGAATATTTCGGTTATCTACATTACCCTTTAGTTGCTGTTTTTTCAGTCCTTAAAGCTCTTTTTTTCGGTTCCTATCTTAAATTAAACTCTCAGCAGGAATCCCGATTCTTTCCTTTACTGACTCGTAAAGATCTTTCCCCTTAGGTTGCCGTTGTTGGCCTTTTTGCTTCTCCCTTCACTCTTTTAGAAGCCTGTTTATAGAGGCCACCAACAGAGCTTCGCTCCCATAAATACAAACTCGATCCCCCGATTCCTCTCCTTATGTCATCCAGGTTTTACTTTATTTTGCCCTCCCCCCCCCGGTTAGAGTTCCTCGCGCTTTCCATTTATCGGAAAAAATTTTTCCTAGACCTATTTTGATCGCATATTTTTTGACACAGCTTATGTATCTATATGGACTTTGATCACTCGTCATTCTATTTAAGCTTTACTGGCGGGACTCCCTGACGTCATCTAAGATTGGCAACCCTGCTGTGGACCTTCAATCGCCTTAGGTTTGAAGATGGATAGAGCCGTCCTCTTTTCCCCCGTCCCCTCTAGGCGGGCGACTTTTTTTTCATTTTTTTTTTGGCCTCAGGACTTTTATTCATCTGGTCAGCCGAACCATCGGTCTGGCCGTCTTCCTCTTCAATGGCTCCCGTCCCTTTGACACTTCGTACGCCTGGCGACGCGTCCTTCATCGCTATTCAAGCAGCTGTTTACCTCCTTTGCATCCCGCTTGGCTAGGTTAATTGAATTCTCCTCAGGCCTGATGCTCGTCAGCTCCTTTCCTAGTGGTGCTTCTTTTGACATCTCCCTTCCGTTAGCCATTGATCCCCTCTAGTTTCCTCTCGCCTATCCCACTCGTACTCCCCGCGCTTGCCTCTTTGTCCTCTGTAGAAGGGTTTGAGGTGTCCGGCTAGGTGGGGGGGTTTCACCCTGATTACTGGCAGATTAATCTCCCTAGCATTGCAAAGTCTGCGGCTGGACTGCTATTCGCTTCCCCTGATTTATCTTCTAGAATTCTCTTTCCTTCTCTACTTTTTTACGTAATTCCGCCGTCTTCTTGACAGACGGACCTGGCGGCCCTCGCAATGTTTGATAGTTGTGTTCCTCTCCCACAGAGGTCGAACCCTCCCCCCCCTTTTCCCCAGATCCTATTTCCCGACGCCTAGAACAGTGGTTCGCTCCCTTCCTCATTTGTTAGGAACCCCCCTTAGAGAAAGGCCGAGGCGTTTTTCCCTTTCAGATCTTTTGAGCGGCGACCTTTAGTTTGGGCCCCCCCCTTGCCCCCTCGTTGGCTGTGCTTTCCATCCCTTCATTCTTCTGTGTGAAGATCGTTGTGTGTTTGCCCTCCCCCCTTTCTTCCCGGTGACCGGGAGAAGCGTTTTTGACATCTCGGGCTTTTATCGCCCTCCCCCCCGTGGTTTTAGAGCCGTTGTAGTTATGTTGACGACTTTTCTCTCCAAGTAGTCTTTTCAGGTGACCGTTTTCCGAAGTGGAACGATATCCCTTTTGTTTTTGACGTTTTGGACCTATACCCCATCCTACGGGTCTTTTCGTATCCCTCCTTTCAAGAGAGGTATTTTTTGTTTATACCCGGGTCTCACCCTTTAGTAAGGGAGAGAAGGCATCTTGCCTTCGTCCGCCCATCTTCCCTTTAGCTGCTGCCTTTCTTCATGTTCTCTGTTAATCTTCCTCGCCCTCTCTTCTCTTCAGCCTCGCCTTTTTTTTTTTTTTCTTGATATATAGTTTTTAAAGGGCTAATTTGCCGGCACCTTCATCCAACCAATATCTTTCGCCGCTATGGTTTTTGCCACGATGTCCACATTATCTTTTCAGCCCCCCCACAAACTCCCTCCTCGGTGTTTTCCGACCTTTGTTTCCCTCTCCCAACAGGAAATTTCGGAATTGTCCGTTCTACCCCCCCTACCCTTTCTGCCCGTGTCCAAACTCTCCCGATTCTTATCTTAACCGTTCCCAAAGTCCCCCGCGTCAAGGAGGAAGTGGAGATCCCCGTAGGCGTCATCTCCCGTTAAGAGAAACACAGAGGTATGGTGCGGCGATTTCCCGAAAGGAAGGTAGGCCTTAGTTACGTCTCCACTTCTCTTCTACTATTACAATCCCCCAGACAAGATTACCTAAATTACTCCTCTGACGTTTTCTTCAAGTCCAACAGTTACTGGTCGGCTTCCCCAAGGTCTAGGGTAGGACCTCCCCAGAACTTCAATCTGTAAATATCTCTAGATTCCCCTGGGTAAGTAGAGGAGTTACGCACTGTGAGTTCCCTTCTCTCACTTTTTCGACTGATATTCCCCCCAGTTTACATTTGGCAGCCTGCTTGGTCACGCCACTCTTTCGTGTTTCCATCGCCGGTTCGGTGCTACGAGGTTCCTTCCCTTTTTAGTCCTTTCAGTGCCGCTAGTAGATATAACTAAGCGCGTTCTTCGACGTTATTCTTCCGGTATTAGACTGCTCTGCCTTTTACTCTACCCTTCCCCTCCTAACCGCCCCGTCGCAGGACTGTCCTCTTCCGTCCTCTTTTCTTTTAGTTCTAGTCTTGCTTCGCTGCCGAAGAGTTCTCCGCGCTCCCCCCCTCCCGCCGCTTTTGCTCGAGCAAATTCTTTTCCTTCGGCCTTCTCTTCCTAGTCCCTAACTGCTTTGCTCCCGGCTCAGCTGCAATCTTTTATTTCGCTAGTTGTCTCCAGCTTCTTTCTCTCGTTTTTTTCTCCTCCCCCCCCCCCCCCAAAAACCACCACCCCCCACTTTTCGCTGCCTCAGAACCCTTTCCAATAGGTCTCCTTTTCTACCGTCCCTTTCTGACTCTAATCTTTTCTCTCCATTTGATTTTGCTCTCCTGAGGCCTCCGAACCTGGCGATTCCCCCGCAACTCTTCGGGGAGGTTTTGAGGGGCGTGGAAGCTTCTTTCTCATGCAGGCCAGTTCCAAAACAGGCTGATTTGCCCCCCTTTCTTCTTAAGAGAGTCACGGTGAAAGCGTCCCGCATCCCCTCTCGTCAACTCCTTCTTATCGGGCTTCCCCCTCATCCGTCCTATCTCCTCTTGGACCCCTCTCCGTGGGGTGCCCTCTCGTCGATCCCTCTTTCTTAGATACCCAATTACGCGCGGAGGGGGGGGGCTTTTTCCAACCATACGGAAAAGTCCGCCTGATCGTTTCCTTCTACCCTTCATTCCGTCGGTTCTTCTTTTCTCTTGATGTACTCTCTCGGCTACGCGCCTTGTTTCCTTCCCTCTAGACCCCTGGTCTGAATAGGCCGCGAGCCCCACAAGGCCCCCCCTCAGGTTAGCTTTCATCTGGACGATTTCTCTATTCCTTCGTTGCCATTCCATTTCTTTTGGGGTAAGGTCCTCGAACTAAATCTCTGACCAGACAAGGCAATCCCCCTTTCCGGTCGTCACGTATCTACCCTAATATCTGTATGGTCATTACCTGTGGCAAATAATAAATATATTTTTTTGTTAAAGGAAAGCTATGAGTCCATTCCAGTCCCCCCCAAAGGCACCTTCCCTTGAGTCATTTCCACTCGTTATTTTGTGAACCATCGTTTGGAATAGCTCCCCACTTCCGGTATACTACTCCACTCCCCCATCAGATGGTTACCTCCCCGCTTCCTTGACCCGAGAGTGAGTCTTTACCACTCTTCCCTATTTGCCCTTTTCCAGGTTTCTTAGCAGGAGTCCCCACTTTGCCATTTTTCCTCCTGCCCCCTACCTTTTTTTAAAAGGATGTGTTTTTTTTTCACCAGGACAACAGAGACCATCCCGCCCCCTTTCTCACGTGTTTTACAAGGTACCCACCTTCTTAGTTAAGTCTGTTGCCTCGTTCAACACTTTTTTGTTATCGCTCTCCCCCGTCAACATACTAGAAGGATTGGGAGTCGGTATGGTCTTGAATTTTGCCGTTCTATATCTGTCTCCCTTAGAGCACCCTTCTAAGACAGTTTTGACGTTTCCTTTTATTCACAGACCTTTCCCTTCCATGAGGCCTCTGATCTTCGAATTAAGGATGAGTTGCGCCTGTTCGCCCCCTTCCCCTGCTGACACTTCCTAGCCAGGAGCCCCCCCCGTACGATACCCCCTCTTTCCCCTTTCACCCCCCACCTCTCACAATGATCCCTTCTTCGATTTATGTACTCCTCCTTTTTTTGTTTTTTTGAGAGATCATTTCTCAGGTTTTGCCCTTTGAATACTTCCAGTTGGGAAGCATTTTTCGTATTCTAGGGCATGTTCTTCATCAGTCACGTCAACTCATCCCATGTTCTATCCTCCAGCGAGCAGGAAGCCTCCCAGTCAATGAATCAAAATTCACATCACCTTAGGTGACTTTTTCTGTCCGTTTTCAGGTCCTTATTACCTTATATCTCTGAACACCCCTCCTGACATTACGCCCAATCCCCCCGGCTATTAGGGTATTGTTCGTCTGAATTCCGTGTCCCCCATCCTTTTTTTTCCCCTCTTCTTACATATCTATATTCCGCGTTCACGATTCCCTTCTTAGTATAGGTTCCTGTTTTTTTTGACAGACCCAATCTTTTTTTGTTTTTTCACTTTTACTTCGACCCCTTTCCCCACTCTTTCTCGATAGAATCACTTTAGAGCATCGAGGCTTGTCGTCGTCCTGCTCGATAAGATGGTTTTACCCCTTTTTTTGTTTGGAGATTTTTCTGTATCTGAGTTTTCTTTTTGCCCTCCCCCTTGGGTTCCCACTCGTGGCTTGACTTTCTTTGCGATTTTTCGAAGACTATGCCCTTCCCCTGGTTCCTTTCTGAACCCCCTCTTTTCGCGGATCTTCTTTCCCTTTTTCCTAATGTACAAGGGTCCTATTCGGGGACAGACGTCCTGAGTTTCGTGTACGGTTTCTGATTTTTCGAGTTTCAAGCCAGCCGCCTTCCGTTCACCTTATGATCGGGTTTTCAGCTAGTCCCTCTTCTCTCCAGTCGGGTTTTTTCTTTTCTCGTCGAACTCCTGGTTTTATACCAACTTTCTCGAGAATTCAAACCATCGCTTTAGCATTTCCCTTTCCCATCAACTCGTTATCCCCTTTCGCTCAGAGGTTAATAATTTTTCTTCGATTCTTTTGAGTTTAGAGCCCTCCTCGCCGTTCCCTTTACACATTCTAGAAAGTGACGAGCTTTTCCACACTCCCAAGGGGTGGGGTTCCTTGAACTTTTATAGGTTTGAGTTATGTCTACACCGTCGGCCATTTCCTCGTGTCTTCTAGAGTTTCTTAAAGCGGCAGGTGTCTCTCCCCCTGGTCCCATAGAATATTTTTTCTGCCTCGGAATGTACTTCTGTCCGCCATCAAAACTTCTAGGCTTTGTTCTACGGTCGCCAGTTTTTTTTCGAGAGTCCTCGGCGACGGGTTTTTGTCGTTCCAAAGATGTCGATTCTTCCTTTTTTTGATCTCCTCTGCCTTTCCTCCGACCTTTTTGCCGAGGAATCTTAACTCTCCCCTTGAGGTAGCCACCGAAGCTTTTCGAGCCTCCTCGTGGAGAAGATTCGTCCTGCAGTCCGAGGTGCGTCGCCTCTTCCAAGACACATGTCTGAAGGCATCGTTGGACATTTTTTCTTATCCCACAGGGGCATCTGTCTCGTCTTGATAGAGATCGACCTATAGACAGTCTCCCGGCATGCATCACCATCGAAGCAAACTCGTAGGAGGGGACGAGAATCTTAGTAGAGTTGTTTCTTTCTTGGTGAAGGCGGAGCTTTATCTTCTCAATTCTTTCCTTCTGACCCAACCGTCCGCCTTGACATGAGCTGGCGTAGTATTTAATTAGTCTTTCCATATTGCTCTTTCCTTCTCCGTCCTTTACTCTTTTAGTGCTTCTACCTTGAGGTTCACTCTTTTTGGTTCTTGGGACTGGTAAGTCGTCCACTCTTCTTCACTCCTTGTGAGATCCTTTTTTAAGCAATACTGACCAGAGGGTTTTTCTCCCGGGTAATAATAGTTTAATCTTCCAGTTTTGCCTCTTCTTTTTTTTTCTACCCTTTCCGTTAGGTCTTTTAGTACTAAATCGTTCTTCTCCTTGGCTGACCAAGAAGTAACTCTTTGAAAGTTGGCGGCGTCCTCCCTTACTAGGACAATGGAGGAAGCGGGTTTTTTTTTGCCTTTTCCTTCGATTCGCCTTTGCTGTTTTCTTTTTGATCTACTGGGAGCGTCCCTTCTCTTTTCTCTTATATCAAGTTTTTTTTCTACTCCATGTTTTTCTGCTCGCCTTTCTACCGAAGTCCGACTTTGCTAGCCCCCTTTTCGCTTCCCTTTTCCGTTGGTCTTCCTCTTCTCCATGATATCATTAGGTTCGCTCTTTAAATCCTCTTCTTTACCTCTCAAATAATCCGGTTACTTAGACCGTCAGTTCCCTCTCAGATGTTTTGTGGATTGTGAACCGGGCTATTTCTTCTTTCTTTAATTCATTTTGACTGTCAGTGCGACCAGCGCTTGTTGTTGTATATTTTTTTTTTATTTTCCGCGCGAATACTTTTTTCTTTCCTGATTCGCGCTTCTCTTCTCTTTCTTTTCTATCCCTTCGGTGGTGTGTCTGATTGAGTCTTTCCCGGCTACATGCTGCTCTTTTCTCCCCATGCCCCTTCCCCCCCATTTCCTCTGAGAGGTTTCCAGATTTCAAATTCTTCTTTCCATTCCTTTAGAGTTCCTCTTTTTTTCCTGTTAAATACCCCTTAAAAGGAGGAATGTTCTTTACTTTCACCTCAATTTGAGGGGTTACAGGTCAACCTTCCTTCTTGATCTTTTTCCGATTCCCATCCCAATCTCGGCCCCTCAAGCGGTCTACTTTTATGAGCCAATTCTTATTCCTTCCTCTCCTGCCTTTCTTGCCCCTCATTTGATGGGAAGCTCTCCCGCCCGCTTACTCTCGCGCCTTAGACGCACTTGCCTTCTTCTCGCGGCCCTTTTTTCAACGAACCCCCCGACGCCTATTCACGGATGGTACACCCAGGGTGGGTGTTTTTGGGCGAAACGGTGTATTGGTCTGTTACCGGAGATCCCTTTTTCTGTTCCTTCATACCCTCCATCGACATCTTGAAAGTAATTCCGGTTTTTTTAAATTGGGGTACGGAAAGATTATGTCGCCCGTTTCATTCATGGGCTCGAGATTTTTTTAGGAAGCAAGCTGATATTCACCCCCTGTGTTCCTATATTTTTCCATATCCTGTCCACTCAAGACCGGCGCGGTAGCCTTTCATTCTCTCTAAATATTCGTAGATTTTCTTCCTCCTTCCTCAGACGGAATCTTCTCCCGACTCCCTCGTTCTTTAATAAGCACTGTTTTAGCTTGTCTCGGAGTCTTAATTTCCACTTCTTTTTATTCCTCCATTCCTTCTCCTACCCAAACTCCTCCCTGAGTAAGAACTCGAAGAGGGGTAGTCCTTCTTCGATATGGCTTCCTAGACTCCTTCTTATGAGTACCCCCTCCCTACCCCAACTAGGAGCTTTTCTTCGCAAAGAGGAATAGCGTCATTTAGCTTCCTCATTCCCTCCTCCTCGGGGATTAGCCCCCGAATTAACGGGTATCTCTATATGATGCATTTCCCTTTTTTGCGACGTACTTCGAGAATCTTCCCTTTCCCCCCCTTTTCTCTCCTTTCTTCTCCTCCCCTCTCCAGAACTACCCCTCTTTCTTCTCTTAGTCTTTAGTCAAATCGACTTTCCGTTTCCCCCTTTCCTCTTCACGTCTG
>Ga0179591_1227583_pt1 | contig 17468 bp, 22 predicted proteins | sample CZOMad2_1_08_16f_FD_182891 | JGI IMG/M metagenome (GOLD analysis project Ga0179591, IMG submission 182891) | Vadose zone soil fungal communities from Angelo Coast Range Reserve, California, USA - CZOMad2_1_08_16fungal (PacBio error correction) | ecosystem: Environmental > Terrestrial > Soil >... | reverse complement strand
TGTCCGGCGTTTGCTTCGTGGGCTGTCTGTTTCAAACCGTGGTTCTTTTTGTTTGAATTCCCCGAACCACTCGCGCATTGCTTTTTTTGCCCGGTTTTCCGTTTTTTTTTTTGCGGCCCGTTTGTTTGGTTCCCCAGTTGCCCCTGACACCCTACACACCCCTGAAAGCATCGCCCCCTCGTTTGTTTGTCCCTCCCCCCGTGAAAACAAAGTCCTCTTTTTCTTCTTTCTTTCTTTTTGAACCCAAAAAACATTTTTCCCCCAGTTCTTTCTCCTTTTTTCCACCTCTGACACTTATTCACTCCCCTTTTTTTTTTTAAACACATTGCCCCCCACTTCTGCGCGGTGCCGTTTTTTTTTTTCTTCCTTGAAAAAATGTGGATTATCCAAAAGCCTTTCTTGTGGCAACCCCCCCTTTTTCCAACCCCTTCCTGTCAACCTTGCTTTGTGGTTTCCTCTGCCCCCCGTGTTTTTTTTCCTCCCCCCCACGTTTTAAGGGCCCCCCACCCAGGGCTTTCCCGGGGTTGGTTTTGATGCCCCCCCAACAGCTTTTTTTTTCAACAAGTGCCAGCCCCCCCCTCCAGTGCCCTGCCCCACACCGTGGTTTTTCCCTTTGGCTGGTGCTGTGTTTTTTTTTTTCTTTTTTCCAAAAAACAACGACCCCGGGGACCCCCAACCTGGGGTAAACCCCACCCCCCACCTCGGGTTTTTGCGCCATGTGTACACAAGGCGGCGTTTTTTGCCCAAAGCAAAGTGTCTGCCCTCCCCCCCACCCCTCCACAGCTGGTCCCAGCTCCGTTACTTTTTTGCCGCCTGGCTTCACGTTCCCTTTTTTTTTGAGACCTTTTTTTCCTTTGATGTTACCGCACCTGTTTTGGCTATTGTTGCCCCCCCCTCGGTGGTGGGCCCCCCCCCCCCGGCACCCCGCCCCGGTCCTCTTTTTCTCCACCCCAACCAAAACAAACAAACAAACAAAACATCGTTTTTTTCATGCTTTTCCCGAATGGGTCCTTTTTTGGGGTGTCACACGGCATACATTTTTTTTTTTCCTTTCCCTCCCCAGTAAACGTCCCCCCAATTGGTGTCCGTTCGGTTCCTTCTCTCCTTCTTTTTTTCACACACCCAATGACAGTGGCTTGTGTCTGTTTGCCCTACCCCCCCTCTTTTTTTCCCAAACCCAGGTGCCTTTTGTAGCAGTGACCTGTGTAACTTTTTTTTTCTTCAACGTTGTTCTTCCAAATTTTTCTTTTTTGGCGTGCCCCAGGTTTTTTTGTCTTTATGTTGTTCGCGGCCACTTCCCCCCCCCCACTCAGTTTTTCATGCGCAATTTTGACTGGCCCCCCTCTACCCCCCCCCCCCCAGATGTTTTTTTTTTTTTTTGGTTTGGCCTTGCTATCTATTTCCTCCCCCCCCCCCCCCCTCCCCGGAACTCTTTTTCTACCCATTTCTGTTTGGCTGTGTCCTTGTTTGTGGTGCACCTGGGTATTTTCCATCTCGCAGTGCCTGACCTCTGCTCCCCCTCGATATGCTAGGACGTTTTTTGTCTGTGAAAGGTGCCCTCCTTGACTGTCAAGGTGTGCCTTTCTTTATTTTTTTTTCTTTACTTTCGGTGTCCCCCCCCACCCCGTCCGCCCCAGCGCTTTTTGCAACGTCGTCCGTCTTTTTTGGTGGTTTTTCGGTAAACCCCCATCGGGAACCATTCCCCCCCCACCCCTCGCCGGACCCCCCCTTTTCCCCCCATCCCTCGTGTTCCTAGTCCACAACCCCCAAACCGTGTCCTTTTCCCCGTTTGGTGCCCCCGGAACCCCTTAACAAGGAGTTTTTGGAGCCTTCAGGTTCACCCCTGTTTTTTGTCCAAACACACACCAACTGGTTTGTGGTCCCCTTCCCTCTTTCCAGTTGTTTTTTTTACCTTTGTTGCCAACTTTTGACCTTTTTTTAATGCCTCCCAAAATGTACCATCCCCCATTTCCCCCCCCCCCCAAATGGGCCATGCGTGGATTGACCGCCCCCATTGGTTTTTTTTTGTTGGGCGGCTTTTCCGCCTTTCTTTCTTCCACGGTTTGCTTCAACCCACCGGTTTAGGCTTTTCCCGTGCTTCGTACGTTGTCCCAGTTGGTTTTCCCAAGATTGGGCAGCCCCCCCCCCCCCCCCACCCCCTGAGGATTTTAGGTTGTCTGGGCCCCCCCCCCACCTTTTTTTTTTTTTTTTTTCTTTTATGGTTCCCTCTCGGGCTTTTTTTTTACAGTGAAACTTCTTTGACCCCCCCCCACAGTTTTGCTCGGTTTGTTGTTTTTTCCTTTTTTTGGCGTTTTGTTTGGGCCCTGTTGTCGTGTGTTCTATTTCGAAAGCTTTTTTTTTGCCATGGTCATTCATTTTCACGGGGATTTTGCGTGCGGACACTGTTTTTTTTTTTCCAATACTGTTGTTGTGAACCACCTTGGTGTCCTCCTGTGACTTTTCTTGTTCTCGGAGTCTTTTCGGGGCCCCTAACACTGTGTTTCCCCCCCACCAGAGGCGGGGTGTTTTGCTTTAGTGTTTTTTTGTTCCCCCCCCAGGTTGCCTTGGTTTTGGTCTTTTTGTGAACTCTTCCCTGGCCTGGTGTCCCAACACACCTAATGATTCTGTGGTTTTTTTTCACCCCAAACCCCCATCACAACCCCCACCCAGGCATCAACCCGCCCCTGCTTTGTCACCGTCCCCTTTTTTTTCCCCCCCCCCGTGTTCATGTGTTGTTAAACTCCCATTTTGGGGACCCCCCACCACCCCCAAATCCAACCGTCCCCTTTTGTTTACCCCCAAATCTTCAACCTCCACAGTTTGTCCAACCCCTTGGTGGGGTGTCCAAATCGGGCTGTGTTTATGTCCCCCTTCTGCCTTTGGTTTTTGTTCTTAACATTTGTCTGGGATGGTTAGTACACCCTCCTTAGCTGGCACCTTTTTTTTTTTTTGGGTTTTTGTGTACAACCGTCCTGGTTGTTGGCTTTGCCCCCCCCCATTTTCTTACTTGTGTTTTTTTTTACGTATTTCTCCCCTCTTTCCTTTTTCCCCTTCCCCCCGACTTTGTTGTTGGGTTTTTTCCATAAGAGCTAGTAACCCCCTCCCACGTCAAATGGTCTTGCCCCCACAGGCACCGTGGGTTGGGGGGGAAGGTACCCCCCTTTTTTTGCCGCTTTCCCCGGTTTTTTTTTTGTTTTCCGTCTTGCTAATTCATCTCGTGGTGTTCCATACATACCCCCAACCACACCCCCCCCCTGACCCCCCCCCCAAAGCGTGTTTTTAGTCCCCGACTTTTCACTCCCCCCCCCCCCCCCCACCCCCCATGTTCTGGGTTGTTTTTGTCATATTTGCCGGTTTTTTTTTCCCACCCTGGACTTTCCCCCCCCGCCCACGTGTCACTTTGGTGGTGAAAACAAAACAGCCTTTTTGTGTCCCCCGTTTTTCGGGTTTTTTTGGTGCTCCCGTCCTGGTTGTTTTCCTTGTTGCTCCGTTTTTCTTTTTTGTTGCATTCTATTGTGGTGACCCCCCCTTCTGTGTGCAATCCCCGACGTAGCCCCCCCCCAGGGTTCTTGTGTTTCTTTGTGTTTTGTTTCCTACGGTGGCTTGTCCCTCTTCCACCACCACCCGTGGGTCTTTTGTTGCCTCCACACAATGGAATTTTTTCCCCCCCCCCCCCCCCCGTCCTGGGGGGCCTACACAAACCTTTTCCCACGTTTTCCCATTACCACAAACACACCCCCGATTGTCACCCCAATTTTCCCCCTTTCCGCACCATCCAGTTTTTTGGACCCCTTCCCCTGATTTTTGTTTTTTTTACCTGTCCCACCTTTTTCCCTCTCTACCCCCGACGGTCTGGCACACGGGTTGTCCACGATTTTTTCCTTGCAACCACTTGGTGTCAAGCTTTTTTTTTCCAACCACTTCACCACAACCAACGTACCCCACTTCTTGGGACCCCCAAGAAGCTGTTCGTTTTTCCCTTTTTTTGGACTAAAAAAACAAAATTCTTGTTTGTGTCCACAAATTTTTGTGTGTGTTGGTACCCCCCCCCCCTCCCCCGTACACGGGTTTTTGCCTTCCAATTTTTTGAAAACAATTTTCCCCCGGCCGGTTTTTTTTTTTTTTTTCCTCTGGTCCTCGTTGCCAACCTTGGCGTTTTCCCACCTCCCTTGCCCTTGTGTCCCCCGATTTTATTTTTGTTCCTTTGTAGGTTGTTTCCCAAACAGACAGGGTCCCACCTTTGCCCCTGTTGGTGTTGTGACTGTGGTAATGGTGTTTTTGTTTTTGTTTTTGAGGTCTTTCTTCTTCCCCCCCTTGTTTGGTTTTTTTCCCTCCCTGCGGTAAACGTTTTTTTTTGGGACGTATGCCGGACTCGAGGATTTTTGTGGGTGGGTGCGTTTGGTGTGGGCGTTTTTGTTTTCCCTGTTGCTTGTATGTTTTTTTTCGTCAAAGCCTGGAGAGGGGGCCCCGTGGCCTTTGTGCGTGTGAGTTTTGGACGAGATTCGTGAAAACGATTTTTTCTTGCTGTGTTTCCTCTGTTTCGCCCCGTACGATCCCCGTCTTACACACAGGCTACGTTTGCGTGCGCTGTTCTCGGCTGTCGTCCGTGTTGGTTCTTTTTTCGTTTGGTCCCCCCCCCCCCCACCCTTTCCTTCACACGGGTCATGTTTTGTTTTTTGCCCGATAGAGTGTCAGGGCCCGAGGCTGGGGCCGGCGTTTTTTATTCTTGTGGTGTTTGGCCGTCCTGTCCCTTTGGTTCCTCGTTTGTCCCAACGGGTTTTTTGTAAGTTTTTTTTTGATTGGCCGTTGCCACCTCCTGAGACTTTGTTTTGTCCCGTGCGACACCACCCTGCACCCCCCACGCCCCCCCACACATTTTTGAAGCCCCCCCCCAAGTCACCCCCCAGTCCCTCCCCTCCCTCCCCCCTTGCACCCAAGGGGCCCTTTTTTTTTGCCGCGGTCGCAAGTTTTTTTTTGAGGCCCATCTTCTTTTGGCCGCCCCCTGTGACATTTGTTCTGTGTGCCCCTTTTTTTGTTGGTACGTCTGCCCTTATCTTTTACGGGGGGTCCCTTGTTTTATTTTCAGGCCCCGCCACACGTCCATGTCGACGGTTTTTGTTTTGCCCACACGAAATGTTTGTGTTTTTGTCTTCCGGCAGTGGTCGTTTTTCAGGTTTTTTTTCCTCAGGATAGCGACGTTGGTTTAATTTAGCCCCCCCACCCTTCCTCTGACGCACCAGTTTTTTTTTTGCCGTTGTCTGGACTTGCCCCAGTCTTGACTTTTTTTTTTTTTGGTGGTGACGCCAGAGTGGATTCCCTTGTGCCCTTCCGCACACCGCTTTTTTTCTTTTCTTGGTGTGCAAACCCCCAAGTTTTTTTCTTTTTTTTTTTCCAGTTGTTCTGTGTCGCCCCACCCTCCCCCCCCCCCTGGGCATTCTTTTTGTTTTGGCGTTGTTCGATTTGCCGCGTGCCCTTTTTTTTTTTTTTTTTTTTTTTCAGTTTGATTTGAATCCCACAATTTTTCCCTTTTTTTGTGCGCATTTTTTTTTTTTTGCCACTCACCGTGTTTGCCTTGGAACGTTAGTGCTCTTGCCAGGACGGTTTCCCTTGTGATTTTTTTTTTTTTTTTGTTTTGGTTGATGGTGGGTTTCCTTCATGGCTTGTGACATAAATTTTCCAATTTGGGACTTACACTGGGGGCCTGTCGTCCGCTTGGGATGTTCTCCTTTTGAATCGTGCGGTTCCATCGTTCTTCGCGAAGTTTTTGTTGTTTGTTTTTTTCGCTAAAAACTTTTGGCGTTCTTCTGTGCTTGTTGGGTCTATTGTCTTCGTGAGGTTTTTTTCTTTTATTGCTTCTTGTCATTTTTTTTTTTGGTTCCAGTTTGTTCCGTTGACCCACTGGGTACCTGGTGGCTGCGGGGTGCCGCGGACAAATAAGCTCGGTTGTTTGTGCGCGGTTCGTGTTGGTTTTTTTTTTTCTCCCCCCCCCCCCTTTGAACAACACCCACCTTTTTCCCCCTGTACCCACTGTGTCACGGCCCCTATGGACCACAGTGTCCCGGACCAACTTTTTTCCCCTTTTTTTTTCGGGGATGGGGTCCGTTGGATTGTTGCCCCCCCCCGGGTTTTGATGTCGAGTGAAGATCCCCCCCCTTTCCCCTGTGTTGGACCCGTACATTTTCTTGTCTTTTTCTTTGCCCCCAGGCGTTCCCAAAAAAAAACGTTGGTGTTCCCCTCCTTGTTTTTTCAATTAGTGTACCCGGTTCCCCGTTCTGGGGCTCCCTGGGTGGGACATTTTGATCCTGTTTGGATTTTCCCCCCCCCCCGTTTTTTTTTTGTTACCCCCCCTGCGGTTTTTTTTTTTTTCCAGCCGCCCCTTACGGCCAGGCTGGTGACCCCTTGCAACACAGCCCCCCACACACCCCCCTCCTTGGACCTTAGCTCCGTTTTATGGTCACGAGTTTTTGGGGTGCGTTTTTTTTCACTTTTTCCCCATTTTTTTCTACTGTTTGGTTCTCACGTGGTCCGTTTCGTGTTTTGGTGCCCCCCCCACTTTATTACTGAATGACCAGACTCCCCCCCCTTGACCCCTCCCCCGGGGACTTCTTTTTGATCACTCATGCTTCCCCTGGGGGTGACGGCCCCTTGTTCCCCAGGACAAGTCCATTTTACCCCGTGCCCTCCCCCCTCTATTCTTGGACATTCGTCCCCCAACACGTGCCGTGCTTTACTTTTTTTTTGCCATCAGACAGGGGTCTCCCAAACCACCAAAATTTGTCGGTTTTGCCCGTTGTTTTTGTGGGTTTGTTTGATCATTTTTCTTTGCCCTAAAGTTGGTTTGCTCCCACGTTGACTTTTTTTTTGTCCCCTGCCCTTTTCCACCGTCCCGTCCCCGGTTGCTTTTTTTTGCCCGCGTTTTCGCTCCCCCTGTCCCCCCCCCCCCCAGGCCAGTTGTTATGAAGTTTGTTTTTTTTTTTCCCTGTCTTGGAATTTGCGTCTTCCCCCCCCCTCTTTCATTTCTTCTCTTCTTTTTCCCCCTCTCCTTTCCCCCCCCCCCTTGTTTTTTTTTTTTTTGAGAGCTGTGATTTTTTTCTCGGTTTTTTTTTTCCCGGGCTTTCGGTAACTGTTTGTGCACATTGTTTCACCCCCTTTTTCTTCTTCTCGGTTGTGGTTCTGTTTTGAGTGGTGGCCGAAAAACACCGGCGGCACCAACTCCCCCTCCGTGCATTTTCGCGGTTTTGTTGACGGGCGTGGTTTCCCCTCTTTTTGCCCCCGCCTTCGACCGGATTCAAATGGGATTAACAGTGTTTTTGCCGTTTGCCCCCCCGGTTTCTGAGACCTTTTCGAGATTTTTTTTGTTTTTGTGCCCCCCCCGTTCCCTTTCTTTGCCGTTGCCGTGGGATGGGTTTTTTTTTTCCGATTATCACATTTCCCCTCAGGACCAGGCCCTTTTGCTCCCCCCTTGTTTTTTTTCCCCCTTGCGTCTCTTGTTTTGCCTCGTTTTGCCTTTTTTTTTCACGTCGAGGTACGATTGTGGTTTGCTTTCCCTTCCTCCCCTAGTGTGTTTCCCACGGTTCCTTTTTAATTTTCCTTTTTGTTTTTTTTTTTTCCATGTCCACGTGGGTGTTTTTCTTCCCTTTTCGCGCCCCCCCCCCCCCCCCACCAGTTAGGTTTTTTTTGACCCCTCGAGTTTGCCCTTTTTCCATTATGGGTGGTTTTTGTCCCCCCCTTTTTTTTGTGCGTGCCACAAGCGTCTGTTTATTGGGCTGTTTTTTTTCGTGTTTTCCCTTTGTTGGGTTAACCCACTTGTCCCCCACTCCTTCGCCCCTGCCCATGTTGTTCCTCGTTTTCTTACTCCGAAAGGTCCACAACCCCGATTCGTTTGGTTTTTTTTTTTTGTCCGGCCGTTTTGGGCATTTTTTTCCCCCCCGTGTGTTTCCCCCTGGTCATTTCGATTCGGTTTTTTTTTTGGCCACAACACCCGTTTCTTTTGGCTCGTCCTTCGCCAATTTCCCCCCCCCCTGCCCCCAAACCCCCCTTTCGTGGGGTCCCCCCCATCACGACCCCTTGGAACATTTTTCCCGTTTTTGGGGGTTTGTTTTTCCCAACCTTGTTCGGGTTTTTTTATTTTGTTGTCTTGTGGATTTTTTTTTGAATTTTCCCGGCACACCTGCGGTCCCGTTCCTCTTTGATTTTCGCGTGCCCCGCGCCCTTTTAGTTTGTGTTTTTTAACACCCCACAAGTCGCCACCCTTGGGAACCTACAAAGCACTTCTTTTTTTTTTTTTTTTGCCTCGATCATCGTGTCCAAAAACCCACGCTCGACCCCCCGGCACGTGTTTTCCTCTGGTTTCCCCCCGATACCTCTTTGGACCGGCGTGCTCCCCCCTCAAAAAACCCCCCCTCCACCCTTTTCTTTCGCGTTTCCCCCCTTGTTTACCTTCCCTTTGGCAAAGTGACCCTTTATCCAGCATGTGGCCTTGAACCAACCCCTTTTTTTCCCAAACCCTTTCGGGTTTTTTGACCTTGCTTGTGTGGCATCCTTTCCCTCGTTTTTTTCTTTTTTCCCCCCCCCCCACCGTTTACATGTGGTCCCCAAAAAACTTTTGCCCTTGGGGGGGGGTTTTTCCCCCCCTTTTTTATTGACCCCAGCCTGTCACCAGTCGCCCCTCCAAGCCTCGCCCCCCCCCCCAACCCGGGCCGTGAAAAAATGTTTTTTTTTTTTTTTTTCTTTGGCTCCTGTGTGGAAACCCACACCTAGAAAAAAAAAAATTTGACGCCCCCCCTTCCCCCGCGGTTCCTGTGAACAAAAAAGGTTTTTTGTTTTTTGGCCATGAAAATCTTAGTTTTGGCCTCCTGTGCCAAAAAGGGCTTCCGTTTCCCTTTTTTGTGCACACTGAAGTTTTGCCGTGACGATGTGCTGTCGATTCCCGCTGCTAAATTTCCTTTGTTCGACTCCCGCGCTTTTTCCCAAAAAAACTCGCTTTGTTTTTTTGGTTTTTTTTTTGACCCTTTGATACAAAGTTCACCTGTGCCCCCCCCCCCCCCCCCCCGTCTAATTCTTTTCCCCCCCCTTTTACTTCCCCAAAGGGCCACATTTTTTGTCGGTTTTTGGGTCGTTGCCACCCCCCAGAGTTCCTTTTGGCCGCCTTTGTCGCACGGGCCCCACACCCAAGGCTTGTTTTTTTTTTTTTGAAAGGGGGGGGTGAGACGACTTTTTTTTCCTTCAATTTGCAGTTTGTTTTTTTCCACCTTCCTGTTGGGTTGGTGGGGCCACACCCGTTTTCTTCGCCGGGGGAAATTTGTCCTTGTTTCGCCCGACAGGTGACTTTTGTCCCGTGCTATCCCCCCAGATTGTCTTTGCCCGTGTCACTTTAATGTCCTGAATTAGATTCTTGTGCTCCCCATTGGATGGTTTGTGTGGGGACTGGGGGTGGTGGTGTTTTCACCGGGAACGTGGTGCCCCTCTCGGACCCCCCCCCTTTTCCTGAGCGCTTTGTGCGCGCTCTGGTTTCTTGTCTGCTTTTTCGAGTGTCCGATCTGTGTTGATTTGTTTTTCCGTTTTAACGGTTCACAAACGCCATCTGGCCTTCTGTGCTGGTCGTTTGTGAAAAATTCTCGGTTTTTTTTTCCATTCCACCAAGTTGTCGACGTGGGTGCCACTCCTGCTTGTTTTTTTTTTTTCTTCCCCCCCCCCCCCCCCAAACGCTTTTAACCCTTCAATTCTCCCCTCACCCAAGGCATCCTCCCATCCCCGTTTGGGCCTTCCATGAAAGACACCCCCCCCAAAAAAAGAACATTTCCCCCGGTCCTTTTTTTTTTCCGTCACAACCGGTGCCACTTTGTCCCTTCCCCTTATCCCCCCCCCCCTCACCGACCACCTTCTTTTTTTCAACTAGTGGAACCCCTTAGATTGAAAGACCCCAATGGTGTTTTGCTTGGCTTTGCCGATTTTTCCCCCACAAACATCACCGGCCCCGTGTTTTCCCCTTCCCAATGTTTTTTGGTCAAATGCCATGTCCTTTTTTTTTCTTCCATTCCTTGTTACCCGGGTGTTTCCCAGATGTTGGTCCCGCCAAAGAGGATTTTTTTTTCCTTGGGTTTTCGGCCCATTCTGGTGGTTGTTTTTTCGATTTTCGGTCTTTTTTTTTTTCCGTGGTTTCCCCCCACCTGCTGACCCGTTTTTGTTTTTTTTTGTTTCCTTTGTGACTTGCCCGTATTGTAGATCTTCTCTTTTTTTTTGCCATTTTGCCCTTTTTTTCACATTCCCGTCCCCGGGATTTTTGGATTGGGACCCAAGTTGTCCACCCCCCATTTTCTTTGTTGTTTTAATGGAGACCAGGTGTTAGGTTTCGTTTTGGCCCACCCCCATTTCACTTGTTGGTTCCTCAAAAAACAACTGGGTTAAGAGAGTTTTGGTTTCTGCCGTGGTTTCTGTTTTTTTTTCACCACCCCCACCCCGTGGGGCCTTTTGGTTTTTTTCGTCTTGACCTGTTTGTTTTTTTGTTTGTTTGGGAATTTCGGAAAGGTGGGTTCCACCACCTCTGATGGATCGTGGGGTGTGGCCGTGGCCCCCCAACCCACAAATCCCAGTTTCGTTGGCTCCCCCCCCTCGAGGTCCCCTTTTCCCGTTGGGGACTGGCGTGCAAACCCCCCATTGGTGGTGTGGGCAAACCCTACCGCAAATCAGTCCCCCCCCCCCCCCCACCCACACGCCAGTGTAACACTGTCCTCCCCAAAATCGGGGCGAACCTAAAAAAAACGTTTTCTGGGTGTGTCCCCCTAACGGGTGTAGATTCTAGCCCTGCCAGTTTCCCCCGGTTTCCCCAGGTTTGTCCCTTTCGTCCGGTTTTGTTTTTTGATTGTTGGTTCAGTTTTTTCAACCTTGCTTCTTTCGAATCTCTCCCCTTTTCCCTCCCCCCCCCCCCCCTCCTCGTTTTTTTGTTTGTTGTTTTCAAGCTTGCGACGAAAGTACCCCACACGTCGATGTTCTTTTTTTTTGTTTTTTTTGCACATGTGCACAACCCTTTCCTGTTTTTTTTTTTTTTTTACCCACCCGCGCCTTTTCCTCCCCCGCTCTTTTCTTACCATTTTACGGGTTATTTTTCACACCGACCACCCTCCGTTTTTTTCGGACACGATTTTGTGGGCGTCCCCCCCATTGTTTTTGTTTGTTTTTGAACCCTTCACTTTTTTTTGCGGTAGTTTTTTCCCTTTTCGTTCGCCACGGTTCCCCTTTTTTTTTTTTTTTTTGACCAAATGTAACCAAGCTTTGTTTTGTCCGTCGGCCGGGTATTCCCCGTGCCTTTTGGTTGATTGTGTCTTTCGATTTATCTTTGGACCCCCCCTTTTTTCCCCCCTATTCCCGTTGACGTGTTCCTCACAATTTGTTTTGTTTGTTCCGGAACTTAAACCCTTTTCCGCTCTTTACCATTTGTTGTTTTGGCCTGCAAGGACCCTTTTCCTGGCCTTTAAACACACCCCCCTCCCTCCCTTAAACAACAACCCCTCTTGGACCCCCCCAACTTGTTTTCCTCGGTTCCTGTTCGGGGGACCTTGGATTCTGGGGTTGGATTTTTTTTCCCCCCACACTGATCGCTCTTTTTTCAACGTTCAAGTTGGTGGCGCCGGTCACACCCAAGGGGAACCCCCTTGGGTTCAAACTGGGGCTTTTTTTTTCAAAAAAAAGTCCCGTCCAAACCCGGTGTTCCCCTGCAAAGGGTGTCCTTTTTGTCGTCTGTGGTGGGGCCTTTTTTTTCCAAACCCCCAATTCCTGCGGCCACCCCTCTCGGGGACCCGGGAACGTGCAGTCCTTTGTCCCCCCACTTTTGGCCATCCAATTGTTTTTGACCGGCCCCCGTGGTCTGGATCTCGAAGCCGGCCCCCTGGGCCCCCTCATTTTTTTTACGATTTTTGAGTTTGTTGCCTGTTCGTTTTGGAGGGTTTTGCTCAGCCATGGTTTCAAATTTGGGACGTTTGTGGCTTGTTGGGAGCTGATGTGCTTTTTTTTTGTTGTCTGAGGATTATTTTTGTGAGGTCGGATGCGTTTTTCAGCGTTTTTTTTGTTGGTTTTTTTTTGTTGACCCCCCCTCAAGGTCTTGACTACGAGTTTTTTTTTTTTGCGTAGGGCCGATGTTTTTTTTTGTTTTTTTTTTCCCTTTCCGTACTAATTCCGTTTCCCCCCCCCAAGACCCGATTTCGACGTTTTTTGCACCCCCCAAGCACTGTTGTGGCTTTGTTTGTGGGGGGGGGGGGGTACCGTAGGACGAGACACAAAAATGCGCACTTTGCAAATCTTTTTCCGGGGACTCGGGCACTGTATTGCTAGACCAGTGTTTTCCCACCAGCCGAGGCAGGACGCTTGTTCATTCATGCGTGATTCAGAAAGAAGTGACCCTGTTTTTTTTGGGATCAACACGGTCCATTTGTACCACCACGCAACAGGCACAAGCCCAGTTGAGAGAGGCGAGAGTTGAAGTCGAGGAAGAACCCCCCTCCCTTTGCACGTTGGGTCACTCCCTTCGCGTTGTGCCCCACCTAGGGAGTTTGTTTGGGGGCACCCCCCCACCCCCCCCCACGGGACGGAGAGGCACAAGGTGTTTTTTTCGCGGGATAATACGGAACGCAGAAAACGAGGTGGACCGGTGGACACACTTCGAGCTTTGTAACACTGCAACCCCCCCCCGACGAAACTTTTGGTCTTCCGGGTGTGTGTCCCCAACACAAGTCCAGGGTTGGTGTCCACTCTGGAGAAGGGCCTGGTGAGCCCAACCCCGTTGGCTCTGTTTTGGTCTCACTTTTTTGGTTGGCAGTTGCATTGGTTGGTGTCAAGGTTTTGTTGTAACATTTGTTTTTTTTTTTTTTTTTTACGTTGCGTCTTATTGTGGTTGGCCGTGTTTGTTTTTTCCAATTTGTTGACACTGACAAGGTCGCAAATGGACAAACTAGCGGACGGGTGCTTTGCCGCCTCCCGACAAACCCGAGACGCTATTGGGTTTTCGCGGGACGCGGGAGAGTCTCGTTCAACTCCCACGACACCAATCCATCCCCCCCCGTACCATTTTGTGAAGTTTTGCGTTTTTTCATTGGAACGTTTTTGTTTTTTTTTGGGCGGCCTTTGCTTGGTGCTCTTAGAGTCCCGGACTTCTGGCTAAAAACAAAGATCCATAGAGTGGGGGTAGTGTCCAGCCCTGGTTTCTGATTTTGGTGAAAGTGCCGTCACAACAAGACACAAAAAGCACCCAATTCGGAGGTTTCGGTGTTCCCCCCCCCCCTGTGCGTCCCGCTTACCCAGGGGCTGCTTGTTTTTTGGGCACTCAAATTTTCCCCTGTAAGGCCTTTTTGTTTTTTTTCCACTTCCTGTGGATGCACCCTAGTGCCCTTTGTTTTTTTTTTTTTTCCATTGCACTTTCCGAGTTTTTTTTGGGGCATTGGTTCAGGTGCCCCTGCTTTTTTCCATTACCACTCCTTTCATTGTGCCCAGTTCCAAACAGGTTTTGTTTTCCGCCGTTTGCCAGTTTTGTGGGTTTGTATTTTTTCCCGCTTTCCCCGTTTTTTTGTCTTTCGGTAATCGCGCAGTGAAAAACTTTTTTGGCGGTTTCCCCCCCTTGTCACGTTTTGTTTGTTGGGTGTGCGATGATCCTTCCCTTTCGTGTGTGTGCTTCCCCCTGGGTTATGTTTTCCCAGTCCTGCTGACCCACGGGTTGTTTTTTTTGCATTGTTCGCTGGACAGAGACCCGCTTCCGTTTGGTTTTGGTCGGGTTTCGGTGATCAACACCCTTTTCTTGACACCAAAACCAAACCGCTTTTCAAAAAAAAAAGAACCCCCTTCAGAGGGGTGACCCCCCCATGGTGTCCGTGTGGAACCGTTGGTTGCATGGTTGTTCCCGACTTTTGGACCAAGGATGTCTAACTTGGGGGGAAGCAGTCCCCCCTAGGTTGTTTTGGTGCCTGTGTCACCCCTCTCCGTGGGGTTTTTTTGTACCAATCTTTCCGTGGTTAAAACCGAATCGGGTTTTTTTTCCCCCCCCCCTTTGCGTAACCCCTTTCCGTGTGCCCGGAACTTTGTGGTCCCCCCCCTTTTGCTCTTGTTTTGATTCCCCGTCACCCATCGGTTGCTGGGACCCGCCAAACCGTCCGCTGTGTTAGAAATTTTTTTTTTTGTTTTTACCCCCCCACCGACCAACCCCCGTCTTTTTTTAATCGTTCCCACGATGGTCCGTTTGTGTGTTTTGGCGCTACGTCCATCCCTGTTTTTTTGTCTCCCGGGATCCAGGCCCTGCTGGTCCCCCCTGAGTCTTTTAACCAGGAATTTTCTGTGCACTTCACGTTGACTAATCCGAGCTAGTTTTTTCACGCGGGCCCCCGGGAGCCCAAATTAAGTCCCATGGTTCCCCCCTGAGTGGTTTTGCATCCCCGGCAAAACCGTTGTTCCCAGTGACAATTGCATCCCCCCCCTTTTGACGGTCTCCTGTTTTCCCAACTGCGGTTTTTTTTTTTTGCGGCTGTCTTTTTTTTTTTTTACCTCCCTTTTTGGTGTGCAATTTTGGCCGTGCGCCCGTTGTTTGATTTTGTTTGCCCCAACCGCCCCCGTGGCATTCGCCATTGTTTTTCCCCGTCCTTTGTAAGCCCCTTCCTCCCCCCCCGTCCGTTTCACAGATTTTTTTTATTTGTGTGCGTGCTTTACAGGGCCGTGGCCCGCTTTTTTCCCCCCTCCCCTTTTTTCTATTTTCCTTCCCCTTCCTTTTTTTTGGTTGTGTTTGTTGGTTACTTCTTCCCCCCCGAATTCTTTTTTTCCCCCCTGTTGGCGGGGCCTTCCGTCGTTCCAGACTTCTTTTCGCCTGGCTGTTGACGGTGGCCCCGAACGCGGGTCCCCCCTCTTTCCGGCTGCTGGAGGGGGTGGAGTTTTTTTTTCATTCCCCCCCGCCCCTTTTTTCCACTTCCATCCCCGTCCAGTGTTGTTTTTTTCTTCAAGGGGACGTTCCTCCGGTTCGCACTTGGTCAGAAGGCACCCCCCCTTTCCCTAGCTTTTTTTTTCCAACTTACCTTTTTTTCGCCGTTTTGTCGTGGGGATGTTGCCGGGCTAATTCAGTTCGCTGGTAAATTTTTTGGCTCACTGGGGCTCCTGTCTCCGTCTTCATCCCCCCCCCCCCACGTTCCTTTTTTTTTGGTTCGACATTGGCTCTTCTCTCGGTGTTTTCCTTGGCACGGCCCCTGATCCCGGGACCCCATCATGTGTACGGGGGGGGTACCCTTGTTCTTTTGACCCCCCACCCCCCACCCGGTTGAAACCCTCGTGGAGGCTATTCATCCTTTTTTTTGGTTTGTTGTTTTTTTGCGTGTGGCCTTTCTTCCCACAGCCCCTGGCCAAGTTCTTTTTTGTAGTTCGACCTTGTTTTCTTTCCCCCTGATTTTTCCCACCCTTTTTTGCCCCTTGCGAATCGTTTGTTCCGTTCTCATTTTGGGACCACTTCCTTTTTTTGTTCCCTGGCCGCTTTGTTTTTGGTTTTTTTTTTTGATGTTGCTGAATCGATTCTGGTTTCCCCCCCACAACCCCCCGACACCTGGGTTGTTTGTTCGCGTTCATTGCCCCTCCTTTGTGCCCCCCCCACAATACGGGGTGCCCCCCCCCCCCCCCCTTCCCTTTCCAAAAACCGGGTAATTTTTGTCCCCAGGTCTCTGGTGGTTTTTCCTTTTTTTTTTGGTTGTTTCCCCCCTTGTGATGTGTGTGTTGACTACCGTAAACACAATTGGTTTTGTGGCTGCATCCGATTCCGTGCTTTTTTTTTGCCCCCTTCTGTTTTTCCAGCGACCACTTTTTGGACCCTACCCCAAATTTTTCTTTTGTCATCGCCTCTGATCATCCTCACCACCTGGACTTCGAACCGCAGTTTTCCTCCTGCTCACAGAGGATGAGGCCCCTCCCCCTCTCATCCGTTCAAACCTTCCCTCCCTGCGTGTGGCGGGCCCCGTTTTTTTTACTTCCCACTTTTTGGAAAACGGATTACCCCTCGCATTTGGACACCCCCACCCCCCTTCCCCCACCCACTCTGACCCCTGCGTGTGGCCCTTACTGTCCCTCGTGTGTTCCTCCAACTTACCCCTTGGGGGCCCCCCCCCTTTCTTTCACCCACGGGGGGGGTGGTGACCTTTTTATTTTTTTTTCCCCATGTACAAACGGGTTCTTTTTTGAGGTCTCCGTTTTTTTCCCCCAACCACTGGGTGGTCTCCCGAAACTTTTTCTTTTCTTGGCTCTTTTTCCCCCCCCGTAGTAACCCCGTGTTTGCTTTATTTTTTTCACAGGTTTTTTTTCCCCCCCCCCCACTGCGGTTTTCGTTTTGCCCACAAAAGCCTGAGCTTCCTTTGTCCCCACCCTGTCTATTTTTGGTTCCATTTTGCCGCTTTTGCCCCCTTCTGTTATTGTCGTTGGGTGATAACGCGTTGGCCTATTTTCACGATTCCCCCCTTTGGTTTTTGACCGGACCGAGATATTTAACCACAACCTCTTGCTGGGTGGCCCGCACTGTTGTGCTCCGGGGGTGCCCCCCCACCCACTTGGAATTCACTGTTATTATTTTTTCCTTTTCTTTTTCCCCCAGTGGTCTGCCATGGCCTTTTTTGACTCCGTTCTTGCCACTTCCAGATGGGCATACGCTTGCCCCCTTCCCCTTTTTGTTTGCCCCACAAGGGGCCTTTTTTTTTCCTTCAGGTTCTGTCACCCCCCACTTCCCCTCAGTTTTTTTTCCCCCCCACTAGCGGTGGCCCCCCCCCCCAAACGTATCCCCCTTTTCCCTGTTTTTCGTTTCCCACTTTGCCACCTTTCTGCCGTCCATGGGTCCTGTCCCTCTTCCAAAGATGATTCTTTTCTTTCGGACTCGAAGTTCTTCCTTTTTGGCCCATTCTTTTTGTGCTCATGACTGGTTTTGGGGGTGTGGGGGCGCCCTGAAATGGGTTCGTTTTTTTTTGAGCCCCCGCCTCCCCCTTCCTCTATTCTGCGTACCTGTTTATTTCTTCCTCCTTTTTCTTTTGTTTCCCCTGATCATTTGAAGTGTCGTTGATTTTTATTTTTCCACCTCCCCCCTAGTGGCCCGTTATTTTCGTTTTTGCTTTTTGTGTTACGCCCTATCGTACAAAAACATCCCCCCCCCCCCCCCCCCCCCCACGGTTCCCCTTGTGACAACCCCTTCTCCTTTTGGTTTTAGTTGTCCACCCCAAAAACCGTTTTTTGTGTTCAACGCCATCGTCCCAACCAGGCGTTGAATTTTTTTTTTCTTCTTACATCCCATCCCCAACCCCCCCCAACAACGTAAATTTTTAACTGCCTCTTTTCACCAATTTGCACTTGTGGTTCCCTCTATTTTCCCTCCACCTTTTTTTTGTTTACCCCCCATCACTCCAATTCCCCCCCCCATTTGCTTTGCCCGGGCCCCACTTTGGTGGCCTGGGGTTTTTTCTTGTAACCGGGACACC
>Ga0179591_1176412_pt1 | contig 17469 bp, 21 predicted proteins | sample CZOMad2_1_08_16f_FD_182891 | JGI IMG/M metagenome (GOLD analysis project Ga0179591, IMG submission 182891) | Vadose zone soil fungal communities from Angelo Coast Range Reserve, California, USA - CZOMad2_1_08_16fungal (PacBio error correction) | ecosystem: Environmental > Terrestrial > Soil >... | reverse complement strand
TCTTCTCGGTTTTTTTTCTTCGGTTCTCCCAGCTGAATGCCCCAACTCTGTCCTCAATTAACCACTTTCTCCCCTTGGCCAATTCTGTAATTTTTCATGGGTACCCATTTTCTTCCCCTTTAGACCTTTACCAGCTCGTACACCCGACACCCCTCTGAACGCTCGGACTTTTTTTTTTTTGAAGTATCACAAAATTTCCCTTTACGGGAGTAATATCTTTTCACCAAACTTCTACCCACTTTTGCTTTCTTTCAAGACCGTCTAGCCGGCCCCCCGAATGCCGGGTGCCCTCCCCCACCTCCCCTTGAACGCGCCTCTGTCGCTTGAAGCCATAATCCCTGGTTCTTCTGCAACATTTTTAAGGGATCTCTCTTCCCCCTTTCGAGAAGTCTGAGAGTGTTTCCAAACCTTATTTTCCTTCCCGAGCATGCGTTTTGCTTAAAAGTCGCAGCCCCCCCGAAGGGCTCCCTATCTCCCTTCCGCCAGGACAAATGCTATGGGCCGGTTCTTGTCTTTTCCCTCGTACACCGCCCAATCCGTGCCCCCACTACAGATGTGTTTTTTTTACCATCCTGCCCTCGCCCAAGATTTTATAGGAGTGCAAACAAGCCCGATGACTGGGCGTGACCGCTTAGTTGTCGTTTTTCCAGGTCTCTGTCTTTTGTGCAATGATGGCTCTTTGAAGTTTACCGTCTTTTTTTAAATTTTTGACATTAGAGACCTTTTCCCACCTGCAAAAGGTTGTTTTTCCCTCGTCACCTGACCCATGTCTCCCCTTCGCCACTTTGCCCCTTTTGAAATGGTGGTGGTCGTGGCTGCCGCTTTTAAAAGTCGGCTTTTGACGAATACCTGGCGTCCCGCCCTTTTAACTCCGACTTCCCTGCCCCCCTCCCGAAATGCTCCCCTCTCGCTTTCCTAAGAAGATGTCGCCGCCGTTTTTCCCCAGTGTTTTTTTCTTTGTTTCCAAGGAAGGCTCATCATCGGACCTGAAGGAAAAACTGTTTCTCGAAAAGATGTTATACTACCTGGAAACCCCTCCCCGCCGTTGAGTCCCTCTTCATTTTAAAAAGGCTGCCGCGCGGTTAACCTTTTGACCCCCGTTTTTTTTCTGAGAGAATGACAATTGCACATGCACTTGACCCCCATTTCCTCCTGGTGGTTCACCTCCCCCATGCGGGATCGTGTCTAGTGAATTCTCCCCCCCCCCCGTTTCGCTTCCAACACACGTTTCCCCAGACGTATGAGCCGAGAACTTCTGATTTCCCCTGTGATATGTGCAATTTCTCCCTCGTCTTTCCACTTTCCACTTCCTCCCTTGATGTAGACTGCCCCATGGCCCTTCTCTTTTGACCCGGCTACTAAAGTAGCTGACCCTTGGTTCCTCCACCCAAAGGTCTGGTTGTAGAACTCCCGCATCTCAACAACCCCTTGCAAAGGTTAGACACTACGCCCTGCCTTTTTGTCTCACCGGCCCCTACGTTCTATTAGTCGGGTCTTCTTTTCTGATAAAACCAGGAATGGAATGTAATCCTCCTTTCTACGGCCAATACCCAAGTACCTCCTCTCCTTTCCCCCATTGAACGATATGTTTAAGGTTGACCCCCCTTCTTCTGCAACAAATCAGGTGCGGTGGCCTCTCTGCCCTCATGTCATTGGGGTTCCACGACGGTCGATTTTGTTGTTCAAGACGGTCACCTTTCGCTTTCCCAGTAGTCTTTTCGTCGCTGTCCCACCTTTTCAGCTCTGTGAACATCTTTTTTTTTGTGCCTACGCCCGCATGTGCCCCTTCCCATCTCCTTCTTTTTATTTTTTTTGAGTCCGCTCGTCCCCTAACCGACACCTTGCGCCTCAAGTTAACATGTGACCGAGGAGGGCATCGACGCTTTCGGATCCTTTCCCCCCTTTTTTCCCTCTTTTTTTCTTTTTTTCTCTTCCTCCATCCTATTTTTTTTTCTCTCCAGCAAGTACAGACCCGAATTCCTTTCGTGCCCTCGTACCCTTTCCAGTTCAACTTTTGCCTCGCGAGGTATTCGTGTCGTCCGTCTTTCCCTCCCTCCACCTCCACGGAACAAGCGCATGCGGTTTTTTTAGCTGAGAAGTAAGATTGACTACACCCCGTTTTTCTTTCCCCGATGAAATGTGTCTAGCTCGTCTACGGTGTCCTAGAAGTTTCGTGAAGGTCCCTGCCGCTCTTCGTGAACCCTCAATTGAAGGTTGCCCGACCCCCTTTTGCCTTGGAAAGCCGAGCCTGTTTCCCCCTCTCCTCCCTTTTCACGATAAGTTACGGACACCTTTGCCTTCAATTTTCCCTTCCGGCGGACTCGATGTTGAAAGTTCTATTAGTCCCCTGGCCCTTCCTTGAATTTTTGCTTTGCCCGGACGCCCCCAACTTCTCTATGCTTCTTCATTCAATTTAAACCACCTCTGACCTGCTTTCCTGAAGCCCGGTGTTTGTTTTTTATCTGCGGTGAATCTCCAAACCCTAAAGGGTTTAGTCTTCCCCCTCATTGTTAATCGACTTTCCTTGGTTCAGACCTGACTTCAGTTTTGGGAACCAAAACTTTGTTTTTCCTTGTGACCTCCACCGTCACTAATGAAGAAGTTTTCCCGTTGGATATTTGCCTCCCCCTTTCGGTCCTCGTCTCGACGTCTCTTTATCAATCTTGTGCTTTACCGTTGGTTTGTCCCTAGCTGCAATTTTCGTGTTGGGACTACTCCTTCCCGCTCCCGAGGATGGTTTTTTTGCACCTCCTTCCTGAAGATGGATCGTTGAGGGAAGTCCTTTTCCTCGCCTCCCACCGACAAGTGGTTAAGGAAGACGTTGACCGTTTTCGTCGACGGTGGTCTCTCGTATTTGTAACTGGCGTGGGATGTTTAGACTGTTTACCTCTCGAAGGCCTGAGCTTCATTTTAATTCCGTTCTCTTCTTTTCTTGATTTGAAGGCTCAACCTTCCGTAAAAAAGGTTGAAGTCTTCGACGATGGTCTGTAGGTCTGTCTCTGATAGTTTTTTTTATATTTTTTCGTGCCCCCCCCTCCTTTCGGTTGTTTCCCCTTGCCGAAGTTCTCTTTTTGGCATGGTAGGTTCCCTTCCTCCTTATGGCTAGCCCCCCCAAGTCCCCCCTTCGTCCCTTTTCACGTTTTTCTGAGATTTTATGGGAGAGTTGCTCGAGGGACTCCCACGGGCCTTTTTTTAACATTTTTCCCTCTTTTTCCCGGGTCCTCTCCTTACCGTAGTTTTTTCATTTTCATCACCCGCCGCTTTGTCCGAAGACTCTAAGTTTCCGCAGTAAAGTAATGCCTCTTTTTTGCACTCCCCTTCTCAGTCATCTTTGAGCGTCCTTCCTTTTCTGCACGCCATTTGTGTTTATCGGTCCCCTTTCCTTTTAGAAGCAGCCTGCCTTTTCGGGAGCAGGTGCTTTTTCCCTGCTTCCGATATGACAAAGGGTCCCCCTTCATTTGTCCTGTACGTTTTCGCGCTAGAGTCGTGGAACATAGGATTTGCTTCCCTCTTCTTTTTGTGTATGCACGTTGCAGGCCTGCCCCCTTATCCCTTTTCCTTGTGGAATACGAAAATGCGCATGGCTTTTTTTCCCCTTGACCTCCTTACGCTTCCTTTTTGAGGCATCCTAGAGCGTTCGCCTGTCTTTGTCTTTCCCTTCGTTCCACCTGGTTTTTTTTTTTAGACTTAATTTGGCCTCCTGCGTCCTTCAGTCCTTTGACTCCGTCCTTTGTCTTTTTTCCGGACTCGTTGTCCCCCTCGATCTGAAAGGAAATGTTTGACATTGTCCCCCTGTCCCCGTGTGGCCATAGTTAGAGAAGGATTGGTCGTCGATGTTTGGGCCCTTTCGGTTCTTTTTTCCAAGCCCCTTAAAGCGAATACCATCCTCCCCTTTATCTTTCTCCTTCCTCCGTTTGTGTTGAGTCCGACTATCTGAGCTCTTATTTAGCCGGTATTCTGACTTTCCTCCGCGCCAGATAACCCACACTTAACGACCACGTCCCCTTTCTAATTTCCTTCCCGTTCGGTTCCCCCTGCCACATTTCCTTTCCTCTATCCTAATTTCAAAGCGTAAGAAAAGGAGAAAACCACCTTTCTCCATATTGCCCCCGCCCATTCCCCAGTGGTCCCAGTTAATTCCCCTTTCTTTCTCTGAGCACCCAATACTACCCACGGTCAAGAGAGCACAAGAGGAAAGGCATCCTCTGAATTCGTTCCCGGTCAACCCCCCGTCCCCGCCTCTCTTATGTCCCGGGTACTCCCCTCTACCTAGAAGTGTCGTACTTCCCCACTCTCTTTGAAGGGGCCGTTTTAGAGGCACTTTGCTTCTCCTTCGGTCTTTTGCTCGTTTCACTAATGACTGTTTTCCGCGTCAGTCCCTCTTTGGCGCTCGATCACTTTCTAGCCCCCATGAATTCCCGTGGCATGTATCTAGTCTCATTTCTTCTATAGCCTTTTGATTTGATGGCTCCAATTTTTTCGTCCCCGAAATCAGAACCCCCTCAAGCTTTTTCCACCGGCAGTCCCCACGATTTCCCGCGCCAAGCCTTTAGATTTCTCCGGATGTCGTGTTTTTCTCAATCGGCGTAGTTCCTTACTTGGGCGTCGTAGTTCAGATTGTCTTACCCAATGGTATTTTTGCGGTTTTGGACTCCCTTCCCTGACCTGTTCTTCACAACTGAATTGGTTTAATCTTCCGCTTCCCAGTCTCTCGACCCCCCGCCCCGCCGTGACCCCTCACCTCCGTGTCGGGGCGAGCCTGCTGACTGTTACTTACTGTCCTCTGAACCCTCATACCTGCCGGCCCCTTTTCCCCAACGTACTGAAAATTGGTGCCCCTATCCCACTTTCCCCCTTCCAAACGTTTTTCCCCTTCGGCCGGACCTTGACCTCCTACATTTTTGTTACCTCATGAGGGTAGGCGTTGCTTTTTCCCAAGCAGCTATTTCCAGAACTGCCCCCCCGGAAAAACCAGGCCGACAATTTTCTCTTTCCCGACCCCAGCTTTGCTTTTTTCTACCACTCGACCCGCGCAGGCGGACGTCCTTTTACTGGTCCGGGAGTATAAAGCCTGCTTGACCCTTCCCCCGGGACTAGGTGTTGCTTCCCATCGAGGGTTTTACTTGTCAACCCTTCTCCCTGACCAAGCTGAAAATTCCGGCTGCGCCGATAACCTCGCCTTGACAGGTGTGAATTGGTGCCCTCGCTCCCCCCTTCTTTCTCCAACTTAACTATTCTCCAGTGCTTTGTCAGGATACTTCCCTTGCATTGCTCCAGGAATTGACCAGCGAGAATCCAGTCGCTGACCCTTTTTTTAGCATCTTTGTTTCCTGTGGATCCATCCCCCTCCAGTGTCCCCCCCCCTCCCGATTAGATATCTCCCTTTCCCCTACTGGTGGATCAACTTTCTTCCCCACGTAGCCCTGACTCCTTTTTCAGGGGCAAAAATTTCGTTTGAAGGAATGAGAGTGCCGACTCTTCTTTTTCCATCAGTGCGTTTCCCTGGCGTAATTGAAACATGTCCTCTCTGTCCTTCCTGATGAACAGTCATGATCCCCCCTGCAACCCCGATTTTTCTCTGGTTAATAGAATGAACGGGGAGGGAAGTTCCCCTTCGGTACTCCTTCTTGAGTTCTTCGCAGGTTCTCCCTTTATTCCCCGTTCCCCTCCTCTCGGATTCCACAGTGGGAATCGGTTACCACCCCGCGTGGGCTTGCCGAAGTCCCCATTTGCTGAAAGCCCAAGTTTTGCTTGATGCTTTCCTTTTCGCTGAGACGTCGAAACCGATAAATGGCAGCGCAGCACTCGATTTTCTTGGCACCGGTCCGAAGTGATCTTTTCTTGCGCAGTGTTGGCTCTATCGAGTTCCCTTTGTGTTTTCTCTCTTGCAGTCTTATTTGCATCCTCCTCTCCCCCTTCTTTAGCCACGCCGACCGTTAATATTGAACTTTTTTCTGCGCTGCTTTAGTTTCCTTCTGACAGAAAGAAGTACAGCCTCCTGGTTTTTCCTTCCGATTCCACTTTCCCCATGGATGGTCACCCTTCCCAATTTCCCTTTTACCCGTCGGATGTTTCCTTTTTTGAGTACGGCCACCCCTGGCCCTCTTACGAAATTTCTAAGGACCCTTTGCCCCTCTCCTCCGCGTCCGGTTTGTTTTTTCTTTTTCTTAGCAGTACGGAAGACACCGTCATTTTCCCTATGTGCCTTTCTTCGTTCCACGTAGGCTATTCCGTTTTGTTCCTTTTTTAATTCAAGTAATTTCGGTCGGGTCATGCCCGGCCCTCAACCCTTCTCGCTGCTCCATGGGCCGGTTGACAACTCGGACGTCTTAGACCCTCTCCCCTTTGCACCCACCGGGTTTGTTGATATGATCGAGTTCTCCACCCATTGCCACTTTCGATAGGAAAGAAGGGTCAGCTCCTTTCTGCGCGTTTCACCCCTATGTTGGAGCCCCCACCTTCCTCCTTTCCTTCAGTTGACTTGGATATGTCGCGTCCCCCCCCTGGTTCGCCTTCCTTCGATGACTTTTTTTTATCCTTGCTGGTGCACTTTCCGTTCTCCCCCCCGGGTTGCCCGCGTGTTGGACTTTTTTTCCAGCTCCCGCTCTGGGGTCGTGGTTGCCCTGTTTTTTCCTTTTTTTCATAGTTGCTGTGCTTCTGGCGTTCAGCACCTCCCCCGTGGTCCGCATCCTTTGCCCCCGCGGCTGTGGTATTGATTCGCCATGTACGCACTCGTTTTTCTCGTCTTAACCAATTTTTCGCCCGGTCCTTTTACGTGTCCCGCTTCTCTTTTTTTTTCCCCCTTCGGCCAACACGACCTTGTGCGCGCGGCGGACTATCTTCTTAGGTCATGTAGTTTTTAGATAGGCTGTATACGGTCCTTTTTTTCTTCCCTCGATTTGTTTTCACCCTTGGAGGGACCGTATTAGGGTCCCCATCCGTCTACTTTTCCCTGGTTAGCTAGGTTTTAGTCGGATAGCCCCCACGAACCCCGTCGAGGCCCCCTGTTTCATTTGGCCGCTTGGTTTCGAATTTTAGGGGACTTTTCCTCTTCTCCCCCCCCCGGGTCAGGTTATACCCCGTTCCGGTGTTGAAGACCAGGTGACTTTCGTGCTCGCCTCGGGTAACATAAAACCTCTCCCTTTAGAACCGACGATATTTCCTCCTGTTCGGCCTCCGGCGGTTTTTTGCATGCTCCGAAATATGTTTCGAGTTCCCTGACGGTGGTCATGTCCCGCACCCAGAGGTGTTTGTTTCTGTTCCCCCGGGTTCCTGATGGTTCGACCCTTTTTCCTCAGTGGATCTCTATTTTAAGTTTCTTGCATTTGTCCCTATATGCCTGACACGGGCAAGTCGGTGTAGTCTCGCCTGAGACCTCTCCCCCCTCTGTCGGTTAGGAAACACCGGTGTTCTCTTTCACCTTTGCTCTGCTTCGTTTGTGCTGCCATTTATTCTCCCCTTTTGCCGCCCCCTTTTACGCTCTTGGTGGATACCATTTCCTGGCTTGCTTTTTTTCGTTCCCCAAGTTAAATCAAGAAGATCTTGGTTGGTGCACCCCGCATTCGAGTCCCGCGGATTCCGTGGGGAGTTCTCGGGTCCACCCTTGTTGGAGTTTCTTTTTATTCCGCCATCATTGCCTCCTTAACTTCATGGTCCCGTTGTTTAGATATTTTTTGTTTTTCCTTTTACTTCTTCCTTTTTCTTGTTAAAATTTATTTCCTTCCCCTTTTTACGCACTTTGGAAAGCATTACGACCCCTTCCATTAATTGAAATGATTCAGCGACGATTTTTTGTCTGGTTGAGCGTAGAGTGCGGCCCTTCCCCTTTCACGCCCAGACAGCCCCTAATTATTAACCCCCTCCTTTTTTGTTTTGGTCTCTCTCTGAGATTTTTTTCTTCTCGTTGGACTTTCGTGGGGACCTTCATGTCTTCCCCCCTAGGCATTTTCCCTTTTCCTCTTCTGCCCACGGCACCTTCTGTGTATTTCCTTCTTTCCACATTTCCCCCCTTCCTGCGAAATAACTTTTAACGCGTAAGGAACGGCCTCCCCCGTGGACCTCTCTCTTGAAACAGTGACATTTTTCCTTGAGGCCATTTAGAGAAAAACCCTCCTACACGGTTGTCACCTCTCGACGTCTAGGAAACAGACCCTGCTTCGTTGTGATCACCCCGATCGCCCCCCCCCCCTCTGAGTCAATGGCCCCATTTCCAAGCCCCCTACCTTTGTAGTCAAAACCCGGTCTCTTGCCTTGGCCTCGAGCTGCTTGCGTTTCCCGAAGGAGGCTTCCCTCTCCCACCTTCTCCCGTCCCTATATAGTGAGGATCGGTCACCCCGTCGCCTACACCATGAAGGTCTTTACTTCTCTATTTCAGGCGCTGGACATACCCTCTCAAGAAAGGGTAGTCGCTGTCTGACCCCCTCAGAAAACTTAACCTACACGCGTGCGGCATTCTTGACCCGAAGTCGCGTACCCAGCTTTTTCTTTCGTTCAACCCCAGCCTGCGTCTTTTTTTTTCCGTCGTTCGCGGTCTCCTGTGTTCGGTTTAGTGACGTGGGTCGCTCTCCCCTTTTTTTCCCGGGAACGACCGTTGTGATCCCCCTTTTCCCGTTTTTTTGTCTCCCGTGCACTCCTTCGACCTCCCTGCCCTTTTTTGCCCCGTCCCCCTGACGTGTTTTTCGTGGATTCGCTTTGTTCCCTTTTCTGCCGAACTGCGCCGCTGTTTCCCCCCGACACGAGCCCCTCCCCCCCCCTTGAACAAAACCCCAAGACTCTCTTCTAAAGGAGAAGCCTTCCTCCCTGACCTAGACTTCTTTCTTGCCGCTGTTCCGTTTTCCCCTGCGTTTTCCCTTTTCGTAACGCCCCTTATACAGAACTGGCACGGAACCAGTCCGTCAAAAGCGGTTTACTTTTTTTCCCCCATAGTGCTTTTTTCAAACTCGCATTAACCTTTTCAGAAGAGAATCTTTCCTCTTTCTTCAGGGTTAGGTGCTTTAGTTGCCCCCTCCCTTGGCCCAAGAATTGCCTCCTCTTTCAACCCCGACACTCTAGCGTGATATTCTTTCTTTTTTCCCCTTTCCTTCGGACCCCCAAATTGTCCCCCGACCCCTGGTATGACCGACTCGCGCGCCATCATCTTTTTCTTCCCCCCTTTTTGTAATGGCCCGTTCACTTATCCCCCTTTTCCCCATTCTCTCCAGTCGCCTTGAGTTTCGACCGTTTAAATTTCTCTTCCCAGGGTAAGTCCTTCTTTCTCCAGGGCCATGTTCTTTTTCCTTGAGTGACAATTTACTTTTTGTTTTGTTCTGTGACGATCAAACCCAACCCGAAAACTCTCTTCGATCCGCGCCTTTTCCCGAAGTGATAAAAGGAATTCGCACGCCGCTCTCCGTTTTTTTCGTTGTTTTCTCATGCTAACCGTAGGAATTTCTTTTCCCCCTCATCGCCTACCTTTCCCATCCCTTTCGCCTGCCAATGGAACTATGTAATTATTTGGGGACCTTTTTATCCTTTTCTACCAAAACTAGGTAGAGGCTTTTTGAAGACCCCATTTTCTTACTGAATTTGGTTAAAAGACGGAAGGGTGTTTCGTTCACGGGCGTCCCACCCTGCTGGTAACCCCCCCAGTAGAACCTCGCATTGACCCGCTTCCTTTTTCCACCCAGTTTTCCTTTGCAGTACTTCGTCATTTCTTGCGTGCCCCGGAATTGAGGTCCTTTTTTGCGGCCTTTCCCCGAATACAAGGCCTCGTTGCCACGCACGATTTCTTTTGCTTCAAATCTTTTTCCTTGGTCGGTCGCAGTGCTGGACTCTTTTTCCTCTTACGGTTGTTTTGACTCCAGTCTGTGACAAGAATACGCAAGTCCTTTTACGTGAGTCCGAACTCCTTGGCGGCGATGTCGTATTAGGAGTGCGTGGTCCCTCCACCTTCACTTACACTAGCGGGCCAGTGTTCTGACCTTCAGATTCTAGGCCCCGCCCCGGTGCTTTTCAATGACTGAATGCCAGCGACTCCTTCGCGGTGCCGCTGAAACGTGTCCTTCTTTTAGGGAACCCGGCAGCTTTTTCAACTCCCATTTTTTTCGCCCCTGTGCCCCCTTAATCCCCTGCGAACCTCTTTGGTTGCCTGCGCACCCTTTTACTCTTCAGGAAGATCCCGTGACATTGCCCTTTCCTCTTTTTTCACGCGATTTCTCTACGATGAACGGAGTCCTCCTTGTCTGTTTGCGCCTTCCCCCTTGCCCACAACCCTAGATTCTGCGTCAGGGGCCCCCCCAGGTGATAAACGGACTCTTCTCCTCAGTTTAGGGTTTGTTGATATTCTTTTGACTTCTACCACCGCACCAGGGTGTCGAGTCTTAATCATTGGTCAGCGTTCATGGTAGGCCTGTGCCCGGTCGATGCCCTTTTTTACGTCTCCCTTCCCCCCGGCACATTAAGAAGTCGTTTGGAGACGATTCCTTCTTCCCCCTTGGGTAGCCTTAGAGTTAGTTCTCTTCGCCTCGTGCTTTTCCACTTTTGTTTGCTTAGCGAAAGTGTTCCTCTTTTTTTACTCTCCGCGATTTTTTCGTTTTGTTCAACCTTTTTTACTCTTTTCCATTTTTTTTTTTTTCCCGTTGGACGCGCATCACCCTCCCCGTTTTCGTCCTCCCGTTTTTTACTTCTTTTATCGTGATGTACAGCCGCGTGCTTTTTTACTCAACCAGCTTTCGCCCCTTCTGTGTTTTCAGGTCGTCGATATAGCTGCTTTCCCCCCTGAAGAACACGGCCGGTTTTTTTTTGTGCCCCGTTGCTGGTGGAGAAGATTTTGTGTTTTCTGTTTCCTGCTCTCCTTGTCCATAAGGTCACGTTTCCTGCAGACAAAGTGTTTCGGGGTGTAATTCGCGCCTTCGTTGGTTCTTACCCTTCATTGGAGTTTGTTCTTCTTCGTCTGTCTCTTTACCCACCCAGGCTCCCGTTTCCGCGGTCTTTCCTTTCGGATGGGCGCTGTTTCGATTGTCCAGAAAACCCGTTCTTTGTTTACAAGTTTGACTTTCTTTACGGTCCTCCTCCATGCCTGAAACGTCAGTCGCGCCATAGTTACCCCCCCTGCACCTGTTTCACAGCCCTTCCGACGGACGGTTCTTTCATTTTCATGATCTTTCCTTTTTTTCGCCGCAGGGTTTCTTTTTCCTGCGTGGTCATGCCGCCCCCGCGTCCTTCCGTTCCCGGATTGTCACTTTCGTTGTCGCCCAGATCCCCTGATTTTTATCTTGACGAGCTATAATTCCCCGGGACCTTCTGTTTTTTTTCTTGTTTGATTCCCACTTTGGCTTTGTCAATACCTTAGGTTTCTCTCCTCTGTGGTAAGATCAGGAGAGAGGCACCGTCCTAGCAACCTTGGTATCAGCCCAACTGATGCTTTCCCAAGTTCACCATCGTCCTAGTCCTCTGTTGCGGAAAACCCCCTAATCTCGCTTTTTCCTGTCCTTTTTTCCTCGAGTTGGGTCAAGTGTGCTAGGTGGTGTCTCTCCTCCTCCTTAATGATTTTCCTCGGGCCCGAGAGTTCCTTTTTTTTTTTTTTTGTCGGTGCCTGCCGGACGCCTTTTTGAAACTTTATTTTCTCACTGCCCTGACAAAGGTTTGCAACTGTTACGACCTTTTTTCCTGACTTTTGCAGTCCTCTTGGTGTCAGAGGTGTTCCCGTTGGGGCCGTTTCAAGTCCCGAAAGAATGCTCCAATCATCGTAATCCTCTTTCCCCTTTTTTTGTGTTTTTCTCGATTCTTTTCTTCGTCCTCTTTTAGTTTACTCCTCTTTCGCCCCCAGGAACCTTCATTTTGCTTAGATAATTTCATCTTTACCCTTTTATCGGCGGTCCACATTACCCTTTTTAATTTCAAACCTTGCCTTCCCCCCCCAAGGAACTTTCTTATGACAGCCCCACTCAAGTGACGTTTTCCTTCCCCCAGTTTCCCCTCCTCACCAATCGCCACACGGTGCCCCTATCAGTCCCTTTTACGTAGGACTGAGGGTGCCCGCAACCCCTACCTTTGTATGCCTCTCCCCTCTTCGGGCGAAGGACCCTTTCCCCTTACACTGTTTTCCAAGTGCTCCTTCAAGGGCTTTCCCCCTTAACCTCCCCTTTTTGGACAATCTGCGTTTGTTTCTTTTTAGAAAAATATCGGATGTCCTCCTTTAAGCCGTCCTGTTAGCGGTGCCCTTCCCCTCCCCCACCATAGGTACCCTTTTTCCTTCGCTTTTTTCCCTAAATTATGAAGATTGGCTGGCTTATTGTTTGAAACTCGTCAACATCTCCGGCCAAACGAAATGTGATCCTCCCCCCCCCTCCTGCATCCTCCGCTTGTAACGTGACCCTTTCGTCTGGTATTTGTGACACGCCAATTTCCGGTCTTTCACTTTCTCCGAGGTCTCTTGACGTTTAGATTTGGTCTGAGCTGTAACCGTTCCCGGATGTGGTCTTCTAATACCGTTAATTTTTCTCCTCGCGTTGGCTCTCGTTTTTTTTAACACGCTCCCTCCTGCCTATTCCACGCGCGGTCATACCCCGAGTTTTTTGCCTTTTTCACGTCGAGACGAGATGACATCCCTTTACCGTCCGATACCCCATCCTCCCTTCCCAACAGCAAGCATTTTGGCTTACCTTTTTTTTCCGACCGGTCCTTTTCCACCCCGCGCGTTTGGCACTAGGACAGAGACCCCCTCCGTTTCGGCGCACAGTGGTTCGGCTTTGGTGAGTGCCTTGCCCATGTCCTCTATACTCTGGCCCAACAGTTTTTTAGCCACGCTTTTCTTTGACGAAATTCTTCGGTCGCTTGTCCCCAGTCTCCGTTTCCCCGGAAACATTCTCCTACCCCCCAACGTGTCTGTGCCTTCTCGAAACCCGATCACCCGAAGATGACAATTCGTCTCCTCGAGGTGGCAAACCACTCCACCTCGCTTTGGCCTCTTTTTTCGAAGTTTCCACACGCTCTCTACTTAAACACACCCTTTCACCCTAACGGATCCCTGCTTTCCCCTTCTAGCCCTGCCACCAGGGGAATGGGTCTCCAGATCCCTCTCCCCCCCCCCTTTCCCACTTCTTCCATGAGTTCGGTGGTCGCTTGAAAACTGTTTCTTTTTTTTTTTTTTCCGTTAGAAGGAGAAATTTTCCCTCTGACCCTTCTTTCCTCCATAAACCCCTGATGGTCTACATGAACCTCATCCAACACCATTTCCGGCTTCACGACGGCCTCTTTGCATGGTTTAAACTTCACATGCCTCATCTACGGTGTTAAGGGACATGCAAACTCTTCTCTATTTTCAATTAGGATCTTGCCACATTTTCTCGTTCGCCTTCTTTAAAATTTGTGTTCGCCCATTTGGGCCAACTTCTTTCTTCAAATATTTCCCTTTACTTACAATCTGAAAAAGGGTTTTCCCTGCATTGCTTTCGTGAGGCCGTGTGGCAATTGCTCCCTTTTTCTTCTTTCCGGTTTATGTTTGACCACCCAGTTTGAGGCCTGGTTGCAAAATCTGTTTTTTTTTTTTTGTGCTCGACGTTCTTTTGCCTGCGCGCATCAGCGTTAAGTGACCTTTTTGGTTCCTTCTTTCAGACCCGAAATAGGCCAGTCGTCAGCCCCCTTTCCGTCTTTTCCTTCAGTTTTTTCCTTTCCTTCTGAGACGGAGGAGCGACGTGCTTTTTCATATTTTTCTTCCCTTCTTTGTTGTCTTTATATCCAGCACTTCTTTGCAGAAACGAAGCTCAGTTTAGTGCCCTCCGAACGTCCCAAACAGTGAATGTGTCCGCGATGACCCTAGGTTCTTCTTTTTTCCTCTTAGTCAAAGAAAAAACAAGTAAATCAGCTGTTTTGTTCTCATTTGACTCGATTAACGTCCCCGGCGGTCCGAGCCCCTGTTCCTTGACCCGCAGTATTTGCGGTACATCCTCCAGGTGCTGACCCCCGTGCCACTTCCACCCGTCATTCTTGGGAATTAATCCGTTTGGTCCCTTCTCTTTTTGTGGTTTTAGGAAGCAGTGTTCCCATCTGAAGGGACAGCCTCGTACATGTTCATTTTTTTTTGCACTCCTCTGGCCCAGTAGCCTCTCTAGGACTTCCTTCCGCATTTTTTGATGAAGACGGCCTTTCAACAACTTTTGGTCTACGTTCCTTGATTGCTCCCATGGCCCTTTCGGTTCAGAATAACTTTGCATGGTTGTGACCTGCGTGCAGGTTTCTCCACCCCCCAACCGGGTCTTTAGATTGAAAGAATTTCGGCTCATTCACTGGCCCCGCCGACCAGCGTCAACGGCCCCGTGTGCCTTCAACACGTGCTTTAACTCATTCTTCTATCTGTAGAGATTTCCCCCCCTACCCCTTGTTTCTCCTCTTCGATTCAGCTTTCTCACTCAATGCAAGGTTGTTGGGTCCTCTAGCTTTTCGAGTGTTTTGAGACTGTTGAGACGCCTTCAGGCTGTTTTTTTTTTTCCCAACAATTTTAGAAGATTTTCCTTTTTTTTCTTTCTGTTCCTTCTTTTGTCGACTCCCCGTGCGTCCCCCATAAGTTGAACTGTTGGCGACGTTTCTCTCCTGTCCGCCCTTTTTGGTTCCCTGGCTAGAGACACCCGTTTTCGACGGTTCTTGGTAATTCAATTTCTCTGCTTAGCTGCTTTCGAATCTCCCCCCTTTAACTAACCTTTCCTAAGATGCGCCTAGCAGTCTCCTGAAGTGAATAGCGCGCTTTCTCCTTCTTCTTGCGTCTCTTCCGTGACTCGTTTTTCGACAATTGCGATTCTTCTGCATTCTCTCTTTTTGTTTATCAGGTAATTTCTCGTCGGCCTCCCACGCACAAGTCTCTTGTCTGCCGAGGGTTCTCTTTATTTTGGAGATACGTCCTTTTCTCACAAACCTTTCGTGGTCTTCCCCTTTCGCGTCTCCTTTTAATCCGAACGTTGAATCATCCGACACCTTTTTTCCATCACCCGTCCGTCGCCCTGTAAGAAATACCTTCCGGTCGATGTCACAAAGTACCTTTGCCCTTTGTTGTGGCCCTCTACTGCGACCTCGGGAGCTGGCAGGGGGGCTGGTTTTCTCCTTCCGAAATTTCGTTTCCTTCTGTCTTTTGCTCTTTAAACTTGAAGTCAGCACTTTGAGATCAGTTTGTATTTTCTCCTCCTCTCCTGGGAAATTTTCCCACATGGTTTCCTTAGAAGGCTCCTTTCCCCCCAGTGAGTTTTTCACAGGTTCGCGCCCGCCCGTCTACCTCTTTTTTTTTGGAAGGCTATTAGCCCCTAGTGAACAAAAGCCTTGACACGAAAATGGAGGTTTTTCTTTTGACCTTCTCCTGCCCCGGTAGGGTTGCTTCGCCAACTTACCCCTTTTGCCGAGGCTCGAGTTCTTTTTCTAGAGGCCCCTTGGGTTCGCTTTTTTCTTTTCCCTAAGACAATTCCCCCCCCCACTGTTCTTCCCCCTTTTTTGGAGTTCCTTTTTTTAGGCTACTTACTCGCTGACCTTAGTTCGTGCCCTTACCCTTTTTCCTAGGATACTTTTACCTACTGTTTCTGATCCTCGTACTTCCTTTTTTTTTTCTTTTCAGTTTCAAGAGATGGCAACCTGAATCCGCAGAATGATCACCTCCTTCCTCTTCCCTTGTTGTGTTTATCTTTTTTTTCTTTGCGTTATTAAGGGCCTCATCGAATTCTCCCCCCCTCGGCCATTACTTAGGTCCTTGGCCCTTTTCCCCGTTCTGCGTAACAAATTTCGTCACTGCTACCAATCATTTCCCAAGTCCGTTCACATTAGCCCCACAGGCCACGCAGGTACCTCAACCTTTCACGTGTTCCGTCCTTCGTCTATTATTCCCCCACTCGTTTTCCCCCCGTTTTGATCTCTCCCAGCGTCCTAGACTTCTTCGTCAAGGGGTGCCCGTTCAACCTTTTCCTCGTATTTGAGTGTAATTTGGCCTGACTCCCTCCCTCCCCCCCGTTATGACACAGGTGGTCTCTTGGCTTTGAAGACGGAAGCCCCGTGCGGCGTCTTCTTTCCAGCTACTCCTAAGCTTCGTTTTTCTTCTTTTAACCTTCCGGAAAAATCCGTCCAGTGGTGCCGGAGCCTGCAGACCTTCTCACCCTTGTCTTTTTCGACCCTTTTTACCCTCCTTTTCAAAACAACCATCCTGTGTTTGAATCGAATGAACCGAATCCAGACCTGGCCCTTTTTCACCAGCCTTTCTGGATTGAGTGACCCTCTGACCCCTCCCTTCTTGTTTTTTGACTCGCTGGGTTGCTTGACTATTTCTTTAGTTTCCTCCGTGTCGGCGTTCACTTGACCCGCCCGTTCTTTTCTCCAACCTTCCACTTGGTTTTTGTCTTCCCCTCCTTCAAAATCTCCCTTCCGATAGATCGTTGTTCACCCCCTCATCGGTGGTGGAGTGGCGTCAGCCGTGATCTGCCAGCTCCCCCGTCCAATAACAAGCCTTTGTTTCCCACCTGTTTCAACCTCCGCCCCTTGGCGATTTTTCACCTTCTTATTAAGGGAGAGGTCTTATGAAATTACCGTACTCCCTCTTTTCTCCTCCTTCTCTTTTTTTAGGCCGTGTGACGGCCTTCCAGTCCCCCCTCAAAGCCATCACTTTTCCATAACCAGTCCCCCTGTACACGCTTTTCTCTGGCTCCGAAAAAGAATTCTTACAGCGATAAGACCCCCCCTCTCTCGCGGAAACTTCCTCCACAACTTTTTTCTTGTGCTGCGTTCCCCCGACCCTTCATAGGCCCCCCATCGTCGTCGATCGCCCCCCACCCACCCATCCTTTGTGGACAGGAGTCAAAAAAGATGCTCTACCTTGACACCACCCACCCCCTTTTCCCAGTAGGATGAGTGAGCCCCCCCTTCGTCCTTTTCTTGTTTCCCCAGTGTTGTCCTGGGCCCCTCTGGACTTCGTCTCCGTTTAAAATCGCGTGGAGGATACCTGAACCCTTCCCTCGTTCCGTCCTTTTTCTTCCGCCAGAAAGGAACCCCTTCTTCACGACTCTAAACCTGGTGTTTTTGTCCTGCTAAAAAACATGGACTTCCTCCGCCCCTTCAATTTTGAATTGTTTCTCCCGACCCATGACTTCCCTTCCTCCTCTTCCTTTCTCTGAATGCTATCACCCCGTGCTAGGTTAATGGACCGAATTGGACGGAATCGTCTTTCCGCCGTCAGGGCCATCCCTCTCAGCCCTGGCACAGGCGCCTCGGCCCCAACCAAGATTTCTCCGGGTCATGCCCAAGGGGCGGTGCTTCATTTCGTATTAGGAGGGTGTTTCCTTTGTCCCCGCCGCTTGAATTTCGCACTTTGTCCGTTGACCTTTAGAACAATATTTGGGTTGTTTCCTCCGTCTTTTCACGCTGCCTCTGGTTGTCTTGGTTGCCCGTTCGCCTTTCCTAAAATCTGCCGAGATTTTCACGATGGTCCCTGCACGCTTTTCTACGGAGATGTAGCGACTTTGTGGA
>Ga0179591_1240473_pt1 | contig 17472 bp, 20 predicted proteins | sample CZOMad2_1_08_16f_FD_182891 | JGI IMG/M metagenome (GOLD analysis project Ga0179591, IMG submission 182891) | Vadose zone soil fungal communities from Angelo Coast Range Reserve, California, USA - CZOMad2_1_08_16fungal (PacBio error correction) | ecosystem: Environmental > Terrestrial > Soil >... | reverse complement strand
ATTTGCCGTTTCTTTTCCTGCGCCCCCCCTCCCCCCCCCGTCTCTGGGACAACAGCGGATTTTCCCTCTTCGTCTTCCTTGTTCGCTAAAAGAACCTTCCCTTTTTTTATCATTTTCTTGTAATCGTACTGCATGACAGCTATGTCCTTTACACGGCCGATCGGAGCGCAGCGAACCCAGTTAGTCCGCAACCCACGTTGGTTGGAAGGTAAAGATTGTTCCCCTTTTCTCTTCGTTGTTTCCCCCCTCCCCCGTGAACCATCGCTGCCCCGCGCCCCGCCTTTTTGGTCCTGTGAGACGGGCGCTTTCCCCTCTCTCGCAACCGAGATTTTTCTGACTTGTTTCTTTAACCGTAAAAATCGGGCTTTCCATCGCCCCAGATCCTCTTCCCTTTGACGCTCTTTTCTTGTAAAAAGAATCCCTTCTCTCGTTCCACTGTTGGCATCGCCGCGTTTCTCAAGATTTCTTTTTCGCTTCCTGTTTTTTGTGCTTTGTTTCTTTTTTTTTAGAATTCAGGTCAACGGACACCTCGCATGTTCTTCCTCCTCCCTTTGCTTTTCGACTTTTTAGATCCAGCCTGCCTGCAACAACAGATTCTTTCCATACTCACCCCGCAATCATCTTATTGTGCCCGTGAACGAAGAAAACAGTTTGCATATTTACCCGTCTCCTCCCCCCTCATCTTTTTTTTTTCGCCTTTTCAGTTTCGGCATGTCTCGTCTCTAGACTTACCGCTTCTTTTTTGGTGAGTCTTTTTTCCCCAATGCCGTTGCAGTTGGCTGTTTCGTGGACCTTACCGTGCTTTCGCCCTGTTTCAGTTCAGTGTCCTTTCCCCTTTGGTAGGTTGCTGATGCTCTTTCCACCAGCAATGATTGACCTCCATTCTCCCCTGTGAGACGCCTACCCGGTTTTGACTTTTACCCGGGTCACCTCTTTGTAACATTGCAACTTCTGACTCTCGCCCCCCTCAAACCGTGTGTTTGGTTCCCGCCGCCAGAAACCCCCTGTTCGCGGCAACCCTCGTAGTATTTCTCTACTAGAATCTTGCCAGGGCACAAGCCGTTAGACCAGATATGACTGTGCCCTAGTTATTTTATCCTGGACGCTCCATCCACATTTTAGGGTTTTCGTATCCCGATTTTTTTTTAGAGGACCCCCTTTTCCACCTCATTTTGCGTCGATCATTTCGTCCCTTATTTGTATCTTCCCATTTTTGCCTATCTCAGTAAGTCCTTCCTTTTGGATATGGATTCCCTCCCGTATAGATTACTAAGGCGGAGGGCCTGCTACTAAAGCTGTTTGAATTGAATTTTGGTCCATTTTCTCCATCAGGAGGGTACTTTCGCGCTCCCCCTCGAATCACCAACCCCTGGAATCCCTTTCCCCTGGAACAGTCTGCTTCTTCGCCTTGTATTCCCGATGTACTGCATTGTAGGTTTCAATGATGGTCCCCAGATGTGCACCATTCCTCTTCTCGTTCCCTTCGTAGCTGTCACGTCCTCCGCGTCGATCGAACAACGAGGTTCACCTCGCACATCGTTGTCACTTGTAAGACCCTATAAAAGAATTTTCATAACTATTCGTAACCTTGTTACGTGGGCGGCCTCTCTTTCTTTTCTTAGAAATTCCTTCTAGAAGTAGAAGTTTCTTCCCCTTTGGCTCAGCGCTGTTCTCTTCCTGGCTCTTATGGCGCTTGATACTCCTCACTATATTTTCTTACTTCGCCCCTTCTGAGAAGGGCCTCATGACCGTTAATCTCCGCTATACCTACCTCTAAAGCGGTCCCTTCCTTTTTCCTCGGGGACTGACTCACCAACCTTTTTCCCATTTGCGCGAGTCCCCCCCCCCCCCGGTTTATGGATTTCAATCTGTACTGCTCTTTAATGATGTCAGAGCGTCTGAGGTACTTTCGGCAAGCGTCCTAAGATTGGAAGTCTAACACCCTGAAAGAACCCACCAGGATGCTCCGATAACTTTCCCCAACCTTAACTGCTTCACAGTCCTCCCCCTCCCCCTAGAGATTTTTGTTTTTCACTTTTTACCTTTTATGCGAGTTGTTTTTTGCCGTTCTTTTTTGCGGAACACGGTCCTTTCATCGGTCATCGTTATGAAGATCCCAAAGTGTCTGGCGCTTTCTCCACTTGCAGATCTGGCTCGTCAATCGCTTCCTTCCCCCCGATTCCCACCTGAATATCTGCTCTCCGTTGCGGGGCCAACGCCTTTTTTGTTCTTGATTCCCCCCTCTTTTTTTAGCCGTTCCTTCCTACAGTTCTGAAATACGCCCTTTCCCCTCCCCCTTTTAAATTTCTGTTTCCAAAAAACAACATGGCTCACAAGCTCCCTACGAGGTCTCGGTTTTATCTAACGTGAGTCTTCGGCTTGAGATTTTTTTCCTTATCTTCTATATTGTTAAGCCCCCCTTTTTTTGTTGCTTGAGTTTTCTTCAGAGAGCGATACTGCGTTCTAGCTTTTCAGTACCGTCTTTTGTCCTTTTCCGAATGTTCCGACATTTCGGCAAATCCAAACGATTCTCAGAAACGGCCTACCTCCCTATTTGTGAAGCCTCCCATCCCCCCTTGGAAGGACATTTTCTTTTTTTTTGGTAGAGGCTCCTCCTCTTCGGGATGTTTTGTTGCCCTTTCCGTCCCCCCTGCGGGGAGCTCCGGTCTCTCAAGAAGTGGTGATCTTCGTACTGAGACCCTCCTTGATTGCCCTCGGGGGAGCCTCTAACCCTCAAAACCTTTCCCCACAACGCACGCATCCCCAGTCACCACAAGAAGTACAGCAATCTCTCGTTCGGACATGGATAGCCGTGTTTTGTTTCGGGAACTTTCTTCGGTCGCGACCTATTAGGTCATCCTATCATTGATTGAATTTTTTAAAAGGCTCAACCCAGCGCTCCCTCCCTTCCTCGTCTCCTTGCCTCCTCCCTCTCCTAAAAAAGAGACCTTCTTCTCAGGTGGTTTAACTTTCTTTGCCCCTTTTTCCCCGGATTAGGGCTCCTTCACCTTCTACTTTACTGAGGATACAGGTATTAAACCTCCCTCTCTTTTGATACGAGCGGTTCGCCACCTCTTTTTATGGTCTCCCCATCGACCACTCTCTTCGCTGATTTACCCTTTTCTTTCCCCAAGCCCCCTCTTACTTGCCTTTCCTTCGAAAGTGAGCCTTTGATACCAAGAAATCTCTTTTCCCCCTTTCATAAAAATCGTGAGGAGGCTGGCGTCCTAGGTCCCCGTACCCCACCCCTCATTGGGATTGCCCCTTCGTGTCGTGTGTTTTTCCCTGCCTCCTAGCTTCCCTTCTCGAATGTCGTTGTGAATTCTTGTCATCCCATTCCCCTGACCCTCAGTACTTTCCCCCCCCAATTCCCCCAGGTAGTACTCCTTTCGTGCTGCGGGGTGCTTTTATGCTCTGCTTCTTCCCCTCGGCCTCGGGGAGAAATTCGCGATGCGAATTCCCCAATAGTTCCCTCCCCACATTCCCGTCCGAAGAGCCCTCCTCTTGACATTCCCGGCAGTCAACCTACTCATTCACCTTCACTTTTTTTTTATTTTCTTTCCGGCTCCTGAAATGACGAAAGTTCTCTTCCGAAGGAGACTGTGATGGCCCTTTTCCTTCGAACCATCTTGGCTCCCCTCCCCCCCCTCCTGTCTGTTGCGAGCAACTCAAGAACTTTCGGATGTCGGCTGCAATCAAGTGGTGACGGCTTGGCCCTCTCCTTCAGAGCGAAATTAAACGCTGGTATTGGAGGCACCCCCTGAGAGCCTGGTGACATTGTGTTCTTGACCCCCCCTCTTCTTTCGTTTTTTGATTAGACTTCCTATTAAGTACAGGAAACTCTTTTCTAATAAAATCATCTCCCCCGGCGTTTCGAAAATGGATTGCCTTCTCTTTGGTAGCGCACCAGACCCCACCAGCGGTCCTACCTTCAAGTGACCCCTATGGACTCCTTTGTGTAATCCGACAGCCCCCATGGCGGTCAGATCAGTTTCGTCAATTTTTACCCCCTTAACCTCCAGGTGAAGGCCGAGTATATAAGACCTCCGTCAACTTTACTGCTAACCTCTCTAGAGCGTTCCCTCCACAAACGAATTCGTTCGCCGGTTTCCAAGACAATCTTTTTATCTCCTTTTCTCGTGTTCGACGTCAGAGGTTTGAGTTGCCTGTTGCGTCGGTCGCAGCGCGATCTCCTAGTCATGGAGCATCCCCTGCGACCTTTATCTGACTCTCTTCTGAAAATACACTCTAGTTAAGAGAAAACAGACCCTTCCGGAGACGTTTCCTTTGCTTCTTTTTTTGTTGTTTGTAAAGTAGTAGCTCTTTAGTTTAACAGACCTCCCTTGCCAGATGATTCTTGACGATCGCATCCCTCCCTTGAAGTCTCTAGAAAAGTCTTCCCCAGCCTTCCCCTTTTCTGCGCATGGTGGGTCCGGAGTTTTCGCTCAGTTCAGTCCCCGCTCCCGGCTTGAGAGGCAGGCGCGGATTCACGGTGTTTCCTACCCACGGATGATAGTCAATGCAAGCTTCTCGTAGATTTTTTCAGGGATGCAAACGGCCTTGCGAGTCATGCATCGTCATCGTACACTCTCCTGCTTCCGAGATTCCCCCTCAACACCGGTATTTGTCTTTTTGTCTCATACACGGTTTTTTTCTCCTGATTTGACAAGTTTACCCTTCTCTTTTGCGCGGTGGCTGCAGCCATCATCTGCCCGTATCTCTCTTTCTTTTTTCATCCCCCTTCCTTTTTTTTTTTTGAGGACTCTCCTTTCCCCCTAGATTTCCCAGTTCCTCCCATACGAGACTTTTTTGACCCAACTCTCCTTCCTAGCTAGGTCGTGGAGTCTACAACAACCACCCAGGGTCCCGCTTTTCTCGGCATCTTCCTCCATCGGCCGTCGACCGTCGAGTCTTTTTTTTCCTCGGCATTCGTCCTTGTGACATATCCCGCAAAAATTTTCTGTAAAATCCCTTTCCTTTTTGAGCTTTCCTTTGTACAACCTCCGAACATTAAGTCTCCCGAGCCTTTCGCTTTGAGCGGGAACCCCTTGTTCGCGGTAGTCGTGAACCCATCGTAGGCCGCAAGCCGAGCTTCCTTGCATGCCGGGACTTTCTTTTTTCTTCCGCTCCCACTCTTTTTTTCCTTTTTTGATACTCGCCAAGGTTTAGCGACGAAGTCGGTGTCCCGCGCATCTACGCCGCCCCTTTTCTTCTTCGGGTTCTTCCTTTTTCCTTTTTTCTTCCTGCTTTTTTGTTATTTCGCTCTTAGAGAGGAACGTTTTTGAGTACTTCCCTTTATCATTGCTAGCAATGCGCCTTTGCAGCTCGGCTCTCTTCTGCCTCTTTTGTCACTTCCCCTTGATAACCCCCCTTTCGCGCGAAAGACGATCATCCTCTCTAGTGGAGCCGGGACCCCCTTCGTCTCCCCAGAAGCACTTATTCGTGTTTCTATCGTGCCCGTCGCATTCCTCTCTTTTGATCTTTCCGGTTTTTTTCTTTTCTCTGCCTTCGCAGATTTTCTTTCGGTGACTTCTTTTCCATAAGACTTCAAGCATCTCTCCCCTTGTTGTTCTTTTTTGGAACATGGAAGCGTACCATTGAGGGTCCGTTTTCCGTCTTCTCTTTTGGGATGATGATCGCCCCACCCCTTTGATTAGTCGAATTCCCTTGGCGTTCCGCCGAACCATTTGCTTTTTGAACCCGGCCCCTTCACCCCACCGATTTTCTACTCATTGCACCCCGCTCTGCACAATTCCCCTTTCCGCTTTTTTTTTTCACTCCCCGCTAAAGGCACTCAATTTTTTTGCGATTCCCAACCTCAACTTTCTTGAGAGAAGAAGGTCCGGGCACGCACCTGGACCCCAGCTTTCTTGCGCCGACCCCTTTCCTGAGGTCTTGGTCCGCCCAGCAAGCCTTATTAGTGTGATCGGGTATCCCTCTTTTTATCCGGTCCAATTTCTCCCCTTAGTAGAGATTATCCTGAGTGTGAGGACGTTCAGTCCCCAGATCCGAAAGTCTCCTACTCCCTTGGTGATGTAGTAGTGTCTGCCGGTTCCCCCCTCCAATCCCCAGCGGAGTTTTCCAAATTCCTCGTTTGTTCTTGAGTTCGAACTTCAGAAGGACTTATAAGATGAGAGGATAATCGCATACTTCACCCCCCCCGCCCCCTTTTCTGCTTCCCGTCTCCTTTATTCTTGGACGATCATGTCAGGAATTTTATGGTTCCAATGTCGTTACATCTTTCCCCCTGCACCGCCGGGCTGTCCCCTTTTTCCTCGAGCTTGACGTCGTCCTCTGTTCCCCAGAGAAACAATCGGACGGTTTTCCCCAGCACATCGTTTTTCCCTGTACTCGTCGACCCCCTAATGCTTCCCCCCTCCTCCCATCTTCAAGTCCTTTCTTGGGCATTTCCTTTTTTGGGATAGAAACGTGATTTTCCTTTCTTTTCTTGAGCGGTCAGCTCGCTTTGACTAGAGTTAGCGTAAGGTTTGCGCTTTTATCATCTCCCCATCTTGTCTTCCTACGCTCGAACGGCAGCTTTTTTGCTTTTTCCATCGCATCTCCCCCCCTTCGATTTATTAATTTTTCCTTCTTATACGGGTTTTTTTTCCCCTACCGTTCCTCCCCTTCTCCTAATGGTCGATCGTTGTGTTATGCGTTTCTAGATGAGGACTTGACGCTGACGGATGTCGAGCGTTATGGGCTGATTTTCCTTCCCCTCTCAGCTCGGTCTGACGACAAACTGTTCATCCTCCAGCGGCTCCCCCGTTCCCCACCCCCACACACGGCTTCATCGTCCCTCAATAGAGAGTCGTTTTTCTTCAGTGTAATGAGCTGCCTCGTCGTTTTGCGGTGTTTCTTTTTCTTCTTTGCTTCCTCGAGGAGTCCTCGTTAATGAGACCCCCCCATCCTTTCCCTTCCGCCTCCACTTCCGAGCTCCTTTTTTTAGTGCAATGTTTTCTCTGCTGAAAGCTCACTTTCTCGGAAGCAACTGGCGGCCCCAAATCGGCCTGCTTCCTTATTTTTTTTCCTTGTTCTTTTATCTCTTCCCCCGTTTCTTCATACTCTTCAGTGCTGATAGAAGAGGAAGGAGAACCTTCTTTTGAACGTCCCTCCCTCAGAGGGATAGGAATCCACGAGTATCGTCTGTGTCCTTCAGATCTCGCTCTTCCAGCGTTGTTGTTGAGCTCTCCCTTTTTCCTGTCTCGTTCCTTTCGCCTTTCAGCGCTACCCCCCCCTTCGGCCTTGGGTTTTTTCGTCATTTTCTTGTTTCTTTCTCTGGCACCACCGATGGATTTTCAAGCCCCTTTTTACAAGTTTCGCCTCCCTCCCCATAAACATAAGGACTTCCCATTTCGAGTTGGTTGCCAGTTGCTTTTCTCGCGGAACCCTCTGTTATCTGTCTCCCTTACGCCATTGGTTCGCAGGGAGATCCGGCTTTTGCGCCTTCAGGACACTTTTTTCTTGCAGTACCCTCTTGCGCCTCTGCTTGGGACGAGCAGATCCCGAACTTCCCCCTCGAAAAGCCCACATGAAGCACCGCCCTCTCTTTCTTTTTTTCTTTTTGATACGCTTTTTTGGTTAAAGGTTATCTGACCTTGCCCGCCTTTATTTTCTGGTCTTATTCCGTACTTGCGTCCTTTTAACTAAAGGCAGCCCTATCCGATCGTCCACATCAGTCTTTGGCCTCTCTATTCCAGTTCAAGAACCCGAACACTTTTTCCATTTTTTTGGATTCGTTATTTTCTCCCCCGGCGAGCTTACGGAGGCTTTCGACTTTTTCCTCGTTTTCGAGAGATTTCATTAACGAGTACCCAGGACTCATCGCTCGAGTTACCCTCTACTTCAACCTTTCTCTCTCAAGGACCCCTTCATCGACGCTTCGCCCCTTCTCTTCCCAACGTATCTCTTTTCCCTCCCCCCCGTTCTATGGACGTTCCCCCGGACCCTATTCCGTAATATTGGATGAGGACTGATTTTCGGTTCTCTGGATACACTTAAACGTCCCCTGAGGGACCCTTCCGTGTCGTTTCGATCGGACGTCCGGAATGGAACCGATACGATCTATTCTAATGGTGGTGAAATCTGTACGCCGGACCAGCCCATTCGGTTACTGACACCGGACCAACTTTCTCCCCTCCTGAGACGATAGGGCTGCCGGCCCTTTTCAGTTACTTCCGATAGGATCTCTCCAGGGGAAATCCTCGCGATTTTGACCCCTTTCCCTTTCAATAAAAAAGAGGCCCCAGTAATACGCACGAGCTGAGCGGCAGTCTGACCCTCTCAAGTCCCCTTCAAGGTCTTATTTGTTTCTTCTACCTGGTAAGAACGATATCCTTGACGAAATGAGCGTCTTCTGATGGGCTCCCTTTCTTCGCTTTTACCCCGTCCTAACAACCCCTCCTTCCTTTCCTTTAGAAAGGCTCAGAAAAATTATGATTCTGCGCAATAAAGCTTTTCCGGGCCGGACCGCTTCTCCTACACCACGAATGGTCTTGGCCCGCGAACCCCTCCTGATTTGCCGTTCTGAAGAGCGTGTCATCACACCGCCTGCCTTTTGATTCGACTTTTCCATTAGGGTGTTTATTGGATCCTAAAGTCATCCGCATTTTTTTTCTTCGTAGCCCCCCCTTTTCCCCTTTTCTTTTGTTTCCCGATTAAGCACACAACGTCCTTACGGAAACGGACCCTATGGGACCGCTTCTTCCATTCCCTCCATCCCAACTTTCTTCCAGTCTCTTGGAAGTCTTCGTCACCGACGGTAATCACAAGGCGGGAGTCCGTTTTCTCTCTAACCTACGGAAGTGCCTGCGAATACTGCGGCTTCCCTTCCCCCTTATTGTTGCTTAGTTCGACGGCTTTTTTCCCTTCCAATCCTCTGACCTTGATCGTGGCTTCCGACTTTTTTTTATAAGGTCGGTCAGTTCGCATCGCGATAACTGCGCATTTTCACAATTCTCTCCGTCTTTCCCCCCTTTTATATATCCTCCCCCCACTCAGATTCCCTGAGACACAAGCCCGACGCGCCGCTCTATCCGACTCCCTTACCTGTAGTAGTAGTACAACGACTCGTCCCCGCACATGCCCAGATGATTTTAGATCTCCCTTTTCCAGCTTTTTAGCCCCCGACAAGACTGTGAACCCCCTTCCTTTCATCTCATTTTGCTTTTGCTCGATTTTTTCCCTTCTGAAGATCAGCCCTCAACTCTTCCGGCGTCCATGCCGGGAGAGTATGTTAAATCTTCGTTTTCAAGCGACTTCTTTCTCAATTTAAAGTTTTCTTATAAAGTCGATGCTTGAGCACCCCCCTCCGTAGAAATAGAGGAGAGGTACTTTCGCGTCCCTCCACAGATGTCTTTGTATCCCCGATTCACAGGATATGGCACATCGTTTTTCTTCTTGCGAGTGGCGAGTCCTTTCCAGTCCTCTCTTCCTCTTTCATCCCCAAGAAGTGGGGGTTTCGAGTGTGCTTCTGAAGCAGTGGATGGCTGCTCACACCTCTCCCGCTCTGGAAAAACCTCCCCCCTTCCACCTCCTTCTCCCTGCTGCTCTTAGATACCCCCCTCCCCAACTCCCTGGTTTTTTTCTCGAACTTTTCCTGCATGGCCGCGATATGTCCCTCCCGTCGACTGGCTTCCTGCCCCTTCAAAGTTTTGGTTTTGCTCCCTCCCCAAGCTTGTATGCATGCCATTTCTCCTACTCGTGCTTTTTTCCCCCCGACTGCACCTCCCGATTCCCTCTCCTTCCTCCTGGGTCTTTTTTTCCCCTGAGGGAAGCTCCCCGTGAACCCCCTCTAGCTCACTAAGCCCGAGCTCTTCCTTGTCCCTGTGCTTTCGAGTCGTTCGTAACAAATCGGATTGGCGATCGCCAAGATCACTGCAATTTTCGCGGACGCCTGTGTTAGACTCCCTCCGACTTTCAAAATGAGGCGGGAATCTTTTGCGGAGATTCCATCTTTTTATTCGAGTTTCTTGGCTTTTTTTTAGAGAGGAAACGCGGAGTCCCTTTCCCAGGTCTTCCTCCTTTTTGTCTTGATCAAACTCTCCTTCCGGCGCTCTGAGTGACCGCCTGATGCAACCCCCCCTTTTTTCGCTAAAAACCTTCCCCCTCTCTTATTCTTCTGTCCGGGACCCCCCCAGGAACGACCAGAAGTTTTTGCAACATACTTTGGCTATTGACCCGTCGTCAAGATATTTGAGAGTTGAGTTTTTCCTGGCCTGTATCGCCTCCCCTCTCCTTCCCGAATTGTTTTCATCCGGTTCAGCAGACCAAGCATCGCCTGACCCCGTTGTTTTTTTTTTACAGTGGCGTTGGACGAGCGTTCCCTTTACGGCTGTTTCCTTCATTCCCGCTTGTCTTTTTTATTCTTGGAAAACCTTCTTCCTCTTCAGACCATTGCGACCCCGTCACCAAGCTCCTCGAAACCATTTCTTTATGATTTTGAAGCGGTCCAGTACCCGCTTACTGTCCCATTCCAATCGACTATCCCCTCCCACCTTCCTTCCCCCTTTTGGCAACACGATCTTAAAGTACACAATGCTGGTTGCTTTCCAACCTTTTTCCCTTTTTGGGTAGAGTTCCTGTTGGCAAGCCGGACCCCTCTTTAGTGGCCTCATAGAGAGTTTATTTCCTGTATCTCCCCTCAAGCAGTCGCGGTTGTGTATCGATGCGTCGCCAAGGCACTGGAGCTTAGGCCCCTTCCTCTCCCCATTATCCGGAAGTCTTTTTTTGACTTCTTCCTTGGCCGCCTCCGACCTCAGACCCTCTTTGGTTCCTGGGCTTCGCTTTGACTGACCTCACTCGGAGGGGCGGTCTTTTTTCCCTGTTTGGATTTTTAAGGTAATAGCATCGCTTGGCTTTTATTTCTCCGTTCGCGTAATCGCAATAACTGCCCTCCCTGCAGCACTCCTTTGATATTATTCTCCTTCCTTTTCCGATGTGTTTTTTCCTGAATCTTTCCTTTTTCTTGAACCCCCGTTTGAATGGAACGGTCGTTTTATCCGTCTCCTTCTTAGCAATTTCCACGTTCCCGTCTCCTCTTCGAAAATACCCTTCCTTTTCCATAAGAACATGTTCTTTGGTACGTCATGACGTCCAATGCCGTTCCTCCTCCCCCCTTTCCGACCTCTTACGTGGTTATCCCGCTTTTTTTTTCTTAGACGATTGATATTTAGCGTCTGATGGCCGGTCAGGTCCATTGCGAAGAGCGTTCGCTCTTGCTTTTATTCTTTTTTTTCATTTTCGAAGCTGAAAAGTCCGTGACCCTGAGAAGCACGGCTATAATACCGGTAATCTCCTGATGAATCTTCTATTCCCTCGTGTCCGCGTCAAGATCGAAGGGGACTTCACCTACCCTCCTCCCGTTTCTCTAAGATAGTCCCTTTCGATCATAGATGATTCGCGACGCGTTGCTTTTTCTGATGTTGTGCCCCCCCTTTCCTGGCCTAGAGATAGGATTTCACCCCCTTCCTCCCAAGGCGGAGCCCCTGATAACAGTTCCCAACCCCCAATCCGGTCGACAGAAGTAAACGCCCTCTCTCTTCTTGGTACTTTTTTCTTTGTGCGAGTTGTTCTTTGTATTTGCTTTTTTTTTTTTTTTTTTTTTTTTTTTTTTTTTTTTTTTTTATGCTTGCGGCCCCTCGTCCGTCAGGCTTAGAATTCCCCTCCCCAGATGGGCTCCGTGCGAGGACCGTCTACCGGGCGCATGTTCTCATGTTTCCCAGATCCCTAAGAGATCGTTCTCCCTTCGGAACAACTCGGAAATGTCTTCAGTGAGTGTTTCTCGATCTTTGTTTCTTCTTCTCCTCCTTTTCCTTTTTAAGTAGAACCCTTTTCCCCCCGTATCAATGTTGCTTTACAATGGCGCACTCCGCGAGATATAACGTTTTTGGACATGACCCTCCTCCCCCCTTTACCCCTCTTGGTTGTGAGCTTTCCGTCTTCGGAGTCCGATACTCGTTATTCTCGCGAGCCTCTATTTGCTTCTTTTCGCCGCACCTTTTCCTTTTTTCCTTTTCTACTTTTTTATGACCGATGGATTCACGGCTTCCCAAGCCTCCGGCAAGGAAACATAAGTACTTCTCTTGTGGCCTCCCCTTTTTTCTCTCCAGAATACTTGGGACATCACGGACCTCCTCGCGGGGAGCTCGGCCTTGTTGTCTCCCTCGATTCCTCTTTGGTGCCATTTTCTCATGACTATCGTTTGCCTCCCTCCTCCAATCCCTCCATTACAAATCGCCAGCGCTAACACCTTCCTCCCATCCCCTCTATAGGTCCTTTTATCTAGATTGGTGGGTTTGGGGACTTTCCTCGGTCTCCTCTTTTTTCTTTTTTAAGGTTACCGATCTGATTCTTTCGCCCTAAAGCAGACGCTACCCTCCTTTTACCCTGCGTAGCAGGCTTATCGCCCTACCACCCGAACTCATAGCTACGGTGTCTTCTTTCTTCTGGCCCCCCCCTTTCCTTTTTGAACTTTCCTTTACGTCGGGCTCGCTGTATATTACGGTATCCAAAGTTGTTCTTCGGTTCTACTCCCCTTCCGACCTATTTATCAGAGCAAGATTACGAAGCGACTCCCCTGCCTTCCTAGCCTCCTCTGCCACTTCCCTTTTTCCCCTTTGCATGATAACTTCAGAATTTTTGCCGCCCCGTGGACTTTTGAAGTCCTTTCCCCCTTCTACGTACAGAACCCCACAGACGTCTTGTGTTCCAACCGGCCGTTTCCGTTTTAGAGCCGCGCGCCCTGCCCCCCTCCCTCCCCATTAAGCCTTCTGAACGGTCTGGTGCACATCTTCCGACAATTGACAATCATTTCGGTCCTTTTTCTCCTTTCCAAGGATAAATTGTCGGTCAATATAGATCGTGCTGCCTGGATCCCTTTATGCGATGGATCCTCCTCCTCTTGAGAAATTAGAGTTTTTTTTCTTACCCTCGTCCCCCCCCCCAATTCCAAACGCGTCCTTTCCGTATAGACAATAAGACTTCAGCGCTCTTTCCTTTTCCTCCCATAAGAGGACAGAACCATTCAGCTTCTTAATGGTCTGAGGTCCGCAGGTAACGAATACGGTACGACCAAATTCTCTCCTCCGGGAGACATGGTGTTTTTTTCCTAGGACAAAGCCATACACCCCCCTACTCTGAGTGCCAGGACCCTCCCTTTCGTTTCTCTTCTAGGGATCAGGCCCATTACCGATTCATGTAAATAAAACGAATGGGATTTGCCGCGCACACTCCTTTTCTTTTTCCCTTTGAGATTTTTTTTTTTTTCCCCCCCCTCCTTCCCGGTAGGTCTTAGATAGGTTCGTTTACTTGGCCCCTTTTCCCCTTGGATCTCCTCACAAATTCTTGGTTTTCTTCGGATCAATTCGTTCATTCCCCCCCCTTTTTTTTTTAAATTTTTTCAATACCCCAGTTGCATTACACTAACTTAATGGAGAACGTCCTTCCCAGCCTCAGACTTCGGCAGGCCTCGCTTTTTTCTTTCACTCCCCGCCAAGGCTTTTTGTAGGCGCGAAGTTCTCTTGTCCCGGACCCCTGCCACTGCTCAACCTCGCCTCTCCTTTCCCCTTCAAACGAAGTAGGTGATTTCTTTCGCTGCTTTCCCGGCCTCCCAGTCTTTCTTTGCGATGTCTCGTTCTTTCAGACCCTCCTCCTTTTTGTAATCTTTGTAAGGTCGCAGCGCCGATATCCATGAGCCTTGTCATCCCCTTTCCCGTATAAAGTTCGACGTTCCTTAATATTTACTCTCCGAAACCCCTTCCCCTCTTGGAAGAAAAAAAAAGCTTTGCATTCGCGCGGCCCCCCTCTTCAAGAAGCGGCCTTCTTTTTTCGTTACCAACTTCTTCCTCTCCACTTTTCGGATGGCGATGTCGACATCCCTCCGGGTCCCTTCTTTCTCCTCCCTCTCGGAAAATTCCTGAGCTCGGCTTTCGTTGGAGCTTCGATGGGTTTCCTAGCTGCCTCTCCTCAGTCCCCGTGTTAACTTCTTTCTGGAGAGTATGTTTTTTTTTTTCACTACAAGATATCCCTAACAATTTGCAATTGCTCCAGTCAGATTGGGATACAATTGCGTCCGATGCTCAGGAAGCCCTCTCCCTCCCCCTCGGGAACGTCGATCGAGAAGAACCCGGGATTTGTCCCCTTACCCTTTTCTTCAGATGGCCATCGATGTTTTCCCCCATGCTTGCGAGTAGGAACGACACTTCCCTTCCCCCCACTCTCTTTGTATTTTTTATATGGTTTTCCTGGCCGATGGTTGGTGCCGCCCCCCTCGCCCCTTTTTGGAAAAATTTCTTGGAGGCGCATCTCCTTTTAGTTCAAAGACAATCGTGCTTTCCCTCCGAATCTTACGCTTTTGTTAGACCTTTATGCTGCCGCGCCATTTTCTTTCATCCCGCAATCTCCTTTTTTCCAAGTGAATGGACCGTAGACTATCTTTGGTTGTAAACATTCAACCTTCCCGCGTCCTGCTCGCTTTAAGCCGGAGGTTTTTATTTTCTCCCTCCTTTCCCCCGTCCCACCCCCACGAGACAAAACGAACTGAGCTTCTTGCACCTTTTTTCTGTTTTAGAGCCTTTTTACCGTAAAAAATGTTCACTTTTTCCTCCTTCCTCCCCCGATCATGATTTTTTTCCCCCAGTAGGTTCCCCCTCCCCTCCGACTTTCCACTGCGGCGTATCGTTTCCCTTTCCCCCTCACGACTTCTCCTGCTGTTCTAGGAGCTAGATAGTTTTTTTCCCTTCGTTAGGATTCCTGTATCGCACTTTTTTTAAATGGATTCCTTTTTTTTCTCTTTTACGCTCTGCGATTTGGATGAAACCCCCCCCCTTTTCTTCCTCTGAACACCGACTTCCCTATAATCGGATTGTCCTTGCTGTGGGCCCAAGCCGGCCCCGCAACGCCCAGCCCCTTCCTTTTTTTGGTAATAGATTTTCTATTTTGAGCTTTTTTTCCCCGTTTTTCCTGAGGAGTATTCTATCTCCTCCCCATGCTTTGGCCCTACGGGAGACGACTTCACTCCACTTTTTAAAGGTTTCCCCCCTTTTTTTTTTTCCCCTGTGGCAAGTTTTTTCCGAGTTCGCCTTTTCTTTTGTTTCCGTAATTAAGAGGGTGATTTCCCACTAAGTCTAGTATGCCTCCAGGATGCCGTCCAAACCATGCTCTTGATTTTGGCGGCGTCACACCGATTTGTAACACTTCCCCTCACATATTTTACCCTCACTTTACTGCCCCAGTGCATTCTTCAAACTTCCCCCCCTTTTAAATGATGGGTTGCGCGCACTAACCTCGTTGGAGCTATTAAATTTTCCTAAGCCGAGACCCCATATTCTTCCTCTCCTCCCTCAGAGTCTTGATGCTTTTGACGCTAACTTATTGTGTGATCGTGTATCCGATGTCAAACTTCCCTGAGTAAGGCAGTCCATCGTACGGTAGTCGTGAGAAGTTTATTCAAGTGCCGATCGACAGTAAGTCTATTGACTTTTCCCTTCTCTTTCTTTATGTGGACTGTTTTTTTTACCTCTCTCTTAACACTGAGGGTGGCTTACAGTACTCGTTTTCTTTTCGTCACTTTCTTTTCTTCTGACCTCATCGTACTGCTTTCGAGCTTCCATCGCCCTCCACAAAATCCGTTGCCTCCTCTTTTTTTCTTTCCTTCGAACTTTTCACCGATGTAGGTCTTTTTTTTCCCTTTGTCGGACCCAGATGAACAGGAACCCATTATTGAGCTCGGTCACTGTTTCTCCCTGTGGAATTTTCTTGTAGATCCCCACGGCCCGGCGCTGTTAAACTACACTTTTGTTACTTGTACGATTTCCTCCACTGCCCTCATTTTCATCATATTGACGTAACCGCGTCGTGGTCTTCCTCCCTTGGGACTAGAAATTTCCTTAAACTATCTCCGTTCCGCTTTTGAAGATCCCCCCCTCTTCCTTTTTTTCCATCTTGCGCAGAGAAAACTCCAGCCAGTATCGACCACCGTTACTGCAGCTCGGCTTTTGGAATGGTAATCTTCCCTCCCTCGACCCTTCTACGTTCAATCGGATTGCAATATAGACTTTGACCCCAAATCGAATCCACTGCTCTAATGGATGTCGTTTTTTTATTCCCTTCAATGAGGCCGTCCGCGGTTTTATGAGTCTCTTCCTCCTTTGCTGAAAATTTTTTCTCAGATCTTAATTGGGGTGGGGGTGAAGACCATGAATGACTAGGCTTATCAACCTTTACCAACCCCCTCAAGGTATCAGACGTCACCCTCTAGCGCTTTTCCCTCTTTTTTTCTTTTTAGATTTTTGGGTATTGCGCTAACCCCCGTGACTCCCAGGAGTTTTTCTGTCAGTTTAACCCCCCTGTCCTTTTGTCCATCGCAACATGCCGAGATCCCGGTTGCGCCTTTCTTCTCTCTTGAATACCCTTTTTCAGCAGCTAGGCAACCGGCGTGGTCCACCCTTGACTTATATGTTCTGTGAGGCTCTATATCCCTTCTTCTTAGTTGTAGAAGAAAAGGCAAAGGGACCTGAGTACGACAAGGCTCCAAATCGAGACTCGCGCTATAAAGAGATCGGCGTCGCTCCTGAAACTTTCCTCTCCCTTTTTACTTAATCCAGTTGTTTATCTATTGTTTGTGGGGGGGTGGTTTTTTTTTTTTGGGGGGGGGGGTGTTGGTTTCTCCGGTTTTTGTTTGGGTTGTTTGGGGTTTTTTGGGGGGCGGGGGGTGGGGTTGGGGTTGTGGGTGGGTTGGGGGGGGGGGGTTTTTTTCTTTTTTTTTTTGGGGGGCTTTTTTTCTGTGTTGGTGTTTTTTTTTTTTCTTGGTTTATTTTGGTGGGGGTTGTGGGTGTGTTTTTTTTTTTTGGGGGGGTTGGGGGTTTTTTTTTTTTGGGTTGTTGGGGGGGGGGTTTTGTTTTTTTTTTTTTGTTTTTTGTGTTTTTTTTGTGGGTTTTGGGGTGGGTTGGGGGGTTGTGATCTGATGCTTCTCGCCTTCCCCCTCTTCCTTTTTTTCTAGAGACTGAGTAATTTTCTTGTGCGGTCCTTTTTCTTTTCCCTTGTTAAGTCGGCAGCACTATGTCGACCTTGCTCTGACGCCGAAGTTTTAACATAAGGAGACTTAGCTGACATTGCGTCTCTAGCCCTGCGTCCCTGACGGGATCGGATCCGCATCAAACTTTCTCTCTTTCTCTCTTAATTGTTGAGTAGAAGCGGTGACCAGTTACCCCCTCTTCCTCCGCGTCGATACGCGCCTAATCCCCCTCCTCCCCCCCCTTCAAATCTGCAGCGCCCACAAAGAACCCCTCTCCCCCGCCATATTAGGCGGGTTTTCTCCTTTCTTTTGGTGTGAGGTTATCGGCTCCGACTTATTTTTCACTTTTTTTCCTTTCCTCTGGGAGAAAGGCAGCACTTACAGATCTACCCTCCCCCTTCGTGCGGAATCTATCTAAACACCAGAATTCTAGTTATCCAGTTGATTCGGTATTAGGG
>Ga0179591_1258757_pt1 | contig 17474 bp, 16 predicted proteins | sample CZOMad2_1_08_16f_FD_182891 | JGI IMG/M metagenome (GOLD analysis project Ga0179591, IMG submission 182891) | Vadose zone soil fungal communities from Angelo Coast Range Reserve, California, USA - CZOMad2_1_08_16fungal (PacBio error correction) | ecosystem: Environmental > Terrestrial > Soil >... | reverse complement strand
ATCACTCCACCTTTTCCCTTCGGCTTTCCCCTCTTCATCCCAAAGCCGTTCCCGCTTCTTTCTGTTTCCTCTGTTGCAAACCCTCCAAAAAGTCGCCTTCCCTTTTCCGGTTCTTACTTTCTCTGTGGAAGATTTCTTCTTGTTTCAAGTCAGTCCTGGTTGAGATCTCTCCATCGTTGTCTCCCCCCCCCTCCCCGTTCTATTCCCCCCCAGCCATCCTTTCCAGGATTTTCTCTTTTTTACTTGTCCCCCTCACAAATCTTCCTTCGTCACTCGATTGAGTTTTGTGTATCCTTCTTTTGGACCGTCTCCAAAGGCCCGGAAAATCAGTAGGTTTTCTGAAACGCTCAATGTGATGGTGTGCCAAACTCGCCCCCCCTTTCAACCCCCCTCAGACTGATCGCCCGCTTTTGCGAGCGTTGACCTTACCCCTCCTCTTTTTCCCCCTCCAAGCGGTAAGAATACGGTTCCTTTCTGTTCTGTTTTTGCGTCCGCCCCCCCTTGGCTTTCCCTCCCGTGGCTGGGCTATATAGAGTTTGGAAAGACTCCGCTTTCACATCGATCCCATTTCCCTTTTTTTGGTTCTGCCTTGGGGACCCTTTCAAGCCAATTTGTCCGGCCCCTCCTAACCTCTGTGTGTTCCAACTTGCCACGTCCTCCTTCAGACCAACCTTTTCAGCTGTTTCCTTTTTCAATTGACGCCCTTCAGATTCTAGGAATGGGTATTTCCCCCCGATTTTAGTTTAATCGTCACTCTGTTGATTATCAGTACAGGCCCCACCCAAAACCCCCACCAAAAACCCCCCCCCCCCCCCCCAAAAAACTTCCCAGACTCGCCACGAGAGAAGTTCAGACAACGTGATTCTTGTGCGCCAAAACACCTTTCATTCTGTTTTCTGTTCCTTTTGTAGCTCCCTCCCCTGGACAGACCCTCCCAAAACCTTGGCATGGCACCAAGTCGGGCATAGCAATTTTTTTCTGTGTCCTGTTCCGCTTGTCTCATCCCATGCTTGACCAGCCGGAAGTACATTCAGTTTCAGGGCTTTATCCTTTCTTTCCCCCTTTCGACCCTTTTTTCCCTTATCGTTCCATTGATATTCCACATCCCGTCTCTCTTTATTGGTTCCCCCCTTTGGAAGGCTTTAATGAGCATTCCCCCGCAACTTCCCCGTCCTTTTCTGTTTGCACCCCTTGTTCTGCCTGCTTTCCGTTGGTACTTTTCCTTTGCTCCCCTGAGCGAATCTGGTGCGAGATGTTCTTTGTCTTCCCCTTGTTCTCTTGCTCCTTCACTCTCTGGTGCAATACGTGTGTCTTCCTGAAGATGCACCGACATCAATTTCCTTACGTTAGGGTCTCCCCTTTCCTCCCATTTTCCAGTAAAGGTCCCCTTTTTGATTCGCTCCATTTTCCCCTCTGTTTATTCTGCGGTGGGGCTGCCCTCCCTATTTGGTTTTTGTCTAGTTTTATGTCTCCCAATCTTGAGATCTCCCCCCTTTACAACATTCGTTCTGGTGATACCGTCTCCTTGTGCGCATTTGATTTGCACTAGCTCCCAACCATCTACCTCGTTCACTTTACTTCCAGGATTTGTCCTTGCTCCCCTTTTCCCGCTCCAAAAGAATGGGGGGTGCTGCCCTTTTTCTATTAATCCGTGCCCTCCCCTTCCCCTTTCCGGGTCTTATTCTTTTCGCCAAACTGCTCGGGACGGCTTCCTTTGTCTTGCCTCTGGTTGGTTACCCCCCCTTTATCGACATTTTTTCAGGGGAAACTCTGATCAGCCCGGATCCAGTACTTTTTCCTTTCGTTGGGCTCCTCTACTCATGGCCCCCCTTCCACCTCGGTGATGTCGGTTTTCTTTCGTATGCTTCTTTTTCCGCGTGACACTGCTCGAAAGCACTTTCGGTTTTTTTTTGGCAAAGTCTCTTCTCTTTACCACACAGGTTCTTTCCCGATCAATTTTGGATACGTTCCATTTCGTCCATGTTTCCCATTTCGTCCCCTCTTTCTCCGCCTGTGTTCTGTATGGCCAGTTTCTGGGCGTGTTGATTTTTTCCTTTATTCCCCTTTTTAGCCTCTCCCTTGGCGGATTTTTTCTCTCCCCCCGGCCGTCCGGTCGTGCGTCCTGTTTTTAATGAACCAATCTTACTCACTTTGGAATTTTTCCTCCACCACTGGCTTGTCCGCCTTTAAGAGATGTCCCCCTCGGCCTCACTCTCTTTATTCCTTCAAACCCAACGTGAGGAGTTTCCATCTGTTCATCATCTTGAACCTTCTCCCCACCCTTTGGAACTACCCCTTATTATTTTGCTATCGTTTTCTGCTCTCGTAATCCTTGAAAAGGACGGAACCTGGAAAATCCCCTGTCCAGTCATTGTAGTCCGCCCTTTCTCCCCCCCTGCACAAGTCGGGATCGGGACTCCATGTTTCCTTTGTTTCCCCGTTCCCCGATGAAAAGTTGCCCCTTTGTGCCTGTTGGACGATTCTCCCCGCCTCCCTTTTCCATGTAACTTCATGGGTCCTGTTGATGCTTGTACTGCTTAAGCTGCCCTTTTCTGTAGTTCTCACTTGATTTCGACGACATATTATAGCTTTTCTTTTTTCCCCTCCTCCCCTGTGTTGTTTTTCTTTCCTCCGCTGTTACTTTCTTTCCCCGCAGTATCCATACCTTTCCACGTCCCTCTTTCCTAGGAACAACGCACGCCCTCCCACCAGTCCATGCAGTGAAATGGGTTTCACCCCTGGATTGCTTAGATCTTCCACTGTCCCAAGGGTCGTTTCATCTTTTCCCCCTTGCCAGAAAAGAAAGGGCTTTTCGCCATCCTTGGTTTTGTTTCGAAGCTGCCCCCCCCCCCCCCTTCCGGACCTCCTCGTGGGATTTCTATCTTTCCGCCCCTTCTGTCCCCTTCTTAAGGCAAGACATCAACTATATGCACCCCCCCTGATCTTTTTTGGTCTCTTCACGTCGTTTGCATTTTTTTTCAAGACTGTCTTTCCAGCTTTCTTTGGACCCCCCACAGAAAGGGGTTTCCTTCAGCGTTCGTGTCTGGCACCATCGTTCCCCTTTGACCCCCCCCCCGCCGTCGTTCTAACTTCCACCGGTCTTCCTGCTTTGCTGCCCCCCCCCTGACCTTAAATAACGACAGGTCGAGACATCCAACCCCCCTCTTTTTTCCCAGTTCGCGTTCTCAATTAGAACGGCACACCCTCCACAAAGCAGATGGAGATGCCATCCGTCACAACCCAGTGCTATCTTTTCAAGGCCCCTTTTCTCAACCTACCTTATTCCACCTATTCTCGTCACCGACTGGTCCCGGTGTTTTTCTCCCTGCCACTCTCTTTGCAAGCCTTTTCCTCCTTTTCTTTCTGAGTAAGTGACTAGTAAGCCCCCCCCCTTCATTGACAGGACCCCTCCCTTCCCCCCTCTTGGCATTTGCCCCATTATGAATCCATGGAGTCATCCGTCAGGGAGCACCCAGTAGGTCATAAGGATGATCCTCGTTTTCCCTTTCAACCCCCACCCCCCCCCCCCTGCTTTCTCATCATTCCCCCCCATTTAGGTACCCCATGTTTCTCAGTTCGAGCAGTTGCCCCTACCTGCTTTGACTTAAACCACCTCCCCTTTGGTTCGTTTGACCTTTTTCTGTTATCTTTAGCTGTCGGAAGGAACACCCCCTTTCTATGGCGCTCCCGGGATCAAGGTTTCAAACCTTTTCTTTTAGGATGACGATTGGAGATGTTTGTCTTGGTCCCTGCCCAATTCTCTCGTGGTCCGTCATTTCACCAGGCCCTGAAGGTTGTACTTCCGAGTCTATTCTTTTCGCCATATCTTTACCCCACACCTTGACCGGGTACCTCTATGTGGCGACCCAACCGACTTCTCCCTCTGGAAAATGTTTCATCTGGAATTCCCTTTTCTTGCCGTTCATTTTACTGGTAGACCTTGCTCCCACCTCCTTCTCAATGCTTTGGAGTTTCAGCTGATTTTAAGCGTCATGCCCGAGCTTCTCCGTTTTTCCGACAATGCAAATAAGACTGCCATCTTCTTTCACCACCGATGCTCGGTGATCCAGCTTGTCCTCCCCGGGCCGGCCACTTCCCTAACCTTCTTTCACCAAACATTTAGAACGTTGAGGGGCGGGTTGTCAATTACACTCCCCCCTTCCTTTTTCAAATCATTCGATCTGATTTGTTAACATTCATTCCCTGACGCTGACCTGGTCCGAATCTGTTCCTGGCTTCCCCCTCCTGAAAGGGAAGCTTGAGGGGAGCTTTTGTCCGGCCTGATTGCTTTTCAATCTTTTACACCCGCCCTTTTTTTCTCTACGTATCCCTTCCCTACGTGTGTTGGCAATGCCAAGGGTTTTTTGGTCCCTGGGCCCTGTACCTTTCCCTTCCTCCACAGTCCTTACTAGTTCTATTCCATTTTCCTCAAGCCAATTAAAGGGTGTGGTGGTCCGATCCTCCTTTCGCGGGCCTTTTTTCTTTCCCCTTTTTTTTTGTCTTATCATCAACCACCGATGGCCGATTTTTTCCCCAACGGGCCACGCTGGTCAGTCCCCCATCATCTCCCTTCTAAGTCGTCCCAATGGACGGGCTGAAGATTTAAGGTGGGCTAACGCGTGATTCACCCCCTGGTTTGCTTTACACCCGCGGTGGACTGCTCTTCCGTTTCAATTGGCTTCCCGACCCCCCCCCCCCCACCAAGAAGACAGCTGGATCTCTTTTTTTCTAATTAGTTGCCCGAAACAGTCCCCCTCTCCCAACAGATCTTCCCTACCATTCCCATGCACTCTCCCACTCCCCCCCCACTTCTTACAGCTCAAATACACTCTCTACCTTTCTCTTCCCTTCTCCCTCTTCCTCTAGTTCTGGTTCTTTCCCGACACCAGTAACACACATCTGACTACATACTCCCCCCTCAACACCCCCCTCAGACTAATAGGACCTACATGCACACCTCCCCCATATACCTACCACAACTCCACACATCACACATACACCTACACACTACTTCGGGGACCCAACATCCCTCGTACCATCCCGCTTGACCTCACAATCACAACCCCCACCTCATCATAAAACACCCACACTTCACCCCTACAAACAACAATACTAACCCCCAAGAAAACCGTTCTCACCCCCTCATTCCCCCCCTTATTCATTTTAAAGCTTACTCTTGTTTTGCAACCTCCCTCCTCCCCCATCTGGGAGATCCCCGTTTCCTTTCGTGGTCGTTTTTTTTTTTTTGTTTTCATTCCCTTTCAGATTTCCCCACTGCAAGAAAAACCCTTTTTTCGGATTTTCCTTCTTTTTTTGAGCACTTTTTAGAAGAGAGAATTCTCTCCCCCCCCCCCCCCCATCATCTTCTTTTTTTGGGTTTTTGACTACTTTGCCAACGTACTTTTGAGTTTCCAACTCCCCAAGTCCTCACATCTTCCTGATCCGGCCTTTCTTTTCAAATCTTCCCTGGATGGTTCTTACGCATTGATTTCCCTCTACACTTGACGTTTATTTAACATAGCCATACCCCCGCTTCAGCGTCGATCTCTCCTGTGGTCAAGTGTTTTCAGTTTGGCTTTCCCCAATCATTCCCCCTCATCATCTTTGATTTCCCTTTTTTTTGGACACTTCTTGTCTCCGGCAGAAGGAAGTACTTTTTTTTTATCTTATCCTCTCTTTTCCCCCCCCCTCCCTTTCTTTTTTTGTCTCCCAGACGATATACCTGGGTCAAATCTAAGTTTTCTTACTTCTCCAGTCCCTTTCCCCTCTTCCCCCCCCTCCTCACTCTTATCTTATGTTGCGATTTTGAAACACTCCCCCCCCACTTTTTTTCTTCTCTTCGGTCCTTACTTCTGTGGCGGATGAAGCGGTCAGTTCGTTTTCAAGACCGTCCCTTTGTTTCTCTTATTTCTAATTTTTTTTTGTCAGCCCCGGTATGATTTCCAAATCCCAGGCAGTCTACAGGGATCGTCCCCTCTGTCCATTTCCCCTCACCAACTCGAAGGACACCCATCCCTCTTTTTTTCGTTATTTTTTCCCCCCCCTCCTTGCCTTACTGCTCAAATGCAGGACCCTTTTTCGACCTTTTTTATTTTCACTTTCTTTAAGTGGAATTCTTTTGTTGAAAACTCTACACCAATGTACCCCCCCCCCCCCTGCCTGCCCTTTCTCCCCGCTTTTCTATCTGTTGCTCCCACTCCTTTCTCTTCCATTCCCCCCCTTATCATCATGTTTCGAAAAGTTTGATGGGTTTTCCTTTTAGTAAATTCCTTTTTTTTAGATTTTTATGGTTCGAGATAGAGTTTCGAACTTTGGAAGAGATGACAGTCTGCCCTTCTCCCAATTTTTTTCTTGGTGTTGTTAATCCAAATTGAAAGGAATTCGAACAAAGCGGTGTGTCCCCCAGGCCACCCGGTCACGCCATTTAGACCCCCCCTTCCTTCTGTTCCCGGAAATTTCCTCCTTTGTAGTATCTATGAAAATGTTCCCGTCCCTCCCAATACTGTGAGTTGAAACTCTTCATACGGTTTTTTTTCCTTTTCCCCACCCTCCCAGCCCTTTCCAGGAATCGAAAGCTAATCAATAGCCACCCCCTGATTTTTCCCCTTCGCACCGGGTCCCCCCGGAAGAGTGCCTTTCTTGTAGTCCCCGCATACCTTTCCCAGGTCCCCGCAACCCCCACTTGGCCTGGCAACAACCGTCTGGAATAGACCTCTCTTGCTCTTGCAGGGTTATCTCTCCCTTGATGAAATCCGGCCCATTTACACCCCGCTTTTTCTTCAGGATGGCCCTCCTCTTTTTCTTTTTCTGCACTCCCCTGACCCCCTGGCCTTATGCGGGGCAATGAATGGTTCCCCCCCTCGTCCCCCCTGATATTTTTTTAACCAGGGCGGCGTGACTTGATTCAGTACCCGCCAACTTCTCACTTTTTTTTTCCCCCCTCTTTTTTCTTTCATGTCTTTCAGGTCGCACGTTTGATAAACCCCTGCGCCTTCTTGTGCCGTCCCTTCCTGTTGCCGCTAGTCTTGGAATTGTAGAGCCTTCTCCCCGGACCCACCTGACCTTTCCTCTTCTTCACTTTTCTTGCTTGTAACGCCATCATTTATACACTTGGAGACCCTTTTTTTTTCTTTACCTTTAGGAACCTCCACCCCCCTCTCCGCTTCCAAGTTAAGAGGTAGGTCGGTCTTTGAGTGCACTCCCGACTTTCCCGTTTACCCCATGGTTCCCCCCCCCTCCTCTGATTTCTTCTGCCCAAGGAATGTCACGATAGCACTTTTCCAAAACCTCGGGCTTTGTTTTTTCTTTCTGGAATCCCGCGTCTAATTCTTATTTGTTCCATCGTGCCTACCCACCATCCATTCGTCTCCTTTTCCCCCTCTTTTTTCCCTTGATTTCCCTGTTTTCCAGCGAAACCTTTGCGCCTTTTTTTGCTTTCCCCTCCCCCTCTCTGAGGCAAGTGTTCCTCCCCCACAGAACCGGGCTGTGGGATAATTTATTTCTTCAAAACTGATCCCTTTCCCTTTCCTGGGTATGCCTCCTGGTGGTTTAACGTTTATCTCCCCTCGGTTACATCCCCACGTCTATAGCCAGTACCTCAGTGTGCTACCTGTAGTCTGACCCCCATTCTCCTGACTTTGACAACCACCGACCCCCGGTGATGTCGGGGCCGGTCGGATGACTTTTCGCTTCTTTCCTCTTATGCTCGAACGACCACTTTCTTGCCTTTTTGCGGGAAGCTCTTGGCTACCCCGGTTTCGGTTCCCGCCACAGAGGGGGTCCTGTGTCTGATTGTTGTCACCCTTTGGCCAAGTGGAACCCCCGACCGCCTTTTTTTTGCCTTCCTTTCCTACTACAGAGGACTTTTTTGATGTCTGCCCTTTGCCTCCCCCTTACTCACTTTTTATTGTACGATTGTGTCGTGATCTGGTCCCCCGTCCTTTTACTTCGAACTCTGTGGTAATCTTTCAGGACAGTCTTATCGTGGAAGTGTCCTTACTTTACCCCCCCCCTTCTTTTCTCCCCTTTTTTCCCGATTCCTCTGGAAAACTCGTTTTTCCGTTCAAAAACTTGCGGATGTCAGCAGCTCTGGAGAATCTTTCACAAGCTCCACTCAGTGGTACGTGTCCCCCTTCCTATGCATTCGGGGATGTTGCTCCGTAAGAATGGCAACGGTCGGCACGTCCCTCCCTCGTCGGCAGGTATCTTTCAGATCGCCACCCATACCCCCGTCTTTCCCCTACGCCATTGTAGTTGCTTTTGCCCCCTTTCCATCTTGAACCCTGCCCCATCTCTTTCCCGTTGCGCCGATTCGCCGCTCCCCCTGTCAGGCACTTTTGCATTTTCCCTTGTTTCTGCTTGCCCCCCCTCCCTTCCGATGACCGTTGATTTACTTCCTTTCCAACTTGGTAAGCCTATCTCCTATACACCCTCCGTGTTGTTGTTGATCTCTTATAATGTTCTTCCCCCCTCCCCATTTCTTTAACTACAACTTCATAGGCGCGGACAAGAAGCCCCAGGGTAAATTGTTCCTTCCCCTTTTCACTTTACATTTTTCGATCGCCACTGCCAACCAAAGGGCCTTGCCTTCTTTACCTTTGGCCCCAGAAAAAAGAAATGGACTTTAGATTGACCGACGTTGGGCTGGAGTTATCTGCCCCCCCCCCCCCCAGTAGACTTCCCGAGTTTTTATTTGCCTTGATCAGTTTTCCCCCCCTTCTTACTTTCCAGCAGCCCACCTAAACTATAAAATCTACTGTTTCGTAAACTTTCTGGATCTTGTTCAGATGATTCCACCCCCATCCCTACATCCTTTCCCCGTGTTGCAGGACCCCCACAGTATTGCTTTCATCTTCAAATTTCAGGAAAGCCCCCCCTGGATTCAACCCCTTCCCCCAATTCGCTGGTTGAGTCCCCAAGGCTCCCCACCTAACGCTTTTTTCCTCTCCCCCATCACCCCACTCCGTGAGCTGGCTACCAGTAGTACGGACCCCTCCAATTTTTTTCCTGCTGGCCCATCCGCAAACCGTCTTTCTTTTCACACCCCTTGGGACCATGGCATCCCCCTTTCCCCTAACGGATCCACCCTCTCTCAGCTTCACTACCTCGGTTCGCGGAAGATTTGCCACCCCCCCCCCTTTTCCCTTTTCCGGTATTTGATTCGAGCAGTAAGCTTCCCCCCTCACCGTGTCATTGGACCGTCCAATTTTTAACTAGTTTTTGGGAATTGGACCATTCTTAAGTCATGCGTTCCTCCCCTTTCCATGTCGAACCCACCCCATTTTTTCTGACTCGGGCACTTCAAAAAGTAGGCGATCTAACGTGTTTAAACCCATTTTGAGTTTCACCAGCGAGTTCCGGAGTGGCCCTCCTGATTTTTACCCACCCGCCCCTTTTCCCCTTTCTTCTTGTTATCCCTCCTCGGCTTTCAAGCACCCCCAATTCCGATGGAGTCTGTTCACATTGATAACGTCCCCCCCTTTTGTAAGTATTCTTATTCCCTCTGTGTTGGTTCGCCGTGCATCACCGAGAACCTCTCGTCATCAAGCCCCCTAGTGGTGAACCGAGTCATTTCCTTTGTTTTGAACCATCCTTCTTTCCCCCTCCGACTTAAGGTTGACATCGAGTTTGCAGAAACCGTCCTCCTCTTTGGACTTTGCCTTAATCTTTTTCATGAAAGGGTCATTTGAAAATGTTCTATCCTGTAAGAATTCTTTTTTTCGTTAGATTTTCCTCCCTTTTTGCTTGCCGCGCTGCGCAGAAATGCCAATTAAGAAGACCCCCCTCCCACTGCACCCATCTTCGCCTTTTTCCCAGATTTCCCTTACGGGGACCTTACTTTCCTACACTTTTCCACCAAGTTTGGAAGTTATTTAGGATAATTTAACGACCGGGTGTTCCCATCCTGAGCCTTTTACCCTGGGAACATTACTTCAAGCCTGACTTTCAGTGGGCCGACCTTTTCGTTCTCCCCAAGTCTGCCCCCTTCCTCGAAGCTGAAATGGACTGCCTGCTTGCCTTACGGGTCGTCGAAAAGTTTAACCCCTGCCGTTTTCTCAGCGCTTTTTCTCTTCGCCGAATTTTGTTTCCTCTGCCAAGGTGTTTCGTTTCTGTCCCCTTTCCCCTTTCTTCTACCAGAATTCCGTCGGGTTTGCCGATTTCCCCCCGGTGTTGCCTCCCCAGTTAAATTGGTGGTGTCCCTCGCTTCTTCTTTCGCTCTTTGAAATGTTTCTGATCTACCACCCACCTGATGTCCGAGTTAACGCCCCTTTTTGGCTTTGCACTACTCAGATCCTTCTACCCAAGGTTGCATTTTCTGAGCGCATTAAGGTGGGGCTACATCGTGACAGTTTCCTTTTTTCACCCCCCTGTGTGATGCCTAGTCGTTCTTGGCCATTGGCCTTACCCCCTTTTTTTTTTTCACCCCCCCCCTTCAATAATGGATCGAGGTAATCCCCTCCCTATTGACGAAAATACTTTTTTCCGCCCTCCCCCTTCTACACGGTGGTGTACGTCCTAAACCCCTCCCACGTGTCCTTCCCCCTTCTATTACCTCATGAACGAGTTGGAGGACCCGCTTCTGGACCCCTTTTGTGCAAGCGTTTTTTTTTTGTTTTTCCTTGTTCTTCGTTTTCACCCCGTCCCTTTTTGAATCTTTGAACCAAGACCCATTTGAGGTTCCTTTTTCGGAGCCCAGTGTCCAGAAGAGATCCCCTTCCCTATTTTTCTATTGTGGTTCCTGCCGCTTTGTCGGGGACCCCACTTACCTGCGAATTCTGGAATAGCCGGATGTGGGAAACTTCTTTGCTGGTTCTCTTTTATACTCTCCGGACGTCTCTACCCAGCTTCCGCCGCTTAAGCGTCACGTCGTCTTTCCTTGTCCTTCCTTACCGTTTGGTGATTTCACAGCCCGGCCACACCTCATAAGAAATTGCTTTTCTATTTCTTAACGTTTTTCTTGCGCCCTTCCTCCTTTAAGGCTGGGACTTAGAGATGCCTCTTTCTTTTTTCCCCAGTCCTACTCTTTTTTTTGGTTTGTGCGCTCTTAGCTAACCCTTCCGTCGTCCGGCCCCAGCCCGTCTCCATCCCCCCTCAATCAGCGGATTTAATGGTGGCCTCTGTGGTGGGAACCCCTCCAAACCTTTTTCTCTTCCCCAGGGCGGCCAGTAATCGTCGATCAGCACTGGTCTGCTTTAACCGGACGTCCTTGTACTTGGCTCCATTTGCCAAACCCATAACTTGTGTCTTTCGTTCCCAGCCCAGGGGAGATTTTCATTCTGTCTGTTGGTCACTTTTTTCTCTTCTCCCTAAACTTCCCGAGTTTCACCCCAACACTCCTTTCTTGTTTCTTCCATCCTGGCTCCCAAACTTCATTTCACATTTTCCCCCGTGTTTCTTGGCAAGCTTCACCCAGGTACTGTGTCCCCCATTCCCCCCCCAAACATTCGCCAGCTTAGTCCAAAGTCCTCTGTCGCGATTTTCCCATCGCTTCCTCCATCGGCCGATTCGGTTAGACCCAAGTGTTCTGGTGTCTTTCCCGTCCAGGGCCTTTTAGTTTTCGGGCGAAGCTTTCTCTGTTTTCGGCCCGTAAGTATTCTCCCATTCCTTTTTTTGAGTTTGGGTACAGGTTCCCTCCCCCCCACTTTCCCTTCTGAATCCCCGTCGGGTTTGTTCCCCAAGGCCACCGAAAGCTTTTCCTCCCACCCTTTTCTTTTTCCGTGCAATGGACGACTTCGTCTTTTCTCTTTGATTTCGTGTCCCCCCCCCTTTTGGTCCAGTTTCCCGGCCCGGTTTTGATGGATCGTGACACTCCTTTCCCCCCTACGCCCGCTTGCAAGTTCTCCCCCACCTTGATTCTACCACCGGGCCTCGGCCGTCCCTTTTTAATTGCCGTTCAGGGTCCTTAAGTCCCCCCCCCCTCATCAAACAAGTCGCATAGAACTCTTTTCCTGTAGTTCGCTTGTTTTTTTAGACATAACTTGCTGCTAATTAAACCTCCCTCCAGCTCATCTTCTCCTTCCAATTGAGCAATGCGATTCGGTCCAATGGATTCTTCCTTTGCCTTCACCCCCCGTCTTGATTAGTAACCCCGTAAACCCCCAGCCCTCCACAACTTCGAACTTTTTACCTCATTCTTCAAATGCCTGGCGGTTGTAGGCACGTTTTTACACGAGGCTTTTCTTTTCGAAGTCTTATAGGGACCTTTGCCTGAGCATCGCCTTAAAGATAGTTCCTCGGCCCTTTCCCCCTCCTCAAAAACCCTCCTCCGGGCTTGCAGCCCCCTTGTACACCTCAGGCATTGACCCTCCTCTTTTCTTTACACCTCTTTCAAAGATTCTTCTCTTCGGCTGTGTGCTCTGCAACCCTAGATGTAACTTTCAACTTTTTTTTCTTCGACGAGGGGATCCCAAGCCTTTGCCGACTTGTTAAATCGGGCTGGTGTCTCGGCGCTTTTGATGCAACTGAGACAAAATCTCCTTTTTCATACCCCCCCGCCGTGACCCTTTTCCCCCCCCCTTTTGCAAGTTGCCAGCGAGTGTTGTGTCGCCTCCTCATCTGCTGACGTCTTTCACAGACAACGGTTGGTCTTCCGCAGCAAACTGCTCGCCGCTCGCATGTTGTTCATGTTTGGTTACCCCACTTCATCTCCTCTGTTAATTTCCCCGTCTGATCCCGAAGGATACGAAGTGTTCCTCCCTTTACTTCTGCCTCCTGGTTTTTCCCCTTGTGACCCCCACCATGTGATTCGGGACCTTTTAGATTCTGGATTGGTACGTCCTTACAACTATGCTGGTCCCGCAATGAGTTTTAGAGCCCCGTCTGGTTTTGGACCTCCCCAGGGTTGGGACCCTCAGACTGGCAAATGTGGCCAAGTTTAACGATCCTTCTCCCTTTTTTCGCGTATGGGCTCTACAGGTGATGTTGTTAATTGCTCATGTACTCCTTTTTTTGCACTTTTGGAATGACAGAACTTGTTTGCTAGAGGCCCCCCTGGCTTTTTTTTGCTGATTTTTTGTGCCCCGCGTCTACGTTGAAGGTGAAGACCCACAGTCTTCCCTATGAATATTGTCCTCTCACCTCGTGGTCCGTTCCACCCACTGTGATGTTTTCTTCGGCAGCGCTTCTCACGACCCCCGACGTTGTGTTGACACGGCCTTTTGGATGTGCTGCTTTCCTCTTGCACCTCAGTTCATTAACTACCCCCGTTAGGCCCTGTCGCTTCTGACAGCACAGTCGGGCTCCCCCCAGACTTTTCCTTGCTTTGCCCAATTTAAGATTACAACACTTGGTTCATTGGACGAATCCCTGTTACAGGTAGTTCACTTCCCTGGTTCGATTCCGAAGAGACGTTTTATGTTTTCTTCAATGTGTTAAGCCTATTATTTTATTCCCATTCAGTTTTGAGTATGAGCATTTCTTTTCCTCCAAGCACAAACTAACCTACCACGTCCCGATGGTTCCCCCCCGCCCCAACCTTTACATGCCCCCCTACCTGTTACATGTATTTGAAGTCCCCATTCCCCCACTGCCAAAGCCCTGTGCCCCACAAACCCGGAAATGTTCCAGCAACTGGCACGGGTTTCCGTCTGCCACCGAATCGGTGTCTTTTTTCTTGATTCCTGTCCCGTTTTTTATTTGTTTTTCGTGACCTGTACTGTAGTTCCCCCATGATCCATTTTTCCCCGGTCCAGTCGTTGCCTATGTCCAATCTTCTGCCACTCTCGAACATCCCGCCACAGTTGATCTCCCACCGGAGTTCGCCGGCCATCTTCCATTTGTCGTCAGCTGTTGTCAATTCCCCCACGGATAAGGGTCCCTTTTCATCCCCGGGTCCCCTACAGACTCATCCCAGTTCACACATCCCGTTGATTCAGGTCACATTACTGCAATCAACATTCACCCTTTTGCGCACCCATCCGAAAACAATTTCTTATCGTCCAACCTTTTCCAGGACCAGCCCGGATACCTTGACGCGTACCGCCGCCGGTTTCTTGTTCCGAGAAGCTCTCTGCCTTCATAATTTTGGCTGCAGCGCTGTTTACCAGCACGTCCTTTCTTTCCTCTGTCCCATCCACCCGCTTTTGCTGCCATTCTCAGTTCGTCTTCTTTATCATCTGCCCACGTATGATTTCTCTCCCCCTCGGGGACCTTCAACCGTGGATATCCCCTTTGTAGAACCCCGGGGTCTTTACCCTGGCCTTTCCGCCAGTTGCAAGAAGATTTGAAGACCCCCACGTTCAGCCATCTTCCCTAGCTAAGCACCCCACATGAGCTGGTCTAGTTGGATCCGTGGTTTTGGAACGGATTGATCTGTTTACGCCCTTTGAATCACTTGCGCCCGAGCTCACCCCTCAAGTCTTTTAAAGCCTCCTGACCCTCTTAGTCAGAAAAACAATGGACCTTTCAAATCGTAGGGCCTTCCAACGTTTTTTTTCACCTTCTCTTTCTAACCGTTCCGCCTGGAAGGTAGGGCCCCAGGGGCTAAAGCCGGAGGAGTTCTTTTGTTTCTGCTTTATTCGCCGAGATTGTCCCTCCCCTCTGCTGGCCCCACAACATAAAATAACCGGCCAATTTGGGTTGACCATCCCTTTTTCACCAGTTACTGCATTCACACCATTTTGTTAAACCAACATCCGTGCGGGCGGATCATTAAAATGTTTTTTAACATTCTCCTAGTCCACTTTTCAATGCTTCCCCCGTTGAGTCCCCAGGGGACCCGACATCGCTTTCCCGCGCCTCCGACTCAGTATGTGTCCGGGGGTCTTTGATGATTCCCCCATGGACTTCGAGAAGCCGATAGAGGTCCCCGTTTTGTTTGTTGATGCCCCCGGTGGTTCGTTCTTGTCGGTATGGCTACTGAAGGGACGTATACGTTCCCTTTTGCGCATCGTTTGTTTGTGTGGCGAGCTCTCGCGTGGCGATTGGAAGGGTAGACCCAAAACCCGAGTTCACCTTCACCATGGAGTTCAGCTTTAATTCCTTTCCACTTCCTGAGAGCCCCGTTTTCCCCGTAAAGCTTTATTGGTGGCTTATTTGTGTGTATCACCATGTTTTCTTGCCAAAATTGGCCCTCCCCCCAACAGCCCTCCGGAATGGAGCATCCTGGCTTGAAATTCTCCCCGCCACGGCGACCCACCTTGGACTCCCCCAGCCGTGTAGATGCCCCTGATGCACTGGAACCTGCGGCGTTTGATCCCGTGCCACTGTGGTGCGTTTCCTTTGTGGCGGTTTTCCCCACCCGTCCTTGCACGTTCCACGACCCCCAGTGAATTGGGCGGATTTTGATCCCAGTACTTAGGACGGACCCGTGGTTGACTAGGCCCCGCTTTGCGGGGGGGTGGCATAGACCCTTCTGAATTTACGGCGGATGGTCACTTCTCCAACGGGATTTTTTCTTCCGAGGAACGTTCCTCCCCGTCCCCTCTCAGCGACCCCGATTTACGCCGCCTTTGACTCTTTTTGGTTTTTGGGTTTTGTGGCCCACCGCTGATCTCGAAACCCGGGTTTTTTGCGCTTTCTTTCCCCCTTACTTTTCTTCTCCCCCGTGTTGTTCCTTGACCAGCAGAAACGGCCCGGCGCCAGCCCTCCATGCCCGCCCCAGCGGTGTTGCACACCCAAATCTTCCGTACAGTCCCGTTCCCGCCGGTTCCCTTGTCGGTTAAAGCTAATGGGCGGATTCTCCCTCGGTTGGCCCATCACGTCAGAGTTCCAGCCCCTTTTTCATGAGCTGTGTCCCTCACCCCCCCTCCCTCAAGCCTATGGTCCTTCCGACGGACAGCCGCCAATTCGCAGTTTTCTTGGAACTCTTCAAATTTTTTGTTAAAAGTACCACCAGAAACCCCCACTTGTTTGCCGCTCGTAGATGCTCCCCCCACTTTTCAGCGCCGACTCCCTGTTCGACCTTGTTTGGATTAGTCATGTTCTCGCACGTTTCCTTCGAGTAGATTCGGCCGTGGCTCCTCCTCTCCACTTTCCTTATTCTTTTGGGTCGGTTGCGCTGCTTGTTTTTTCCCGCGGCTCAGTTCACGGCTTTAGCCTTCGCCCCATGTACCGCCTTGACCCTCGAAGCCCCCCAGTCTTTGCTTCCCCCCCCCCCTCCGTATCGGTTTTTTAGGTCCCGGACAGCCCCAGTCTTAGAAGCTCACCCCGGATTCTGCTACTTGGTTGGATCGGGCTCTTTCCGGCGCCTTTCTTGCCGTTACCCGCCAACTGGCATGGTTGCCCCCCACCGGCAGAAGTGCCTGCCCAGGGCACTTTTCTTTCCCTGCGAACGTGAATCCATCAGTTCTTCGGATGTGCTTGAGAGATTCGGCCTGGCCTTGCGGGGAGGACTTGCACTACTTATTAACCCAAGCCGGCGTAATGTTTTTTCACGGACGCAATTAAAAGTTAACATGTCTGCGGCGTGGTTTCCCCCCTTTAACGTCTTGTTGTTTTTCTTTCTGGTTTCTTGTTTTAAGGGGGTGCTCGGGATCATCAGCTAATTTTCCAGCACTTCCTTCCCCCTGGGGGACCCTTGTAACTTCCTTGAACGGGATTTCTTTCGTTCACCGCGTGTTCGGAGGTGAACTCTTTTCCCCTGTTCTTTAGTGGAGGTGGTGTACGCGCCTTTCACATCTGCTGGTGCTTTCAGCGCGTGCGCATGATCAAGAAAAAAATCTACTTACCAAGACGTGTTTGATACCCGTACAGGTCCCCCCCTCCTCCTCGCCCTCCTGATCAAGTGCAGCCACGACCCACGGACTGTTCCACCTTTGACACTGATGGGCCCTTTCGCATGTTTCTCCGGTTTACACGTTATCTCCCTTTTTTTTTGTTTGAGGATCCGCCGGGATCAGACTTGTTCTCCCTGGACCTTGAATACTGATTTTACTGACCTGGCCCCCCACTCGGGATTCGTTGTGATGCGTGTTTTAAGAGTGATCTCTCAACCCGCCCTTTTCTTCGCACCCCCCCTGCTTCGTTCCGCTCCGGGGGATACGGTCGATGGGGCAATGGTTTTAACCGATCCTCCTTTTTGCGGAGCCTAAGCGTTATTTTTCTTGCTCCTTTACACGGCCCGTTGACTTAGTGTCTGGGATCGGCCCGGTTTTTGTTTTACTCACTGATCTCAAGGTTCCTTTGTAAACGGATGAATCCTTCGAATTACGCAAACCCTTGTTCTTTTCCCTCATGGGCGACAGATTTGTTTGTCCCCCACACACCTACCATATGTTCTGCCACAGATTTCGGGGTTCTGCCGCTGAGTGAACCGCTTCCCCGCACTCAGCGCTCCGGGTGTCCTCCTCCAACCCCCGTGCGTTCCTCCCCCCTCGCCCTTGTCCAGTCAAAGTCACGATGCCACATTGGTGTCTTGTGGTTTTTATTCCCTCCTCCATTCCAGGTACTTGATCGTCTGTTTTTTTTCTCTCTGTTTGAAGATGTGATTTTTCTTTTTCTTTTTCTCCCACTTCCCAGGGTACTAGCAGTACGTC
>Ga0179591_1355997_pt1 | contig 17476 bp, 17 predicted proteins | sample CZOMad2_1_08_16f_FD_182891 | JGI IMG/M metagenome (GOLD analysis project Ga0179591, IMG submission 182891) | Vadose zone soil fungal communities from Angelo Coast Range Reserve, California, USA - CZOMad2_1_08_16fungal (PacBio error correction) | ecosystem: Environmental > Terrestrial > Soil >... | reverse complement strand
TTCAATCTGATGGAGGCTATCCCCTTTAAGAGTTTTCCCCTCCCAGAAAAAGAGTCCCCTCCCCTCGGTCCCCCTCCCTCCGATTCAACTGCACTGTCTCGAGGCACTCCTTCGAAAGCATAGACTCTTTTTCTACTTCCCCCCCCTGAGCGTGTGTCGCAGATTTCGGACATAGCGATGCGCTCGATGACCTGTCTCGACTATGACGACCCTTCTTGGAAGAACTTACGGGCGCCTGGCTCGCTCCCACTTCCAGACTGCTCGACCCCCCCCCCCTATTTGGGGTTGTACATCGTCTTATCCACGTTCCTGACGCTCCCGACCACCCCCTTTCCGATTTCTGTATCGCCGCACTTTCTCAGGACTCACTTTTCCTCGGGCTAACCCACTCCCCCAAGAACGGTTTCCACTTCCTTCCCCCCGGCTGACTAATTCCCGTCCGAGCTTGGTTCGCGAAATCTGGTCGTGACGTGCTTACGCCCTTTTTCCCCCGAGAGTCTTTGAGATCGGTTTTGTTTCTCGTCACGCGGAAGTTTTTTCTCCCCATTGATGATTTGAGAGAGCCTGTCAGGTTTTTTCAGAACAAGCCTCCAGGGACGGGAATAGCTGTGCCCCTCCTTTTTTCTTGCTTTTTTTTCTGTTGCTTTGAGAACACTCTCTCAAGGTTGCATGTCGACAACCGCGGTCACGATTCCTCCGAGGGCGGCGTAAGGATTGGGGATGGCATGCAAACCGATAATGTTTTTTTCCCTCTCCACACGCCCCTGCTCAGTCCCCCTCTCTTCTCGTACTGAAGTTTTCTTGCCCGCGTGTTGATGTTGCCATCAAGCGAGGTAGTTGAAACCCTTCCAACCTTCCCCCTCCTTGTAGCTCCTTATTAACTAGAAAAAACTGAACGTGTGCCCGATTGAACGTGTTTTAATCTTTCCCAGTCCTCTGATCGTAGCATCCCCCCTTCCGCTTGTCCTTCTTTTCGCCTCTTCCCAATTTTCCCTATCAGCTTCCCAATTGTTCCCCCTCTCCCCGGAAATAAGCGGGCACGAAGACCAGTTCGGTCCTTTATTCATGCACACCCTTTTTTTCCCTCCTTAAAATCGAGAATTTAAGTACCCCGCCGTCCCGATCGCCCTTTCTTTCCCTCGCACCCGTTGTTTCTGACCGTCCGAGATCCTGCGCGCGGCCACTGAAAAAGTCTCCAGATCGCTTGAAATCCTGGTGGCCTTCGAGCAAGAAAGCCGTCTCTTTTCGATTTCTTCACCCAGAAACTCGAGCGGAATCTCGTACCCTTCCTGCTGGACAGTCCCTAAAGAAAGTCCTCCCCCTTTCTTTTCCCAAAGTAGCAGAGGACAGCTCGGAATCACCTTTCTCCACTTCAGGACACTCCCCGATCTTCTTCCCCCCGTCCCCTCCCCCGTCTCAACAACGTGACGTAATGTCCCCGATCCTTGTTCCTCCCAATGAGTGTCTCCTTTACCCCCTCTATACTTTTTTTGAGAGTTGTAAGAGTTTTCTAAACTCAGTTGAAGAAAAAGGTCTCCCTTCACGGTCCTTTTTTCTCCTGTTTTTTTTTGCATGATCTGCCTCATATCAGTGTCCTCTTTTTCCTTCGGAAATTGGAGATCGTGTTGGCCGTTATCATGCCTTTTTCCTCACTTTTCAGAGAACGGGTAAGAAAATATTCTTTACTAGGTGTTGTTCCCTACCCCTACCCCTTGCCTCTCACGGAGTTCTTCTTCCTTTGAAAAAGACCCTTCTTTTTCCATTGGGAAAAGATATGAGATGTAGGTTGAAGTGAGAGAATGCTTTTGGTGTGGGGTTTTTTTTTTTTTTTCGTTTTTTTTTTTTTTTGTGTTTTTGTTGGTGTTTTTTGTTTTTTTTTTTTTTTTTTTTTTTTCTTTTTTGTTTTGGTTTTTTTTTTTTTTTTTTTTTTTTGATCGTCACCGGTCATTCTCCCCGTCGGTACGGACTGTTTTCTGAAGCCCCGTTACGCGTTTCTCGATGGTTCCGGATGAGCGCGTGGTGTCTTGACCAGCCTCTACTCCCTAAACGATTTTTTCCCCATCCTTTTTAAGGTTAGTTACTTAATCTGTGATTTTTGGAACATGGAGGCGTGTGACTCCGTCTTTCGGTCCTTTCCCGAGTTGCATATGAGGTCTCCCGCGTAGAAGGTGAATAAGGGCCTTCAGGAATCAGATTGCCCTCTCAGATGTTCGCACACATTCTTTTTATTTGACCCCTCTCGGCGTCGGCACCTTTTCCCCCCCCGCTCGGCATCCCTCGCAGCTTTATTAGGAAATCGCTAAATTGTGGAAATGGGAGCGTCCCCCTGATCGATCCCAGTAGCCTTTTCCTGTGACCCGGTTGGTAGAACCCCCCTTTCTCTATTTGTCTTATCTCTTCCCTACGTTTTCCCCCTAAAAGTTCCTGGACCTTCCTTTTCGGGAGGATGGAGGAGTAACGCCCTACACCCCCAAGAGCGTTCAAGGTGTTTCACACCCACCAAACGAAGCCTGTTCTGCTTCCAGTCCCAACCCTACAGTTACCCTCCTATCCCTGTGAGGGTCTCAATTATATAAGCTTCAGACATTACTTTAACCCAGCGTCTCCCCCCTCCTCTAAACCGATGATTTTGGGGACTGATTATAGTGTCACTCTTCCCAGTTTACTATCTTCAAGACCTACACTGTTGTCCTCCCAGTGCCGGTGGCCTCTTACCATGAGCCCCCTTTGTGCGAAGCGGATGGAAAGTTCTTTTTTCTGACGTTTTTTGTTTTTATTTGATATTTTTTTTTTTTCTTCCCGTGGATAGCCTGATCTTTCCACCCCAAGATGTTTGCTATCAGAGATTTCCTTTTTGTCGGGATGCTCGACTTTTTGGACCACGCAGGGATTCATACATTGGGCCAATGATATACGTACCCCTACTTCAGCCTCTCCCCCCCTTTGAATAAGACGAAACCCAGCTCATGACCCCTTTAGAGGAGGTAGCAAGGACCATAGAGAACTTGTCTTGAAGCGCTGCCCGTTTGAAGAGTCCCCCTCCTTTTTTGCGTGAAAGACTGTAACAAAAAAAAGAGGCCGCATCATTATTAACTTTTGGTCTTCCGGGTCCCCTTACTCTCCTTCATGGTTTTCTTGTCCGGTCTTTACCTTCTTCTTGAAAGAGGCTCTCTTTGGAGCCCTTTCCGAGCCACTACTTTCGGTAGTGAGCCGTCTTGATTTCTTCTTCTTACCTCCCTCCCCCCCCCCCCTATCCTTCGCCATGACTTTTACTCCCTCTCCCTGGAATGCGATTTGATAGGTGATTATTTACAGACCTAAGGGACTCGCGTTGAACACCTTCCTTTTCACGCAGGATTTTGTGAATTTGACCAGTTGTCCTCCCCCTCTGATGGCGTGTCAGAGTCCTCTCGTGGTTGACGTCTTTATTCCTCTCCATGTATTTTCAGAATTTTCAGGGATGACGATCTGTTGGGGTGTAGCTCGGGTCCCGCGCCTCCCTCGGATCGTATGAACCCAAGCGGCTGAAGAATGTCTTTTTCGCAGAGGGCTTTAGTGCTTCTTCAGGCTAGAAGCCGTCTCTGTGCTACCTCTCATTCCTCCCTTGTGGAAAGATTATTCCTTGACCTCCCTTCCCCTGGATCTTGAGAGAGTGTTGTAGACATGGATTAGGCCCGAAATTTTGACCCTCCTGTGTTCTCTCTTTCTCCTCTAAAGTTAGGCGCTTAGAACGTTAATAACCCACCCTCCTTTCGTGATCGGCCGTTGATAGACAAGAGGTCTTCATGTCCCCAGAGTCGTACTCCAGATTCTTTTCTCATTCAACCTATATTTTCAACTCCTCCTAAGTTGTGTGGTTTTCTTCCTTTAGACTAGTAGTTTGATTCCCGGCATATAAACAGACCTCTTCATTTTTCTAGCACCTTCCCCACTAGAAGTTTAAGCTCCGAGATTTGACTCTCTATGTGCGCACCCTTTCTTATTAGAGACCTCCTTTTCCACCCTTCCCCAGCTCCCTTTCCTCGCAGAGGTCAGAACAAGCCTGCGATAGAGAAAAGTTAAATACAAGTTCCCGTGCCAAACACCACTTGTCGCTGTTTAAGCGAAGGGTCCCCTATGCCCCCCCTTTCCTGCGTCCGACCACCCCAAGGCAACCCTCTTCCTCGCATGCGTCCAACGACATTCGTCAGTACTTGTTCATCCTTCGCCTCCTTTTTGCGACGCCCACCCTTTAGTAAGCGCCCCCTCCCCCCCACACCTTTTAGCAGTGCAGAATAACGTCTTCGAACAATCTGGATTCCCCTTCCTCCTAGAAACACACCTGACTCCCTCCCTCTGCCGAATTTCAACCTTTTTTTTTCCATGTTCGATGTTAGCGGGAGAACACTTCCCTTTCCTTTTTGAACACCCGCCCTAATTGTGTAGGATGAAAGAGGTACTCCCCCTCCCCCCCCCCTTCCCCCCCTGTCCCCCCCCCGGATCCTCTCCGAGTTAATTATAGGAAGTCTTTCCCTCAAAGAAGATCCCTACCTCCGGAGTTTTTTTCCTTCGCAATCTGACACAAGATATTTTTTTTTCGCACTTGCCTCCTTCCAGACCCCTCCCTCCAAATACGCTAGTAGGTCCGGCAGAATACCTTTCCTCATGTTCGACGAGTTTTTCCCCTTAAAGACGACGCCAAGTTCCCCTGTTTATTTCCGGGGCCCACTCTGCTTCCCTGCCCTCGTGCCCGGCGAAATTCTCTGTTCCGCAAACAAATGACTCCTTTTTTCGAAGCTTTTTTTCCGCGATCCTCGCCCTCGATTGACTTGCCAGGGCCCCATTTTTTCCTTCGACGCCCGGCTTTCCCCGACTTTACTGGTTCTTTCCTTTATTCAGACGTAGGCACCCCATGCTGATTGGGACTTTTACTAAGCCGTGTCCTCGACCTTCCAGGCCGATTAGACACCGTTCTATTGGGTACGCATCCTCCTACGGCTCCCGAAGATTTTAGCGAGAGTAAGCCAAGAAAGGTTCAAGCCATCGGCCGACCCCCCTCCGGAGTGATAAGTGTTCAGCATTTTATTCCCCTCAGATTTCTTCCCCGCCCCCCCTCCTTTTTCCGTGATTTTCCAACGTCTCTCCCGGATATCTTCGACGGTTTTTAGACCTCCCCTGAAGCCCGGTTCTTTTGTGTCTCCCATTGCTCTATGAAGTAGTCTCATTCTCCTTTTGTTAGAGCCCGAAAGCCCCTCCAGCTTGAATAGCCATTGTATCGCTTTTCTCCCCTTTGCTTTGACAAAAGACTTCCCAGTTAATGTCGAAACTCTTTTCTCCCTCCTTTCAGATTTCCTGCTGCACGTTATCCTCCGAATAGCTCGTTTTCCCTCTTATTCAACGACCGTCTCCCGATAGAGGATGTGAAGGTTTGTTACCATGATCGTTTGATTTTTCCCCCCCCATGGACCCATTCCCCCTTGCTGAAGGTGGAGATCGACTTTGCTCCTTTTCTTCCCAACCTTCCTTCCGACCCCCCTCTCCTTCTGGAACTCCTAGGAAGAGGGCTCCCTATGCACTCGTATGCCCCCTATGGAACGGCCCTCTTTGTACGCCCCCCCGCATTTGAACCCCCCCCCCCTCTCCACTGAGAGGAGGAAACGATCCTCAGGCGTCCCCCCCCTTTTTCCGAACTGTCGGAATCATCATTTTTAACTCATGTGACCCATTCGCTCCCCTTTCCCCACCCCCTTAGGACGTCTCCTTCGATCTCCCCTTTCTTTTCAGAGTCACCGGACGAAGGTGATCTCGACCGGTTACCAGAAGCCTTTCCCCTTCCAAGAGCAGAGGCTTTTCCCCTGATGTCCCCTCCCTTTGGACTTTCTTCGAGACCCTCCTATTCGGTTAATAGGATTTGTTACCTTCTAAAGCGATTACCCCCCTTCCCAGATCCCGAGGATTCGATCTAGAACGTATGCGACCATCCTTAAACCCCCCCTTCCTTGACAGAAGTCCCCCTCCTCCCTTGATTTCATACACTCGCATGCGATACAAGACATCTCCAGTGATTTGTTTTTAACTCTTTCCCTACAACAGAGGGTAGTTCAGTATATATCCTAATACTCCGTTGTTGTTTTTTTGCTCTCTTCTGAGTGCGACACTCGCTTCTTATCCCATTCAACACCCCCTCCTTGTGAGCACTTGTGCGGTTATAGCTGATCTCTTTAACAAGATCGCTTTTTTGCTTTTTTTTTTTGTTTTTCTGAAGACGTTCCTGAAATGTTTGCGCGTCCTCTTATATGGCGTTAATTCCTCCTTCCTCCCACGAACATCTGCTTTTTCCTGGTTCCTGATCAAACTCCCCCTTCTTTTATGGCCTCTACGATCTCACAGAATTTTCTTTTAACTATTACTCTTGTTTTTTGACTTTCCCCGAGCGATGCTCTAGGGAAAACCGTTCCTTTCAATAACTCGTCCGGAAGGTCCGTGTCCTCCCCCCTATAGTAGTGCTGCCCGTCTAGATGGTTTTTTCTATGAGAGCTTGTGTCGGGCCCTCCTTTTCTCACGGGGTTTAGGGACCGTCCTTATTTCCCTGCCTCTTTCCCTGTTTGGTTCCCTTTGACTGATTTTTGGCCCCTTCTTGGATTTTCTCTTTCCCCGAGGTTCTACGCGCAGAGGCGGTCTCCATTCTTCCGATCATCCGTTCATCGGTCGGTCCTTTTTCGTATGGAAGAGCAGTTTCCGCCACCCTTCCCTTTAAAAACTTTTTGTCCGTTGCTCCCCCTTGCATCAAGAGGAAAAAATTCATTCAGTCTTTCTTTCCCCTTCCATCGATACCTTTCGTGGAAATGGCGAGTTTTTACCCCCCCAGGATAGATTCTCGATCTGCCGGTTCTTTTATCGTGACGCGGTTGGACCTCATGTCATTCTGAGCTTTGGCTAACTCCGATTCCCCGTTCTCTCCCTCAACCTGCGATCCTCTCCCGGGTCTTGATGTCACTCACGCCGACAGCAAAGGGTTCCCAATCGAAACTGAAACCCCTTGCTGCTGTAAGTCGAAACGTCTGACAGACTCTCCCCGCCTCCGCCTCCTTATCCTCCCCTTGACCCCGACAATTCGGAGAACCATCGACGGAAGTTTCATCCGATGTCTTTGTCGCCCCCTCCTCGCTGGCGAGTTTAACTTTCGAGAACCCACTCGGCTTTCTATCAGAGTTTTGAGGCTCTTTTAAAATTAGAAGGTGTGAATGGTGGCGAGTCTCTTCACGCCCCCCCCGGAATAGACTTCTCACATAACCCTAAGATTGGTTTTAGTCCGATCTGGCAGTTTTCTTCTCCTTCGCAAGTTATCCCTCTTTTCAAAGAGGCGTTTGCCTGGTTAGTCCTCGAGCGAGTCAGAATCCTCCTTCCGGAAACAAAGCCTGGTTTCTTTTGACCCCCAATTCCCTCGATTTTTTCCGCTTCCCCGAAGAGGGCCGGGCTGCAGTCCCCCCCGTCCCCAGAAAGTTTATGCATAGCCCGTCGGTTGCTCTTGAACCCCTTTCCCCGTCAGCCTCATTTATGAAAAAAAAGCATCCCTTCCTTCCCTTAGTTGAGTCCGGCGTGTGCATTTGCAGGACGCGGATCATGTTGTTTGGTCTCGGTTTTCGGCTTTTATATTCTTTAAAGGGACTTTCTGGAGAGGATTATTCCTTCCTTCATCCTCCCTTTAATCATATTCTGCGCCAATGACGGTTTTACACCCATTGCCGGAGATTGTTTATCGTTGGGAAATCGCCCCTTCGACCCTTTCTAGGAAGTTTCGGCGGTTTGGCTTTTTTTTTTTATTTTTTTTTTTTTGGGAGCCGCGAGTTTTGGTGGAATGGGTTCCCCCCCTATCCCCCCCCTTTTTCCCCCGAGTGCCTCTCCCTACTTCTTGGGAAACCCCTAAGCACTCGCCTCAGCTTCCGGAGCGAGATCGTTTTTATTCTATCCGTTTTTTCAGTTATCACTTTCCCCATGGACACTTGGAGTCCCTCCTTCTCCTGGGGGATGCTTACTGTTGATGGGCTTTTGCCGTTATGGTCTTCCCTTAGACCGAATAGTATGGTCCCTAGGATGCAGAAGGATTTGGCCCTCTCTTTGGGTGCCGCTTATTGCCGTGTTTGTCGTTAGCCCTCCCCCTGTCTGCTAGACGCGGTAGACACTTTAGACACGATGACAACCCAAGTGGTTTTCCAGCGTAATCTTACTCTCCTCCCCCCCTGAAGTGATAGAGAGACTGGCTTTACTCCCCCCCGTCGTATTTGCAACCTCCTTGTCCCGATAGGTGTGTCCTTCGTACTTTTGGTCTCAGCAGCACAGATACCCCCAAATAGAATCTTATACGTCCTTGTCTAGCCCTAGTTAGCTCCGTGGACTTCCTTGTAGTAAAACTAACGATGTTGAGAGATACCTACCATTTCCCTACACTTTTTTTGAGATCAGTTCTTCTCGAACTGCACAATATTCTTGTTTTCAGACGCGGTTAACAATTCTGAGCAACCTGCTTTGTGGTCTAAAAGGCCCCCGGAGAAACTCCCTCTCCCGATTTGTGCTAAGGTCAGAGGAGCTCCCCCCGCTCATTCCCCCTCCCGTTCCTCCAGGATAGTTCGGTTGACTACGAACTTTATCACCCACCGGTCTGAAGAAAAGGTGTCCTCCCCCCCCCCTCCAACTTCCAGGACCCAATGTTTCTTTCAAGGGAAGTAAGAACCGTCAACGATGTCCCCTTATCTCCTTAAAGACCCCGTCCCCCCACTCTCCAGGCCCTCCTTGCTACGGTCAAGACAGTCAAGAATTTGTACAGATAGAAGAGGGCCCTAGGACAGACGCTACCGCCCCCAAGAAGATTTGCAGACCCCTATTCCTTCCAAATGAGAACGGTCCCGAAGTAAACAACCCGGACCCTCAACTACGAAGCACGTAGAGATGTCCCCCTGGGTAAAATGTAGGGTGCAAAAGTTCCCAGACCGTAACTGGTCACCCCCCCGCGTCGGTCGGTCACCAGCAATTCACGTTTTGGTCTTTCCCCCCCCCCCCTCTTCCACATCGCATTTCTCGATGCCAATGCATTTTTTTCAGAGTTCCCCTTCTTGTGAAGAATTCCTATCAAGCCCGCAACCGTCGTTTAGTCCCTCCCCGCCGCAACAACAACTCCCCCTATGTGGCCCCCCCCTCACTCATTTCCCTGCCAGCCTTCCGAAAAAGCCGCCAGAACCCTAGATCCTTTTTAAGAAGTGATCTTAATAGTTCCTCCTTTCAAGCCCCCCCGACGAATAGGGAAACCCTTTCGCGATGCACTGCCCCTGTGCTTTGAATTCTTCCCCCCTGATTGGTCGTTTAAAAATGTATCTTTTTGACAGCTGCTCCTTTCGCTCAGATTTTTGAGTGACCTTAGACACCTCATTTTCCCAGTCCGATTTTTTCCCCCAGATTCTTGGGGTCGTCCTGGGCATCGCCCCCACCCCCCTCCAGAGGACTCAAAACCAATATGATTTGTCCCTTCTTCGCCCTTGGTGGGGACTTTTCCGTCGACAAACTCCCCGCACTTTCCTCTGACTTTCCTCTTTCCCGACTCCGCAACGGACACACCCCTTCAGGAGAAACTTTCTGAGAGTGTAAACGCTTAAATTCAAGATAATCGTTTACACCCCCTATCCTGTTTAGATCGTTAGTCGATACGTAGAATTTGCGTGATTTAGAGAATTTGATGCTTACAAAGATGCTTCCTCTCCTTTCGAATTTTTCTGAAGTACGAAGCAAGCGGAAGGTTGTAGCGCCCGCCTGTGATGTAGTCCGTTCCCTAACAGCAAGAATCCCCAGTTCCTCGCCTGGGCAAGTTCCTTCCTTTTTGTTGGATTTTTTTTTTGTGTGCCAAATTTTTTCAGCGACGTTTACTAGATGCCCCAGAGTTCTTAGCCCACCGCTGAAAGACTCGGACGAGGGAGGACCCCCCTTTGACCCCTCAGAGACGCCCCTTAATGTTTCCCCTTCCCATTGTAAGACCATGTTATTCGGTTTCCTCCGAGGATTTTGCCGCGCGGATGCCCTATTTGATGGAGAAGGACCTCCCTTTTTTCCTTTTGGTATTCCCCCTCACCAGAATCCCTTTTTTTCATGATGATTCCTCTGACCCGTGTGCTTATTTTGTTGAGACGCGGGCGGAAAGCCTTGCTAGTACTAGATAAGGCCCTCCGCCTTCAATTGTCCGCCCCCTCCCGAGTCCTCATCAAACCACAGTTCCCGCGGACGGAAATAATCTTCCCGAAGCACTTTTTCTTTTTTTAACATGACCAAGCGCCTAGAGAAACCCCCTCTTGTAAGACACGCTTGATTCTTCTTACGTGTCCCCCCCTCCAGCCCCTCCTTTGCTCTCTGAAAGAGTTCCTTCAGAGCGCAGCATCACTCCCCCCCTCAGAGGTAGGTGGGACCAGGACATTTTTTTTTGAACTCCCCTTGGACCCCTAGACTTTAAAGTAAGGTCGGTTGAGTCCTCGTTCTTTTTTTTAATCAGATCTTCGTACCCTCCTTGCTTCCCCAGTAACCCGATTCTCTTTCCCTCCTTTCCCCTGCCCGCCCGCCCCCCCCTTCGGACCCCTTTCCGAGTAAGAAATAGCCTTTCTTTTCATCAACTTCGCGTGGATTACACGACAATTCGACCCCTTTTTTCCCCCATCTCCTTGCGCAGCCAATGTGTTTCTAAAGCGTACATACCTATCTTTTCGTTTTTCTCTAGATGTACCTTTTCATAGCCTTCCCAAGTCTCCATTTGTAAACAGAAGGGTTACTCCCTTGAGGGTTATAGACTGCGCTCCTTTTTAGGGAGGTCTGACTTATTTTCAATGGCTAACCTGAGAGGATCCTCCCCGTTATGAAATTTAGGCGAGTAATATAGTCGAGTTAATTAAGTTCTTTGACTCTCCCCGGTGGGACATAAGATATTCCCTAAGTATAAGGTAGTCTGGATTTCTAGAACCCTCTTCCTTTCTCTCAACCTTTCTTGGCCGGACCCCCCTTTCTCCGAACAGGTCAAGCCATTCAACGTCGGATCATGTTACGGTTTTTGATACGTCTTTTTTTTTCTTTCTTGCTGCGTATAGATGTTTTTTAGCGATGAGAGCGTGCTCCCTCGTGCCATCTCCCTTCCTCCCCACTTTGCATTCGTTTTCTCCGCCTTTTCCCTTTTTTGAGTTACTTCCGTTCGTGCTTTATTGTTCATGTTTTCTTTCTTTGGCCGTTCGCGAGGCGAGGAGAGGAGGTTAGTCCCCGTCCTCATCTTCCCCTCCCTCGCTTTCACGCAGGCTCCTCTTTGAAGAGAAAGTAAACGTCGGATTCTCCCACAATTCGCACTGTATTCGCACACTTTTCTTCTCACAGATATGGGCATCGACTGCCCTCCGCGAAGAGTCCTGTCTCCATTCCTTCCCCCTTGTGGAAACTTAGTTTACTTTCTTCCCCCTTTGCCCGGGGTCTGCGCCGACCTCGGTGTCCACGAGGTGGCCTGCCCCTGGAATGAGCTTTGGAGGAAATCCGTTTTTCCTCGGAACTCCTCGGCCCAAAGGCCTTCCGGCGGGAGGTCTTTCTTCCCGCTAAAGAAGATATCTCTTCAATCGCGCAAGGTTAGCAATGCAGAGTGCTTCTTTCACCCCGGCGCCACCGACAGAGATATACTGCGCTAGCGTGGTAGGAATTCTTTTCCAGACATTTCCAAATGAATTAGTGATTTTTTTGACACCCCCCTCTCCAGTCCTCACTCAATCCCGATGATTTTCCCGGTCAGATTATACAGTTAACTTTATTTTCGTTACCTCCTCCGGAGTGGCTACCTACTTTTTTCTGCGATGATCTAATGAGAATTGTGTAGAATTTTCTGAGTCACGAGGACGTCAGGGTAGACCAGAGGAGTTTCCACCACCAGAGGTTTTCCCGATCTCTTCGTTATTTGTCGCGGCATGCCAACGTTTCCGAGATTTTTCTTTTTCCGGGCGTTCTCTATTACCTCCCTTTTCCCGAAGTCAATAGAATCTCTGCGTACTTCCATTTCAAAACAAGCTCATTCGGAGACAACTCTTCTTTTTTCCAAGAGACGAGGGCAGAAGCCGTTGGTGTCCAAGTCTGATGTTCTTGATGTTGCGTGCCAAGCTGAAAATTTTCTCCCAATTTTTTTTGCCCCAAAGTGACGGACTTCCGCTCTTAGTGTCGCGTGGGAAGTTACATGAGTGATATGAGCACACATATGATTTGTCAGTTTGGCCCCCGTCGATTCCTAGAAACGACTTAGGTAGTGAGAGGCTTGTTGTTTCACCTTATTTAATGATGACTCACCAACTTCCGTTGTAAATCACCCCTTTTGGGGGGGGCGGAGAGGTGAGGAACCCCTGCTCCAAAGCCCCTTGCGGGTCTTGTTTTCCCCAGAATGTTTGAAAGCTTAATTTATCCCCAGGATTTTTTACCCGCCACCCCAGGTGGTTTGACCTTACGGCTGCGACGGCTTGCGAACTGGGTTTTCTGTATTCCCTCTTCCTTGCGGAAAGAATCTGACATTTGATGATCAGTTTCTGCTTACGGTCCGGAAGGTAGGACTCATGGAGTCTTCCCAAAACAGAGCGTTACGAAGGAGTGTTTTCCGCAGGCTCTTTTCTATTGTAGGAGAGATCCAAAAGTTTAATCTCCAGCGCTGCCCGAAAAGTTTTGGGGGCACGTTTTTTTTATAGTTTGACATCCCCTGTTTCTATCTTTCTTTCACTCCAGGGTAGGTTCCCACCGACATTTGTGAGCTTTGAAAAGACGTTGGATGCTCCTCCAAACTTCCCACAATGAATCCTTTTAACGTCGCCCCAACCGGGATAGACCACGCGGTCTTAATTTTCTTTGATATCGCAGGCGAAAAGTTATTCTTTACCGAGTGAACTAACTCTCCTTTTACTAATACTCTTTTTCTTTTTTTCCCCTTTTCGGGAAAAGAAACTATAGTCGTTTTTTTTGGGACCCCGTCCTTAAGCCCCCCTCACCTGCTTGAGACGGCCCTCGACCCTCGAGGGCGTTGGTGATGAACCCCCTTCCTGTAGCCCCTGTAGTTCTTCTCCGAAGCGATAACCCCAGGATTTCCCCCTGTTTCCTTTGTACTAAGAAGGTAGTTATCCAGACTTGAATGTGCTCCCTTTCGATTAAACTTATGTCCAAAACCCTTGAGCCGGGGCAGAGCTTCCAGTCTGATTTTCATGCACCCCCCCTCCCCTCTAGCCACGGACCAAACCCTGCACGATAAGCTTTCTGAGCCTGGCAAGACATCGTCCCCCGCCTTGGTTTTTTCACGATCGCCTGGAGTACCGTCGGCACGTTCCCCTGAACAAGACCACGCTCCCTTTCCGCTTCGGTCTCAGTTCGCCACCAAGTTAACCTTTTCCGATTATCCCACATCCTTCCAACCAAAACGGGACGGCTCAAACCTTGCGACGATGCACGGTTGGTAAACGTCTCGGTTTCCCCATACTCCCAATTTTCCCAATTCTTCCCCCCCTCGTCGTCTTGGACACAGAACTTAAAGTTTCCACAGGTATGCCAGACTTCAGAAACGCTCCCCCCCCCCCCTCATCCCCTGCTAGATTCACATTTTCCTTCGAGAAGTCGGAATGCGGCTTGAAGAATTCTTGCAATCCCTCCCCAGCCCTCCCCCCTAGCAGATTCCTCCCCCTGACCGAAAAAAGCGAGGGTAGACGCAACTTCCCTTCCGCGTCCGTCCTCCCAACTCCCCCTCCCTCTTTACCGGTCAGGCGATTTTTTAAAGAATGATACGTCCCTTTTCAGCTTTTTCAAGCCATCTCAACTCTAAGTCGTTTCTTTAGGTCACAGTCGACTGAACCTTTTTTCTTTTTAGACCGCTCCCGATGGTAGGACGCAAATGAGCTTTTTTTCGAGGGAGGCAAAAGCGTGACAGCTGATTGGACTAGTGGCCATCGTTCTTGAAGAACCGGCGTGTCCCCTTTTCCATATCCTGGGCCCGCTGCCTCTCGCGCAACTTCCAGAGCGGGCAAACCAATCTGTCGTCTTTTCCACGCGTATTTTCCCCGGGTTCTCTTTCCTTACTCCCGATTCGACCCCCTTTCTTCGGTCCCTGTCCGACCCCCCTTCCCAAGTCACAATTTTAAGGATCATCAACGAGTTGATTGCCCAACGTCCCTCCCCCCTTCTCTATAATCCCCCCGGCTGACCAGCAGTTGAGTGCCCCAATTCCGCTCGTCTTGATCCACAAGAAGTTCGTGTAATTTCTTATCGTTTTAGACTCCGCGACTTCCTCTCCTATGAGCGCCTCTCATTTTAACGAGCAAGATTCCTTGTTTTGTCCCTTTGCGTGACTCTCTCATGTGGTGTCGGATTCAGGAACCTGGGCCCCTCTCGACTTTTTCGCACCTCTCCTAGCCTGACCAAAAAGTCTTCAATTTGAATGGTAGCCCGATTCCTTCTGCGGAGAGGGCAGGGAGTCATCTGGTATGAGCCGACGATGGATTTTTGAAACCCAGTTCCGGTATTCTTTTTCCCCCCCTCAGAAAGCTGTCGCGGATGTGCGCGTGATTCCCTGCCTTTTTTTTTTGAACTTCTTTTTTCACTAAAACTTCAATGTGGTCTGTTAAATTGTACTGCTCTTAACCTCAGGACACCCCCCCCCCCCCCCATGCTGCCGACCCTCTGGAGGACATAGGAGACGCTTTCAGCTCTGCTCTCCTCGTCTCAGTCCCTTTTCTAAGAAATCAGAAAAAATCCTCGCTCTCCTACCCAATTGACAGAGTCCCCTTCCTTCCCAAGCTTGGCCGAATCCTGTATTTTTGGTAAGATTACACGATCCTTCAACCAGCGAGACGTAATCCTCGAGTAGCTAGACACGTTCTGCTTTAGACCCCCTTTTTCCCCTTCTCCGGGGATAGTCCGAGAATAAGCAGCCACGAAACAGACAACTCTTTTAAGAGGTCGTTTCCTCCCAAAAGACTTTTTTTTCCGTGAGAGCATTCAAGCCACGGATCTGCTGATCGGATGTTACCCCCCGTGTCCGAGCGGTTTTTACTGTGGAAGGCAAGATATAACCACTACCGTTCGCCTTCCCCGTATGGAATCCGGTACACCTATCCCCAAGTAAGTCCCTTCCAGTCGATCTTTAATCCACCGCATCCAAGTTCGAACTAATGGAATGATCTTGTGTTTTTTTGTTGGGTTAGAAGACAACGGATTTTTTTTTTAGCAAGCGTAATCCTTCCTTCTCTTTGACTTTGATAGACTTTTTTCCTCTTTCCCCTTACTAGATCTTGCGGGGGCAGTCTTAAGTTTACCTTACTTTGCAATTTTTTTAACTTTGGGGGGTACAGTGATCTCTTGGATTTTTAGAACTATATATCCTTATGGCAATTCCTCTTTAGTTGGACTTGACTCTCCTTCAATGGCGAGCGCGTACTATTTATGCCCTCAATCATCTTTTTACAGTCTAAAAAGAGTAGCATGAGCAATGGTTGATGCAAAAGAATCTTACCCTTTTTCCGCCGGAGTTTGGCTATAGATCCAACTCCTTTTCCTTCCTATGGCACCTATGAGCTTGTCGGTTTTGAAGAGAGCTTCCCCCCACGGACCCGGTCATTCGCATCTTTACTTTGCTGAAGCGTCAGTTTCGCCTCCCTCGAGTGAGGACCGTAATAGATGGTTTTTTCCAGGAGACTTTTTTTTTACTTCGCTATACGAATGCACTTGGTTAGTTAAAGCTTACTTTTCCGTTTCGTGAGTAATCTTTTGTTTATTGAGGATGCGGCTATCCCTGTACTCGACTTTCAGAGACAAGCTCAGAGGAGTTCGCCCTTTTCTTCACTTCTGCCATACCGGGCAGCTTATTAGAGCCAGTACCACTTATCTAGCCTCAAGTGATGTAATCCCACACGCGGCGTTGTCATCCCAACACGCTTGGTTGTTTTTCCCCTTTTCCGAGAAGAGATTGTCTTCCGTCCATGCGAACTGTCTTACTGGTTTTTTTCCAAAAATTTAGATTCAGTTTTCCCCCGATACGCCCCCCCCTTCTTATCTGGAGCCCTCCCCCTTTCTCGCTTGGCCCAATAGAGTAAATGTTTTTTCGAGATGGCAGGCGATTCGCGGGTCTGTTTGTGCGTCTAACGCCTTCATCACCCCAACTCTCTCCCTTTCCTTCACAAACTGCCTTGCTGCTGTACGGCTCAGGAAAAAGTACCCTGATTTTGGATGAATCTCCTCTATAAAACTAAGAAATTAGTTGCCTCCCCCCCCCTCCCGACTATTCAAGTCCCTCTTGCTTTGCCTAGTATAGTGAAACTTGGTTCTTACTTTTTCTTTTTCGGAGTGGTTTCCCGAGATTGCCGTGGCTTTGCGTCCCTTTCCGACCTTTGTACCTTTTCTTTTGAAATTGCGTACGTGGGATAAGAGATCGCCACACCTGCTTCGATCTGAAGAGATGTAATTCTGTGACCCGCTGACTCTCCCGGACGAATAATAGCCTCTTCCCCTCGGTTCTCCCTAATTAGGACCAAGTTGAATTTCCCTCGAGCTCTACCTCTAGCCCTCATCCTGACGCCCCCCCCTCATTCGGTAGAAAATTAGCGAGTGCAGTTTTTCGTCCATAATAAGGTTCCTTTGCCTCCTCCACTTTCCCCCCTTACCAGTTCCCGCGGGTTTGCGTGAACGTGACCCTCATTTCTTTAAAACTATTTCCTGACCCTTAATTTCACGCGGAGTGTCGGATTATGTTCCTTCTTCCTCCCCTCATCTTCCCTCTTGTGTTGTTCTTTCGGGAGATGCTTCTTTTCCTCCTTTTCTTGCCTTGAATTTCTTCCACGCCTTTCGCTCCCCTCCTTTCGCCTCCCTTTTTTGAACCCAGGGCATGCGATTTTTGTTTTTGTGATTTTTCCTTTTTTTTTTTAACCTTTAAGTTCAGGTGGTTACCGACAGTAGTCCTCCTTCCCCTTTGACGATGTCTCCCCGGATTTCACCTCGACAGTTGACCGGTGGAACTTTGTTAGATTCGGTTCTTGCTTTCGTTGTTTTCCTTCCTGTATTGTAAATTTAATAAGGCTGAATGCAGGTTTACTTCCCTCTTGTGTTACGTCTTTTTTCCCTGTAGCCGCCTCGGCTCTCGGGAGTGACCCGAGGCTTTTGGTTCCTCCCGCAAGCGGGCTTGGTACAGTCCTGGATCTTTCTACAGAGGTGATCGACCGAGGGTTCTGATACAGCGATGGCCCGAGCGTGCCAAGCTTTCCCCGTTATCGTTCCTCCCTAACCCTGGCTCGAGGAGACGTTGTCGACACCTTTTTTCCGAAGACGCCTTTGTGATAACGCTGTATTCTCCCCGCGTGGAGGCGCTAGACCCCCATCACCCCCCTAGCCCCACGAGCTGAAAGTCGCCAGTGGAAGGTATAGTCCCCACATATGTCTTTTTTCGATCCGGTCTCTAACACTACTACTTTCTTTCCCCAAG
>Ga0179591_1259722_pt1 | contig 17476 bp, 28 predicted proteins | sample CZOMad2_1_08_16f_FD_182891 | JGI IMG/M metagenome (GOLD analysis project Ga0179591, IMG submission 182891) | Vadose zone soil fungal communities from Angelo Coast Range Reserve, California, USA - CZOMad2_1_08_16fungal (PacBio error correction) | ecosystem: Environmental > Terrestrial > Soil >... | reverse complement strand
TCGGCTTCTTCATGTCCCCTCAATGGAGTTGCGTTTAATTCGTGAATCCTCCCGGCCCCCGACTGGGTTCATCCTACTGTCAGTTTGCTATCCTCCATTGAATCTTCCGACTTCCATATCCCGGACTCTCCCCCCATTCCGAAAATTCTCCAGACGATCATGCTTCCCTTGTTCGACCAAAGAAGGTTTTCATCGTTAAGTGATGACCAGCATTGTTTTCCCCGCCCCAGAACATTTTTAAAGAAGCCTTCTTAACCCACTGCCCTTTCTCAGATCACATACTTGATTCTTCTTCCCCTTTCCAATTCCCCCCCCCTGCTCCCCGTCTTTTGATACGTCTTACCCAAAGGGACCTGCGGGTCCCTTCCTTTTTTGGATTGACCTTTTCAGGTCCCTGACTTGCAGAAAACCATGGATTTTTTCTCCTCGTTAGACACCTTTTTATCCCCTTTCTTAACTTTCTGTTCCGTCCGTGGATCAAAACGCTTTGAAAGCAAAACCTTTGTCCCTGTTATTTTTTTCCCAGTGCATTAATCGGTGTTATTTAGTTATGGCGATAAGGCCCCTATCCTCCTTTTATTTTAGTTCTTTCATGAATACTGAATCTATTTACTGCTCAGTATGAGCCTTTGATGGGTTCTGATCTACTCTTAACCCCCCCCTACCTTCTTGTGATTTCATATAGAGTCTTTCGACCAGTTTACTGACCGTCAGGTAGGCTAGTTCCTTTACCCTTTCTCCGACAATATTTGGAATCCCACTCTTTCTGTTTCTACCTCTGCTTTGAGTTTCCCCACACTTGCTTGGCTGATTCCCTTTCCCGACCATCCCAATGGAATTCCCTAACTTGCGAACACCCCCCACTGTATGGCCCCCAGTTCCAAGAAGAGTTTAAGAGTGTTACCCCTTCCTGCATTTTCGTCTTTTTCTCTGAAACAGAACCCTACAAAAAGACATAAGGGCTTCTCGTCCCGCCCATTACCCAAAACCAACTGACCTCTAACTTTTTGGTTTCTTGCTGAGTACCCCTTCCCCCTGTACTTGACGGACGGTTGATTCAATTATGGGGATTTTCAAGGTGGCCTCCCCCCCCCATCCCCCCCACTCCCTTTTGATTAGTCTGATCAAACAGGCATTTCTTGTGAGTCCCATCACCAAATGCTATTAACTCGCCAGTACATTCTCCGACAGGTTCCACTTCATTATTCTTGCCTTGTTCACCTCTGCAACCCACAAGACCCCTATGTTTCTTTTTCTTATTCCTATTGTTTCATATTTCCCCATTTCACGTTTTTTTCCCGACCACAGATCGGCCACAACCAAAGTAGCCCCCCCCCCTTGCATAGCCCACCCGTTGCACTGCACTAGCCTCCCTTCTTGGGTTGCCCGCTGTTTTCTCCTCTTCACAAATTCCACCGAGTTTCCACTTTTTCCGTTTCCATGTCTACCGAGTAGAAAGACCAACAAACGTCACTCCACAATTGATTGGCTCCACTGCCAGGGGCTGAAACCCTTTTGATGCGAAGAACAAGATATAGCCATTACGTAAGTGGAAAAAGCGTTCCGTCTGGACAAAAGGTAAAGGAGGGCTATTTCACAACGTTGTTTTTGTTGGGCGTGTGTTTTTGTTTTTTTGTTTTTTTGGTGTGTTTTTTTTCCTTTTTTTTTTTTCTTTTTTTTTTTTTTTTTTTTTTTTTTTTTTTTTTTTTTTTTTTTTTTTTTTTTTTTTTTCTTTTTTTTTTTGTTTTTTTTTTTTTTTTTTTTTTTTTTTTTTTTTTTTTTTTTTTTTTCAGGCTTTCCCACCCAGTGACAGGTCATTCCTCGGCACTTGGCAGTTCTTTTTGATGTCTTTTGGACATCTACTAGAAGAGTTTTTTGACCTTTTTACAAGGAGTTTATCTGAACACGTTTTTCTCCCCCCCATCGTGACCTTCGCCCCGGTTCTTACCTAAATCTCTATATATTTTTGGTTGTGTCTCTCCTATTTGTCTCTTCTTCCTATTGGTCCCCGCTCCTTTTGCAGCAGTCTTTCCTTCCCTTCGCGTTATTCCCCCCATCTTGACGACTCCCCACACTCTAAACTGACCTTACTTAGAATCGAGTATCCTTCGGTTTGTTCCGCATTGTTTGCCCATTTTTTTGACTTCCTCCTTACAATTTTCCCCTTTCTAGGGTTTTCAGCACCTTTTCCCCCCCATGTTCCGTATGGAGAATTTTTTGCACATACAAACTTCTTTTCCCATGGCGGGTACCACATTAATTATTTTCTCTTGCGGTATTTTCTGTCTATCGTAAGCCCCCAGATTATTTTTACTTCCTCAATCGGGCCGAACGCCAGAGTCTCGTCTCGGTTGCAGTCTTCTCGGTGTTTTTCTACTGTTTTTGGAATTATTGTTTGTCCACCGGTATGACCTTCCTTGCCTAGATCCCCTTGCAGGCTTCCTTTGATTTTTTGCCTTCGTGATCCTTTTAAGTTCGGTTTGGCAAGCTGTGACACCATTTACGGGAGTGAGCTCGTCATATTGTTGGATCCCCCACCCCTCCCGTCTACTGAGCACTCTTTGGTTTTTTCGCACCGGGCCCTTCCCCTCTCTTCTCAACCCCCAATCTTCTCCGTCGAGCCTTGGTACGCTCTCAGAACGCTCAGGGGCTTTTTTTTTGGTTGCTGGTTTCGGTTCCTTCTATTCCACTGATGGGTGTATGTGTCGGTTTCTAGCCCAACGTTCCTTTACCCCCCCCCTGCCTTTATCCTTTTCCCCGCAAAGCGGTGTACATGTTCGACCCTTCTTTGTTCTTGTTCTGACTTGTTCTCCGGTCTCCTTCTAATTTAACAGCACTTTCCTGGTTTCGCCCCCCCAGGCTTTTTTTGAGGTCTGTGGATTCCCCCTTAGTTTCTCCTTTCTAAACTAGTAAACCGGCAATGAAATTCGGTTCTTTTTTTTGAATATGCCACCACCATAACATTCCCCCACTTTTCGCTCCTTTTCCTCAGCCCCCCTTTACCTGACCCGACCCAGTACGTGACCGCACTAGCCAGAAAACCAGGCTCTCTCCCTTCCTCCAGAACTTTCCAAAGAACCCTTAGTCACTTCCAACCTGGCACTCCTTTGTTTCTACAGGCTTTCCCTCTTTACAGGCCTTACACATGGTAAAACACTTCTCTGTGACAGCTTTGTGCTGCTTTCTGGTTCTAACTCCCTTTTATGAAAGTAATGACCAGGCACGCCCGCAGTTCTGTTCCTGTGGTTTAGGTTTGGGTGTTTGATTCCCACCTACCCCCTCCCTCCAGCTCTTCTCTGAGACCTTTCAGAGTGAATGTTTTTTAAAAGTTTGGCCCTCCCCTGCATTTTGCATTTATTACTTGTTTAGGCATTCACTTTCTTTTTCGATTTTGGATCCTTCTTCTTTGAGCTCCGTGATGTATCTTAGTCCTACTTGTCACCCAGCGACTTCAAGCTATCTTCCCCCCCTTCCCTTCTCCAGACAAGTAATTTCCTAAGCCCCTCCTCAGAACCATGTGTCCCTTTTCCCTTTCCCTCTTCTTCCCGCGCCAGAGCAGGTCTGTGGTCATGTTAATCTAGTTTTCGGCGATGAGGTAGTTTCTTTTCAGATTCGAGCGGATTACTTAATTTCTTCTTAACTTTTGAGCCTGTCGTAGGTTGCGGACTGTTATTATGCAGACCTTCATTTTTTTTCCCTCCATTAGATGGCCCCCATTTTCTCTGTTCTGAACGACCTTTTTTTTGCCAGGTACCCCCTTCCTTTTGCCTCTCTCTTTCCTACTCATTTTGTTGTTCTTATTTCATTTTAGTTCCCTTTCCTCTTTTTCTGGGATTCGGGGACATCCTTTTGCATTGACATCTTTCTTCTGGCAATTCTGGTCCCTGGGGCCTGGAAAACGTGCGGCAATTTCCCCGCATTTCCTCTCGCGTTCACGCTCTTCCTTCCTAAGTCTCCCTTTTCACCCCCAATGAACTTCCCTCCCTTAAAAGATCCCCTTCGGGAAGCCCACCCCTTTTGTTCCCGTATTGCCAGCGACCTTCTTTTGTTGTATTTTCGTTGGGATTCTTTGTATCTTCCCCCCAGTGTTTTGAACTCTTTAGAGCGTTTTATTCTACTCGCTTTATTTTTTCTCATTGTACGTTTCCCCTCCCATCCTTGCCTTCCCTTTCAGCCTCCCTTCTTGCGGGAAGGTGTGACAACCTCCTGAATGCTTCTCTGCCCTCCTAAGGTGGTCAATGACCTCCCCCTCTTTCCCCCCTAGACCCGAAAACTCGTCTTTTCTCCAGCTCTCCTTGATGCGGCCCGTCCAAACATGACCCGATCTTTCTTTCCCCCCCCCCGGACCTGTGTTTAAAGGCATTTCTTGCAGGTCAGGACGATGCCGAACCCTGTTCTCCTTTTCGAGCAGAAAACCCTTTTTTCCTAGCCCCCGTGTTTCCCCTTTTCCTGCCGTGCGCTTTCCTGTCCTTTTATTTCAAAATATTGGCCTTTTAAAGTTGACCCTCCCGGTTTTTTTCTTCAAATTACTTCATTTCTTTTTTTTTTTTTAAGTTTTTTTTTCTGCGTACTGTTTTCTTTGTCATTCATGTAGCTTCCCCTCTTATCGTAGAGGCTGGTTTATTTACCCTGTTGCATCCGACATCTGGTGCATATTCAGTTTTTGCAGTCTTTCTCTCTGTTCGTTCCTTTTTGTGGACAAGCGCCCTTTAACGTGGCTCCAAGATTAGGTCTCTTTGACTTGTTTGAGGTCTTTCTTCCTCTCCTGTTTCCTCCCTCTCGGCCAACCAAAAGGAGATGCCCTTTTCCCACCGTCAGCCTCCCCTTTCGTGTACTTTCCTCGAGCCATAGCCTCCCCCAAGTATTTGTCTTCTCCCCCCCAGTCATACCCCAATTTCCAGCCTTTTCTCCGCCCCTTCGCCGCAAGCCCCCCCCACAAATTCCCATGTCTCTCTCCCCGGAGAGACTGCTCACGTCCGCGCTTCGTACACTTGTTATCAATTGCTCGGGGTTTGTTCAATAAAAATTACACTCTGTTTTTCCGTTACCCCTTTCGTTCTTTAATTGATGGCCAGCAACAAGCCCTCCTCCCAGCCATTTTAAATCCTTCTGTTCCTGCGTTAGTCACCCGTTCTGCCAACAAAAGAACACGACAAGCCGGATTTTCTTAGAGATCCCTCCGAGGAGCCCCTTGACAATTGCCCCAGAGCTGCCCCCCAAAAACTCACCCTTCCCTCTACCTCCCCCTGCACAGAGAAACCGGTACCCAGAGTTCGGCCCCTTTCTTGCGAACCGGAGGCACCCTTAGCGGTTCCCTTTTTCCCTTCAATGACTACCGGAGTTCCGTTTAATCCCCCACTACACTAAGTCCAAATTCCTTAAACCTACTGTGCCTTCCCTTCTTGCTAGGTCTTCCCACCCTCCTGCTGATTTTTCTTACCCTTTTTCAACTGCTTTCCTTTTTTCCCCAATTTGGGTCCCCTGGCACCCCCTTCAAGGTCGATAGAGGCTGTTCCATTAGCGTAAATCGTTGAATGATGCTGTTTTTAACCTCTCTCTCTTTTCCTCTTGTTTGAAGTCCCAAAGTTCCCCTCTTTATTCGTACGCTAGCCCCCTTTATCCCCACAATTTATTGATGAGCCAGCTTCCTCTTCCTCCTTTTTGGGTGCTTCGATTCTTTATCCCCGCTCCTTTTTCACTCTTTCTTCTTTTTTTTTTTTTTGCTCGTGGTTAGGCCAGTCCCCATAGATTTTGAATTTCCCCACCCACTCTCTACGATACTAGTTCCCCAATTATGACCCTCCCTGCCCGATTTACCGTTTACCTTCTTTCTCGTAATGTAAATTTACCCTTCTTTTTTTGACATGTTTCTGCCCCCATTTTCCTGACTTCCTACCCTCCGGTCTGGTGTTCAATGAATCAGAGAATATTTGTGAGCCCCCACCCGTCTTTACAAAACTTTCTTTTTTCCCACTTGGCTCCTGTTTGATTTTCGGAACTTTTTCGCAGTTCTTCTTCCCCCCCCAACTGCCTTGTTCCTTTCCAATCGGCGAAACCTTGTACGTTCTCTTCTTTGGCTTAGTCCCCCGTTGGGCACTTTGTGTCTCTTTTTTTTTCAACAGGTTCTTTCTCCCCGCTTGCCCTCTCAACGCCCCCCATCCTTAGTAGTAATCTTGTTCCTTTTTGTCCCATCTTTGCCTACAGACATGACTATCCCCCTTTCCCCCGTTTGTCCTTCCGGTGGTTTCTTGAATATTTTTCTTCATCACAATGCCTCCTTGCATTTTGATCACAGCGCCATAAATTGTATTTTTTTTCTTTTTCTGATCCCCCACCTTTTTCCTCCACAATCCCCATTCCCCGGTTTTACTACGATTCGGGATCTTCTCCTAAGGGGCCCCGAGCCAAAGGAGCCTGTCCTTTTGTGACATCTTTATAGACAGTCCGTCTTATGTTTGTCTTCTTTTCGTGGGTATCGCACCCCCGGATTCCCCAACCTCTGTCCAACGTCTTACTCCCCAGCTATGAACTGGGCGACTTGCGCTTTGTTATTGTTTGTCTTTCTATCCGTTCCAGGATTGTTATGTTTTGACCCTATAATACAATCTTTCTCGCCAAGTTCTTTTTTTTTCATATAGGTCCCCCCCCCAGTTCTCTTTCGATTGCCACGAGTCCCTCCCCTTCATTAGAAACTTTCGTGAAGAGCTGCCCTCCCACACCTCTCTGATTTCCCTCTTTAATACCTTGAACACTTTTTTTTGCTCCTCCTGTATAAGACATCCATGTTACAAGTCTACAATATTCACATCAACCCCCCGGATATTTTAGTTGAACTTAGCGCCAGACAAATGAACAGACCCCCCTTCCCTTTTCATCCTTCAAAATCCCCCCATTTTTGAGTTTTTCCCCCCCCCACTGTTCCCACTCCGGCCAAGAGTTGACAGCTTCCTAATCGACCTTATGCCCATGGTAAACACGGTCCCTTTCCTCCTTTTTTTTTTATTGCGAAAGAGTTTCCTCATTGTGTTATGCCAGTCTTCCCGTTAAGCACGAAGGCTTGTTTCCCTATTCCCCTAAGGAGCAGGTTCTTTTGTAACTAGAAAGTTGGATTTCCTCCTTTTGTTGCCTTTTTCCTTTTGTGATGCTCATCTTTTGAGTGCTTTTTCCCTGTCTTCTTTTTATTACGATTTTCAGTTCCTGACCCTCATCCCAAGGATTGCTCGTATTTGGCTTCCATAGAGTGGTTCCGAGGAATAATGGCCCCCTGCGTCTTTCAAATCAGCTTATTATAAAAACTCCCCCCCAGCTTTGTATACCCTACGGTCTTTCACTTTCCCAAAGCCACCCCCCCTTGTCCGGGCAAGCGTACTTTTTATTCCCCATGCTTTTCTACGTCCGGAGCCCTTTCGGTGCCTTTCCTCCCTCCCTTCGTTCTGACTTGAGTTGGTGACTAGTCTTTATATTTTACTATTCAATTCGGTTACCTTCTCTTTCTTTTTTCTTCCCCTTCCCCGGAGTTTCCTCCTTAGATCTGTATGTCCCTACCTCTTACTTCTTTTTACGTCAAACTAAGTTTTTTTGTTTAGGCCCAGCGCATATCTCTTTTCCTCCTCCTTGTTTTTTATTCGCTCTTTTCCCAAAATAATCCTTTTCCCTCCCCTCACTGTCCAAATATAATGTATTTTCTTCCCCATATTGTATGGAATTCTGGTTTTCATCGGTGTAAACACCTTTTTTCCCTCTGCGTACCTTTCTCCATTTGTAATCTCGCCGAGATTCCATACCCTCCTCCTTCCCCAAAGAAATACCTAATCTTCAACCTGGACCCTTTCAGTCACCCCCTTTTCACCTTCTCTGGAGCGTGAAGTCATTAGAACCGATGATGCATTCAGCCCCCTTTTTAGGCTTCTTTTTGGGCTATAGAAACGTGTCCCTCATTATCGCTGATGTCCTTATGAGTTAATCTCAGGCCCCACCAGAGTCTACAGCCCTGTTGCCACGCGAAATTTGCCTGAGAATAAATTAGACGTGTCAATAAGCGAACTGCGTTCCCGCCTGCCCTTCCCCTTTTTGACCAAATGCAGCCAGAATATTTTCTTCCCCCCTCATGGAAGCCGGGCACCAGGCATGATCCTACCAAGACTATAATGGCTGATTTAATTGACGCACAATTTTTGCCTGGTCTGTAAAACAACGGGTTTCCAATGCATTGATGAACTTTTCTTCTTACTTCAGGCCCCATTTTGAGTTCTGCGTGTTTTCCCCCTTTCAGTCCCCCCAAGCTTGCCTCGGTTACTTTTAAAATTTTCATGCTTAGATGGATTCGCTGGATTTTTCCCTTTTTTGTTCGGCCTTCCTTCCCCTTTGGTATTTTTCCCCTTCGTAGGTATGTTTTCTTTTTTTCCTCCTCGCCGTTTTTCTGTTTTAGCTAATAGGAGTATGCCTTTTTTCGAACGTGTGCCTGGGATTCTTCTTAGTGCGAAGCCTTTTTTCATATCCGCGCTGCTCGATTGCTGTGCGGAGAGGGCATAGTGGTCCCGAGCAAATCTCCACACCTCTTCATTTCTACGCTTTTCCTCCCAACCCCCCACTTGTTGGGTACGTTGCTCGTAGATTCTTTCGGCCCCCCCCTCCTTTTAATCCAAATAGCCCCCATTCACCAAATGCGTCCTGATTATCTCCCCCCATTTTCAGCTTTCTTTCCGAAGTTTTTTCTTTGTTTTCCACCCCTTAATTTTTGGAGCCCCCCCCGAATCCTAAAACGCTCAGTTCATGATCGATAAATTCCCTTGCACCAACCAACCCCTTCCCTTCCTGGTTTAAACTTCCTTTTCCTTCCCCGCTGTCCTCCTAGCTCGCCGAAGTTTGTGATATTGATGGGGCCGGTCCCAGGTGGCACCCACCCCCTTTCCCCCCCACAAAATGAGTATTGCCCGTACATGGACCTTCTGCTGGCATGTTCTTTCAAATTTTTTGATCTGTCTTTCTCTTCCAAGTTCTCCCCCCCGGTTATTCTAATGGAGTCCGATTCCCACTCCCCCCTCACCCTCTTTTTAATAAAAGCTGTCTTTTTTCCGATGTCCTTTTTTTTCCTCGGTGGTCCGCCCCTGCTTCCCACCCCCCCAAACCTTCCCCCCCCGTCCCCTCCAAGACAAACGGCCTTCCCCCCCGCTACTCCCCCCCCCTTTTTCCGCCCGCTTTGCGCCAGGAGGCATTGGTTTTTTTTTTTTGACTGTCGCTCCCCCTTCTATCCATTTCAAACCCCATACTCTACCCAATATTTTTGAGCCCGCCCTGTTGAGAAAAAATCACTTTTAGCGCCGTCCTATCTTCTCCTGAAGGCATGGATCCTCCCCCCTTGCTTCATAGATTGTTCCCGTCCTTTTTTTTACGTGTCAAAACCACTTTTTTCCCTTGACAGGATTTTTCTTTCCTGCGGTACTCTTTTTGATTCCTAGTTTGTTACCTCTTTTCGAGCGTCTTTTTTTCTCTACCCCCCCGTCGTTCCTTCTTTCTAACTAGCCCTTGCTTCACCCTCTTCTAAAGACAGCGGAGACTTCTAACCTTTGGTGTTGTTGAGATCTCTTTCATGGCTCCTTTTTTTCCCATGTTGCTTAGACTACATTTCTCCCGTTGGTCAGTCCCTTCGCCTTGCAAATATGGCCAAGCAAACCACCTTTTTTTTCTCTCTTATTTCAAACTATGCCATCCCCCTGTTTCCCGGAGTTGACTTTCCTCCCGCGCTCTCTCCCATGTTTTCCCTTTTTTTGAACACTTTGTTTCCTATCTTGGTTTCCCCCTATCCCTCGACTCGCAATCCTTCCATAATGCGACTATTTTCTTTCTATCACCAGTTTTAGCACATTTTCGGTGCACCTAATTTCCTTTCTGTCTTTTTTTCTCTCCCTTCATGTAGCTAAGGTTGGAATTTAACCCTTTTTTCCTGTTAATCGTTCATCGTTTCAGTCCCTATTGGTACGCGTTTTTCGGTGGAGTAGGAAGGGGGGGACTTTGTGTGTTGGTCCCTTTTCGGTTTCTCTTCCCCTTGTGATTTCCCTGATCCCTCTCCGAATTTTCGCTAGGTATGTTTTTTTTTTTCTTTTCCTCCCGCCATTCACTACCCCTTCCTGGCAACGGGGTTTTAAGGTCGCGGCTCTTTCCATTGGGGGACTTCCCCCCCCCAATGAAATTCAGCCGTGATTTTTGATCAACCTTGCACTTCCTTTTTTTTGGTTGTGGTGGAAATTTCCCCTTCCCCCCTGGCCGGCTAAGTCCCTCTGTGCCGTCTCCTTGTTCTCTTCCCCAGGTTATTTCGTGTGACAAGATCCTTGTAAGTTTTTTTTTTTGTGACGCTGTGCGGGATCGCAGCAGTATGCTGTTTTTGTCGATTTCGGGGGTCCGACCAGAAAACACCCCAAGTATACTTCCCAATCTTAATTGTTAAGATTCCTGGATCTCCCCCTTCTGCGACAGTTTGTTATTTGATCTTTGCAGTTTTGTAGCACGAAAGATCTCCTCCAGCCCCTTAAGGTTTTAGCACTCCTTTGAGACAGGGTTGAATTTTTCTGCCCCTTTTTCAATTAGTAGGTACTCCGCCCCCCCTTCGCCCTGGTTTCCCCTCGTGGTAATATGCACACTTGTAGTGTCTACTTCCCTCCCCAGGCCCTCTATTGGCGCTGATTACAGAAGGAAAATTCGTCTCTTTTCCCCTGACCCTAACAAAAACCCTTCGATAGGATTATCGCTCCCTCCCCAAATCACCCACATACCCTGTCCAGTAAATGGAATACCCAATTTCCCAAGTTTTGGCAAAAATTCACGACGGTCCTCTTCTTTCCTTAGGACGTTCTTTTTTTTTTTCCCAGGGCCTGCCCCTTTCCCAAGGTCCAGCTTTACTTTTTTGTTTTTTTTGCTTTTTAACGCCATGGTGTTGACAGTTTTCTCCAGGGTCATTTTCCCCCCTTTACAACCTCGGTCCATTTTGTCCCTCAGGACCACTGACGTAGCATGGAAACGTTCCTTCGGCCTATCTATTGTGAGACGGACTTTCTGTTTCCTGTATTTACATCGTGCTTCCGATTTCCTTTCGTGCATTTTTCCCCCCCCTTTCTTCTGTAATCGGCGCATGCGCATTGACTTTTCCTTTTCCCCATGACGTTTCCTTCCTGAGGTTCCCCCTTTTTTCCCGGTTCCGTGATGTATTCCTATGGACCTTTTTCCAGCGTTCTCTCCCAACGACCCCAGGAGGCGTTTAGAATTCGCGGTCGTTGTCCTCCTGTCAAACACTTCCAATTGTGCCCCTTCCCCTTTGTTCCCTTGGAAATTTGGGCTACTTTCATATTTTTTTCCCCTATTCTTCTTCTCTGAGAGTGAAGTTGCATTTGTTGCCTTTTCCTCGGGAATCCTGAGGAGTTATCCCCCCTCCTTTCCTAGGAGGCGGGCTTTTCTTCCCCTTAACAGAATGCCTTTTAATCTTATGCTGCCCCTCCTTTCCTTTATTTTCCCCTTGCTTACTACCCCTAACAAGTCGGTGGTTGCAGGAACCCAGCCAGATCTCCGGTTGGCTTTTTTCTTAAGGAAACCTTCCCCTTTTTCTCCCTACTCAAGGGGCACTCCCCTTTCTACTATGGACTGGCCCATCGGTTCCCTTTTTCCACGTCCCTCCCTTTCCTGAAAATGAGACAGTTCTCGCGCCTTCCTCCATCATCTTTTTTTTACACATTTCCTACCACTCCTACTTCCCACTAGAGGAACGGCCGCCCCCCCCCTACCTTCTGGCGCGTGAAGAATTTCCAGACTTCTTCCGTTGTCCCTCAAGGAGTTGCGGGATTCGTTACCTCCTCTTCTGAATTGTCTTTTTTCACTTCCTGACATCGTGCAGGAACTCCATTATTAAGATTAAAAAGGAAGCGCACATCCTCTCCTGCTCCCTTTCCTTCCTTTTTCCCTCAACAACCAATTCTGAACCCTGCGTCCTGCTCCCCTTTTTTTTAAACTTCTCAGACCGATTTGCCCCCCCTCCGGAACCTCCCAGTCCACCTTCCGGATCCCTTCTAAAAATAGCCGCCTTTTTTGAGTGAATTGCCGTTAACACCCTTTTTTTGTGTTTTGATCCCCGTTCACACCAATTTTGGGACCTGCGGCGTAAAGTCTTGGTCTGGAATGTTCTTTCCCCCACTGTCGTTCTCCGCGTCTCTCCTCCACCAAGAGGGTAAACGTTTCCGTGTACCATTTTTTCCTTTTTTTTTCCCCCAGTGGATCAACTTTTTAACCCGTCAGTTCACTTTCCCCTCCCTTGTTAGTGTGCATTATTTTGGTAGTTAGTTTCTGTGCAATGACCTCTCGACTTTTTCTGTCCTTTCGTCTTCGTAATGGACTTCGGCTTCTTCCAGCTTTCTCATTGTGACTGGGCTTTCTTCCCCTTGTCTGCAGAGAATCTTTGTGGGCCAGATTCAGATGTCTCCTTCCAGTGCGCTCGGGTTTTTGCAAACTTCCTTTTTCCCCTCTTGAGGGCACACACGTTCTGGCTCTTTGTCCCTTCCCCATTTGTGTTTCTCTTCTCCCCTTCCCTTCCATTTTCCTCATCCTAAAGCTCTGCCCTTCCAAAAGTGCTGATGGGTTACTTCCCTTTTCCGTTAACGGTAGATTCCCATCGATGGAAGGCTGTTGAGGCTCCAACTCATCATACACCCCCTCCCCCTCCTGACCCTTGCTCCGCACATCTCCCCCCCCCACCCCACCAAGGAACGTCTTTTTTTCGCTTCCCCTTGGCTGAGAATCACCCGAGAGTGCACCTATTATTCTTCTTGTCCCCCCCCATTGGCTTTTTTAACCCTTTGTTCCCCCCAATCAAAACCACTGGATGATGACCTCTGTGCTCTCACGCCCCCTGCTTTTTTCTTTGTTCTCCTCAAAAAAATTTTCATAGATCCGCTCCGTTTCCCTTGCAACTTTTTAGGTAGGACCTCTTCCCCACACCTCCCCATGTAGTACGAACTTGGAGTGTTTCCTAGGCTGGCATCTCCCCTTCACGCTGTTCCTCCCCCCTTTTTTTTAGTACACCTCTCTTCCCCCAACAACGTAAAGGAAATCTACCGGCACTCTGAACCTCGTACTCCAATGTCGTCTTCCTTTGGATTTTATTCTTTTGCCCTTCCCTTATCTGCTTCCTGAGTTACGCCACTCCCCCCCTCGTAGGTGTTTTACCTCTTTCTTTAAAAATTATTGTCTTTGTCGCCATATTCACAACGTCAATGGCATCTCACCTCCGCGCATCTCCCTGTGTCCAGTTTTTGTCTCAGATCCCTTTCCCCCCCCGGATACCCAAAGGTTATTTTTTCCATCTTCCCCTTCCCAGTTTCGTAGTTTGACTCGTCTCGCGCTTTTGTTAAGTTTACCACACAGTTCCTTACCTCGCTTACAGCCCGTTGAGAAATCGCTCGTACTGTTTTCACATTTGCCCTCTCAGGTCATTGGGTGGTTCTCCTTCGTCACTTCCTACTTCGACAAGGTTCTCCCGTTGGTCGTTCATTTCGATTCCCCTCCAATGTCGATTCCCCCAAACCGCGCTACCCTAGAGGTTCATACCTTATTGACTACCATTTAGAATGCCTTGGAAAGTTGTGCAAACGGAACCTTTTTTTTTCCACCACTGTATCATTTCTCCCAGTTTTGCTGACTTCCGCTCCTCTTGGGCTCACCAAGTATCATTCCCTTGTGATCCCCTGTTCCTCTGTTGTGGTTTTTCCAAATCCTTGTATAGACGTTTCTCACGAACAACCGTCTTTTTCCCCTACTTTCTCCCATCTTACGACCCTCTGTTTTTACGCGTTCCTCCGGTGGCGGAATTTCTTGGGTTTTTTCTCTGTTCTTTCCACCTCTAAAGCTCGTTTGAAAGAAACAAGTCCCCATGGTTTTTTCCCAGGACCGGGTTCTTTGTTGAATCGGGAACCAGCCATGCCACTAATGTGTTTTTTGAGACGTTTTTTCATTCTCTTTATATTTGTTTTTTCCCCCCCATGCAAAGCTCCTGTCTTGATAACATCTTTCCAGACCATGTTTTGGATTGTGGTTGTCTCCCCCCTTTTTTTCCCAAGAGCCCCCCCAACGGCAGCCTCTCTTCGCGAGCTTGTAAGATTGCTCAACGTGATCTCAGGTCGCTTTGTTCCGTTTTTCTATTGTGATTTCCCCCTGTCTCAGTCCCTGTCTTTTTATGAGGTCTTTTTTCTAGCACACCAACGTTCCTTTCCCATTCTTCTTTTCTTAAAGTCCTCCGCCCCCCACCAGCGGTTCAATGGCGATCCGATTTAACTGTTTTTTTTTCTTCTGATTCCTTCCGGCTGCTGCAAAGATACGAAGAACGCTGTACGTTTCGCACCCTCCTCTGCGCCCCCTTTTTTTCTTTGTGATTTTGCACTTAGGAGCCTGGTATTGCAGCTTTTTTTCCCTTTTGAAACCTTCGTGTTCTATGCCCCAAATGAGCAGCCAGCACATTCCCCTTCCCCTATACTGATAATTTTCAGAATCTCCTCCTTTCCCTCCCTCCGCGCAATCCTTTCTTAACAAGGTCGACTTCCCTTTCTTCCTCCACTGAAAAAGAACACCCCCTTGCACGTCATCAACTAACCAACGTTCCTTGACAGCCTGCCGGCCATCTTTTTTCATTCCTCCCCCCTTACCGTATTTCCCTGAAACTTTTCCCATTTTCCACCGCTTTGGTTTTTGTTTAGCACGTCTGTTGAACCTTCGTTTTCCCCCTGCCGTGCAACGCCCCAATGATTACCCTCTTTTCTTTGTAAAATGTTTCCCACTTTTCGCATTTTTTTTTCGTCTGGTTTCAATTCCGCGCCTTCCGTCTATTGTATTCAATTTAGTGTCCATTTTCTTTCCCAAATTTTTCATCGATTCTGGATTTTGCATTCCCTGAGGCACTGCCCCATGGTACATCTCCTTCTTTTTCGCAACTTTTCGACCTGGGCTTCCTGAAATGTTTCTCGGACTTGCTGTAGTTCTCTTCTTCTATCATGAGCCCCTTTTTGTCTTACCCCCTTTCCCGGAGATTAATACTAGCAGTATTTGGGGTCATAATTCACCTTAACTAAGCCTATCCGTTGTGACAATCCGATGGACTCGTCCACGCGTCCAGAGTCCAGGTATTTGGCTTGTTTTTTCCTTATTTTTTTCATGAGTCTTTATTTAGTGTCCCTTTGGGCCAAGTGTTTTCTTTGTGTTGGCTTATTCTTGCTTTGTGCTGATTCTTTCCAACGGTCTAGGTAGTCATTCTTCCTTTTTTTACCCTTCCCCGATTTTTAACAGACTCCAGATCATTTTGCTCCGACTTGCTTTGCTTAGTTCGATTCATGTCACAAATGTCCGTAGGTAATTGAAAGGACACATCCCCTCATCCTCTTTAGTTTTGTTTGATGAGTTGATGGGTTTTTTTTTTTTTTTTTTTTTTTTTTTTTTTTTTTTTTTTTTTTTTTTTTTCTTCTTTTTTTGTTCCACTGATTTTGTAGGCTAACCCTAAGCAAGGCCCTCTCGTAGTTGCCGACCCTTCCTTCTTACAAGTCGTCCGCAAAACTTTAAGCCTTTTCCCATTTACCCTAATTGCTCTCTTCACGATCATAATACTAGTCTTCACCAACTGCCCCCAGCCCCTTCCCCTGCCCAATCTCGACAAAGGGCCGCCAATGTCTTCCGAGAATGAATTCAGAGTTTCCTTTCCGCTTTCCTTTACAGCAATGTTCTTTGCGTTTCCTTCGTCTGCCCTTTTTCGATATTTACCCCCCTCCCATTTTGTCTTTTTTTCGAATACTCCCCCCCCCGCTTTGTACTCATCAGTTCTTCCATTTCGAAGGCTCTCCCCGCCCGCGCATCCCGTGCAAGGTGTCACCCCAAAATGCTGTACTCCGTTGCCCGATTTTCTTTCCCAATGTAGTTTCCTTTTGAGGCCCCGCAACCGCCCCATTCCCTGCTAGAGATACGGGTTTCTTCCTCCTCTACCAAACTTCCGTATTTTTGGATCCTGTTCAGACCCCAAATTTCTTTTTCCACGGAATTGCGCTCTTCCCTTTCTCCTGATTTCCCCAATGGATTTCTCCTTTTTCCCTCCGCACAACGCGTGTCACACTTCGGGAATTTTTTAATTTTCCTTTTTCTCGTGATCTTGTCCTTTCTCCAATTGCCGCTTCACGTTGCCCACTTTCCTGATTTCCTTCAAAGGTATTTCGGGCTCTCTCCTGTCGTTTTTTTTTTTTTCTTTTTCCCCTATTGAGTTTTCTCTTTTTACAGAGGCTTGTTGTATAGGACCCTTTTCCTGTTGCTGATCTCGTTGTCTTTTTTTTTTATCTACAGCTTTTTTTCCCCTTTGAAGTCCATTTCGCTTGACGGAATATGTCTTTTTGCACCTAGCACCCTTGGCTAAACTATTAGGCCAGATCCTGGTCCTCGCTTTTTCGCCCCTCCCCACAGTAACTTTCTTGGTAGGCTTTCGTTCAGGACCCATCAAGGGCAAAGGTTTTTCTACAACCCCAACCCCTTCCCCTTTGATGTACTTCCAATTTCTTTTATGTGGGTAAGACGTTACTCCAGATCATTAACGGAAGTGGGTGAGATTCCCCCTAATCACCCTAACCGGGTTTTGATCCCCCCCTCCCGTTTTTCACCAAAAAACCCCCGGGTCCTCCTATGGTCCGGATACTTGGATCTTAAGCGTAACAGGCGTTTCCCCTATTCTTATCCTTCACGTTTTTTTGAGACCCCCCCTTGATTGGGTTCCCCTTTTTTTCTACCCCCCCCCCCCTTCCAAAACCAATTATGCTGATGCCCCCTTGAGATCAGGCTTTTGTTCTTGTGTACACAGTCCTTTCTTTTCAAGCCCGCTCCCGCAACCCCCCCCCCAAACCCACCCCCCGTTTCCCCCTTTTTCAAATTGTTATTAGTTTCCTAGGCTCCTCTGTCCCCAAAAGTCCCCCCAAGAATGATTTTCCGATTTCCTCTCTTCCCTCGCCTCTTGTAGAAAACCTTCTGCAAAACAAACACCAAGATCCCACCCCCCTTGCAAGTCCATACTCCACCGCTGCTGAACTCTTACACACACTCCCCCCTGCTTTAGCCTCTTTCTACCTTCGTCAAGGAAGCAGGTTGAATTTCCTTATCACGCCTCTCGTTCATTTTTTACACTCCCCCCCAGTAACCACTGTTTGGAGCCTTTCTTTCTGAAACAGCCTGGTTATTCTGACATTTTTTCAGATTTCCCCTGTACTCCCCACAGAGTCTCTCTCATCCATTCTTTGGTTTTTTTATCCCCCCTGTGTCAAGGCTGAACAGTTACCTTTCTTTTTACCTCGTTCCCCCTCTTTCGTTTAGCTAGTTGATGATTCTTTCTTTGAGTTTTTTTCCTCTACCAAGGTTTGCCTTCGCCCGGGCACTATGCCAACGGAGCACCCCTAGTCGAATCGTCCCCCCGACGGCCGAA
>Ga0179591_1372515_pt1 | contig 17489 bp, 17 predicted proteins | sample CZOMad2_1_08_16f_FD_182891 | JGI IMG/M metagenome (GOLD analysis project Ga0179591, IMG submission 182891) | Vadose zone soil fungal communities from Angelo Coast Range Reserve, California, USA - CZOMad2_1_08_16fungal (PacBio error correction) | ecosystem: Environmental > Terrestrial > Soil >... | reverse complement strand
TACTAGGAAAGCTCCCAGTTTCGTCCATGATCCTCTTTTTCTTCTCCGCGCGAGGAGGATCTTTTTCTCTTACAGATAGGAAATCCCATCTTTTCCCTGAGCGTGTAGTAGACCTCCTTCCCTCCCCCCCCTTTAGGAGAAGATGATTTTTCTTTCCCGCCGCCGGGAGTCGTTCCGTTTTTCCCCATGTTTTTTCCTTCTTAGCGGCCAGTTGCCTTTTTTTTTCTCCCCCCCCTTTCCCCCCCCCTCCCCTTTTTTCTTTCCTTCCTTCGGATAGAGATTCCCATCGAACGGGTTCGGTCTTTCCCTGTAAAGTCCGGCCCTTCTTTTTTTTGTATTTCAACGGTCCTCTCCCAAACGGTCACCTCTTCCCCCCCTCGGCCTCTCTCGACCGAAACCCTCCAGGCGGGATTCTTCCCCTTCCCTCTTTTTTTCTGTTTCCTTTTTTCTTCCCCTCTCCCCTCCTTTCCTGAGGAACAACGACGTTTTTCTCCATGCCTGCCGGGATCCTCACCTTTCGTTTCTCCCACGTAGTCGAGAGTTTTTCCCTCTTTCTCCCCTATCCCTTTTTTTAAGTTGTACCCGCGGCTGAACTCATGACGACGACCGGAGCTCCCATCCCCTCCCCTTTTTCCCTAGAAAGACCCTTTCCTATCGGTAGCAGAAAGACAGCTTCCCCACCCCCCCCGGCGGTGGAGAGCCCTCCCTTTTCCGAGAAAAAGTGGTACCCCCCCTTTCCTCGCGGAATGGGCTTTCTGTCCAAGTAGGCGTTCCCATCCCCTCCCCCCTCTTTAAGAGAAGGAAGGCCTTTCCTAAAGAGCTTCTGAGGTCCCCCCCGTCTAGGCGATTCATTTTTTTCCCCAGGAGGTGTTACTCCCCTTCTCGATCCTATTTCAGGTATTTCCCCTAGAGGAGAGCCCCCCCCCACGTGACATTAACCCTCTTCAGACAGGACTGGGCGATGTCCTTTTTCAACGAAGATCCCCCCCCCCTCCTAGGATAAGCCTACCGGGGCAAGACAGTTTTTATCGGTGACCCCCCTTTCCCTCAGCCCTTTTTCAAGGGAGCGCTTCATTTTTCTCTTTTCCTTCAGGGTAGTCCCAGTGGCCCCCTCTCCAAAGGGAGGGTCACTGTCTTATAAGACACCCCCCTCAAATCCCCCCCTGCGGATAAAGACGTTTTTCTTTCAAACCTCCCGCCCGTTTCCCAGAGAGGACTGCCGTCTCCTACAAGAGCCCCCTTTTTTCCGGAAGAGTGGTCCCCCCCGGAAGGAGTTTCCCTCCCCTTCTAAAGAGAAAGGACTCGGTGGGGAGAAAGGCCCCCAGAAGAAAACCACCGATTATCACGAACCTTTCCTTTTCGAATGATAGGCCTCCTTTTTCCCGAGCAATGAAAGAATTCCCCCCCTCCCCCCTGCTCGAGCTCATGCCCCCACAGGTGGAAAGGAGCTATGTCGTATTCCTTTTCCCCCCGGTAAGATAACTCTCTATCGGCAATAGCTAAAATCCTTCCTAAGGGAGTTCTTTACTCCTTTCGGATAGAGGGGCCCCCCTCTTTTTTTTTCCCCTTTCAGCACTGAAGCCACCAATCCCCCTTTCCTTCCCGAAAAAAAAAAGCCCCACCCCTCCCTTCCCCTCCTAGGTGTTGTTGTTGACCTCTGTGGAGGTCCCTGGGCCTCTTCCCCCTTCGGAATGAGGACACCTTCCTAGACAGAGGGCCTCTCTTCTCCTTGCGAGGATCCTAGTCGGAGGGAGGTTTTCTTCACGATCATGAGACCTCTTATTTTTTTTAATGGAGGGAATACCTCCCTCCTTTTTAAGTTCAGTGACCCTGTTTAACGAGCCTGATCGGGAAGGCTCTAATTTTTTTTCTTCGAGAGGAGGGTCCCTTAGAGATCCTTCTACTCCGGGGTGTCGTCTTTTTTCTTTCTCAAACACCCTTTTTTTCTGAAGGAGATTTACGCCGCTCCCCTAAGGAAAGGGTGCGGTCCTCTTTTCTCTGAGTAATGTTCTATTTTTCTCGAATGCGATCCGTCCTTTTTTTTCCCCTGAGAAGGGTGTTCTCCCCTCCCTTTTTTAGAAGAAGGTGACTCTTGGAGGTTCTTTTCCTTCCATTTTCCAAGAAAGGTGGATCCCCTTTCCCCATTACTTTCCACAGAAAGTTAAGACCCCTTCCGCGGGATTCCCTCTTTCTTAGGGAAATGGTAACCTCCTCAACTTCTTCACCGTTAGTTCGTGGCTCATAGGAGGAGGGGGGAGGAGTCTTCTCCCTCCACCTGATAGCAGTAATGAGGAGAGAGCTGCCACCCGTGGTCTTTTCTTAGATAAGCTTCTCGGTATAAATGAAATTTTTCCCTTTTTCCCCTAAAGGAGAAAGTACCCTCGACAATGATAGCCTTTCAAGAAGAAGGAGCTTCCTCTCCTCCCCTTTAATTATAGGAAGTTTTCGGGTGGATTCTAAACAGAAGAGAGACATTTTTTTTCCGTTTCTTTTTGACCAAAGTTTCCCGTCTCTGGGGGCTCTCCCCCTTTTTTTCCCGCGGGGAGAGGCTTTCTCGCTTCCCGGATTAATCGCTTAGGGGCAAAGCTTTTTTGGAGAGAAGTAGTTTCCTTTTAATAGTAGCATTCCTGTTTCGATGTACCGTCCAACTGCTCGGACGGAATTGACTCTCTTCTTTCCCTTTTTTTTTTCTTCCGAGGACTTCTTTTTCTTCCCCCTTCGTATTGGTTGGGCTTCCTCCGTCGTTTTTTCTTCTTCTCCCGAGTCTTCCCCCCCTCTAACGGAAAGCTTTTTTCGGAGCGATTTCTTTTTCTATATCGGAAGAAGATTAGGTGATAGACATGGTTGTTGAGACCCTTTTTTCCTAAAAAATCTCAATCCTTTCCTATGTACCTTCTAATTTTCCGGCTTGGGATGAATTTTTTCCCTCTCTCCGAAGTCAGAAGGCCCTATCCTTTTTTTCCCTCCTCGAGTAATAGAGTCCTTTCAACTGTGAACTCAAAGTAAGGGACCCCCTTTTTTTCTTGTCAAGGAGATACCTTTCTTCTTTCGGTCAGAGTCATTCCCGACCTCCCTTTTCTTCCTAAGAAAATTTATAGAAGACGGTTTCTCCCCTCCCTCTCTAGAGTTAAAGGACTTTTCCGTCTGCAAGTGAAGAGCTCTTTCTCGAGGATTATAAGAACCTCCCCTCTCCCCGGAAGGATCTTCCTTTCCTCGCGGGTAGTACAGCGATTCTTCTTCTGAAGAAATCGCCCCTCCTTCCCCCTCAAGGTGTTCCCCCCCCCGGCTTGCATACGTACTCCCTTTTCCCCTTCCTTAATAAGAGAAACGTCCTCCGTTATTTCAGGCAAGAAGGTTTGTATGATGCCCCTTTTTTTTTCCCCTGTAAGAAGAGATGTACACCCCCTCCCGTAGGACGACTCCTTCGTCTTAGCGGAATGACGCTTTCTCCCTAGCCCCTTTCGCGCAAAAAGATCCTGTCGCTCAAGCAAGTAAACGTTGCTACCAGCAAAGCATAAAGGAGGAGCTCCCTCTTCCCCCCCGAGAACACTTGTTTGGGGCCGATTTCCTTTTTTTCTGGTGAGGTATTTCCTTTTGAGCGCGATGAGAGATCCCCCTCTTTCGTTCGTAAGAGAACACTTTTTCCCATTCTCTTTCGCCGTAGATTGACCCATCCCCCGGTGAACCGACGAGGGCTCCTTTCCCCCCCTGTCAGGCCGACGAGCCGCTGCTTTTTCTCCCCGGCACCAAAGGTGCTTTTTCGGTTCCCACAGCTGCATTCCCCTTTTTCCGGACGAACCACTTTCTTCCCCCCGCTAGGTAACTCTTTTCCCGCGATCCTCTCTGCGCGCAGACGCGCCCTCCATTTTCCCCTGTTACAGTAACCAACAGGGCTTCTCGGAAAGGCTGTTCCCGGGTCTTGGGGTCTCACATTCTTTTTCTTTTCTTTTTCCTCTTCTGGGTGCGCAGATCGTACTTTTTGTTGTTGTTGAGAGAGAGACGATCTCTCCGCCGCTTTCCCCCAGACTAATTTCGATGCCCCTCCCTCCCTCCCTCCCTTTCTTTCCCGAAAGGGGGGCCGTACTTCCCCTTCCTCTTCCCTGGAAGAGAGATTCTTTTCGTTTTTTCCGAGGTGAACGAGCGGGCGTCCTCCCTTCCTTCCTTCCTTGGTGTAAGTAAAAAGAGTCGGTCGCTTCGTTCACCCCACGACGACTTAACGCCTTGTGTCCTTTCAGAGCAGTTATTCCCCCTCTCTCTTCGCATTGACCTCTTTCTCCCCCCCTCCTTGGGCACAGGGGCTGGATCGGCCCTCTTTTCAAACGTCGAAGGGCAGAGCCTTCTTCCTTCTTTCCTCCTTAAAGAGAGGTAGCCCGGCCTTTTTTTTCCCTTGAAGAAAGCTTTTTTCAAATATTCCCGGAAAAAAAAGGAGTTCCCTTTTTCTTTTTTTCTCGGGTAGAGCAACTCCCTTTTTTTCTCCCTCTGTGAAGTGATTAGAGCTTCCTGCATTTTCTCCGTTGCGCGCCCTATGGAGTGGCCTTTCTCCCTTTTTTTTTCGGGAAGGAGGAGTCGTACTGGCTTTTTTTTTTTACTAATGGCGTACTGACCCGTCATTTTCGCTCCGAGTGAGTGACTTTTTGATCTTTCCTTTCCTTTTCTCTAGGAAGTAGATGAGGTCGGCTTCCTTCCCTCCTTTGGGGATGACCCCCGCCCTTTTTTCTCGGGCGAGGGGTGCGCAGCGATTCTTCTTTCTCTCTAAGAGAGTAAATTTTTTTTCCATGAATCAGAAGAGGGGCGTTTGCCCCCCTCGCGCGGGAGCTCCTTTCCCTGGAAGACGGACATTTTTTGTCCTTGAACTCGGTCAATTCGAATAGGAAAAAGACCCTCCCCCCCCTACCTCTTTCTGCAGAAGATGGAGGATCGTCCCGCCAGCAGGGAGTTTTATTTTCCCTCTGGCCACACTTTTTTCCATGCGACGTTGAGTTTCCTTTGTTTGAGAGATGACATACAGGTCCCTCCCTTTTCTCTCCCTCCCCTCTATAGAGAAGGTAATCCCACGGTCCAGGAATGAGTCTTCCTTCCCCTGAGAGATATTGGAGAGGTTTTCTCTTCTTCCTCCCCCCCCCTGGGAGATAAAATTACACCGCTCCCTTTTTCTTCCCCCCCTGCAGCGCGGGCTATTAATCTAGGGTTGTTTATCCTTCCCCGCGACGATCCTCGCGAACCCCCCTCCTCCTCCTTTCCTCCGCCGGGATAATAACAATGGTTCCTTCTTTTCCCACGTAGTCTGCGAAGAAAGGCAGTCTATCATTTTTCCATAAGATCTCTCTCTCTTTCCTCCGAAAGGATCTCCCCGCCTTTTCCAGATCCGACATTCCCTGGTAGCAGCAGAAAGAAGCTTTTTCCCCCCCTCGCGTGGGAGAGCTCCTGCTTTTCCCGATAAACTTTTCACCTTTCCCCTTCCCTTCCTGAGATCAGGAGTCCTCCCTCTCCCTTTTCCCCCCCCCCGTGGAAAGAGGCCGAATCGCCCAGAATGCTGACCTCCCTGAGGAAGTTCCCCCCTCCTGCTCCTTTTCCTCTTTCCCGGTAGGGGGGGGGGGCCCCCCCTCCTTTAGTATTCTATAAGAGCGAACCCTGGTCAGCTCCCCCGTTAGCGCACCGCTGCACCACTTTTCCCTTTTTCTTTCGTAGAAGAAGGAAGGCGAGTTTTTTCTTCCGCCGCCGACCAACGAGCATCTTACCCTTCCCTCGGTGCTCATTTTCCTTTCTCCCCGGCAGAAGAAGAGTCTTTCTTCAACGGTCGCGATGCAATCTCCTTGTGAAGTCCGGTCTTTCCTTCGGAAAGATAAAACTTAGTGTAAAGAAGAACCCATCTATAAAATGATCTTCTTTCCTTCCCTCCAAAAAGGAAGAAGTTTTTTCCCCCCCCTCTTCTCCTAAGTAGAGACCGACAACCCCCCCCCGTTTAAGGAACGCGCTTCCGCGAAACCGTTTTGTGCGAACAGCGCATGAAGCCCCTTTTGACACAGGGAATAACCTCCTTCCCAAAGGACTGAGCCAAAGAGAGTTCTTTAAGTTTGGTAAAGAAGGCCTTCGTTTTCCCCGAAGAGGCCCTAATGCAGAGGACATTTTGAAGAACCCCACAGGGAGAGACCCCCACTAAATTTAAAGGTTCCCCTCTATGTAGTTAGGCCCTCCTTCCCCTCTTTCAGATAAGCAGGTCTCTCTTCTCCACCATCCGCCAGAAGGCGAGCCCGCGAATGAGGCTTTCCCCTCTTTCCCTGCTGTAGAGAAGGTAATCTTTCGCCAAGAGAAGGACCTTTTTTCCTCGCCAAAACACCTCCCTTCCTTCCTTTTTAAGAAGAAGAAGTTTTTTCTAGATTGACTTTTTTCTCGGGATATAGTGCCTTCCGGTGCATTGAGGAGTCGTTCCCCCCTGACCAGGAGCGAGTGAAGAAAGATTTTCGAGAAGAAATTGCGGTCCCGCCCGAAGGACTTCCTTTCGGGGCGACGGCTTTCTCTTTTATTTATGAGAAAGAGGCTTCCCGAGGAAACATCCCCTTTTCTTTCCAAGAAAAGGCCCCGTTGAAGTTAATTGAATCCTTTTTCCAGAGAACTCTCTTCATTTCCCCCTTCCCCTCTTTATGTAAGAGACAGAGTCAGGGGAGGGTCCAAGAGGCTCCCTTTCTTCCAAAACACATTTTCCCCTTGGTTCTGGTGTATGACTGTTAGACCAAAAAGGTTTTCCCTCGATGTTAGAAGATTTTCCCCCCTTTACAGGGTTTTTCTTTTTCTCGCTGAGTAGATTGTACTGGTTCTTTTTCTCGAAGGAGATAAAGATATGGTGTTTGTCCTCTGGTCCGGGTTGCTCCCCCAAGAAACGTATTGTTCCTCCTCCCTTTCTTGGAGGTGCGTCTTCCTTTGACAAGAAAGGGGTGCTCCCCCCCCTCATTGGGGGGCCTCCCTTTTTTCCCCACTAAAGGATGAAGACGTCCCCTGGGAATGAAATCCCCTTTAAGTCTTCCCCCTTCACACAGGAAGACTGAATTCCCTTTTTCCCTCGTTTTGAACTGCCCCCCCTGAGCCGGTTTCTTCTTTCGCTGCTGAGCCCATCTTTCCTCTGCTCAGATGCGGTTTGTTTTCCTTCCTCCCTTATAAGATACTCCCCCTTTTTTGTTATGGATCGACTCTTCAGTACATACTTTTCCTACTCCTGAGAGGAGAACGTCCCCTCTTAAGATAGTACTGAGAAGGGCCTTAAAGATACTGAGGGGAATGTCGAAATCCTTTCTCCAACGAAGAGAAAAGTTTCTGCAGCACAGAACTGTTCTTTGATCGGGAGCTCCCTTTTTGGGATAGAACACCTTCGGTACTCGTGCTGATACAGGATTCATTTCTTTCCGGTTTAGAGGGGAAGTTTTTTTTGGAATTAGTAGCATCAGTTGTGATGTACAAAGGTAAACCAGCTCTAGTCCTTTACTTTCTTTCCCCTCATTATGATTTGTGAGGATAAGGGAGTCTACCTGTCCCCCCCAATAGGGTTTTTTCTCCGGAGAGGTAAGGATACCTACCCTGCAGAACCCGACTTATCCCATGAGGTGATCTTCTCTCTCCCCCTCTTTACCTTATGCGGTGGATAGCATTTGCCTGTGGTCGGGAGTATCCCCCCCCCCCCTCTTTTCATAAGAAGGAAGTGTAATTTCCTTTCCCGTGCGCTGGATGAAGTATCGCGACCCTGTTCGAGCCGCTGAGGTACCCCTCTTTTCTAGAGAAATCCCCCCTCCCTGGCCGCAATCCACGTCCTTCCCCATAACACCATTTTCCTTTTTCGAAGACTCCTTTTCTCCTTCCTTGCCGCCAGCGGCCGCTCCACTGTGATCGAAGCTTTTTCCTCTTGGATAAGACCCCCCTTTTTTGTCGTAGTCAAGGACGTTGTCATCCGGCCCAGAGTGCACAGCTACTTTTCTCGCGCGTTTCTACAGCACCCCGCCCCTCTTTCTTTCCTCGGAAGAACGAAGCTTTCCGAGTATACGCCCCCCCCCCTTTCTTCGCACCATCGACCGCGCCCCCCCTTTTTCTGTCATAAAAAAAAGATGTTCCTTCCCTCCTAAAGAATAGAAGCTTCGAACCCTCTACCCTGAGTCAGGCAACGCCCCTCCTCTTTTCCTTTTTCTGTAAGTAGAAGAGATGTACCCCCCCCCCCCTCCAAAGTACGTCCCTACGTCCTCTCGGACCTTCTCTTTCCCCTTTCCCAAGAAATAGGCGAGAAACTCTTCCTTTCTCGGCTAAAAAGAAGTCTCGGTTCCCTCAGAATCCCCTTCTTCTCACAAGAGACCTAACCCTTATTTTCGGGGGCCGGTCATCCTCCCTCCTTTTTTCCCTCCTGGAGTAAGGAGCTCCTTTTTCTCTGCCGGGGCGACAGAGCTGTCGGTACAGAAACGTTTCCCCCTTCTTTCTTTCTACTCTCCTCGAGGAGAGAGAAGATACAGCCTTTTTTTTTTCCTTAAGAAACACCCCCCCCACCCCCATCCCCTCAGCCGATGAGTGACCCCCTCCCCCCCCCCCCCCCCCCTGCGAGGAAAGGAAGAAACTCGTCCCCTCTCTTCTTTTTTTCCCAAAGCTGAGTACGACCCTCCTTCTTCCTCACCCCGCAGGCACTTCCTCCTCTTGTCACCTAGGAAGAGAAATGCCTCCAGTTTAGTTTCCGTACAGAGTCATCGTAGAAGTTACACCCTTTTCCCTTCCCCCCTTTGTGCATCCCTTCTCGTGCAAGGGCTGAGAAGAGATTATCCCCCTCCCTTCTTTCCTTCCACTCTCTGCTGAAGTTCTCTTTACTCCTCATCCAGTGTGGGGTGAGAGGTCGAATATTCCCCCCCCCCAAGAAGAGCCTGAAATTTACCCACTTCCTCCCCTCCCCCCCCTCCCTCTCTCGGGATGAAAGAAAGGTTGGTAAGTTTCCTTTCTACGATGACCTGCGCCGCGACGGATGAGATTTATCCTCCCGAGGTGGACCGCTTCTTTTTTTTTCTTTCTGGTTAGGACGCCCCCCCCCCTAACATAGAAGTCAGTTAGCCTCTTTTTCCCCAAGACGACGAATTCCTCCCCTTTTATTTCTCTTTCTCGAAGGAGGCCTTAGGATAGGAGCTCACTTTCTTCCGGACGACATAGTTAGGTCCACCTTTCTTCTCGAAAGAATAGAACGTCTTCCCTTGATTCATAGATAGAAGAATGTGAGTCCCTCCCTCGGAGAACCTTCCCCCCCTCTCCCCTTCTTCTCCTTTTTCTACCCCGAAAAGAGCGGATGACCGCCCCTTTTTTTCGTGTTGTGGTAGAGGTCCCACTCTCTGTTATAAAGACGCGTGACGTTCTTTTCTCTCCTCCCTTGGATGGAGGATACTTGGTTTTCTTAGTGATAAATGCGTTTTTTTTGGGAGGTGTAAGTTTTCTTCCTTTCTTCCCTGGAGGTTTACTTCCGCATGACCCTCCTTTTCCCCCAGAATAAGCTTTTTTTTCCTCGGAGCCCTTGCATTTTCTTTCTATATTGAGAGTAGTCTTCTTTCATTCCAGCAGGTGGGTGATTTTACCCAGCACCTTTCTTTTCTCTCATGGAGATCCTCCGAGAGTCTGGGGAGAAAAGATCTCCTTCGGACCTCCTTCCTTTCGGAGGTAGTCCCCAGCAGCCGGGGATTTGCTTTTATTAAGCAGAGAGCTTCCTTCTCTCCCCCCTTTTCCGCAGGAAAGAGGATTTTTCCCGTCGGGAAAGGAGCGTGTCGTGCAGCCTCCCTAGGAGATAAACTTTTTCTTCCTTCTTTCTCCGAGGAAAGCCCCTGTCCTTATTCTTCGGAGAGAGAGGAAAAGTTCCCCTTTACGTTGAGAGTCCATTTTTTTTTCCCCTCTCTTTAAAGAGACTAGAGGTCCTCCTCCGTAGAAGTCTCCTTCCTCCCCCCTTTCTAAAAAGAACCGTTTCAGGTAAAGTAAGTACTGATTCGAGGGTGTTTTTCTTTTCCCTCCCCCCCAAAAGGGAGATAAAATAAACCGCTTCCCCCCCCCCTCCTTCAGCGGCCCTTATTTCCTTGGTGAATTTTACTTAAGAAGAAGACCCCCCTACGGGAGAAAGAAGTGGCCAACTCCCCCTCATCATCAACCTGGCCTTTTCCTCCTCCCTTCTTCCTCTCAGTAAAGGCTCCTCTTTCCTTTCCGTTTTTGTTAACTCTCTGAAGGACGAGACCCGTCCCCTCCTCAAGTTTTTTTTTTCCCCCCCTCCGTGCACGAGAACGCCTTTGCCTCCGGGGTAGCGATCCTCCCTCTTCCCTCCTTACAACACGTGTTGGCGGCAAACAGATTTCAGCCCGTCCCCGTCTGCTGCAGTCTCTTCTGTGATATGATTGGAGGGAAGAACTCTTTGACAGCCGTACCGTAGGTATTCCTGAAGGCACGCCTTTTTCTTCTCGGTGAGATAGGCGTTCTCGGCTCATTGCCCCTCTTTTACTGCGCCCCCTCTTTCCCTTTTTTCTCCCTCCTCGCAACCTGGTCCTCTCTGATAAGCTACCCTTTGCCCACGTGCCCGGCTCCTCTAGCAGACATTTCTTCGGATGGCTAGGAAGCATTAAAGACACACTCCCCCGATTTGCCAACTAACGCACGGATTCGCTGACACGTACGTTGGACCCCCTTTTTTTTTCTCCTCTTTCCGCAAAGGGAACTTTTCCGCTGCTGCAGACTGTCTTGCCTCGGGTCGGCCCCTTTTTTTCCCTGGCTGGTCCCGGTCGCGAAAGCTCACCCCGTCCCTGACCCCCCCCTAGGCCAAAGACCTTCTCCCCCCCAGGCCCCCGCCCCTTTCACAAAAGAGCGATCTTCTTACCCCGCAGAAAAGATTTTCTGGCAGGCGAGAACTTTTGCTTTTCTTAGTGGGAAACCTCTTTCCCCTCGAGGAAGAAACCCCTTTCTAACAGGGAAGAAAAGCCCCTAATGGAGGACAGGTGGATCCCCTCTCTCTCCCCCCCCGGTTTTTCCCTTATTCGCAGCCAGCTTTTTTCCGAGACTGCCAGATAAGCTCCTTTCCCCTTCTCTCTAAGTAACTTTTTTGAAAGGAGTTGTTTAGGCACCTAGTTTAAGAGTAAGTTTCTCATTGATAGGGAATAGTAACCCGGCCCCTTTAGGAGGGAGCGAACCTCTCCCCCTCCCCTCCTCTGTTTCTATAAGGTAAGATTTCTCCTCAAGGAAAGAGGAGCCCTTGACCCCTCTTATATATTTTAAGAATAATACGTGTTTTTTTTTTATTCTTCCTTTTTTCGGTGTTTGCCTCGGGATATATTACTCTTTTGGCATGGCGGGGTAATCCTTTCCCTCTTTCCTCCTTGACGAGAGAAGACAGTCTTTTTTTTGGCAGGAGGGCGTTTGGCCCTATCCCTCCCTTCTTATCTTAAGAGGAAATTCTTTTCCTCCAGCGAATGGACAACGTCTGTTCCCTTTGCCCCGTCGCGGAAGGTTACACTCTCTTTTTTCTTCTCTCTTACACCTCGGGATGAGTAGGAAGAGCATTCTTCCCCCGATAGTGTTCTCACTTGTTTTCTTTTTTTCCCTTTTTCCGCAAAAAACGGGGTTTTTTCCCTCCCGGGGGAAAAATCCACTGTTTTCAGCGATGCTTCTTCCTTTCCTTTCGCGAAGGAGATAAGACTTTTTTTTTTCACGGCTGAAGGGTTGGGAGCAATACCTCTTTCCCCTTTCTCTCCTTTCGTGGAGGTGAGGATTTTCTTTCCAGTCTTGAGATGGACTCTCCCCCTCCCCCCCCACGACAGGATTTCCCCCCCTTCCTTTTTGAACTAGGATCGGCCTTTTCGTGATAACTTCCCGTTTCCTTGATTGGCATCGGATTCTTTTTCTCCTTCTTCTGAAGAAAATCCTTTCTGCTGTCTACGCGCAGATGAAGTTTCATTTTCCTAGGTACCCTCCGCGCGGATAAGCTCCCTCCCTTTGTAGAGATGATAGACTTCCTCTTCCATCATGGAAGAACCCCCCATAAGAGAGGGGACCTCCTCTTCTCCTTTCCCCCCATTTCTGCATTAATGAGATTTTTTTCAGGATGGAAGCATACTCTCTCGCCAGAGCCCCTCTCTTCTTTCTCCGGGGAAAAGGTGTCTTTTCCTTGGGCTCCCAACTAAGGGGTCTTCGGTATAGGAGTGCTTTTCCCCCCCCCCCCCGGATTAAGAGAATTTTTCCTCGGGAAACTCTTTTTTTCCGCTCAGGTAGAGGCCTCTTTGCATGTATATTCATTTTTTCGATGTCCTCCAAAAGTGATAAGAGGACTTCCCCTCCTTTGGAATATTCTTTTAGGACGAAAGGGTTGAGGATTTCCCTTCCTTCTTTCTTTTTTCTCAGTCGGTTCTGCGTCCGGCAGTAAATTCACATCTTCGCAACGGAAGAGCCAGCTCTTCTTCGGTGTAGTTTCTCCCCGCACCGTTTTTTCGGTGATAGCCCTTTTTTCGCGAACGGGTCGGGAATGCCCCCTTTCTCCAGATCCTCGATCCTTCCCTTCTTCCTTTACCGGAGATGGATGGGGGGTTTTTTTTTTTTCCGTCTCGATCGCGACGTCTCTCTGTTGAAAGGATATAGGTCATTCTCTCCCTTCCCTCCCGGCTTCGACAAAAGGAAGGGAAACCTAACCTTTCTGCTTTTTCTGCGGCCACGAGGCGTCGGACGCCAGCGGCCTCCCTCCCCCCTTTGCTCGACAGAGCGGGCCTTTCTTCCCCGCTTCTGGCAAGCGATTCCACGGTGCCGAGCCATTCCCCTTTTCCCCCTTTGCAGAGAATCGCGCGCGGCTTATACAGAATACCCTCCTTCCTCTCATGAAAGAAAGATTCCCGGGCCGAGTAAGAGATTGCCTCCTTCGCACCCTCGCCGACGGACCTCCCCTTTTTTTTTCATCAACAAAACGGCTGGCCCTTTCCCCCGCTCTAAGGCCATAGCTCAGTCAAGGTTTTTCTCTCTCCCTCCAAGAGGAATTTTCCCTTTCGGTCAGTACTCGAGCCATCCAAGGCCCCCCCCCCCTCCCCCTTTCCCTTTCACAGAAAAAAGGATCTTTCTGGATCAATAGAAAAGCCCTATTCTTTTCCCAACGATAAGACATCATTCTCTTTCCTTCTAAAAGAAGCACTTTTAGTGATAAAACCTCCCTTTAGGAGAGAACCCCTCCTTCCCCCCTTTTGCTTACAAAGGGAAGAAGTGTGCGGGAAGTCATCTCTCGTTCTAGAGGTTATAGAGGGAGGAAGGTTTTTTGACGGGGAGACAATTCTTCCCGCGCAAGTTCGGCTCTCTTTTCCCCTTCCCCTCCCTCTCCCCCTTCTAGGAGAGCGCAGATCCAGCCCCTTTTTATTTGCCGGAAGAATCCAACGGTCAGGCGCAGAGGACGATTTTTTTCCTTCCTTTTTCCCCTCCCCCAGAGAAACACAGTGCTTTTCTTTTGGTCCCGTGGGCCAAAAGCTGCTCCCCTTAAGCCCTACGTGAACCCGCCGGAACTCCCCTTTCCCTTCTCTCCCCCCAAAGGGACGAGAAATGCATCTCCCGCGCGGCAGGTCATGTAGAACGTTCCCCCCCCCCCCAAACAGGGATTTCCCCTCCCCCTTATTCCTCCTTTCTTTCCGGTTATGGTCATAGAAATATTTCTCAGCTCTTCGGGTAGCGAAGTATTTATTCCTTTTTGTTGGTGAGAGAGATACTCTTCTCTCCTCCCTTTCTTCCCCCCCATCCTTTAATCGATGAAAAGAAATCGGCCAGCCTTTCCTTTTGGTACTTAACCGTGTTGAACGGCTCAGTCCTCTTTTCGCGCGCGATATGCAGGGCGCTGCCCCCTCCCCCTTTTTTTTTTTAGCGGGCGTACGCACTCTTCTTCCGTCACAAGAAGTAGTTAGAGAAAGCTTTTTTCCACCCCTCTCCTACTTCCCGAACCTGGTTTTCCTCTTTCTTTCTCTCAGGGAGGCACTTTGTCCTGACCGTTTATTCAGGCCTCTAACCGTTTTTTCTGGGCTGGATCGGAGCTCTCCCTTCTCTCTCCTGGGAAGAGCTCGTTTCTCTGACGCAATAAACTGGTCCCCCTGGAAGAGATAATAGCTGTCTCCTTTCCTCCCTTTTTTCCTAACCCCTCCTCTTATGAAAGGAAACACTTTTTTTCGGGGTAGAGGTCCCCCTTTTCTATTATGTGATAAAGAACGGTCTTTCTGATGGCGTGATCGTTGATTTTGCAATTTTTCTTTTTTCTTTATACAAGAGTACATTCCTCTTTCCTTTTTTTTTCCCCCTTTATTCGTTCCCCCTGATGGTGTACAGATAGGAGTATCAACGCCTTTTCAGCTCAGAGTGCGTGCCCTCCTGCGAAATTGAAGTGAGAGAGGACTTTTTTACTTATGCCAGAAGGGGGTGTCCACCTCCTTTCGGTAGAGGGGAGATTTTCCTCTCTTATAACCTCCCTTCCCGCGCGTCCAGGACGGAGGCTGCGGCCTTTTTCCTCCGCGGGGAGGTGACTTCACTCCCTCTCCGCGGAGGCGATTTTTTTCCGCCGAGAAGTCCCCTTCTTGAAATAGCGGTCCATTCTTCTCCTTTCTGAAAAGTAGGAGACCCCCCCTGCTGCCGCTGGAGTCCTCTTCGAAAGAAGGGAGTCTCATCTCTTCCTGGTGAGTGTACTTCTTTTCAGTTGAAGTGGTATTGAGAGATTTAATCCCTAAGGTTCCCCTCCTTCTTTCTCCCTTCCTGAGTAGCGATCGCTCCCCAAGCGCCCGTCCCTTCCCTTTAATAGTACGGCTCTTCTTTTGGTCTTTTCCAGGAAACTTCCCCCCTGCGATCACATCCCCCCTTCCTCAAGAGTTTTCTCACTTGCTGTTTTTTGCGTATGGGTTACAGAAGGTTGGGTTGGTGTCGGGGTGTCTTCCGTTCTCGGTTCTTTTTCCCCCCTCTCCCTCCCTTCTCTACTCTTTCCTCGAGAACCACGAAGGGCGTTTCCCCGCCGGGATCATAACCATGTTTTTCTTCTCCTACACGTAGTCCGAGTCCTTCCCCTTCCTTTCCAATGGTTGGATTGTCCTTCCCTAGGCCGCCGAAAGGAGAGCCTTTTTTCCGCCGTGCCCTCTCCCCCTCTTCCTCCAGCGAGCGTCTCCAGGAAAGATACCCCCGGCAGGTGGATCCCCCCTAGGATGTATCTTGTCAAGTATGATGTCGCTTTTTCGGCGTTTCCGCAGAGGCTTCCTCCTTCCTCCCTATCATCCTGAAAGAATGAGTGTCCTCGAGGAGAGATTCAGTTCATTTCCCGATAGGAGACGGTCGGAAATTCCTCTTTATAGTAATAATCCCTCAGTTTCCGGTAATGAAAGAGCTTCTTTTCCCTCTTTCCCACTGAAAGGGAAGCTGGCTTCCGTCGCCCCTTTCGTTTTTCCTGCAGCATCCCCCTCTCCCCCCTCGAGGAAAGACGGGCTTTTGTGACGAATGGATAAGTCGGACCCCCCCCAGTTTTTTTTTTCTCCGAGTGCACGCCCCGTTTTGCCTTTTTTTTTTCCCCCTTCCTGTCGTGAAGTAAGGGTCGTCAAATCTTCCACCTGGGATGGTAGGGTACCCTTTCTTTCCTCCCACGACCTGATCAACATGCTTTTCCCCCCTCTTTTTCCTTCCCCCCGGAAGCCTTCCAGAGCGGATCTCCGTTTTTTTCCCGCGGAACAGCCCCCCTCTCCCCCGTGAGATTTTTTTCAAGCCCGGTCCGGAGTGGGTCCGGTAGAACAAGCTTAGAAAAAATCCGTGCGTCCGGTCGAAAAGGGAAGAAACTCTCGTATCCAAATATCCCCCCTGGGAGAAAAGGCTACGAGGCGCCAGAGGGTGCCTTCCCCCCTTCCTGCATGAGCCAGAAAATTCTTGATTTCCCGCAACTCTTAAGAGAGGGAAACTCTAGAGAAGTCATGAACCACGAGAGGAGATGCTTGGAACCCTCTTTTATTAATCCTTCCAGAGTTCATGATAGGATTTTCCCCCCCTTTTCCCTCCGGAAGCGTTGAGGACCTTCGGTAGAGGAAAGATGATTACAGAGTCACCTTTTCTCCAGACGAAGGGAAAAGCTCACAACAAAGAAAAATCTCATTCTTCCCTAAGTGTGGTTGTTTCCTGAGATGGGGAGGTTTTTTCGAGGTCCTTCCTTTCTATTGGCGGCAATGGATTTGAAGAGGACCAGGACGCTTTCCCTAGGAAACTTTCCCCGCCAGGAGGAGGAGAAAAAGCCAGGAATTCTCTGGATGTGTTGTTCTTTTGGCTCTCGAGCACTCATGCGCTCCCCGCGAGGATGATTTAAATAATGGAGGGCCTCCCCCAGCGGAAGGGCCAACTTTAAGTCAGTGGACTTCCGCGCGCGGTTTAACCGCCTGCGATGAAAATAGGATGATGCGAGCAGAGGGACCCCCCAGCGGAGACTCCCCCCATGGAAGCAGGGGGTTTTCTAGGGTATGCCCTGTTAAGCAAAAACTTTCCAGGAGATGTTGCCTCGGTGCCAAATCCTTTCCCAGGCGGGAGGCTAAGTCAGATGTTCCTTTGGTCCCCGGTCGCGACTCCTCCGTGTGGCAAAGGAGAAGGGTTTGCGCCCCCCTTCTTGAGACGCCATTAAAGGTAGTGGAGGGCGGTTCCATGACCAGACCGTTGTCGCTGGTCCTTCCTTTTTTGACGACCCGGACTTCCCTGATGCAAGAGGCGCGTGTGCACTCAGGAGTCTGCACCACTGGTCAACGTAGTGATAAAAATTCGTAACCTCTTTCATAGGAGGCGTTTTTTCGTAGGGCTCCCTGCGCGACAGTCCTGATGCTCTCCTTTTTCAGCTCCCGCGGTGCGCTACGCCTCTGACCAGGTTCGCGCTGTTAGACCTAAAACCCCGTTCAAGTAAGTAAATCCTTCTATTCGCAGAGGAGTGCTTGCCTTCCCCTATAGTTAAAAAATGACGGGGCGCTTCCTTCTTCCGCTTTCCGGGCCGAATAAGTGCTGACCAAAGAAGCAGCCTAAACTCAGAGATGCAGAAGAAGGTTGACCCCGGGTTGATAGGGAGCAAGCCCCGGGTTCTGAAAAAAGCCGGGGTGTTACTCCGTGCATGCCGCTTACCGGCTCTCTCCCGAGTCGCGGGCCGGCGGTGCTTTTGTCGGCCCTTTTTCAGAAGATGATGTCCAAAGTCCCCAGTTCTACTCGGACGGGCCTTTACTTCTCGGACTACGATGAGGACGCCAGGGGTTATGTACCCCTTTTCTTTCCACGGATGGAGAGCCCGGGGTTAGCCCTAGGATAGTTTTAGAGTAAGGAGTCCCTTCCCAAGAGAACGTCATCTCCTCTCCTGAATGAGGATGTATGTGAGATAGGCCGCTGTTCGGTGGTGAGTGGTTGATAGCCTTTTTGGAGAACGGTCTTGTTACTTCCGACACCATCGCCACTTTGACCTCCCCGGCAGTGGGACAGTTGATCTTTTTTCTCGATAGAAGAAGTCT
>Ga0179591_1345353_pt1 | contig 17490 bp, 16 predicted proteins | sample CZOMad2_1_08_16f_FD_182891 | JGI IMG/M metagenome (GOLD analysis project Ga0179591, IMG submission 182891) | Vadose zone soil fungal communities from Angelo Coast Range Reserve, California, USA - CZOMad2_1_08_16fungal (PacBio error correction) | ecosystem: Environmental > Terrestrial > Soil >... | reverse complement strand
CGGTTTCCTTCCCAGCACGACTGAATGAGGAGCCAGACTGGAACCCTTGACCCTTTTTTCAATTCTAGCCAACTCTCGCCCGTCGTGGGAATAGCAATTCTTCCCCTTCATGTAAGTACCACCCAGTTGTAGAGTTGACTGCCCCCCCACACTTTAGTATTTGGCTTTCCGGCCCGGGACGGTTTGACCGGACTACATCAATCGCTGCGTGGATCAGTCCCCCTCTAGAACAGGCCGATGTATGATCTTTGACACCTATCGCTCCTTTTGATTTTTGCTCCCCTATTTACGTGCTTACCTTTTTCTTGAAATTCGCCCCATTAGGTCTGTTATCGCTCTTTTGGCTGTGAAAGTGCTCCCTCTTTTTTCGTTTGTTCCCAAAAAGGTAGTGCATCTTCATCCGGACCGTCCTTCCCGACTGGCCGCACTGAAGCGTTCGGGGCCCACAATACACCCTCCCCGCGCACCGGTTGTACCCTGGCTGTAGGGGGATTTTGGAAAGAATACTGCGAGACCATACTCTTTCAGATTATCTCCGGGGTCCCCTCTCGTTTCCATCTAGGAAACGCTACATGTTTCCCCGTTTTTATTCTGAATGTCAATCGCAGTACCTGATTTCTTTCCCCCAGCACCCCGACGTTTGTTTTAAGAAATGGTGTTTTTCTCTTTTTTTCGGCGCCCCTCGATCGACTGAACCCCTGTATATGGATTCTTTCTTGTCTCTTCCACTTTATTCCAACTTTCCCAATGTTGCTCGATCTTTCTGATAAGAACTTTGGGTCCCGGGAGTCGCTCGGTTTATTCTTGCCAAGTAATGGGATCTCACAAAGAATTCCTTCTTTTCTTCCGGGCCTTCCCCTTTTTTGGGTTTACGCTGCCTTTTGAAGGACAACCCTTTTCCCTTCCCACGTCTCGCTCCCTCCTTCTTTTGTTGGCGAATGTCTCTTCCTTCCCCTTCACCCGCCCTTACCCCGTGATCCGGTTGAAAGCCCCTGAGCCTTTCCGAGTTGGAAACGATCAAGCCCCGGTTTCAGGTCGCACCCTGTATCCTTTCTTTTCAAACTTCGAATGGGGATTCCCGGCAACCGCCTATCCTGTCTTTCCCGCGAGCCAGATTTCAGTCTCTGCCCTCCTATTCCTAGGTAGGGGCAATCGGTGTCTTGTTTCCTTCGCTCCCGTACTGCCTGGAATTCCTTGCCGATTCGATCCCCCCCTTCGAGCTGCTTTCCCCCTTGTAACTATTGTTTGCTCAAGAATGAACTACCCGCGACGTTGATCGAACCTTCGCTTAGGAAGAAGTCCAAAGGGTCTCCACCCTGCGCGCCCTTATTTTTCCGTTCGGTGAAGAGTAACCGATATCATTTTCTCGACAAGTCGTTGAACTTACTAAGCAGTTAGGTCAAAGACTGCTAATAAGGCATCGCGCGGTACAAACCCTGAACCCTCCGCTGTGAGTTCGCCAATCTATACCTTTCCTTCCATCGGAATTTCGCCCTTTTCCAGCTAGGCGGGAGGTATTTTCTTCCCGCACTTTCGCCAAGCGAACCCAGATGCTGCACACGCCCCTTTTCCCACAAGTGATATTCCTTGTAGTAGAGCACTTATACCCACCGTCGCGGCAAGCCGATTGCAGGCCTTCTTCCCCCAGCAGTAATTGGCCATTAGCCCATGTCTATTGACGGCGAACTTTCTCCCTTTGGCAATGCCGTCTAACGTTCCTTGATCCTTGCCGATTTCAACCAGCGTAATAAGGGTCCCGACACCCGCGTCTCATGCCGTACGCCGCTTTACGAATCACCATCAGGACGACACCCGTCCGAACATCTCCACCGTGGCGAAGTCCCGCCTTTTTTCTTCCAGCTTAGGTCTAGGAGACTTTTCTACTACTGAGAGACCCCACCCCACTTTTGTTTTTTTTAAGGATTTGATGCTCTTGAAGGAAAGCCAACACCCGCCCGTCTTCGTAGTCTCCTGTGGCTTCCAAAGGAATACTCGATTTTTTGTTCCTCTTCGACTAAAAAATCACTTGTTTCACCTACGTTGAGGACCAATTTCATTGGCACTGAAAGCCAGTTCACGTGTCCCATATCCGTTGCTCTTTCAAGCTGAGGGCAACCTCCTGAGTGTTTGAAGTACTTCGTCCTTTTTCTGATGCTTTTCTGGTCTTTTTTTCTTTCGAGGTTTTTTTTGTGGGAAAAATCTACTCTTGCCTGCGAAGCTTCTGGTTCCCTGTCCTCTTTTTTCACTCGTATGATTTTTGATTTTTCGTTTTTCTGCTCCGCTTTAGATAGGACGTTCCGTCCTTTGAAGAAGACTGACTTTTCCCGTAAACGTGTTAAGATACTTTACTTTTATTATCTTCCCCTCCCTAAGTTCTGTGTTTTTTGTTCGAATCGAAATAACATTCAACATGCTACCACGGGCACTTCCAGTTTTTTATCCGGCCGTCAGGGCTTCAGTTTCCCATCGACGGCCGTTGTTCGAGCCGTTTTTCGCTTCCTATAGAGTCTCCTCCAAATAATGGTTGGTCCATCACTTTCCAGGTACCACATTTTTTCCCCTCTCGTCTACTTAATTTAGGATTGCACACAAGTTAGACCCCCCCCCCTCGACTTTCCGTACTGCCTGCATCACGTAGTTCAGGGTATGAAACCTCTCTTTTTTTTTTCCCCTCCCTGCCCCCTTGTGAGGCCGCACGGATTTGTGCCCAACCATGGCCCATTGGCAGATTCGTTCCCCCCTTTGAATTGTTAGATAGTTTTAGAGCTCTGCCCAGGTACTTGCCACTCCTCTTGTTTAGCGTCTTCTTTCTTTGTTGCAAGAGATGAAAGGTGTTGCCCAACTCCTTTCCTCGCTTATTTGAAATATTTTGTTATTTGTTTTGGTTTTGTCCTTCCAGTTGCTCCGCTTTTTTCCCCTGTTCGCTTCTGATTCGAAGGTTCTGGGCACTCATCTCCATTTTCCTCCTCCAAAGGTTCTCCCCTCAACTGAGAATGTTTTGCGCTTCTTTTTCTTTCGGATGTCGTGTTCTTGAGTGTGCCCTCCCTTTTGATTGGGTACTAGCCAGACGTGTAATATTAAGGATCTTGAAACTTTCGTCGGCCAGGTTCGCCCCCCATCTCCCTTCCCCTGTATTGTCCCAATGCTGTTAATTCCCGCTGCCCAACACTTCAGGACTTCCCCTGCCGTAACCTCTGATTCACCAACGTCTTTTGAGAATCACTTAATCCATGAAGCCATCCCCCGGTTGTCTTTGACTGAGGTTTCTTTTCGTCCGGGAAGTTGAGACACCAAAAAAGTGGTAGCCTTCCCCATAAATCTACCTCATTCCCCCAGGCTCTTCGTTGAAATCTTGAATAACGTCTTTATTCTCCGTAGATTTATCCCGAGCCCTTCCAGTCTAAACATATAGGTTTCGTCCGGCCGATTTACATCTTTCATCAAGGCTTGGGAACCCTACTCCCCGCTATCCCCTTCCCCCACCTCCCTCCCCCACCGCGCTCTTTCCCCCCCCCAAACTGCCCCCCTCCTCCCTCCTCTCTATCTTCTCTCCCTACCCCCCCTGTAATTTATGGATTGACCTTTCCCCCCGTGATTGTCGTCACGTCGTTATTCTTTTTCACACCGGTTTCGTCGCGCCGGTGTGTCGTCCTTTTCCTCTGCTTGGAATAGTCACTTCGCCGTCTGGGAATTGCGCCCTTTTTCCCTCCCACCATCGTTCTATAGTGCTTTTTTTCTTTTGATCTCATTATGGATGTTTTCTTTTTTGCGACACAATTTGTCCCTCCCCTGTTTAGCCGTATCAAATCCCACCGTCTAACCCGTGTTCATTTTCTCTCCCCCGACTGCCTGTCCCCGCTGTTCCCTGCAAGCTTTCCGTCCGACTCGTGGTCCTTTTCAACCATCATTTTATCCTGAGATCTCTTGTTAAATACTGTCTTGTTATTTTCCCCCCATTTTACAGCGCTCGCTTTGAAAAATTACTATTATTTCCTCGTCTTTTTCTTTTTTTCCCCACTCATCCTGTTTCGCCCCCCAAACTAAGCTGCCTGTTACTGCTTGATGTGCGCTTCTCCCTCCTCCCCTGACGTCCGGCCGCCGAAGCGGTAACTACATCGTTTTTCCGTTTCGTTAGCGTCAACGCATTTCTTTTCTCTCTGCATTTGGGCCCCCCAGATATAAGGACGCACCCCCTCAACAATTTTTTGCCCATTTTTTTTCAACGTTCCCTCTAGCATTGCGGTTTCCTCCCTTTTCCTCTCTGGTCCGCACACTTTTTATGCCCGGGGACGGTTTTTCCTTGCCCTGGAACCTCATCGATGCGATTAACTATCTCGGCTCCTTAAGAAGACAGTTTTCTTCTTTTGGATTCGAGTCTTTAGATTTTGGTTGAAGCACTCCAGACGTCTCCGGCGACTCAAGTTTGCAGGAAGAGCCCCCTTCCCCCCCTAGCGTCTCAGTTCTTCCCTTTTGACCCATCCCGTTTTAGGTGGGTGTGGCAGCGACTCCCCCCTCTTATGCTCCCCTGCCCTTCTTATTGCCCCAGAAAAACTCTCTCCTTCTTGCTGATTTTTTGGTCTTTCCCTCGTTCCTTTTTCCAGTTAGAACCATTGGACTTTTTTTTGCCTGCTTTTTTACTTCACTCATTCGGGTATCCCACCATCCCAAGTGCGATCCCCAGTGGCGGCCTTTAGCCCCCTTCTTCGAAACGTAAAAAACGCTTCCGACGATGAAGAGCCTTCTATGGTGTCAACTTCTTCATCTCTTGTTTTTTATGGTTTCTATTCTGTTCCCACGCTGGGACGTTACACGACCTTTCCGGACATGCAATAACACGAACTTACCTTTTTTTCCGGATAGAAACGTCCGATATCCTGCCCTTGCATATGTTTCCTCATCCTTCCCTGCGTTTTCTTCTAGGCTGTTTGGCATGCTTACTGCCCCAATTTCAACGTGCGTAGCGCCTCCCTCTATAGTTTCCCCCCACTAAGTTGTTTTTGTGTGAGATCCTAGATGCACCCGAACGAACCCTGTTTGAGGCTTCTGCGCCCTCCCTTTTCCTCCCCTTTTCGAAACGGCGCTCGCGTTAATGTCCGTCCCCCCCTCTTAAGGAGATGAACAAAACTTTTCCGAGCGTACGAGACCACACGTTCGTTTCGGACTTTTCCAGTCCGGACTTTTCACTACCTACATCCTCTCCCAGGCTGCACCGATCGGCCAAATATGTCCGTGCGCTTACCCATTTTTAACCTCCGGCTCGGGATCGTCCCTGGTTTTTAGATTTTGTTCCTTCGCGGAAATGAATGGGGATCCCAGACCCAGGTCGTGGGGCTTTATGGTGAAGACCCTCATTGGACGGTTCCCCACAGGTTGCAGTATACTTCATAGTTAACTTGCCCTCACAATTCAGACTTTTTTCACCCTCAAGCGCCACTTCCCCTTGGAGAATTGTCGTTCACACGCAGATTTGGGTTCTGACCCCCTTTGATTTTATTCATCGTCGCGGTACTTCGCGTTTTACCTCCTTTCTTTTCAGCTCCGCATGCACACTAGTCGCCTGAGTCTGCTGCGGTGCCATTCGCCAAAGGAGACGTCTTCATTTCAATGGCTTCGGGACGCGTCTTCCTATATTTAATTTCGAGATTCTGCCGTCAGAGTGCCGTGACCATATGTTTATATTGTTTTCAAGCGTGAGCTTCAAAAAGCCAGGCTTCTTCGATTTCCATCTCGTCTTCCCACTTCTTTCAAAGCCCCTCCCCTCGCACCCACATCCTGTCTTTTTTTTGCCAATGAGCCCTCCAAGCCCCCCTGTATTGTCCCACCCCCACGAATTTTTCGTCCCCCCCCCCAGCCCCCTCCCCCTGTTCCCCGATTTATTACTTCCCTACTTTTTTTTATGTCAGTTTTCTTTCCTAGATGGAGAATGCATTCCGAATTTCTATGAACCCTCCTTTATTTTGTGTGCATTCGGTCCTTGCTTCTTTTGGGGTGTCTACCTTTCCCCTCACGTTTCCCTTCCCCCACGCTTTAAATGTCTTCCGAGATTTGGCTCTTTTTCACTACAAGGACCCGCTTTCACCCGTCTGCCGTCTTGCCGCCCCCTCGAGGGCTCACCCGGCACAACCAAGAGAATTTCAGTTCCCGCCGCGGCGCTTCACGTAATCCGCGCTTCTTCGAGTTCACCTATTTTAATCGGGGCTATTGCCGGTCCCTTTACACCGGGCGTTTCAAGGACCTTTCGTCCTTTTTTGCCGATCAAATAGAGTCCTCCCTGCCACTCGATTTTGACGCCCCCCTTGCCTCAATCCCCGACCCTGATTCCGACCCTTTAGATATTCCCCTGCCCGACGCCAGCGCCACCCTGATCGATGACGCCAGACTTGGCCGTTTGCAAGCTTAACCTCAGAGCCCATTTTCTAGTCCCGGTGTGACCCCCCTCCCGACTTGCATCCCCCTCCGATTTTTTTCCCCAGAGAAGGAAAAACCTGACGGCCTCGTTTCCACCCTCAAAATATCCTTTTTCCGTTCTCTTAGTAGCCGCTGCCTCCCCCTTGAGCACGATCGCTTCCTCTCCTTATGTCCCGGCTGATTGTATTACCTTTTGCCCTTTTTCCTGCCCGCCTGCTTCTCAGAAAGTGCACTAACCGTTTCTCCTCGTCATGCGTTCTTTAGTCGCCAATTCACCCATCTGAACCATCCGTTAGGCAGCCAATCAGTGGCCTTCGTGCTTCTTCCCAGTACCTACTTTCCAAGTTTCGCGCAATTGCGTGTCAGTTTCGCCCGACCCTTATCCGTTCCCCAGGGACTCAACTGACTTCATTTGTCCCCCCCCCCTTTTGATCCTGACGTCCGACCACCGCGACCCCGTCTAACCCCTTTCCTGTCCGACAGAACGAGTCCACCTCCAGTGTTCTGCGGCCTCCTCTGCCTTGTTTCAAAGCTGATGGGGTTTTTAGCCCGAAAGTATCATTAATCTCACCCCCTTTCACTCCGCTTTTAAAAGGTAAATCCGCCGAGACCGGTCCTGCCGAGCGCGGGCTTTCAACCCAAAAATAGATTTTGTTAAGATAACTCTTTTTCGCCCTTCCCCCCTCTCTTTCCCCCCCCCCTATTCCCTACCCTCTTAACCCCCCCCAATTCTTCCTGTCTCTGCAATTTGCCTTGACTTCTGTGCCGCCTCAATCGTTTGCCGGGCAACACGCATTATTATTTTCAGAAATACATGGTTGCTTCCGCCGTCGTCGGTGTTTTTTGGTTCGTTTTTTCCCCGCTTGTCTAGGCCGGCTTTTTTTGAGCTCTTCTGGAGGTCTGGGCCCCCCCCATAATGCTATTTTGAGCTCGGCAGTAGATCGCTCCCTCTTTCGGCGTCTTTTTCCGTCTTCAATCAGTCTTCCTTCTCCCCCCCCCCACAAACTGGTTTTAGGGTTGCCCCTGAATGGTGCTTATCTTTTTTACTTTGTTTTTTAGAGAGATAATACCTTTTCCCCCTCTCGTTTTCCTGTTTGAGGACCCCCGTTGGAGAGTGCCCGCCTTGACAAGCCTCCTTCCGAACTCGCTAGCGTCCAAATCATTTTTCTTTCCGTGGCCCCTTCTCAGGTAACACAGTTGAATAAGCTTAGATTTTTTTTTTTCGCGTTTGTCCAACGCCAAAAAGAAGCCGCCCGGCAGCCTAACCCGACCGAAGTGTTTTCTTCAACATCTCATGAGTTTTTGCCTTCCGCCCCCCCTCTTTCGTCTAAAGGATCTTTTACTTACCAGGAATGAAGTGAAGATTCCCCGTGCCCCCCCTTCTGTAGTTTTCAGTCCAGTAGATTTTTTCCCCTCTTTTCCCTGCCTTCTTTCGCGTTCTTTGAGTTTCGGGTCTCAATTACCTGTTCCACAGCATCTTCCGGTTTAAGAGTGTAATCGGTTCTTTTTTTGGGGGTCTGCATTTTCAGCCTAGACCCCATTTCCGGTTTTCGATTATAATTAAGCGTCTGTCAGCTCTCCCCACTGCCTTGTTTCTCCAAAGAGTAGTATACCCGATGGTCGCGTATTCCGTCCTGATGGTTCTCGCCGTTTCGGCTCCACCCATTCATTCTTTTCCTTGTTTGAACCTTACTCCCTTCTTAACCCCTTTTTCCCAGGACTTTACTTTATTCTGCCCGTTTTGTCAATCCCAAATGCCCGGCCCAGTTTTATCTTCACTCTGACCAGTAAGGATTGGCAATTCCTTTCCCCTTCTTGCGTCCTTTCTTGACCTCTCGTGACCAAGAACTTTACGAGCACTTTGTATTTCGGCTCGTAGCGTTCAGGGTCGCCCGATGATTATTACGGAAACCAGGGTTTATATGGCCTCAGATCCGCCAGAAACCATGATTACTATGGACCTTTATAACGTTTCCCCGATGTGGCCTTCCCTCTGTCCCATTTTAAACAGCCGACCTGTGGGGTTTTTCCAGAGCGCGAGTCTTTCCTTCTCTTTAAAGAAAAAGAAGCATTTTCACTGCAATTAGGTTTGAACTTTCACCTCACTTTATTGGCCCCACTGTCTAGCCGATTTGGCAAACCCCGGCCAAGTTTCTTTCTATCCTTTTTGGTAGGAGCCTCTCCACTCCTCCTAGCTTTCGATCAACCTGTCTCGTGAATTGCTGCGAGGGCCCAGCCAAACCTCGTGTTTTTCCTCTTTTTCACTTGATCTCAGTTCTTGCTTAAACCCCCCTCATTCCCGTCACCGGTCCTCAGCGAGCCCCTTCAAACGGTTCCAGAGAACTGCAACGCTCGTACTTTTTCGGTAACCGCTGTACTGATGTCCCTTTCCCCTTCTTGACCCCCATCAGAGCCTGTGGTGGAGGGATCCCCTCCGTTGCTCCCTCCTTTTTATTCCCGTTCCCCCAAGCGTTTTTCCTGGATCTGTTCCCACCTTCTCTTCTGCTGACACCCCTCGGCTTCTTTAGTGTCTTTCGACCCCTTCCCGAGCCTCCTTCCGCCTCAACCCAAAAACTACGTTTCTTTTTCACTGTGGTCATGCTGATCTTCTCTCAAATAGACATCCCCGCGTTCATCCCCGCCCCTCTCTCCGGTCCCCTTCTTACCCATGCCGGCGTTGAGTCAACTTTTTATATTCCGCATTGCCCGGTCCGAGAACCGGCTGCCCCTACCCCCCCATCCGTTCCACTTCCTTTTTCAACGTGACGTACGTACCCTCCTCCTGTTCGTTGAGAATTGCGATTTTTCCAGACCAGACAACCCTCTCAAAGTGTTTGACTTCCACTCCCACATGTGTCTCCTCCGCCAATCTTTCGCTTCGTTTCCCGCTCAGTTGTCGCCGTTGTCCGCTGTCGGACTGTCCCTCCTCGGCGTCAGAAAGTTGCCTTCCACCGTCCCAACTTTCGTCCCTTTGCACATTTTAACCGCGATCTGCAAGTTAGAATCCCACATACATTATTTTTAACCAAACTTGCCTTCCCTTCTGCGTGGCGGGGGTTTACTTTGTATTTTCCACTTCTTTCCAGTTACATAGGGAGGGCTTTTTTTGCCCCCGACATGCCTTTTCTTCCCAGCCCTCTTGTCTTGCATCACCCCATTGTTTACGGTCCTTTAGCCCCTTTTCTACTGTCCCCCTCTCGTCGCTAGAGAAGCCCCTGATATTTACAAGTGGCATACATCGCCCGTGAGCCATTCTGCCATCTGTTCCACTTTGCGCTGGATGGAGTTTCTGTTCTCCCTTCCTGGACACTGCCTGACCCACACTCTGTCCAGGTTGGAAGGAACTTCTTTGACCTTTCAGATCTAATTGTCCTCCCCTTGGCAAGCTCACCGCCGCATACGTTTTTCCAGGGCTGAAGTCCTTTTTCCTTTTAGACGCACCTTCATTTCCTGGTTCCCTCAAAGAATGCCTTTAATAACTCCGTTTTTTTTGTTGTCCTTAGGATTCCTAGCTGTTTTTCCTTCTTTCCCGCACGTCCCTGTTTTATGAAGATCAGCCAGAAAATCGCCCTCGTCCCCCCCTTTGTCTTTTCCCTGCTGGCTCGCAACTTATTCATTACTTTCTCAGGAACCAACCTTTGTCGGCATCATTAAAAAAAGTTCGGTTTTTTCTCTGTCATCCAGGACGGATCGGTCTGCCCCCACATCCTTGCCATGCGTTTTGCACCCAGATTCGATCCATACTGGCACCTGTGCCGCGTATTCTTTCCCCTATCGGATAGCGGGATATCCCTGGTCTTCGATGCACCGCCCCCAAGACCGCCAATTTAGGGATTTCGTATCTTGTGTGTGAATTGTTCCCCGTAAAAAGGCTCCCTCATTTCTCCCTTTGGCTGGCCATCCCCCTCCGCGTCTGAAACACCTCCCCAATCGCATGCCTCGTCTTTTCACTGGAAGAATAGTGTGGAGAAACCTAATACTCCTGTCTTCTTTCCTTGGTTGCTGTGCATCGCCCCGTGACAAGTTTTTTTTAATTGTTTCCTGTTTGCTTTCGTCGTCAGCAAAAGGAGGAGAAGGTTCCGTTGCATTGCTATTCCTCCCGAACCGCAGTTTCAGACCTTTTTCATGTGCGGACAGACTCATGATCCCCCGCGAGTCTGATGAATACTCCCCCACCGGTTTCTTTCATCTGATTTCTGTTTCTTCCCCGACAGCTGGAACGTTCTCTCCCTCCATGCCCAGTTTCTTCCCTTGAAAACCTCCGGGCTTTTATTGTTGAATACGAGGATTTTCGTGACGCGGATCTACACCTCTTGTCTTACTCTCCTCCTGGTCACCCCCCCTCTGGTCTGCTGCGGCCCCGGCTGACGGCGAGTTTTCGTTGTCCCCTGGCCCTAAGAAATAAGACTGAGTTGGGTCTATATCTTCGTGTTTTCCCTCAAGAACGACCTGCACTTTTGTGTCAGGTTTTTCCGCCTTCTCTTACGATCCCACAATTCCCATTGACCCCCTGTCTCTACTTCCTTTTTCGTCCACTCATATTAAGTTCTGCACTTTCAAATCTTCGTCGTTTTTTCAAAGAGAGGATCTGGGTACTTTCGCTTCATTAGAAGGCGCTTTCACCGCATTACCACCCCTTGCTATTCCCGGCGAGACCTTTTACTCCATTAACTGTACTGACTGATAATAATTCTATCCTTCTAAACTCTAGAACCTTTTTTGCGGCCCTTCGCCCCCCCTTTCTTCCCCCTCGATTTCCTCAAGTGGTTTCGTGCGACAGGGTCTCCCTACCCGGCTCCTCCTTTCTCCTAAAAGGTTCCGGCAGAGGACCATCCGCTCCGACCGGTTTTCCCCGACGACGTCGGTGCCCTCACTTTACCGGCCTTCAACACTTGTCTTTTAGCTACGAGAGCGTTCCTCCTTACCAACAATAAAACGATCCCCGATTTTCCTTTCTAAGAGGACCAGTCGGCTATGGACCTTTGTTCACTCTTGCCCAGCGACGTTTGTTTTCGGATCTGTATAACCTTTCCGTTTGAAGAGAACCCCCCGCTTGAGAACTCGTCTCAGGAACCAGTTGCTAGTTCAATTCCCGGGGGGCGTTCCCCTTTTTTTCCCCCTCCTAGAATGTTAAAGCTATTAAAGCAATTACCTTCCATCACTCCCGTAGTGGCTTTGCTTCCTCCTATCTTTCTTCCGTTTCCCCCGTCTCCCATGAGACAAAGGTCAGTCTGCCATGCTCCTTGCCTCGATCCCCTTTAATTCATGTTCCCCAGAACCGCCGTGATCGATGGAGCCCGGACCCCCTTACCGGACAAAACGTCCGCTCTCATCTTCTGCATACGCCGTGCGATTCAAGGCGCCTGTGCGTGAGCCCGATACCTAATCTTTAAGACGAAGAAATTGGACCTTTCTTTTTCCAAGGGCACCTTCAACCAACACATCGCCCTCTCGTAGGCCTTTTGAGCGTGAGCTTTGGCGTTCAAACACCTAACAGTTTTGCTGCGAGAAAACTCTTCGAACGCTCAAACACTATTCCATCACCCAAATACACTACGAAAACATGAGATTTCCATGCTTCAAAACGTACTTCCGACCACCCGGCCACACTCTGCTCACCTCCGGTCCACCTTGTCGTAGAAACGCTCCGCGCGAGAAGTCCCCTACAACCTTCGCCGTGCTGTGAAAAAAGAAGGGATGATTTTCAACGCACAAGTCCGACCGTTGCCAGGACCAAGGCGGAGGGAGCGTTTCGGCTCATTTCTTGGTTTCCAACTCTTATGGCCTAGGCCGTGTCCGGCGATTTTTCCCCCTGAAGGGGGGACCATGAATTGATTTGTGATGAGCAGATCTCCTTCGCCCTTTCATTCGGCCGTCTCTTTCCCCTTTCTTTCCTCCCGCCTAAGGAGATACACCCCTGGACTTATTACGATACTTTTTAATTTCCCTATCTTCCCCTCCTCCCTGCAGTTGTTGTTTTTTTGATTTTTTTAGAGTCTTAACTACATTCAAACTTCTGGCCCCCCTCTGCGGAATTAACTTTTTTTTATCTCCTGGCCGCCCCCCTTTACTTCAATAGACGGACAGACCCCAGTCCTCCCTGCGCTCTCCCCCTCATACGCGCTCCCAAATACCCTTTCGTTCGTGAATTCTTCAACACATCTGAATTCTTTTCGTCCGTGCTTTCGGAGTCATAGATTTTGCAACCCCCACTTAGACCCCCTCTATCCGTCCACTCATCACCCCCGCTCTCAGGGATCTTGTGCAACATTCATGCGGTTGACTCCCTCTCTTTTTAGTCGAGCTAGTTGATTCCCCGTCCACCCTGGAACTTCCATTTCCAATTAGTTACTCTCAAGTAGATTGTTCGTATGTTTTTCCTGTCCTTATGTTTGTAGCGTTTCTAGAGGTGAGTTTGCGGCCCCCCCTCCCTTATTAAGGTTGACCCAGGCTTAGACCTAAATCCCTCCCTCTCGATCTTTTGTTTCTTTTACTGCCACAGTTTCCCGAAGAAGGACTTTCAAATCTTTTTTCTTTATTACTCAGGTTTTTCTCCAAAGAGAATTCCTCACTAGCTCCATCACCTGAGGTTTGAGTTCCTGCGTAATGTCTTTTGTTTAGGTAGGGAGCCTACTTATCTTTATTTGACATTTCCCCTTTCCTTTCCTTACTTTAAAGATGTCCCCAAAGGGGTTGCCCGTTCGACGCCACTTTTCTCTCACTTTTCCTCCCCCCACTGCCCTTGAATGATTCTTTATTCCCCCTCCCCCGGCTTGATGACCCTGACAATGTTTTTATTAAATTCTTGCCTCCCCCCTACGAGACACTGATTGTACTGTTTTTGAGTTCGTTTCTCTTTTCAGTTAGGTCCAAAACTGTCAGCCGGTATATAAGATCCTTGCCTTTCGCAAAGGAGAGCGGAAGTCTTGCTTCCAGGTAAATATTTTCCTCCCCCGGCATACCGAGGAACGTCCCAGCCTACAGTGGGATGTGTTGAAGCGCCGATTCCCTTCTAAGACCGAAGTCCCTTTGCCGGAAAGGATGGTTCCCCTCCCGAAGAGATGAAAGAGCGCGATGTGTTGGTTTTTGGTGTTGGGGTCGATCCCCCCCACCCCTCCAATCCGATCGTCCCTTTTTGGAGGCAGAACAGTTTTCCTCTGCAAGCAGAATCCGCCCCACTTCGTCTAAACCTGTCGCGGCTTTCTTCTCCTGCCCCTCAAACCCCCCCCATCTTCTCTTCGTTTTCTCGATGCCCTCCTTCGGCTTCTGGAGATCCCAGTCAAAACCTTTTCCCGTCCTTGTGCCTGAGCACTCACCCGAGAATATTTTCCCCGCGCCTGCTCGACTGGTCCAGAGGTTACGTCTGACTCGAAGAGTTTTTCCTACCCTATCTGTGGGGGATGCATCACCTTCATCTCTGCAGAGACAGTCTTTTCTCCTTGTTCCGCGGTTTCCTCCTCATGGCCAATCGGCCACTTTTTCTCCCTGCGTGCCACGTCCTCGGCGATGCTGAGTTCAGGTTTATTCCCCCCCCCCCTCCATACCTTTATAGCCAACCCCCACCTTCTGGCCTTAGTTCACCTGCTTTCCTGCCATGAGCCTCGGACATACTCGCCCTTTTATGCGCCGAATTCGGTCTAATCCATCGTGCTATTCGTTTCTCCCCCCTCGTTTAGATAAGAATTCCCGTGGACTCTAATCCTGCAAATCAACCATCCGTTTCCCTGGTATTTTCCCCGCGCCCTTTAACGTTTTTGACCTCGAGAGTCCCACTTGTGGTTCCGAAATTGCCTGAGTTTGTCCATCAGCCACTTCGCACCTGGCGGTCCTCGGCCCCTCCAACCAATACGCGATTCCCTCTCTCCTTTGCGTTCAGTCCCTCCTCAGTTGCCAAGTTGTCGCTTTGGTCTCTGAAGCACTCCTGCCTCCCCTGCACCCGTAATACCCCTTGCCTGACTCAGTTTTTTGCGACAAACCCCCCCCTTAGCCCTTTTCCCTGCTATGACAGCTCCCCCTCTCCCTTGTAGCCCTTAGATGCTCCCACAGCGTTATCCCTTTGAAAACCACTGTTCTCCCAGGGACAACGTGACGCTTTTGTATTTATCTCTCGTTGCATAGAACACATCTTGACGTGTGTTCTTGCTCTTTTCCCGCCCCGGGGTCCTTAACCTTTCCCAAATGTTTCCTCCCCCCCTACCTCTCTTATCCATTTCCTCTCCCCTAAAATACTCGACGCCCTCCCTACTCCCCCGTCAGTCGTCTGTGCCCCCTTCCCTGCATTACATAGGCACGGGGCCGTGACGTTCCCCCAACTCCCTTTCTCTTGATCCTGTAGGTCTTTCCCGACCGTCATGTTGACCTGGACCACCAGAAAGAAGTTCCCTTCAGTTACTACCCCTATCTTTCTACGCTCTCCTAATAATAATGAGTAGAAAGAGACCCGTAGGAATTTAGTTTTTTTCGTGGGAGAATTGCATCGAAAAGCAAGGTCTTTCGGTCTTTCACGGGATTATTTCTTCCCCCTTTTTGTTTGCTAGAGATTCCTCTCCCCCGTGCGTTCCCCTCCACTACGACCTTGTGATGAAGTAGGACCCAACGCACTCCAGCATTCTTGAAAAACTCTTGTTCCCGTTTTTGGCAATATGCACTTAGTTTCTCCTGACCCCACCAGTTTCCGTCTGCATGAAGTCCCGGTCTTTTTTTTTTCATCTGCGGGTCATCCCCCCCCCCCCCCGCCCCTTGGTTGGCAATCTCTCCATCCCCCCCCCCGTTCCTCTGAATTTTACACTGCTCGGTTGAAGTCGGCTGCTCGCTTTTCCGTTTTCATTGGATAAATTCCTCAATTTTCGGTATTCTTTTTTTTAATTGGCGGTTGCCACATTTTCCGCTGTTCACCAAGGAGCCTTACCTCCCTTTCGCTTCTCGGAACAATGAAGCGTTGATTTACCCCAATACCAGCAAGCTACAGTTCCAGAGGGCTGCATTTTTTCGTTTCACTGAATCCCCGTTTGGTTACTAATTTCATACCTTCTGTCTCTTTTCTTGTCATCGCCTTAAAGATCTCTATTTGGTTGTGCCGTCTTACCACTCCGCGTCGGCTGCGTGTGTTCCCAGGCCAACGTGTCCCTATCGCAGTCCAACTGCGGCCGTCCGCTCCTCTCGTCGAGTTGAAGCTGCCTCTCTGCCTCAATGAAGACCCCCCCCGGTGCTTCATATGGACCTTCTGGTTTTCCCCCGCTCTGCCTTTCTCAACCATCCATTGCTCTATTTAATGTAGTCACCCTTGACAAACCGACCGTGGCCCCGGAGTTTTTCTGATTGGGTCGTGAATCCTGGAAAGTCCTGCGTATCCACCCCGCATCGTCAGCCTCGTTCATACACCTATGTTTATTACCCGCCTGCGTTTTTTTACGTCTCTTTTCAGATTGGATCTACTTTATGACCCGACTCTACCGACTAAGAGTTTTTGTTTTATCATGCTCGTGCTTGGACATCTTTCACTCCCCTTTTCCAGAGGCAAAGGTTGAAGAGATCGTGGTACGTCTGACAACCGCCCCCGTCCTCCCTAGTGAAAAGCGGTCATATTTAATGCTCCCTCGCTTTTAATTATGCACGGCCCCTCGATCTACAGCAAGCTAGATTAGGCGGGTGATGTCATTATTAGAGCAGGTTCGCTTTGGCACTGTGCTACTGTCTCTGGCCGAGCCGTTACTGGACTTTGGTATGCGGTTCCCGCGCCATACTCTCGCTTACGCGACACTTCTACCGATGGTTGCAACTGCGCAGCATTCCCCCTCAAGATTTGACTCTTGAGTTCTTCCGAGCGGATCTACACCCTTTTGTGCCCCTGACCGAAGAAAACTTTGGTTTTCCTGCTGCACATCCGCTCGTTGTTCATCGATGTTTTTGACCACATACTTGATGGGAATTCCCCCCTGCTTGTTTGTTGCCGCGAATTCCCCTCAGTCTTTATCGTTCACCCATTGACCCCCCGATAGAGGGTCCGTGCAGATGCATCGACAATCGTGCTCGAAGCGGTAGTCGACTTCCCTTCGGCGGGGATGATTAACGGATTCCCTTTTTTTTTTCCCTGTTTCCCCCTTGCACGCTTTTTTTCTTCCCTCCCGGGTCCTTCCCCCCCGTTTTCGTTCTTCTAGAAGTTATAAAACTCCCTATTTAGAGATTTACGGCTTCCACTTTCCGTTTTTAGGACTTCTTTAGCAGTCTCATGGGCTTTAACAAGTTCCCTTCGAAGGCCCCGACACGGCCTTTTATCATTCTGCTTGCCATTACAATGAGACTTCAAGGTTAAAAGCACGAGTACGCATGCCGGGACTCAGACTCCCTACGATCACCAGAAGGCTAAGACGCATCCCAAAATCCCCGTGTGCCTGTAGAATTCATCGTTGGCTTCTGGAACCTGAAGTGAGGAGCCGACCTTCAATCTTCAGAGACACCCTTGGAAGTCCTTACCCCCCTTCCTTTTAAACGCCCACAATCTTTTCGGCTTTCCCGACTTCTCCTGCTGGCCTTTCCCCCAACCCCCCATAATAGATTTCCAGACTCCCCTCCTTAAAACCTGACAACACCCCTTCCCCAGTGCACACACATGTCCCCACCTTTGATTCCCTGTCCGTCTCCACTTTTTGACTGTGTCTCCCTATAGCTCAAACCTTTCCTTTTTAGGAACACCAAAAAGCATTCTCTTGCAATTCCTTACGATCCCCCCTGTTTTTGATCGCCGCGCCGTCGAGTTTTTTTTTTTTTCCCCCCTTTTATCTTGGACGTCCCTGAAGTAGGTAAGGGCCTCTGGGAAAAGATTTTTTTCGCTCTCTCTACTCTAAGCGATTCGGCCTGCAAGTCTGGCCTTTGCTCTTGCCGTCTTACACAACTGGAAAGTCCCCCCGTTTACTTATGGGCCTTTCCTTATCTTTTTCCTCCCTGTTTTTGCTATAGAATCACCCCCTTCACAATTTCTCCTGATGTTTCCTCCATTTTTCTTCCCGTTATCATGGCTACCCCTTTTTTTGGCAATTTGCGGCCGTCAACCATTGGCGCCTCTAGAGAGAAATCATTCACCTT
>Ga0179591_1323921_pt1 | contig 17490 bp, 28 predicted proteins | sample CZOMad2_1_08_16f_FD_182891 | JGI IMG/M metagenome (GOLD analysis project Ga0179591, IMG submission 182891) | Vadose zone soil fungal communities from Angelo Coast Range Reserve, California, USA - CZOMad2_1_08_16fungal (PacBio error correction) | ecosystem: Environmental > Terrestrial > Soil >... | reverse complement strand
CTTTGATGGATTTCTTTTTTTTTTCACCTTTGCCTGGATAAGGTCTTTGCCCTCCCGAGGCTTTTTCTAGTCCTAGGTTACTTAGTTCCCCCTTTCCCGAGTTCAGTTTTGGTCCCCCCACCATCTTTTTATTCCTTTTTTTTAGTCCGTGGTCGGTGTATGCTTCGCCCCCCCCCCCCTTTTCCATTCGTTGAATCCCATATTTTTTAGGCCCGTTTTTTGGATCCACTTTTTAAGTCCGTTTTCAGACCCCCCCTTTTTTCCTGTTGTTTCCCCCAACCATTTCATGAACCTTTTGTTCTCCACTTTCTTTCGGGAATTTCTTTACCTTTTTCCTTTTTTTTTTTGATATGTCATCCCTTTTCCGATTCCTTTGGGGGTTTACTTGCTTAGTGGTAGCGGTCTGTACATCTTTGAAATTCTGCGAGTGTGAAGGTTCTGTTGTTTGTTCTTTTTTAGCCGTTCACCTCTTCGATCCATTCGTACCCCCTTTTTTTTTTTTTGAAACCCATTTGTTTTTTCTTTTTTCTTTTTCCCCGGGATTGAGATTTGTACCCCGGCATGTCTTTTTGTTCCCCATTGCGAAAGCCCTTATTCTTTCATCTCTTCCGTATGGCCCCCTGTATTTCCTGGGTGTTTCCTTTTTTTCGTGCAGTTCGTTTACCCTGCTTTTTTCCCTTACTTGAGGGCTTGGTTAATCTTTCCCCCTCCCTGAGGGTTCCATCCTTTTAGTTTAAAACCTTTTGAAGGTGGGGTGATGCCCTGCTGACGGTCCCCCCTTTTTTCGGTTATCCATGTTTTTTCTTTCACTTACTTTCTTGTTTTTGGTTTTTTTTTTTAGCTAGTGGGTACCCCCTTTGTTGTACTTTCTTCCCCCTCCCTTGTTTTTCCAATGCATTTCAATCAACTCCCCCCTCCCCCCACTTTTTTTTATCAATGAAAGTCTTTCCCCTTTCCCCAAAAGTTCCTTTTTAATCCATTTTTTCCCCGGGAAACCTTTCGCCTCCCTTATATCCCATCCTGTTAACCCACATGAAGGATGGACCCCCTCGCTTTTGTTTCCTCCATAGGTACCGAACCCAGGGATGTCCCCTTTTTCAGTTCGTCCACCTCTGAATTTTCTCCGCCCCACTTATTCATCCCCTTTTCACTACGGGCCGGATAACAAATAACCTTCTTTTCAGTTTTTTTTTTTTTTTGACGAAACCCCACCCCCCCCAACTTTTTCCCCCCCCCTTTTTTTCTTTCTCCCTTTTTTTTTATCGTACTGACTTCTTCTCCACGCACGTCCCCCCCCCCCATTCTAGAATTTCCTCACGTCTACGTCCACTTCTCCCCCCCCGTACCCCGTTGGTACTTTCTAAAAGCTCCCCTTTCTTTCCCCTTCACGGTTCCCCCTGTAATTTTCCCTTACCCCCTCCCGCATGCCCTCCATTGCTTCCTCCTTTGGAAACAAACCTGTCCTCCATTTCCCCTTAGAATCTTCCACAACGTATATGTTCCTTTATTGGCATTTTTACCTTGGCGGATGTCCGACCCCGCTAATTTGTCGTCATCCCCAAATGTGCCCCTTGCTCTTCCCGAAACAGCCCCCCCCCTCGTTTCGCCCACACCTCCCGGGCCCTTTTCACCCCCCCCCCCCAGCCCCAAGCTTGAAGGAAATGCTCGTTCTATTTTGTCCAGTTCGGTAAAATCCCGCGTCTAAGTTGTCTTCTTCTCATCTCTGCTTATATTGCCCCCCCGCTTTTCCGACCCTGACACCCCAAATTTTTCAGTTATTGTTGTCGCCCCCCCTTTTTGCCATCTTTTTAGGCGATCCTTTTTTTTCTGGAGGAATTTTGCTTTTGGCCCCCCCCCTTACGTGGCCCGCTGGATTCCCCCCCACCAGACTTTTTTTTTTCACAACCCCCCTTTCTGAAACCACTATGATCTCTTTCCCTTTTCATTATTTTGCCTTTTTTTTCCCCCACCCTTTTTCCGACACCCTTTAAGGTGACCTAGTCCCTTTTTCGTATTACTTATCACATAATCCCCCCCCCCTTTCCAAGGGCACACCCACAAAGTTTGGGACCCTTTTAAATTTTTGTCGCGGACCCCCGCGAGTCCCCCCCACATATTTTTTTTTCACCAGTTTGGGATTTGGGCCCCCCTCTGAGTTTCGTTATTCTTCCCCTTTGATCTGCCCACACTGTCCTCGCACTTTGGTTTTTTTTCTCCACCCTACCTTTTGTACCCCTTTTCCCCCCCCTCATTTTACGGGACTTGCTCCTTTTTTCCCTACTCCACGACCACCCTAGTAACATTTTCTCATGGTCCCGCCCCGTACGCCCTTCTTCATCTTTTCTTAGGACCCGAACACCACCGGAAACTCACCCAACCACCTCCTCTCCATGAAATCGGGGTCCTGGGTCCCTTTATGGTCAAATTTGCCACTCTTTCTTCCCTTTCCGGCGACCCCCTTTTTGGTCCCTTTTACTGGCCCGCACTTTTTTTTTTTTTTTTTTTACCCACACGAACTTAAACCGGGGCTAATCCCCTTTTCCTCCCCCCGTTCTTCCCCCCCCTGGGAATAACAGTTTTCGCTCATGAACCCCCCCCTTGTGCCAATGCCCCCTCCCTTTCAATCAGGTTGCGGCCTAAAATTGTCCTCACCTTTCCACCCCTCACACCGACCCACCCCTTGTTTCCCCCCCTTCACCAGGAAGGTCAACTCCCTTTCCTTTTTTCCCCCCCTCCTTTTCTAGTGTAAATCCCGGGTTCTTGACTTTAACTTCTTTGACCCAGACTTTTTTCCCGTCCCCTTCTTCGTTCTTTACCAAGCCGGAAGGTCGGGTTTTTGCCTGTACAACACCGGGCTTTTTAGTCACCTCTCAGTAGATACCTTTGCCATCCCTGGCCCCCACAACACCCGGTTTTTCCTTTTTTGCCATTGCCCGGTTTTTTCCCCCCCACCACTTTCTTTTTCCATTTGTTTCTTTTCCTTCTTGTTCAAATTTGTTCCATCAGACCTATCAGGCCCCCGAGGCTTCCGGTGGCACCCTCTTTTTGGTTGCGGGTCGTCTTGCCAGCTTCCCAGTGATGATTCCTTTTTCCCAATGGACCCCCCTTAACACTATTCTTTTTCCCCAATCTGTTGTCTTTATTTTACAGCACTCTTTCGTCCTGTTTTCCGAAGGCTTCCCCCAAGGCCCTCTGTTATTCCTTTCCCTCCATTGTTGCTACTCTCTCCCTGGATTTTTTCCAGCCCCCCCCCCTTTGTTACCCTTTTCCGAGCGCCATTTCGTCAATGGTCTTTTTTCCCTTTTCTTTTCTAGAGGACGACGAAGTCCGACTCTTTTTTCCCTTTTGGGATTGAGACCTTACAATTCTTTCCTTGCGACACTCTTTTCCTTAGTCTTTTAAGGTTTCCAATGCTTTCCCTTAGGTTTTTCTTTTTCGGACCCGTTGCCTTTTTGTTTTCCCTTTTTTTTCCAATCTCCTTCCCCCCAAGGTGCTTTTAAAACAGCCACCCTGTAAGTGTCCTCGTTTCCTTTTCTCCTCCTGTCTCGTAGACCTTGACAACCTTTAGTTGCCCAATTGCCGTCCCCTGACAAGAAAGTGCTCACTCCCCACGTCGCAAAGATCCTTTTCCCCAAAATTTCTTCCCCCCCCCTTTCCATATACTGTTTTTTGTGGCTTTTGTTTTTTTGAAAAGTTCTTCTATTCCCCCCCCCATTTGTTTTCCCACTCGTTCCTAACAGTTACTTTTCCCTAGTGGACAATTTTCCTTTGGTTCCCTCCAGTTGAATTAATTTCCAATCTAGATCTTGGGAACTTTTCCCCTTTGTCTAGTAATGTCCCTTCCTTCTTTCACCTCGTGATTTGGTCCCCCCCCCCCAACTTTCCCATTCTCCACCCCATTCCTTTCTGATTTTGAGTGTTTACTTTCCTATGAATTTTGATTTTTTTCTTCAGTGAGCATGTGACCCCCCAGTGCGGTCTTTCCCCCAATTCCCGCTTCGGCCAGCTTCTTTTTTCTGCGGTTTTCCGTTTTTTTTCGCCCCCCCCCTTTTTCAGCCGGAAAGCTTTACATCCTTCCCTGCCCTTTTTATTTCACAGTTTTTTAAAACCCCATCGTTGTTTCTCAAAAGCCGTTTTTTTTTTTTTTTTTTTTGGTTTCTTGTTCCCCCCCTTTTCCGATCCCCCCATTTTTTTTTTCGGACCCGTGCACCCCTCCTACGCCCCCATCCTGCAAATTCAGCATGTTTTCCTCTTTTTTCAAGTGAATGCTCATTCCTTTCTCCCTTCTTCCCCCTTGCCATTTATACGCATCCTTTTTCTTTCTTTGGTTCAGACATTCCTTTTTATCCCCTCCATTCAGTTCCTGTTTTTGCATTGTGCATCATTTGCCGCCGCTACAACCCTCGTCTCTCTATTTTTTCTTTTGTTTGGTTGTTTTCGTCAGTTTCGATTTCCACAGGGTGTTTTTTGCTCTGTTTAGTATGATTTCCTTCCCTTTCACTTCATGCACCCTCCCTCCACAGACTTTATGAACCACTTTCCCCCTACGAACCTTCCTTTTCCCTCCTGTATAAGGTACCTTTTTGTTTCCCCAGCCGTATTTCCGTCCTTCCTGGACCGGTGCCCCTTACTTTGCCCGACATGTTTTCGTTGGAGTTTTTGACCTTTTTTTGACCCGGTTTTTTTCTTTTTCCGTTTTTCATTGAGATGTTTTCCCTGGGCTTCCCCATATTGCCTTTTTATGGACCCCCCCCCCCTTTCCCCCTTCCTCTCTCATCACAAGGGGGCCAGAATCCCTTTGCGGTATTTGTATTCAACCCCCTCTTCTGTCCTTCCCCTTTCGACACGTCTGTTACCCGGTGCCTACTGCCCCCCCCATGCTTTGGCAATGGGGAGGATTCAGCCCTTCCCCACTAACCCCCCCTTCAAAAAGATTTCCGTTGACAACTGTCCTTTCTTATGCTCCCCATCGTACCTCATGCCAGAAATGCATTTTTTCTCCCCACCACCCAGTGTTCCCTGAACCCACCCCACCCCTCCCCTCTTTTTCAGTGGTCTTTCCCTTCCCCTTTCCCGGTAACCAACCCCCCCCTTTAGTTTATTTCCCCCAAACCTTCCCCCTCCACCTTCCCCCGCAGGGAATTTCCCAACATCTTCCCCCAGTCTTTCTGACGGCTTATTCCTTCTAGTTATTTAATTGGTTTTTTGCCGTTCCATTTTTTGACAAGTGCAGAGCGTTGGCCCCCCTTTGTTTCATATAGATTTCCCCCCCCCCAACAAATTCCCCCCCCACCCTTATTTACAAGTTTTTTTTTTTTTCCCTAATATACCGAATTACAGGGAATTTTTTGACTGGCCCCTTCCCGGTGTTATTTTTGTCAGTCTCTTTTTTTTCTTTTTTCAAACTCCTTTTTGCACGGGCTTTACTTTTTTTTTTTCCTGATAGTCGCCTGCCCTTTTTCTGGTGGTGCGGTTCCCCCTTGTTGGAAGAATTTTCTCCCACTTTTTTGTCTTTTCCATGCCTTTGAGAGTCCGCTGCCTTACCGACTCCCGCTTTCTCTTACGTCCCCCCCCCCGTTGTTTTTTTACCTTTCACCCTTTTCCCCTTGAGGTGCGTCCTTTCCCCCCCCTCCTCCAATTATACTCCCCCCCCAAACCAACCTTTGGGATGCCCCGCCCTTTCGAAGGTCAACAAACTTTGGGGAACCCCAACCAACTTTTAGGGAGCGTGTTGGTTTGATGTTTTCAAGCCATTTTTCGTGAAGCCTTGCCCCTTTTTTTCACCCGTCATTTTTTCAGGTGTCGAACTTCTTTTCGTGCTGGAGACTTGATTCTCATTGACGTTTCTTCCCCAACAGAATTTTGGGCTGTAGTTCCGCCCCCCCACGATGGTCGGGCATGGCGGTGGGGCTTTCTCCCAAGTGGGGTGACGAATTTTTCTTTTGCCCCTATGTCTGCCCCCTCTCCGACCCCCCAGCCTTTTGTTTCTTTCCCTACTTCCCCCGAAATCTTTGGTACCATAGGGGTGCTCCCCTTCATTGACCTACCCCTTCCCCCCCCCCCCCAATTCCCTACGGTTTTCTCTTCCTTTCCTGACGCCCCATGTTGTGATGTCTTTTTGTCTTGCGGTGTGCCACGTTTTTCTTTGACCACGTAGCTAAAATTTTTTGAGTACCTCACCCCCAGGAAATGGCAATTCTTCCCCGCCAAGTTGATTCACGGTTGTTGGAAACTTGTCCCCCCCTACCGCATTAGAAAACTTTTGCATGCTTTTTCCAAATTGGTGTCGTTACCGCCCCCCGTTTTTCAGTCCTGGTATTCTCCCCAATTATCTGTGATGAAGGTAGGAGTTAGATTTTCTGGTTTCTCTTGATGGGTGTGGGGTCCTGTTCCCCAGGTTGGTTTTTCTTTTTTTTTTTTGTCTACATTTGCGCCACCCCTCTTTATGTTTTCTTTCTTTGTACTTTTCCTATTTTCCCCCTAGTGGTTTTGCGTTCTTTTTTTCTTTGGTCAATTCCGGGTTTTCCCCGTTGTTTCCCTTTTGTTGTGAGGGGCCTCATGGAAACAAAGTTGTCAGGGGAAAAGCCTTGTACATTTCCCCCCGGTACTGCTTTTGTACCCCCCACCCCACACCCCCGCTTGCGCCCCCTTCCCCTTTTTTTTCCACAGTTCGCCGGTTTTCTTTTTTCCGCATTTTTTCCCATTTTGGGGCCCCCCTTTGACTTTACTAGCTCTTGGTCGAAGTACCAGGCTTTTTTTCCCCTCTTAGGCCTTTGGGTATTGTTCTCTGTTCTTGATTAACCGCGGATGCTTTTGCTTTTCCGGTTCGAATCGGTGAATAATGGGTCTTTTTCTCCATAGTTTCACCTCCCTTTCCCCCCGTGGCTGGACCCCATATTCTTTTGCCTGCTTCATTTTCATGGTTTGTAAGACCCAATTTGTTCAGGTAAGACCCAGTCTTTCTTGCCACTCCCGTGTTTTCTTTTTTTCCCCCAAGATCTTGGTCGATTCCGTGGACCTACCACTTTCTCCCCTCGGGTTTTTATTGTTTGGTTTGGCTCCCGAACTCTGGTGGACGAGCTTTCCTATTTTTATGGTCAACTTTTTCCCGAAAATTTCCCGTGCTCCTTGTGTGTCACCTTTTGGCTTCCAGGTCTTTCCTTTCCATTCCGCCGGACTCAGTCCCATTCCCCCGGTGAATTTTTTTGTTGTTTCAAAGAGGGGAAACCTTTGGAGCCGGCCAAGCGAAGTCTCTTTGCGCCTGTTCTTTTCATTTACAGATAAAACTCCTTTTGTTCAGTTTTGCCTGTTTTTTTTTCCCACAAACTGTTTGTTTTTTTGAATCCCGTGGAGTACTATTTTTTTTTTTGTTCTTTCTTTCCTTACGTCCCCTTCTTCGGTTCTTACAAGCCTTTTACACCTTTTTTCCCCCAGGAACTTTTTTCCCTTATCCACATCTCTTATCACGTCTTTTAGTCCAGGGTGCTTGTCTTTTCGGGGACCCTCCCTTTGGAAGAGAGGCACAGGAAGACCCTCTTGTGGCCCACGGTTTTCTTTGCCTGGTCCCCAAAAATTTTTTCCCACTCAGACACTTTTTCTGACCTTTGTCCAAACCTTTTTGTTGGGGTTTTTTTTTTTGATTGCCACAGTTGGGACCCGGGTGGTCCGTTCTTGAAAGTCCTCTTTTTTTTTTTAGGACTTCCCTTTTTTTTTTTGACTTTGGGTTAACGTGGGGTTGTTTTCCCCCCCCGATATTTCTTTTGCGGATCATTCCTGCTGCAACTGGTATGCCACCGTATCCCCCTTCGCCGTTGGCCTCCTTCGCAATTTAGTTTCTTTTGAGAAACATGGGAATTTTCCACCTTCCCCTTTAATTAAGTCAATTTATTAAGTCCTTTTCTTCTAAGGGTTCCCTCCCCAATCCATGTTTAAGTTTGTCACCCCCCTTACCCCCGTACTGGTGACATCATTTGATATTGTTCCTTTCGGCTCCCTAGTCAGGGGACCATTGAGTTTACCTCCCCCGAGTTCCTTTTTTTGCCGTTGAGTGTTTTTCCCCCGTGCCTTTTTTCAGTGTAAGACTCCCCTTTTCCAGCAATTGTTTTTTTTTTTGCCAAAAAACAAATTTGTACTTTTGTCTTCCCTTCCTCAAAGTCCCTTATTGTTCTTGTCCTACCCTTATCTTTGTAGAAGTGCCTGTTTTCCTAACTCCTTCCTCGTATCTTTGAGGCTGTCCTCGGAACTTCTTACGATTTGGGGTATTGGGGTTCCCCCCCTTTGAAGCTGACTTGAATTTCCTTGCTGTCCAAAATGTTTTTTTTTCCCACCTTCCCTGTTGCACTCCCCTTTTTTTCCGTGAATTGGGGGATCCTAGCGGGGGTCTGTTTTTGATTTCTGCCCTTATCAGTTGTTTCCCCCACCTTTGTGAGGGGGCCTTCCTTTTTTTTGTTAGTTGGGTACCCTGCTGTTTTTCCCCCCCGTTATCTTCGTCTCCTTCTTTTCCCTGTGTTGTGTGAGTGTCCCGGTCGGAGTTCCCACGTACTTCAACAGCACCCGTTCCCCTACACCCCCCCCCCCCCCCTAACCCGGAACTTGTGGTTTTCCCCAATCATTACTCCTGGTAAAACCTTTAGTCCCGTGCTACTTGTTCATCCCTCAGTGATTCTTATTTTCCCCCTCCGTTTTCCTTAAGAAGGGATGTACCTCCCGGCTTCCCCCCCACCGTTACAGGTTTTTTTCCTAATTCCTACTGTCCCCCTCTCCCCGTATCGTCCTTGCCCCCTCCGTGCTCTGCCCCCCTTTCCCGTTTCAGCAACTGTTTGACCATCGGGCCCTTCCCCACCACATAATTCCCCCCCTAGAGGTTCCCCCTTCAAAAAGCCCACCTTGTTCCCACCCCCACCACCCCACCCCCCACCTTTTTGTCCCCTGCAATTTTCTCGTCCTTCCTTCCTTATGCCACACCTTTAACAACTTTTTCCCCCTCGATTCTCCCTTTTTTGTTCCCTTCCCAGAAACCCTGTTTCAACAGTTCCGTCCCTTCTGCTGCTCATCCTGGAGGGTACCTTCGAATTTTAATCCCCTTCTCCGAACTGGCCCCTTTAAGTGTTTTGCTCCCAAACTTTTCCCCTGTAATAAACCATCCTTGTCATTAATTTCATTTTTAACAAAAGGCTTCTAGTTGACCCCTTTTTGTCCAGACACAATGGCTCGCATTGATTTTGCCGACGCCCCCCCCCTCCATCGCGTGTCCAATCAAAAACATTCCCAGACCCACCCGACCACTCACGTTTTTTCAATGGAAACTCCCCCCGTTGACCTTCCCCCCCCCGGTCATTCGTTCCCCCCTCCCCCCCCCCCCCCTAAATGGACCCCCCCCCCATTTAACCCATTCCCCCCTCACACCAACCCTCCTTGCAAGAATTAGGACAAGGTTAGACTTTAGTATCTTGGTGAACCCCTTGTTGTCCTAACTTTTACAATGCCGGAATTTTCTCGGTAACCCCCTCTCATTCAAGTGAACAATTCTTTCACAACCACTCCCCCCCTCGTGATGTTCACAGTTTCCCCCCCTTGGTCTTTTTTCTTCTTCCCTTTTCTTGTGGTTGTGAATATCCCCCCCTTTCTCTCGTAACGCCTTTTCCCTTTTGGTTTTTCCCCCCCCAAACCCTACTGATCCACTTTGAGTTCACACTACTTTTTTCCCGAGTGCCCCCCCAACAAAGTTTCATGCTTGGACTTTCCCTCCCGTCCTGAGTTATAACTCGACAACCTGTTTCACTTGTTCCCCCCCACCCCCCCGTTTTATATTGTCCCCCCGAGACCCCTTTTTTCTGAAACCCCCCATTCCACATCCCCTGGCATTGCGTAAACTGTTCTATTCCCATTTTCCCCCTATTTCCTCCCCCCCTCCTGGGCTGTTACCCTCTTTTTGATTGCTTTCTCCTGCTGACCCCTTTGCCCCCCCCAATGAATGTGTGACGAAACTTACGTTTTTTTCTCACCCCATGTTTCTTACCCCCCCCCAGTTCGGACCCCCTCCACCCGGGTTGATGTTCCCCCCCGAGTTCCTGCTTTTTTTTGCTTTGACTTCGGCCCCCCTCACCCTTTCGTCCCTAGAACTCGGTGTTCCACAAGACCGATTTATGGACCCCTGCCTCAAAAATCCCGCGGCCAAGGGAAACCCCCAAAAAGGCCTAGTAACCCAAGGCGGCATTTCCCCTCCACCATAGCTCGACCTGCCCCCTTTGTCAATGCGCCGTAGAGCTTCCAACCTTTTACCAATTTTCCTTCCCGCTTCCTCCAGACCGCCGCACTCAAGTTTTGGGAATTCAGTGAGGCCTACTCGTTTTGTTTGGTACCCAACATATCTTACGGGGTGCAACCTTTTAGGGACCTACCTTCCGCTACACCCTTGCCCATTCTTAAAGACCCTTACAACTCGGACCCCCCACCCCCCCTCCTCTCACCTTTTTGTGTCCCGGAGTTCCCCAGAAAGGAACCCCTTGACCTTTTCCTTTCCACACCCCCTAGCTCCCCAAACTTTCCGGACCCCTGCCCCCCCCACCCCCCACCCCAAACAACTGACCCCAACCCTCCCCCCGCGACGATTTCCCTCAACATCCACATTAAACTGGGAACATGCCTGATATTTATTTTTTTTTCCCCAATACAGGATCTTTGAATTTACCACCCCCCCCCCCCTTTTGACATAACCTTGACCTCTTTTGGAAAGTCGCGTTATATTTCTTCCCCCCCTTACGAGACCCCCTTCTAAGGTGAATTTGCCCCCTTCACTTATTTCTCCTTTGCCAACAATGGGTTCCCACCCATTTTCGTTCTATACCCTCTTCCCCCTAGGCACGACCAACCACCTGATCCAATTTCCCTTTTTTTTGTCAATTAGTGACACCCCCTTGTATTCGGGTTGTTTTCAAAAGTCCCTTTTCGCACGCCGCTTTCACAACACCACCTTATGTTGCCCCCCCCCCTTTTTGGGGATAGGTTGGTTCCGGGTCATACCCTCCCCCAAACCCAGAAGTTTTCTCTCTTTCCCCACTTTTTCCCCAGCACGAATTTCCCGACAACCCTCTTTTTGAGTAAATCCAGACTTTCTTAAGGGGAGAGTTGAAGTCCTCACAGAGTGCTCCCTCTACCAATGGCCTTTCTTTTTCCCCCCTGATTACAAACCCCTCTCTTTCCTATAACCTTCTCCCAAAGGTTTAAAACTTTAGTCTTTCATTCCCATTTGGTCCCTTTAATTTTTGCCCCTACAGGTCCTGTGCTCAGCTTTTAGAGCCTTTCGTTTCTTTTGGCATAGACCCTTTTCCTCCCTGACCATAGTCGTAAGTTAATTAACGCCGAACCCCCTTGGGCTTTCCTTTCGGCAGGTGCACCACCGTCCTTCCTTCCCCACCTTTTCTGGACTCCTCCTTTGTGGTAGTCCCCTTCGGGAACCTGCACCCAGAGACCTGCCCCTGGTTGGTATTTTCCATTTAAAGTACTTTCCCCCCACCCGCGACGTTTTAACTCTTTCCTTTTATCATTTCTTTATTAATCTACGTTTTTTTGTTTGAGTTTTTTCTTTTCTTGTGAACTATACCCCCCCCCCTGTTGGCCCCCCTTTCTTCTGAAGCTATGGTTTTTCCCCAATGGTCCTCTCGTACATGCCGTAACTTCCGGTAATGTCCTTCTTCGTCAGATAGCTCTCGGTTCTTGGTTTTCCCAGGACTATTTTTTCCAGCGAAAAGTTTGATTTTGCATGGGCCGTTCACTATGTGCGTTTCCCCTTTTTTACGCGGAACACTTCTTCCTTTTTTGTTATTCGAGCTGGACCTAGTTTTTTTTTCCCCCTTTCCTGCATTTTTGGTCTTTTTGTTTCCGTTCCTAGGTCCGTTTCCCCCTTTGTGAGTCAGACCCATTCAGGACGGCAGTCCTGATTCAGGCAGCGTCCGGAAAAGGTTTTCTTACCCCGGTTGTGTTTTTTTTTGTTTTAGCCTCCACGGTTATTGACATGGCATTATCAACCTGATAGGGTTCCCTCCCTAGTGCCCGTCTAATCCTTCCGTGTACCCCTTCCTCCCCCCGGTTGCCCCCCGTTTAGGTGCTTTCCCCTTTTTTCTTTTTCTGCGCTGCGGCCTGACCCTCCTCCCCCCCCCGGTAGCCAATTCGTATTGTTCCGTTTCCTTTCTTGTTATCCAGTTTCGTGCTTTTACTGGGAAGAAGTTCACCCAGGCCGCAGACAAACCTCCTCCATCTTACCTCCGTTTTTTTTTTTGCAGCGATCGAGGGGTTTGTCGGTTGTTTTTCTTGTCCCCACCCTCCTCACTTTCCAAACGGTCCAATAATATTATACCGATCTGACACATCCCCCAATTTCTTGGAACCTGGATTTTTCCAATAATGTCAAAAACAATGTTTCCTTTCCCCCCGATCAGTCGCGGAATACTTACCCTTAATGACGGGCTTCCCCCGTTGCTGAAATTTTTTTGCCGTCTTTCTTGACGTGGGCACTTGAACTGGCCCCCCCCCCCTCCCTTGCACCACCATACGTTTGCCAAAGTCCCCCCCCACCAATTATTGCTTTTGGCAGGAACGATTTTGGCCCTGCTTTTTTTTCAAGAGTTCTACTCTCCCCTTATTTTTGATCCGCAATTACCACGAGATCCACATCCTTCGACGGACTTCGGTTGATCCCGTGATACAAAGTTCCTTTTCCCCCTAAATGTCCCCCCGATTGTTTCCCTTCACCCTTTTCCCCCCACACTCCTTTCCACCAGTTTTTTCCACTTTTCATGTTCCCCCTACACCTTTTGGCAAAAAGGAAGTGTGGTGCCAACCCTCCCCCCCCAGTGCCCATGCTTTTGAGGCATTCCCCTGAGTTTTTTTTTGACTTTGGCCTTTCTTTGCCCATACAACTGCCCCCATACATCCTTTTCGTGCAAAACCGTTTTTTTATAAATTCCCTAGACAACGACCCAACCCCCTTTCTCTTTCCCAGGAAATTTAATATCCCTTCCTTAACTTTTTCGCTTCCCCCTCCTTCTTTGTTCCGTGCGACCACAAGGGCCGGGCTATCCGGTTTCTTTGACCCCCCCCTTTTCAGTCCACCACCGTGTCCCTTTTTTTTTGGCTGTTCCCGGGGTCTCTTGCCTCTAAGACGTTTTTTTCCCCCTTGATGACTCCCTTCTTTCCGTCACTGTATTTTTCTCTTTTCCCGACTCCCCGTTTTTTTCTTGGCCCAATTTCCCTTTATCAGGCTTTTTTCGTTTCAAGATTCCCCCCTTTGATGCCCCACACAAGGGGGAACCTTCTCCCTCCCCCTTGGGAACAAGCCCGAGTCGTTGAGAGCCCCCCAAATTCTCAGAAATTTGTTGTTTTAACCAGAATTTTCAACCCCCCCCTTCCAGGGGTGGTGGCCGTCGACCTTTTTTTTTCTTTATTGATTTGTTTGGTCTTCCTATCCTCAGCCAGTGGCTAGTTTTTTATGAGGTTACGACCCCAATCTTTAGTTCCGTTTCCTTTTTTTCAGTTGGTTTCGTGCCCCCCCTCCCCCTTTTTCAATCTTTTTACTTTTCTCCCAAGCAAAACCTCTACCCAACTCCCATCACGAATCACCTATTTTTCCAATAGTCGGTTACTTTTATTGTTTTTTGCGGTTATAACCTTTTGAACAACCCCACTTGACTTAACGTTTTTCCTCTCCCAGTAGGAAAGCCCTGGTGATGCACTGCTCCTTGGAGTTCCTTCTATTTTCTTTTTCCGGTTTATCCTTAGATACTGGAGACCTCGAGGGTCTTGTCAACCTGTTTTTTCAAGCTACCCGTCCAAATTCCTGCTTTTTTCCCCCAAACCGCCCCCACACCCACCAAAAAAAATTTTTCAAACAATGACCCCCCCCCAGCCCCCTCCGACCCCCCCCTATTCTCATGTTTTTTTTTTTTTCACTGGTGGTGTGGTCCGTACTGGAAGTTTCCCCTTTCAAATCCTCTTGTTTGTCTTGGAAATTTTTTTTTCGCTCGCTGTTTGCTTGGGGAACAATTTTTGTTGTGTCTGGTTGTGTTTTCTCCATTCGTCATTGGTCCATTGGTTCAACCCCCTTATTCTTTGATGTTGGAATTTTTCCCATGCGTTCCCCCCCCTTTCTGGTTTCCTTAGAGTTCTTTTTTCGTGGTAATTCCCCCTTGTTTTTTTTTTACCGGGCATGGTGTTTTCTTTTTTTTTGACGACAACCCCCTTTGTTTTAACCCCGCCCATTTTTTTTCCCCGCTGTTGTTACCAACAACGAGGGTTTTTCCCCGGACGTTTCCCCCAAAAATTTTTTCCCTATGTATGCTCTGCCCCGAAACTTCTTGGATTCCTTTTGCAAGAGTCGGTAGTTCTAGATCTTTTTTCTCTGTCGGTCTCTTTTTTTTGGTGTGACTGGGCCCTTGAGCTTTTTTGCCGTAGCTGAACTACGGGGGTCTTTCCTTTTCTTTCTACCCCCCTCTCTCTCCTTCTAGTTGTTTACCGAACCGGAGTCGGCCAGGTATCTAAGGTCCTCACAGAATCTCCCCCCCCGGGGGACCCCTCCTTCTCACCCCAAATAAGATGCCCCATGAGCCGCCTATCTCCTCCGATAAACGTACCCGAAACCCCCCTGTGTTCCGCTCAGACTGGTCTTTCTCGTTATCTTCGCTCGTAGTTAACAGCGAAGAAGGCTCTCGAACAGATAACGGTCAAGGACGCTTGGGTTTACCTGTAGGCTCCAGTTTGACGTTCTTCTGTTCCTTGTGGACGGGTTTGCAGGTTTTTTTTATGTTGCTCTAGGGTCTTACCCCGCCCACCTGTGGGTAGTTTTTGACCAGCGTTTCCTTTTGTTTGTCCGTTGTGTTTTCCAGTGATCAGGCTCGGCACCCTCTGTACACTTTTTCTTCCTCAGTCTACCCCCCCGTGTTTTATTCCTCGGACGCTTTTGGATGTTTGTACCCCTGTTCGTCGGCCGAATTTTTTTTTCTGTTACACAAACTTTGGTTTTCCACAGGTAATACTTGTACCCTTTGACCCCGTAAATTACCCTTGGGGTGGGGGGGGGGTTTTCCCCACCAAAATGAGTTCCCCCCAAATTTTCTCAAGGTCCTCCATGCCGCAGTCCCTTCCTATAGTTCTGAGTGCCCATTCCCTACTCCTAAATCGGTTCTTTTTTCTTTGTTTTATTTTGTTTTTTTTTGGAATCCCCGCAGGAGCATAGTGGGCCCCGGCAGTCTAAACTTATCGGGCCCCCCCTTTTTGACTGATGTCCCCCATTTCGAAATCCAACATAGGCTTTTTTCGTTCTTAGGGCCCCTCAAACCCTTCAGCGGACCCCACCCCCATAACATTCGATCCCCTTTTCACACTGCCCCATCGGAACACGCGAGCCCTTTCTGCAACACTCGGTTCTGGTTTTTTTTTGGCACACCGTTTTGATTCAAGTGTGTAGCCGTGGAGACGTGAGGGTACTTCGTGTCCCCTTACTTTACGGAGTTTTTCCCCAGGGTTTTTAGGCCTTTTGGGTATGTTCCGCGTTTTTTAGCTGTTTGCGAGTCAGACAAAAGCTCGCCCTGTGCGCACTTTGACCACTCTTCATAAGTTTTTGGTAAGCCCAACTTCCTATCCCCCCAGTTGGAAACCACGGTGTGGTCAACAAAAAGTGTAATCCACATGTGGTCGGATCTTTTCAGGTTGGATTCTACGTTCACTTCTCCTGATCTACTTTTCCTTCCTGTTTTGATTTAACTTTGCCTGTACTTGGTACCGAGGGGTGAGGACATTTGTTGGCCCCTAATGCGAGTTCCTTCTTGTCGGGAAATTTCAAGCTCCCGGGCGTATCCTTTAACAGCCCGTCTTCTTTTGGTTTTGCCCCCCCAACCAGTTTTATTTGCTTAACTTCCCCGAATCACCTGATGTACGGACCCCTTTTGTATGTGTTTTGTTTGTTTGTTTTGGTGTTGTTTTTTGTGAACTTGCGAATCCGTCTTTCCCCGTTTTAGATTCCGGAGGCTGGACTTTTGTTTGTCGACCGGTCACGTGGTGACATCCCCATGACCTGAATTTGTTGAGAGTCCCGGTATTTCCCCAATCCGGTTGTCCTTTTTTCTTTTAACCTTCAGGTGTTTTTGAGTCATTTTTTTTTGTTTTCCCTTTTGAATTCTTGAGCCTTCCCAGGTTTTTCCTCAGTACTGCTTTTCTGGTCTTTCCTGTTCTTTTTTTGGTCCCTTTCGTGTTACCTTGCTGTTTGATTATATTTTATTATTGTTCCCCGTGTTTGTTGACTCGGATCCTTACTTCACCACATCCCCCCTAGTTTTTTTTGCACCCATTCCAGTTTGGAAGCCCTCCACTTGTACCTTCTGGTGGCACCAAAACTGTAATTTAATGCTCCATCTTTAGCCTCGGTCCAGATTTTTTTATGCTCCCACCCCCCGAACGGTTACCACCCCTTCCCTTGGGGGGAAATTTTTTTTCCAAAGTTTTCCCAAAGGCGTTTTATAACCCTTAAAACCCAAAGGTTTACAAAAATCCGTATGTCCGAGTTTCATTCTTCACAGGACTAATTCCCCCTTTTAAATGGATTCAGTTTCCCGTTATCTCGTCCTCTTTTCCCTTGATATTCTGGCAAACCTTATTACGTTCTTCCCCATAACTGGGCGTCCCCCCCCCAAAGAATGCACGGTTACCCACCGACACCTCCCCCCCCCCCGGTTTCAACCCCCCCCGTCGTCGAACCGGTGGACCGACATTGTTCATTCACCGCCCCCCCCCTTTCAACTTACATCTCCTTTTCTCAAATTTGGTCCTCTGCCCTCCCTCTTCAACCCCCTTTTTGCACCCTCTTTTTTCCTTAATGGATTTTTATCATCCATTGATTTTGTTGTGCTAACGCCCTTTCCCTGAAGACATTTCCCATTTTCTCGGCCTTTGAATGGGACCCCCTCCCTTGTTCCTATCCTTCAATTCGACTTTCCAAAACTTCCTATGTTTCCTTACTTGGGCATTCTCTTACCCCACTTTTCGAGCTGTGGATGACCCCCGACCATCTCGGACTACCAAACTTTGTTCTCCCCCCCCCCCCCCCCCCTCCTCCTTCACCGGACTTTTTCCCCCCTCAAGTCCCGACTTCTTGTTTACCACCATCCCTGTGTCCCCCCCTTTTCCCCCCCATCGCCAATTTTCCTACACCGACCTTTTTCCAGCAAGACTATCCTAAGAGTAGTTTTGAATAGTCTCTCTGGACCCTGCCACTGTCCGAAGCTTCTTGGTCTATCTGAAACCCCCCTCCCTTTCATTCTTAGTTCCGATACCCTAAACGAACCCCCCTTTTCTCTCATTGTTGTCGCTTCCATCGTCCATTGCTTTTATCAGTCCCTCTTTACCTTCTAAGTTTTACTGCCGGGGGTTTCCCAACTACTGACAGCGCTTTGATTCAACTCCCCTACTGAACACACGTCAACCATCCCCGATTGACCCCCT
>Ga0179591_1289307_pt1 | contig 17490 bp, 18 predicted proteins | sample CZOMad2_1_08_16f_FD_182891 | JGI IMG/M metagenome (GOLD analysis project Ga0179591, IMG submission 182891) | Vadose zone soil fungal communities from Angelo Coast Range Reserve, California, USA - CZOMad2_1_08_16fungal (PacBio error correction) | ecosystem: Environmental > Terrestrial > Soil >... | reverse complement strand
TGCGGACAGAGCCCCCCCCTTAAGGGCACCGGCTCCGTATTCTTTGTCACTCCTCATGTGCCGACACCACGGCACTACGCTTCCTCTTTTTCCCCCCATCTGATTTTTGACTAACCCTCCTGTCTGAAGCGGTGACTTTTTCTCCTCTCTTGATGAGAAGAGATATCACTCCTCATCCCTTCCATCCTTTTCTCCCCCTCCGCTTTTTGTCAGATCTGGTCTTCCTGTACTCTTGTGCCGGAATTCCTTCCCCCCGGAGATACCAGAAGCCGCTGCCGGCGCGGTGCCTTCATGGGTATCTTTCTTTCGCCGGCGGCCATGGATACGCCATAACGCTGGAAAGTTTGAACGCTTCCTTCCTTTTTATTCCTCTGCTGACCCACATAAAAACTTTCCTTTTCCCCTTGATTTCCCCTCCGGTATGTTTTTTTCGTCTCTTGAAACCTCTGCAGCGCTTCCAGTGCCCTCCGCATGCTCCATGACGTCTTTTTTTCAACCTGAAATTTGGTAAAGGAAAACCGCTCTTTTGTTCTGTACTTTCTTTCTTTCAAAAGCGCCGTTGTGCTTCTTTGTGACCCTCCTTCCCTCGTGCCGCTTATCATGAACTTAGGAGAGACCTTCTTTCCCACATCCTTATATGTGTTTTCCTAAGCTCTATCCACCCCCCCTGTGCAGGGTCCCTCGTTTGTTACGCTCTCAATTAGCTTCGTTATATCGTTACATAAGACGTATTGTGAGAGGCAAGTTTTGTGAAACTTGTCCCCTGTCGCCTCTCTGGTTGTCAAATTTGGTTATCAGGCATTCATGAATTCACACACTGCGCGTAGTCTCATGCCTTGTGTCAAAAGGGGCCTGTATCCTTTTCCCGAAGAACGATCTGGATTTTCACATCTAGCCTTTCTTTTTTTAAATCGTTTCAGAAAGTAGGACGCAATTCCTTTCTTAAAATCTTGTTCTGAGCCGATACCTTTTTTGCCTACTCGACTACTCCCGCTGCTGAGCAGGGATGTTACGCGCATCTCCTTTTTACACTTCCTCGTCTCTCCATCGTTCCCCCCCGCTTTTGAGAAGTTTTGGGCTCTCGACTCCTTTTCGAGCGCGTCAGCCTTTTTTCGGACAGAGAGAGAGAGAATGACCCCTTAAACTCGCCCCGAATTCTGTGTGTGATTCCCCCCTCTCCGCCCACCGGCTATCTCCGGGATCCTTTCGGAGGAGACTGGACCTTCGCGTTGGATATTAGGATCCACTGCCAGGTCATACTGATTACCCCTTTTCTTGCTGGTTCCGGCTGTCAGGTCACCCCTTCCCCCCTCCTGTCTCGGATTGCTTATAAGAAGCACATCCCCCCCTTCTGTCCGCGCAACATCCATCAATACTTTTATCGGGGATTTCGTCTGGTAGTCCGGACCCTATAGCCTGCTGACAGGATCTAATTTTTCTGGTGTTCCCGCAGGGCTCTGACCCCAGTCTGGTATTCACGATGTGATTCCGCTCCATTAGTCTTTTCCCCGGTGCCTCGTCGGGCTTCGGATATTTCCCCTTTCATCGTGCTGTAGTACCCACAGGAGGGCTCTCATCCCCGTCACCTTGGCTACTTAACTCCATCACCCTTTTGTCCCTCTATCGACTGGCCTTGCAAGCAGTTCACTAAAGCTCCCTCCCTTGGTTTCCTCCCCCTGCTCCCCCCTGATTATCCCCCCTCCCCCACCGCTTTCGCGTCGTGCGGTAGATCTCTCAGCCTTTTATAGGTTGCTGAGATCGTATCCGAAGCAGGCGGAGCCAACGACCTTTCTTCCCAAAAGATCGTTTTCTCCGATACTCTACTGTGAGATGCCCCTGGGCGAGGCCTTTGGAGTGCGATCCTGTGGCGCTCTGACTTGAGTCCTTTACGGACGGATTCTTGGCTTGAATGCTCTGACGCGCCTTCCTTAGATTGCAAATGGTTCCTGTCCCCCGGGAAAGACGCGTACCCCCTTTCCCTCAGCTCCCGCCAAGACTGGCTAAAAATCGTCAAGACCCTGAACTTTACCGCCAGCAGCTTAATATGGTTTCCCTTCCACTATGCTGGCTTCGGCCTCTAATCCTCTATGCCAATATATCTCTCTCATAACTTTGTTTTTTTGAGTCTGTTGCTATGAGATAAAAAGATGACGAAGACTTTAATTCTTTCTTACAGAATCTCTTGAAGTAGGCAGAAAGTGCATTTTCTTTTGAGGAGTCTTTTCCTACAGTATTAATTCCGTAAGGGCGCGTATGACCTTTGTTCCTTTGCAGACAGGGATCCTCCCAGTATTCTTTGGATTTGCTCTTTTCCCTCCTTCACTCCGTCCGTCAGTCGGGCGCCGAAGCGAGGCCGATACGGCTCCCTAATCGCCACTTCCTCGCCCTTTTGTAATATCCCCATTTATCTTGCCTCCGCCGCGCATGTTTACTTACCGCCGCGTTTCTCGCCCTCCGGGCTTCGGTATACGATCCTCCGCACATCTACACTATTTTTGGCTTTGTCCATGGCCCAACGACTGCTATCGATTTGAGTTAAGATGACTTCTGTGGTATATTTGGACCCCCTAAAGTTGTCTGTGGCCCCTCGTTGGATACTGCACTTCTCGATTACTGCTCAGGTTTTCGTTTGTGTTCTAGATGTACCGTCAAGGTGCGGATTTCGCCCTCTTTTTCTCCTTCCCCCGTCACGAGGTTGGAATCCTCTTCCAGACCCGTGAGGTCCCTCCTTGAAATATGCTGCTCTGAAAGCCGTCTACCCGGGACGTCGTTTAGATACGCCAGGCCGATTCTAAAGAGATTGCCTTGATCCCCCCCTCATATCGAAGCGTGGGCCGTCACTCAATCCCCTCAACTTTTGTTGGTGTAGTATTACTCTCCCCGTTGCTGTGAGTGATCATCCGCTCCGCGCATGGTTTTTGGGACATTCTCGCCGGACCTCTACCGGTCGCGCTTGCCGGCCTTTGATCCAGACTTTCCCAACGTCCCCCTTCAGATCTCCCCTAGGGCATGATAGGGATCTAGCCGGTGCGGCGGACAGTTGAACCCCCCCCACGAGCGTCTTCGTTTCCTTGAACGGGATAATGACTCTTTCTTCGCTGGTCCGGTACCCGGAGGAGCTCTACTTCTCCTATCGTCTCAGTGATGCGCTGCGGGCTCTATTCCGATTGGTAAAAGAATAGCGGCGTTTTTGGACCGATCCGTCCCCTTTTAACATACCGCCAGCACATCGTTTTCATTCCAGCAAAAAGGTCCTTCGTCTCTCCAGTTCTGCTTTTAGCAGTCTATCGAGATTCTTTCCCGACCCCCCCCCACTCTCATCATAAATTTCCCCTCCGATGTTCCCTCTGGTAAAATCGTCTTCGCCTTTTCTCTCCCCTTTTTCAGCTCTTGGACTCGGCGAACCTTTTGCCGTTCCCGGTCAGACGGTAAAGTAAAAACGTGTGGAATCCCCGCTCCTGCGCCTTTGTCACTTTCCCTGCCCATACCGGATGTAAAGAGGATTCCTATCGTTTCCATTTTATTAGCGTCCCCGCACACTCGAAAACCGAACTTGATTCACCATTGTTGTGCGGAGTTCTCACCAAAAATTCCCTGATTTTTCACGAAACCATCCTCCCACTTTGTTCCTTCCCCCCAGAGCTGTGGTCACCTCCTCTTTATCTCAGAAAAAGTTTCCCTCCAAAGAAAAATAAGGGCCTTGTTCTTCCGTTCACCCCCCCCCCCCTGTCTTGGTTATGAGACCGGTTTTCCAGGAAGAGAATTGCCCCGTTCCTTTTGGGGGAAGGCCGCGTCTCTTCGCCCCCACACTCCCTTGTTTCTCGGAGAAAGTTTTTGTTTGCGCCTACAGCAATGACGCGTTCCGCCTTGGTATAGTTTACATTTACTGCCGGTCGTCCAAGACGTACCCATATTTTTTTACCAATCTCCTTCAGTCGGTCTCACTCGCCTGGGATGAATCTTTAACTGGCTACTCACTCTTCCTCCCTCTCTTTCCCCCTCGATTTTGAGAACCCTGATTTGAGGTTGAAGTACATTTTGCGGAATCTTGATCCTCCGTGTTGTTGTGTTTCTCTCACTCCTTTACATTCAGACCCTTCCATCGGGTTCTCAAAAAATCAGATTTCAGAATCTGGGCGGACTTTTAGTAGTTGCTCTTCCTTCCCCCCTGCATTGACAGACGCCTTCACGAGCAGGTGAATTCAATCTTTGGCGTTTCCGACGGGCGGCTCTCCCATCACAAACCTTCCCCCGTCCCCAGGACACGAGTCCAGTGGCTTTCGCGGCTTTGAAATTTTTTCCCCCTTCTCTCGCACCCTGTATTGTTTTGGAAGAGAGCCTCTTAAATTCCCTTTCCTTTTCTTGTTTCTCCCCCTCTTTTCTCCTCCCCGGCCCCCCGTTGGGTAACGCCCCTTTCTTAGTTTTCTGTCTACTTTTTTTTCTGATCAAAAGCTTAAGGTTGATTGACGCGATACAGGCCCTCGTATCCTCCTTAGGAGAGACTTCTCTTTTTTCTTCTAACTCATGTATATTGTGTTCTCTAACCTTCTCGCCACAACATAATTGGTAAGGTTTACCTCTTTTGCTCGGTTGACCAATAGACCCCATTCATCCTTACATAACTATTCTTCAGTACTTGAAATTTACTCCTTCTGTCTTTTTTACCCTCTCACACGTTTTTAGGCTCCCCTTTCAGTTCCCACCAAATTTCCGAGCGTCTCCGAAGGATGACACCCTGGGCGGCCTGCCCGTCCCTCTCGGACCAGTCACCCCGCGCAATTTATCCGCTTTTTAAATGTTTTTTAATCCGTTTTTCTCCCTGTACTTCCTTTTTTTCTGTGAGCGAGTCCGAGGACTGGTCTTTTCTTTTCGCATCCTCCTGATTGCTTCGCGGCTGTTTCCTCTCTCTTTTTTTCCTCCCGCTCTGTACATTGCGGCCCGGCGTTTTGAGCCCTCCCTGAGCACACCACCTTTAGTCCACCCTCGCTTACTACTACGCTCTTTTCACACGCAGTGGAGGGCGCCCTGTCCGAGCGGCATCGCAGATTTTTTTGAGCCGCGAGTCGTTTTTTCGGGTCTGAGTGCTCCGCCCAGCCGGGAGAGAAGGGACTCTGTCTCTTCGGAGTAGATCTTGTATGAAGTAGGAGAGACCCGTCCTCAGTTCGCAAGCGCGAAGGTTTGGTTCCATGCCGCCCTTTACACAGCACTGGCGCTGCGCGTAGCGTAGCTCAGTATTCAGTAACTTGGCGCCTCCCACCAGCAGCTCTACCCCCATACCTGATGTTATTCTTTCGCCTTACCCCCTCCTCTTTGGTCTGGCTATAGTCTCCGTCTGGTAGACCTCTGATTTCTGGCATTTTCTCTTTCCCCCCTTTCCCGGGATTTTTGTTTTGTTTTCGTGATGACGCGTCTTTCCTACGTATTGCTCACGGTCGGCTCGTACGATTTTGGTCACAGCGATTCTGTAGTCATACCCTGAATGCTTTTTTGCGCCAGCCGCACGCTCAGTCCACTCAAGAGCTTTCTAGGTGCGATTCCCCTTTGTGATCTCACCTCTTTTCTCTGCCAGGCGCCTGGCTTTTTTTGCCCCGCTCCCGCCAGATTTTTTTCTTTTTATGTCCGACACCAAGCCCGCGTGGTTGACATTACACAGATACGCCCCTCCTGGTGGAGAGGTTCGGTCGTTTGCGAAGACGCGGCTCCTCGCCTCGTGCGGGTGTTATGTAACCAGTCGAGGCGTTCGTCCCCTCGCTATCCTGTCGGGCTGCACTGTCGAGCTTTTATTTTCCTTTGTGGGTCTTCTTCTCCCTTTCGCCGAAGGACGTCGTTCTTTTAATTGACTCTCGAACTCTTAAGCACTCTGGTCTCTATCCTGCAGGTTAGCGGTCCAGAATCCGCCGTTAATAGATCTGTAAGTAATGGCCCCCTCTAATACGAGCATTGCATTTCCTTCTTGTCAAAGCGCTTCTTGCCCAGCGGCGTGTGAGTTGTTTGCCTTTATCTCCAGGCTCTCTGTGTGCTGTTTTTGTTTGTGTTTTTTTTTGATGAGCTCTTTCTAGATGGATCAAGATCCTCACGATCGGGAAAGCCTATTCTGGCTTGTCCCCTTTCAGTTGTTGTCAAGTGTGCTCGAACATCCTAGATTTGAGGCGTCGTTCTTTTTCTCACATTACTTATTCGGCTTTGCAAGGGTTCCTTTTCCGGGCCTCGTAAGGATTGGCTGCCCCCTCTATGCTTGCGTACGTTTCGCAATGGCCCCCGTCTCCTCCCCTTTTCCTGCTGTGCAGGGGTTGAAAAGTCTGACTTGTCTACAATTCCTGGTCCCCCCGGCCTTCCTTAAAAATGGCTCGTTTACTACGCTCTTTTTTTTTTCCGATTTCCGCAGCGTACTGTTATTGCGGTTTTCCCCCCCCCCCCACCGGGCTTTCCTCTTTATACTTTCGAGCATCCTGTACTGCTTTAGGCGGTCGTCGTACTGCTTCGGTCAGCGTTTTGGTTAACTCGATTTCAGTAACCCCTGTGTGTCTCTGGCGGAACTGCCCTCTTTGGCAGATGAAACTGCGTTGCGCCTGAGCCGCCCTCTGTCATTTTCTTTTCTTCTCAGCGTCCTTTTCTCTTGGTTCCCCCTCCTTTGCCCCTGTCCCAGTCATCGAGTTCTTTGACTGCTTTTTTTCTACGCGTGACCACGGGTACCTAGACGCATTTTTGAAAGCTTCGGACGACTAGTTTTTCGCTCCTTCTTCCTCGCAGGCCTGTGAGAGACGAGATCCCTTCTTCGCCGCAGCTTTTGCCTCTTACCCTAGAAATAGACCGTGTGTAGGATGCTTTTTTTTCGTCCCCTCCTCACTGCTTTTGAGCATCCTAATCGCGCGGAGTTTTCGTTTTCTCGCGCCGGTGGGAACCCTTTACTTCTGGAACCGTTGTTCGTTTTTTCCCTGTAGGCCGGATCACAAACGCCGAAGGCCAGAATTTTTTTTCCCCTGGAGCGGCCTGTATCTCTTTTTTTTTCTTCTGGGGTGGGAGGATCCCTTTTATGCCACACGCGCTCCCCCCGCGTAGTGCTCCAGTGCCGTTATCTTTTTTTTTGTTCCCCCTCCCCAGGCTGTCGTCTTTCTCAAGAGCATTGTAGATCGTTTCTGCTTCTGGGTGCCGCGATATGATTTACCCTCTTTGCTCTGGCGTAGGAGGGCCCCCCCTCTGACTGCGAACCGCCCTCTGCCATCCACTCGGATGGTGTTCATTCTGTTCCTGCAGCACCTTCCCACGGCTCTCGTTTTTCCCCCCCTTTTTGCGGGGACAGTTACTTATCGCAGCTTTTTGTAGACAACGATTTTTTTTATCCAGGATGTACAAGACAGAGTGATGGTCAGATCGTTTCTGGCTTTGTGCCCTTGCCGTACTTTTCCCTTGCTGTTGAGCTGACTCGGTACCCTGTGTGGGGCCGTGCCCAGTCCTCCCGGGTGTCCCCCCTCTTTTGACCTGCGAAATTTGGCAAGTGCTTCCTTCACTACTGTGTCTTTAACGATTCACCCACGTAATTGCGCTTCTCTTCCTCCCAAGCAACCCGGAACCGGCCCCACTTCTGTGCGAGAGCTTCGTAACCCCCCCCTCTGAGGAATTTAGAACCCTCCCCCTTCTGCGCCTTCCCTTGCTGCATACTTTCAACCTGTCGCGTGTAAGAACCTTTTTTAGAATGTAGGTTACTCACGTAAAGAACCACGAATGGTAATTGTTGACCTTCGACCCCCCGGATTTGCATTCCCTCGCTTTCTTTGTCCGCATGCCCGACTGGCACTGACGCGCTGGCCGTGAAGTACCGCTGACTTCGACCAACCCAACCCCAGGCTTTTTGCTCGATTTTTTAATGTGGAAATCTTCCGCGACCCTCCGTGTCCTGCTTCCCCTTTTCTCTTCCTGAAATTTACTCCTTTTTCCGACACGCTACCAATATTGAATTCCCAAATGGACTCCGTGGCATTATTATGTCCCTCTTCTGTTTTCTTTTGCATCTCGGCGGACAGGCTACCTCCCTCTTCAGGCACTCTTCTCCCATTTTTCCCGGACTTTTAAGGTGTACAGTCCTTTTTTTCTCTTTTTCTCCTCCCCGTTTGTTTTGATCTCTTATCACTCGGTCCTAAGGTACCCTTCGGGTTTCTCCAACCCCAGCTTTCCTCCTTTTTCCTCCAGCTCCATTTTCGCCGAGTTATCCCAGCCTATGGCCCGAAGACCCCTTTTTTTCGCCGGTGAATTCCTTTTTTTCTCCTCCGGCGGAAATGTATACTGGCCTCAACAAACGCGGAAAGCAGGACACGCGTAAGTTTCGAGTTCTTCCAGATTACAACGTTCATCTTTCCCATCCTGTGTTGAGAGTCCTGTCTCAGGCCTGCCCCCCATCGCTTCCCTTTGCGACCAGCGCGGTCTCCCTACCCTTTCCCATGTTGGGTAACGTCCACTTACCTTCGGTTTTTTCCTTTTTATGGTACTGTTTCTGATCTCACCTCTGTGCCTCCTTTTGACTAGTTCTTTCAGCTTGGAGCGAGTCCCTTTTTGTGAAATCTGATTTTTTATTACCGCTTCTCGCCCCTCATTATTGTGCATTTTCCCGTTGCGCGGTTTGGGATAGCGGGTCCTCCAGCTCCCTATTTCTCCATATCACATACCGTATTTGGTGATTTGCTTGAAAATGGCTTGGCTTCTACTTTCCATCTGAGCGTTGTTGTTTCTTCCTTCCTTCCCCTGTCCGGCCTCACTGTTTGCAGACTTGCGTCGGTGCTAGAGGCTGTCCACAGGGGTGCCCCTTTTGTTAAGACCGCTCGTGGACCAGGCAATTCCTTGTGGACACAATGTTGAACTTTTGTTTTCAGTGTGAGTTCCTCCTTCCCCCTTTCCTTTCCCCAACTCCTCCCTGTATCCGATCTCTCGGACATGTGTGGCATGACTCGTTTTAATACCCCCGATTTTTTTTCGCCCGAGGTTGCTGTTGCGCATTTTTTGTCTCTTTCCCTTAATACGTCCCCCCCGTTAAAGGCCCGTATCCTCTATTCCTTCTCTCCCTCCTTCTCACCGTTCTGATGTTTTATCTGACACACCGATTTTTTCTGTCGCGTAGGGATCGACCCCGGAAGCCCACCCGAGTAGTGTCTCTTGTTTCCCCCAGCAAAGGTGCAATCCTCGAGAGATTTGCCGTGTCTAATGCCATCTCCTTTTGTCGTGTACAGCGCGGTGCTTCAGGAGACCCTGCTTGCTCGAAATTTCTCTTTTAGCTGGAGAATTACTCGGAGGACGCGGTGGACTCTGCGGAGCCGGATGACTCCCGCCTGAACTGCGCTGACTTTTTCAACCTCAAGCGCCATACTTGGTGATTTATTTCTCTGCCGGGTGACGTTCCTCTCTTTTTTTCGTGGATCTTCAGCAAGGGCGCTAGTGCGTGTGCTTGAACTTTTTTATTCAGGAGCGTTCACCGCCTCTTCTATTTTTTTTTTTTCAGAGCTGATTTAAGTGCCTCTATTATCTTTGACTCACTTTCGTCCGTCACCTTTCCCTCTTCTTTTATACCGTTTCCTGAAGACGAGGTCCTTTCAATCCCCGCGATATCTCGTTCGTTTCTCCTTATCAGTTCCAGACACCTCTCCTTTCGTTACCCCGCCTTCTTGTGTTTTTGTGCCAACTTTGATTCCATCCCTCCTTTTTCTTTTGGGTTAGAACTGAGTTCTTTCCCAGGGTACAGTATGACACTCCCCAGCGTGGAGTAGGTCTTATCTGTCTTATACAGAAGACATGCGTCGTCCGATCCCCCAGTGGGTTCTTCAGTGAACAGATATTTCGTTTCCTGATCTTGTGGAGATCCACTTGGGAGAGTAGTGTGCGCTAGGTCCTTTTTTCTTCTGAATAGCTTCCCGTGGCCCCGGACGCGCGTCTGGCAGTACGCTTATCCGCGTCAGTTTCAGATTTTCTCTGTCTTTGCTTGACGCGGTCTGCTCCCCGCCACGTCCGCTTCCAAGGAGGAGACCCCCTTCCTACGCACTTTTTGGCCTGCCGTCGTCGCTTCCCTGGCGTGTCACTATTTTTTGCTGTCGTCCTCTCTTTTCTTCCTCCGTTGTATCTCTTTAGTCTATTAGTTCCAAATCTGTGAAAGCGTGCATTCATTGTTTTTTCCTTCTCACGTTCCAATTCCGGAAAGTCCCTTTTCTCTTCTTTGCGCTGGTTGTGTCTCTTCTCTCCGAAGGTGTTCCGCGTCTTCGCTCTTGCGCCAGGTTTCAAGCTCTATGACTTTTGGCTGGCTAGTTCTTTTTTCCTCCTTCCCAGTGAACGCAGTCAGTGCAGCCGTTAAGTCTTACTCTTTGAACCCCTTGTGCCTCCCTCCACCCTTCCTCTCCGTGATGCAATCCCGGCTCGTCGTCTTATCTCAGTCTGTTTTTCCTAGCCTGCTCTTTTCTGCCCCGCCTCTGGCGTCGGATTGTAACCATGAATATCACTTGCGCTTCCTTTTTTCGCGTCTCTTTTACCCTGGAACCGCCGACGTTCTCTCCCTGTTTTGGCTGTAGAGTATCTCGCTGTTATGTTGCTCCACTTCGCGCGGGGCATACTGCACCCCCTTTTTACTACAGTCCTGCGTGCCCCAGCGTTTTAGTGGAGTGTAAGAAGGTGCTGCTTCCCCCCCTCCTTTGTACCGAGTTCTTTCCCGAAGGACTTGTACTGACCTCAGAATCTCTGATTGGCCATGCGGTGAATTCATGGAATTCTTCCCCGTAGACGAGTGTTTTTTTCTCTACCTTCCTCTCTTTTCGTACCAGACGCTGATTTCTGCTAGCCGACTTCCTTTTTTGAAGTTTTGGTCGAGCGACCAGAGAAATCAAGAGAGGTCATTTTGTGTCCCGGCCTTTTTTGAGGTTCCTGTCCTGCGTTTCTTCAGTGTTTTCCCCTGTATCTTTTTTTTTGCCTTTTTCAGCCATCGAGCTGTCTTTCGCGCTGCTTGTTCTTGTGGCAGAAGTTGTGAGTCTCCGAGTCCACCGTGATTTCAGCATATCTGCTTTTCCGATTTTCGTTCTCCGGGGGCGGTGCATTTCACGCCGCACGCGGTCTTTCTTCTCGTTCCTTGATCGCGGTCTCTCTTTCTGTGCCGGCTCCCTTTTCCTCGAGCCGTTTTCTAGACTGTCTTGCCGGGATGTTACCCTCGGTCGACCGGGTTCTCTCTCTGTTCAGGAAATACTTTTCTGTCGGCCGCCGAATTCGGATGTCCTATGTTCCTCCCCCTATTTTCTCACAAGGTCTGCTTGATGCGTTTCACATTATTCTCAGAATCCATTGTATCAGGATACCTTTTTGTTGTTACTTTTCCGAGTACTTCGTGGACTTTTTTTTTCGCCCTTTTTTCAGCCTGTGAGTACGGGAGAGGGGTGCGGTCCAGGACCCCTTTTCTTGGCCGGGTCCCTTCTAGCCTTAAATCCCCCGTGTGAGTCCTATGCCTGCCGCTTTTTCCCCCCCTTCTGTCAGAACCGGTAGAAAATGATGATTCCACGATTATTCTTTTTTCGTTGTCCGCCTTTCCTCCCCTCCCCTGAAGTTCCCCCTCACTTAGTGTTCGAGAGCCCTTAACCCATCGATGATATTTATCCCCTTTCCCCCCCCTTATTCTTTCTACTACGTAAGCAGAAGCGTCCGCGTTCTTTTCGCTGTCTTCTCCGCCCCCTCTTTCCTAACGGAAAACAAGGTTTAAGTCTTTCTCCTGACCCCCCATATTTGGTTCTCTTTGATTTTCGGAGACTGTCTCTTTTTTTGTCTCATTTCCCCATATTGATCCTTGCACTGGAACCCTCTGCAGGTAAATCTTACTCTGCCCCCCCAACCATCTTTTCTCGGATGAAATTTTCTGTGTGACCCCGTCCAACGCATTTTTTCGTTGAGGCTTTTTCCTCTTTTTATTTCAGTATCCCGCCGGTTTGGCCGCCTGAGTGTATGTTTCTCCTTTTAACTTCGAGCTGTTTGAGATGTCCTTCCCTCTACTTTTAGTGACTCACCGATATTTCTGTGAAAAATCTCTTACCCTATTTGTCCTTTTCGATTACCTTTTTCTTTCTTTTCCGTCGCCTCGTTTTTTTGTATTTTGAGCGCTGGTATCATACCTCCCATCTTTTCCCCCAGATGTCAGAAGTTTCATCTCTTTTTGTGCCTTTTAGTCTCCTTTTTGTCGCGATTAAACTCCCGGCAGTTGCCCTATCTTGTTCCCTGCCCGTGAGCGGGGACTTTATTTTGAGGAGTAGTAGAGCTACTTTTTCTTCACGGCAATTGCGCCTCCCTCTCTTGTCCAGTGCTTCTTTCTTGCTTTTTAAGAACTGTCCTCCGAGGCATTGTTTTTGAAGGAGTCTTGCCACCTTGCCCGGCGCTTCAGTCAGTTTGCATGAGGACAAGTGCCCCCCCTCCGTCCCCCCCCCCCCAAGGTCTCCTCCCCCCCAATGTTTTGTAAAGAAGACAGTATTACGGTTCCCTTTTCGTGAGTACTTTTTCCCAACCTCGACCTTATTTTGTACGCCTCGACTTCTTTTGGAAGATGTTTGACAGGCTCTTAAGTATTTCTTGTTTATCCTTTGTTGTTTTGTATTGTTTTTCTTTTTCAGATTTAATCCCCTTCCTCCGCCCGCCTTTTTGTGGTTTTCCGCGAATCTGTTCTCTCTTTTGCCCTTTCAACTTTAGGTAAGCTATTTATCCTTCTTTTTTGAGCATGCAGGACTCCCTGCATTCGAGGTTATTTCTTCTGTTCTGTTCCGGCTTTCCTGGACGTCGTAATAGTTTTTTTCTGAGTTTCGTCTGTCCTTTTTTTTTTTGCAGCCGGGGGGCGAGCGGTTCGACAGGAACGATCTGGACAGGCACAATTCTCCTGAGACATCTTTTTTTTTCCGCCTCTTCTTACCTTTAACTGTGCCTTTACCGCCAGCGACTGTGAGCCCGTGCTGAGCCGAGTCCGCCTGTTTGACGATGAACCTCCTGTTTTTTTTCAGCGGGTGCTTTTTCTCGTGTTCTTCCTTCCCTTCCCCCTTTCCCTCTCGTCCCTATCCTTCTCGCACAGTTTTCGAACCTTATCGATGCCATCGTTCAGCTACGCGCGTTTTTTTTTCCTTTTCTGCACTGAGCCGCTGACGCGGCGTGGCGTTGGTCTTCCGAACCTCCCTCCTTTGCTTTTTACAGTTCCTGCTCCGGAGTCGCTTCCCCTTTGCTTGTATACGTGACCACGTTTCTTCTCCCCGCGGAGATCCCCTTGTCCTGCTTAGTCCGTGTTCGAGCTGTCTTTGCTTTTCGGAGTTTTCCCGGCTTTTGATGCGGGATCCGCCCCATCACTTCTTCTGTGATTTTTGTTTCGCTGACCTTCGGCTCTGATTCTTTTGTTTTTATGTTATTCTGTCGATGTAATTTTTGTTTGAGCATGCACTCGGTTCTTTTTTCCATCAAGCTTGCGAGATGCCGCGGTCCGCACTTTTCTTGATTTTCGTCCGTCCATCTGCTTGCGGGTTCTCCCATTGAGGTTCCCTAACGCCCGCGCACCCTTCTGAATACCCCTCACTACAAACCTTTTTCTTTTTTTTTTTTGTGCACCCTTTTTCCCTTTATCCAACGGTTTTCGGCACTCGCTGCTGTTGGTCGCCGCGATTTCCCCTCCTCCGGTCTCGAAATCTTTGCGGTACCTCCTCCGATAGGTCAGTGTCCTTGGGGTGCGATCGTGATACTCCTCCTTGAGGTTGCCACCCCTCTCATTGGTTTGCTTAACGAACAGGTGTATTTGAGGCAATTCTTCTGGTGTTCCCTTTGCTTAGGACGGGAGGGCTCTGGTCCGTGGGGCTTCTCTGATCAGCTTTTTCTTTCTCTTACTTTACTTGCAGTCGAATGCCACGCCGCATGACAGACCAGTTGAGCTTTTTCTTTTTCCGCGGGTTTCAGTCTCGGCCCCCCCTTCCTTCCTTGTGAAACGTTCTTCCTAGCTGTCCAAATCCCCGCAGCCGGTGTCTGCGCAAGCGCCTTCCTCTTTCCCCGTAGAATTTCCCCTTCTTATCTATTATAGCCTCCTTTTTTTTCCCCTCGTGTGTTTTGGTTTTGTAGAGATTTATAGAGACCAAGATTGCCCGACAGCCATGATGTTTTTCCCCCTCTGGTCTCTCGAGCAGAGAAGTGAGGGTCGTTTCCTTCTTTCCCCTGATCCTTGCTCCTTGTCTGTTCTTTTTTCTAGTTACTTGGCCCGCTGTCCCGTACTTGCCCAGCTTACTGTGTTCTTCTTTTCTTTCTTAATTTCATTCTACGTCAGAGCCGGCCTGCCGTTTTTTGCCGCCTCGGTGAAGCTCTTCAGATAGCTTCTTGTTCCCTCCAAGTCACGGCCTCTCCCCATTTGCCTCTCTATGTCGGTTTGAGCAGCCCCCTCTCTTTTTTCCTTTGAAGAGCGCGACTGCGTTCTTCTGCCGCAGGGTTCCTGGTCGATATACCTGACGTCAACATCAAACTGCTGTTGATTCTCCCCGTGCCTTCCCCGTACTGCTTTTTTTTCATTCTTTATTGTACATGCTTTCCTGAATGAGCGACCACTGACCTTTTGGTTTTTGCCCCGTTGCGATAATTCAGTGCTTCGTGCAGCCGGGTTTTTTCTTTCAGGTGGATGTCCGCAAATTGCGGCTTCTTCGTTCCTCTGTTTGAACGGTGTTGACTTCGGGTACCTTCCTGACCCCGTGAAGGCCATTGGTGAAATTAGGAGCCTCAGAAGCTTGCGTCTTGTCACCGGCTTTCGGGGTTCGCGTCACTGCCAAGAGCCCATGTTTGTAATGCGCTCTCTCGCGATCCCCCAAGGCAGTCTAAGCTTTTTCTTCTCCATATCCAATCCGCCTCCTGGTTGCTTCTTCTTCTTCATATTATTTGCTCTTTTGTGATCCTCTAGCCGCTCATGTGGTGTCCTTCACCTGTGGGTACCTATGTCCGTGCCAGGCCCCATCTCAGACCCCTTCGTCTCGTTCTGACCTGAAGGAATTTGCTCTCCCTGACCAACGTCGAATTTGATGAGTTTCCCCTCTGGCGAGTTTTCTGGTCTTAGAGTGTGTCGGTTTTCCTCCTCCTTCCTCCACCAACGTCGCTCTTCTCGTGCGGGCCTCAGTGCAGGGGATCGACCGATTTCGCTATTTTCGGCTGTACTGCTAGTCTTCCTCCTCGATCGTGAAGCGACCTTTTTTTCCCTCTCGCCGATGCGGGGTTCTCCTTTTTGAGTTGTCCCTCCTTCTTTGATTAAGGGACCCGAGGCAGAAATCTTTCCCCCCACCGCTGATGGCCCCCATCCCTCTGTTTTTTTAATTCGAGTAATTCCCCCCCGTCTTGCTCGCGACGCGTGTGATCCCCTTCTTGTATTCTTATTCTTTCAAAAACGACTGTGTTTACATTGCCTGTTCTGTGTGAGTCCAGTTCTTGTTCTGTCAAAACGGCTCCGCCCCTTTTTCATCCCTGCAGGTCTCCGAACTTTTGCCCTGGGCCACCGTTTGTTTTTGTTGGGCCGTTTTTTTCCGTCCCTTTGTGAGCTGTTTATTCCCCCCATCCAGGCGCTGTTTCGAATGTCCGTCGCATCGTCACCCAATTCTTTATTCAATCTTCTTTCCCCCCGTAATTTTCTTCTCCCGACATCGCCTGTCCGGGTACCACTGCCACGCAATTACTTTTTTTTATCTCTTATTGACTACAACAATCCCCACCTTCGCACGCCCCCCCCTCTAATTTCGCCAATAATTCTTCCCGGTATTTCTTTTTCTGTCAGCTTGGTGTTTATCTCAGAATCCCCCCCTCAGGGCACTATTGAAAAGTAAATCCATCTCTGTACTTTTCCCCCAACGAAATTGCCTGTCGTTCTCCCTGTCGCTTTTTTCGCCCCTCGAAGAACTGAAGCGCTGGCCGTGGTCTTGTTCTTTTTCCGGTTACCTCTGGTGAGTCAAAACTTACGAGTCTAGTTTTCGGATGACCACTTTTTTCGTGCACTCAGTTCCTTCTTCCGCCTGTTTTTATGCGTTGAGTCTTCTCTTGAGGCCTTGCCGCCTCGACATTCCACATTTTCTTTCTCTCTGACTTCTGCACTCGCCTGTTCTGTCTCGCCCCCCCGACAGACGGGGAGCCTGTATTCGCCGCAGATGAAAAATCTTTTGCCCTTCTTGAAGGTTCCCTTCGTATTTCTTCCTCTCTTTCGCTCCCCTCCGTTGTTGTTTTCCCCTTTTCGATATTCGTTATTTTCCCTTCATTCCCGTTTTTACAAAAATTCCTTTTCAGACTCTGGGCGGAATCGTAGCGATGTTTGATTTCCCCACAGGGCGTTGGACATCTTCTTTCTCCCTGGGTCCTTTTCACTCTTTAGTCAGAGGCCGCCGGCGGCGATGGATACGGAGAACTGCAGAGACGACTCCTTCCCTTTGCGTCATTTCGTGTCGCGCTGCCCCCGGAAGGAACTTTCCTCCGAGACCCCCTCCTGTTTTTTTTTTGAGGTTCCTCGCTGACCCCCCTTGTTCGTGGCCAGGCGTTTTCCCCTGTCCTATCTGACCGCCGGCAGGGTCTCCCCGACCGCCATTGTTCCCTGTTCGTTCGCGTTTTTGTGTGTGTGGTGTGAGTCCGTTTTGCTGAGAAGCAGTTCGAGTTTTCCCGCTGGCACGATCATGAGTTTAGGAGAGCCGTCTCTTTCTTGATAAATGCCTTTATATGTCTTGCTAGCCTTTCTACAACCTTCAGGACTATGTTTTCTAGGTGGGGGGTCTAATAGCAATTTAACTCTAGGTACTCAATTTACCTTTCCCTTGTTAGATTGCAGGACCCTTTGCGATGGCGCCTTCAGAGTTTGGAATAATTCTCACGAGTGGCTTAAGTCTTCTGGGGACAGTCTTTTGTGATTCGAGCTTCGTCGAAGGTGAACAACTGTCCCCTTTCCCTAGAGAAAGCCCCCTGTACGAGGCTCTCGCGCAATTTTTTGAGCTTTCTTTTTTCATTTGTTCTCACTTTCCTCCTCTAGTTTTTTCACTGTGTCCCCGGCCGACCTGTGAGCTAGCCGATTCCTGGTTGGTTTGGTTGGGGAGTCTTTGGGGTGTGTTCCAGGGGGTCTTACTCCCAATTACCCCTTTTTTCCTCAGTTTCTTCTTTTCCTCACCCTGTTCCCTTCTCTGACGCTCACCCTCCCCGATTCCGGCAGCCCGTGTGGTGAGTTCCTCTTCGACTTTCTGGCTTAGAGATCGCTGCTCTTCAGGATTTAGGACCCTTCTACTCGGTGCTCAGGATCAATGCCCTTTGTCTAAGGTCTCCCCGCTGTGGCTTTCTACCTGGAGAGGCTTGTCACCTGCGGAGAACGTGTGAAAGGCGCTCATTCGTTACTTCTTTTCTTTTTTACTTCGGAGGAAATGCATGCAGTTCCCCTTCTGCAACGTTTTTTTCCCGGAGGCTACTTCAGGCCAACTCGCGATCGGTATGTGCTGTTAATTTGTTTTTTTGAGGACCCTACTA
>Ga0179591_1235003_pt1 | contig 17491 bp, 14 predicted proteins | sample CZOMad2_1_08_16f_FD_182891 | JGI IMG/M metagenome (GOLD analysis project Ga0179591, IMG submission 182891) | Vadose zone soil fungal communities from Angelo Coast Range Reserve, California, USA - CZOMad2_1_08_16fungal (PacBio error correction) | ecosystem: Environmental > Terrestrial > Soil >... | reverse complement strand
AAAATACCCGCTCTCACCCCCCCCTGTCCGCTCTGGCCAAAAAAAACCCACGTGCAGGACCCAACCCCTGAAACACCAAATCCCGTAGATTGTTTCATGATGGCTCCTCTTCTCTCCAGGTCTCACCAGGAAATTTTTCCGGATGCATCATGAGATCTTCTTACTGACTTTGACGATTCGTTACTTCGAGGCATGTCAGTGAAATATTTTTTTTAGTTTTCACTGCCTTCGCACTGACTCTACGTTCCTTCCTGCAAGTTCGCTTCCAGCGTCCCGTAAATTTGTCGATGCGGTTCGAGGTGGTAGAATGTTTTTTCTCTTTCTGCGTAGACCCCAGCGCCCTTCTGGTCTTTAGCGCTGCAATATGCTGACGCCACCATATTCCAAACGTTTTGTTTTCTATCTTCCGACCATTCCTGACCCTATTGCGTTTTTCTCTAATCAGCTTTTACCGTCTCCGAATGAGCCCGAACGGCAAAAATCTTATTTGACGGCCACACCACAGCGCAGTGCACATCTTCCGGCAAACCCGGCTTGACCGAGCATACATGTCAGTCTTCCTCACTCTCAGAAGATGTTCTTGCTACTCTTTTCGTTATTGTAGCCATTCAAAAAAGGAAGAGAAGAGGGTAGGATGGAGATGAGGCGGAAAAAGAAAATCCGTCCTCTCGCATCAGCCTCGGTGAAATTCCTTTTTCTAGGGAGAATCTGGACAGAACCTAGCTACTTAGCCACGGAGCAGCACGCCGTACTCGAGAAGGTACTCCTGTCCATTGGTCTCCTTCCCTTTAGTTGCGACTTCCTCCCTCGTTAAGTGTTTGAGCTTGACTCGCTACTGTCATGCAATCCTGACGTCATTCCCACGATTTTTCAGGTTGTTGGACCCTCAGTACGACGATTTCGGAACGAAATTGTCCTTTCTTTGACGTTATGTACGGCCATTCTCTCTTCTAGGTCAACCCTTCTTCCATGTATCTTTCATCGGTTCCACCCGACCCCACCCACACTTTCGGGCCCGCTTTTCCCCCTTCCTTCTCCCAAGTATAATTAGTGTGGCCCGCGATTCACCCCTTCCCTCTCTTCACCCTGTAATTCCCAAAATACTCTCACTGGAACCTTCCGCCATATGATAGGTTCTGCCCTGCTTCCTTTGCCCCTTCTCCCCTTTTTTGCAAGTTACTGCACGCAATCAACATGTTTTACTGACTCTTAAGTAGAAAACAACCCACAATAATAATGTGACTATTCATTTTATCGTCGCTCTCCATCATGACCGGGTCTGAAAGTCGTCGAGCAACGTCATGTCCTTTCCCCTCTTATGTTTTCCAATTGACAGCTAGCAAAACACTCGCACTGCGCTGTTCTTGGTCCCCACCGCAGCGAGAAGAAAGCCATTCTTGACGAGCGCCAAAGAAACATTTTAATACCACCTTGTACCCCCAGACCCAACAGTGGCCGGAGAGTGAAAAGATAATGGCAGTCTGGATTGGGACACGCGAAGACCAGTTATTCAATAACAAAAATTGCTGTTTTTCAGAGGGAGCAAACAGATGGATAGCGGGGGAGGAGCAGAGAGGTACGCCATAATGTCATGGCCAATACGCGCAGAGTAGAGAAACAGATAACGAAGTAGAAGCCATGACCTAACACCTAGTGTTCCACCTTTTTGCTATCCCTCTCCTAGTGGCACACGACACAAATACTATTCTTTTCACCCCGCACTGCCTATTTTTGTGCCTAAATGGCGAGAACAGTTGTGCCGATTCTGGACGCCGCCCCTTCCTGTTCCTTTGTTCTGTAAGAAGCGCCCCCCACTGCCTAATTATACTTTCATCTTCACCACTTTATCTTTTCCCTTCTTCAAGTCCGTTTAGCCGTACGGCCGCCGGTCCCTTTTCCTGTTTTACGGACGGGAGGTGTGAGACCTACCGTACGCGACACTGGCCGCCCCGACCTCTCACTCCTGCAACGAAGGCGAACCGTATATGAAAAACCTCTGTCTTGAACTTTTTTTCTTACCCTATTCTTGGACTGGTCCCCCTCCAGCTTGATGCCATTTGCACCGCATTTCTCTCCGAGGGCGCCGCAAGACGCGGTAATTTTGCGGGACCGCCCCCCCTCTGCAATCAAAAGAACCCAAAAATGAACGACACATCAAAACACCTTATCTTCCCCCCTGAAGGCGCAGAAAATATGGTTTTGATATTTCCCTTTTTGCCTGAATTCCGCAAGAGCCCTCCCCTGTTGTGCGAAAACTCGCAATCTTGAAAGACCCTGTCCTCACGCAGCGATCATGCGTCTTATCTTTTTTTGTTGACATTCTAATGTTTCACTATCCGTCACGCGATTTCATCTGCATACCCGCCTCCGCTCCTCCATTTGCGAGACATATTTCCACTCGTACCCTTTTTGTGAACTACCGGCTCCGTTACAGGGGCATCGTGCCGAGCTGAGTAAAATATCTGGTGAGGCCCCCCCTCATTCTACAGCCGCCACCCCACACCCCCCCACCCTGGATTAGGTCCTTGGTCAACCTGCTCCGCCCATGAACAACGTCCTGAAATCACGAAATCCTCCTCGTAAGAATGCCCGACAGCACGCCTCTCCCTGCGACCGCATGAGTAAACCGAGCACCCACACAAGGCCGCGGCCAGGCAAATGGTTTTGTTCCACTCGATTCATCAAAAGAACCTGTTTCCTGCCCTTCCCGTCAGTTTTGTCTCTTTTTCCCTGGTTTTCTATTTCAACCTGCGAAGACCATCAAGCGCGCTCCCCGGCCCTACCTGCGCATAGATTCCCGTGTTTCGGTGTAACCTCGCTTTTGCGCTCCTCCACGAACAAAACACAACTCTCTGCCAAAAAGGACCCTACATGCGGCCGTCCCTCTCTGAAAACCCGTCTGATCCAACCCTTTTTCACATCATGAAACACTCTTAAAAAACAATTTAAGTTCGTTGTGAAAAACAAGCAATGTATCTTCCAAAACGAGTTCTGCCGCAAGAGTTAATCGCCTAAATGCTCGATGACGCGGTACTACCAACTAACAGACACATACCTTTTCCCTTGCTAAGAAAGATTATCAAGTGGACATCTCTCTCAAAGACATGACTCTGACATGCTCTATTCTATTATTAGCCCACCGACGACGATTACATATCACGTTTTTCAAATGGAGCCACAAGGTGAGAAGGAGAGCAGAATGTGTCCGGACCCTGCAACTTAGGTGTTGGACGAAAATCTTACATTCTTAGGAAACATTGACCACTTTTAGCACTTCCATACCTCGACTTTAACAGGTACATTTTTTCTCTTTTTTTATGCTTTCGGATTCTTTCAGGAAATTTGCACCGATGTCGATTGTTTTTTCGGCTTCTCTGTCTAAGTCGTGCTCGATCTTCACGAGACTAGAAGCAAGAGCACACAAAAGCAGAAGACCAATGGCGGAGAATGCCCTTGGCTGTTTCCTGACCTCTGGACACGCCAAATATACGGACGACGTGTAGAACCGAAAATTCAAGGAGGCAAGAGAAAAGAAGAGAAATAGCTGAAGCGGAGAAAAAACGTCGTTATAGATCTCCCTGTGTATATCTACTTTTGACAATTTTCTCGCCCAGTGGCTGGCCGTGAGTCCGTTGTCCCCAATACCCTTTCGCGTCGATCCCAGCGAACCCATGAATGGGTCCAGAGCTCCCCTTGTCTTGTTCAAACTCCATGATATTTTGTTTCTGAACATCCAAAAGCCACAATATGCTCGTTTTTCATCCCCACTTTTTTATATGTATCCCCCCTTCTCACGTCAGGCTCAAACGGCGTCCCAGACCCTCCAACCCGTTAGAGGTAGGCGCGACCTTACGGTATGGCCTTCTAACATCAATGGAAAGGTGTGTCGTTGATGAAATTTTTTCCCACCAACCCTCACTTATTCAGTTATCTTTACCCCACATTCTTGCAAGGTTCTTTGCACAATACAACATACAGATTCTAGCTGGAACAGGCACCTTTCCCGGCTTCAGACCTCACTCCTTTGATGAGGCGTAAAAAAGGAGAGAAAAGAGCCTCGCTCAGTTCTGACGTTCTGTAATAGACTTTTTCCTTTTGCCCATGTATTCAAGACGGTGCTCTAGTATGCCTCAGCAAGCTACAGAGAGGAAAACCAACCAAACAAACAAAACAGCAACCAAACCAACAAAAACAGAGTGGAGCCAGAAGAAGAAAGGTAAGCAGCTCTCACACAACCAACATAAAAAAAAACAAACCCCCAAAAACAACCAAAAAAACACACAACAAAAAAACAATAAAACACAACAAAAAAAAACAAAACCACAAAACAATACAACAAACACCAACCCATAAAAAAACAATCAACCCAAACCAAATCATAAAAAAACCAACAACCATACATACAAACCCCAACAAAAAACAACCAAAAAAAACCCACACCACACACACCCACAACCCACCAAAACCAAAAACAACAGAAAAAAAACCAAAAAAAAAAAACAAAAAAACCACTCAAAGACAAAAACCACACCAACCCCCGACAGAAGGAACTAAGAAGAAAACAAGATCAAACACACACAAAAAAAAAAATAAAAAACAAACCCAAAACACAAAAAAAAAAAAAAAGGAAAAATAAAAAAAAAAAAACCACTCACAACACCCAAACACCAACAACAAAAAAACAACCATACTCCAAAACAGACACAAAAAAAAACAAACAACAAAAAATTAAAAAAAAAAAAACAAATAACACTAAAGAAAAACAAACCCCAAAAACAACAGAAAAAACACAACAACTAACATAAACCCACAAAAACAAAAAACCCAAAAAAAAAAACCAAAGAAACCCAACAAGCAAAAAAAACTAAAAAAAACCAAAACAAACCAAAAAAAACAACAAACGAAAGATACACCGGACCAGAGATCAGAGAATAAAAAAAAGAAAACACTCAGCACACCCAAAAAAAAACACACCAATAAACAAACGCAACCAATATAATAAAAAAAAAAAAAAACACCATCCAACCGAGGGAGTTTAGTTTCTCCATGGCACCTCTATTCCGCTTTTGGAACAGACCGCAGGATTCAGTTATGAGATGATGACCCCAGTACAGGACACGGCCAAACGATCCAACCCCAACTCAAAACAAATAAAGCATGAGAACCACAGACCCACCAGATATAAAAGAGACTCACCAAACGCAAAAACCACCCACGAACAAGGAAAAAGAAAAAGAGAAGTGCAACTAAAACCCACAAACAAAAGACCAAACCACATAAAAATACACCATTCCAATGCTTTTTAGCCAGTATCGCGGAGCCTTGCTTCTCGCCTTTTTCCACCCCTTTCCGGATTATGAAGACTCGGTGGCACCGGTGCACTCAACATTTTTTACCCCCTTTCAATCCCAAGTGTGAAACGCCACGGATAGTGGCGAAAGAAGATACAACGTTCAGAATAACTCGCGAATTTTTCAAAATTCCCTTTTCCCTCTGCGTTCAAGCGTGCACAATTTCACCCCGTTCAGGCATCACTCTCTGCACTATAATGTGGCGCAGAGATCTTTACCCATGCGAGCACGTAGCGAAATCTTGAAATAAGAGTGCTTAGTGGCGTCAATCCTCAGACGAGACCTATGCATTTCACGAACGGCACCAAAGCTCCCATTCGAAGTTATGCTTTCAAGACCGAGGATGATCAAATTGTCCTGAATAGCGAAACACGCCAGTAGCGCACCCTTTTCAGGCCATCACACTAGACTGTCCCACATCCCACATACATCCAACCAGGATTTCTGGAATAGGCCCACGGTAACCCAAAAAAGCAGCAACAACTTACGAAAGCGAAAAGACGGAAGACACAAAAAGAGAGAGAGCATTAACAACTTGCGTCACCCCCATATGCTTGCCAAGCCATGTTGGACAAACCCCACGGGACTATGGCATTTCCAGTCTCGCTCATTGGTCATTGACCGGCTAGACCCTTTGCATTAGTCTCCATGTCACCACACAAATAGGTTGCCTCCTTCCAGCGTGCCCTCCACTTCATTTCTGTTGTGGAGGCGCTGGGAACCTGTAAATCAGGAATTACACTTCATTCTCACCTGCAGTCCCTTCCTTCCCAAAAATCGACTTTCCCTTAGTAAACCGTCATACTCTCTCCCCGCAAAGTAGACATCCTAGTTCACACAAACCACCATATGAATCGTGAACGCATGCTGAATCAAACATTAACAAACAGTTTAGAAGCAAGAAACATTCTTCGCCAAAACCACAGTCACTCTTGCGTTTGATCGCCACTTCTTTCCACAGCGCCCGATCCATCTTACTGCTCGATCCCTGGCTAGATTCCCCCACGGGACCCACACACTAAGGGCAATGGTAACAGATTTCGCCAGAGTTGGTTCTTTGGGCAACTCCACACCCCAAACCCCTGACAAAGGTTTGCCCCAGATTATCCTGCTCTTTTCCCCTGCCCCTCCAGAGACGCAGTCCGCCGCAATTGTTGAGAGGGCAGCGCCGCCAAAAATCTCTTTTCCAAGCACGGTAGGGGCCGCGCATGCTGGCGCGGGTCGGCAAACACAGATCAACGCGCGCAATTCCCATCCTTGAGCAATAAGATAAACAAACCAACACTTTCTCATCTTTTTTTCTCTCACCCTTCCCCTGTCGCCATCTTTTACTCCTACTGATCTTGCCCATTTTGCTTTCGTTGGTTTTGAAAGTCGCGAAATACCTTTGGACACCCAGTCAAAACCACACCTTTCACTCCAGCAGTACTGTTGCTGTCCTTTCAAGTTGCAGACATTTTGATTCTCGACCTCTCCTTTCTTCCTTTCAAGACCCACACATCCCCCTTTCTTCTTTCACCGGCCGCTCCCCCGGTCCCCAGACATCTTCAAAGCTCAGCTCCCCCTGATCATCACTGCTGTAAAGCGGGTTGCGTTTCCCGAACGCCGAATTTTCCTCCCCTACCTTTGAAACCCTGCACAACCGCCAGTGTGTGTATAGTACTCCCTTTCCGTATCTACCACTATGATTGTGAGGCAAATTCCCCCCTTGGTCACGCACTAACTTCTTGCGAAACCCTGACACACAGTCGCAGATTCGCCCATTCGACCCCGGAGCTATTCCACCCTCTGTGATCCGGTCCAACGATGCTTACGGAGACCCCTACAGAACCCGAAGTTTTGTCCTCTAGTACCCGTCCCCAATGCTGCCCACAGTTTATCCCCCCGCCTTTATCTCTCTGACTTTTTTACCCCGCGCGTCTCCCCGCCGGCTTTCCCCCCACACGTTTTGACCGGCCATCTCACTTTGTACTGAACAATACCTACCCCTACGCTCCCGCTATGCCGCTGGTCTGTACGCGTGCTTTTTTCTTACACTTTTTTTTGCTTATGCCTTCCCAGTTCCCCAACAGGTGCCGCACTCCGTCTAAAGCAACGACTCTCAACGCTGGATGAAAATCTTTCATTGGTCTGTGACCGAACGGTTACACTTTCCCCTTCTTAAGAAACCTCAGCCAACAAAGCAAGATAACGAACAAACCACAACTCTCACCCATCTGCCTATTCACCTCTTTTCGCCGGGGACATAGTTTGTGACTGGCTTGTCAGCCCATCTTCCATCACCATGTGACCTTTCACCCCTCCATGTAACGATGACCCAGTTCAGCCCATCGGGCCAGACATTATTTTTTCATCTTTTCCGCAAAAACTGAAACATGCACTCCGGCTATAAGGAGTTGTAACCTGCGGATCTTTCTTAGCCGTCGAGCGTAAACAGGTAAATTTACAAACAAAACCCGACCTCGAATGTAAAACTGAGTCAAGAAACATTACACGGAAAAAATGACCCAAAACACCACCAAACAGAGAACAAAACAAAAAAGTACCACATTGAACAATTGTCTACAATCTTTTTGAGGACGTACGTCTCTATATTCCCCTATCCCTCCTCCGTGGTTGTTGTTTTTTTAGCGATTATTTCAAATGCGACCTCGTGACGTATCTTCCTGAGATTCCAAAACAAAGGTTTCAGTTACACCTAGCCTTTCTATGCGAGACAACCCCCCCCTAATAAACAATACTCCAAACAGATACAGAAAACAAGAGAAAAACTTATAAAAAGGAGAAAAATATAAGAGAAGCAAACCTAGAACAAACTCCAAACAACTGTTACACAGTCTTTGACACACACTTACACTAGACCATCAACTGAAGCATAACCGGTTACAGTTGCACCAGCAACTACAGATATCTAATGAGATAACGGGCCCGTCTCACCCTGGTCGCTTACAGCTTTAGTAATAGATACTGATTAACCGAGCCAGTCCTACCTCCAAATAGGTCTGCACAGACATGCCGCCTATGTCACGGGCTTTTCGGTCATTTCCCCTATGTCAAGTTAGGTTTGTGCTTGATGGACTTTCGATTCAAGCTCAATCCGATTCCCATCCACTTAGACCTAAACAGACCAAAAAAGCACAAGGTAGCAACACAATGAATTTCCCATTCTAAATATCCACGGCTGAAAAGCTATGGTTTGTGTCTTTTGGGCCCAAACCTCTCTATCCCCAGTTCCCCATCACCCGTCCAGAGCAATCTTTTCACCCCGTCAGTTCGAGTTTCCAGCTGCCCAATGGCGGACACCCCTGAATGACAAGTCGAGTGGAGTTGAAAAGAGCTGTAGACGCGCTTTTTTCCCCTCAAGGCGTCAGTAAGAGGCAATAAAACGAGAAGCCGAACAGGCCTTTTTCTTCTTTATCGGTCCCTTACATCCCCTCATTCAGAAATTCTTCACTGGTGCGAATAGGCGTCTGCTAGTCCGTAGCTGCAGTAGAGTATTGCATGATTAAACACAAATGAGATACGATCCAGAACACTGTCCCCAGACAACGACAAGAGACAAAGCAGTTGGTAAAAGCAACTCGACAGGCCAACAACACCCCCTTTTCTTTCCACTTATTGCTGAAACTTCCCTTGATCTTTTCGTGTAAAAGGCGCACCTCCTTTTAACCAGGCATAGGCATCATCTGGAACGATGAGGCAATTGAAATGACGATTCAGTCATCGGCCCTTGACCCTCTCCTTCAAATTTTTTTCATGTCAGATTTCTTCACCCCGTCTCCAGCGTCTGTTTTTTTCAGTTGCCGCTTCTGCCCTCTCCTTTTTTTCTTGGGCGGCTATGTGTTTAACGTTTTTAGCCGAGGTTTTCCCAAAGACGAACGCACCAGCTCAGCTAGTCATCTGTATGCGATTTGGTTTTTAGAAAAATTCGTTTAACATATTTTTTTCCTCATCCTCTGCGCGCCTTTCCTTTTAGTTTCATTGCGTGCCGACACCTCCCGCATCCCAGCTTTTGGCCACCCAGTGCTAAGCCCCTGATTTCCCCCCTCTCCCCCTCGCGAGTCCGCTGCGATGAGGCCGCCGGTACCGTTCGCTTCCTATGTGCTTTCCTCCGCCTTGTCGGGTGTTTGATTAGATGATGGCAGACGCTGTATCCTACAGTTACGTTGAGCATCGAGCAGGATCTTTTCTTTCGCGTCCTTGCCGAGGAGATCCCTTCCAGCGGTCCCTTTTTCTCTCCTTGCCCTGTATGGTCTGCCTCCGGCAGTCCTAACTTATTCATGTTGTCGGGGACATCTTCTCCGATGAGGTATGGCTCTTTTTGACGTTCAGGTTACTTTCTTTCTCTGTATATTTTCTCTTCCCTTTCTTCCCGTTCCATATACCCGGCCTCCTTAACAAAATACTACGGTTCCGTTTCCTTCTGCACCCTCTTTCTACTGGCCATTGATCCATAACCTCGATTTCCGCTAAATGCAAAAGACCCCGCGCCTTTCGGCCAGCTTCTCTCCTACTCAAATAGTTTCCTTTCTTCACTTTTCCTCCCCATGGCTGTTCGCAGTTCATGGGTTCATTCCCAGGACTTGTCTGTGATGGTGCTGTGGGAGTCTCTTCTCTCTTTGTAGTTTTAGTGGCTCCTTCTTTCCTAGTTCTTCCACACATTGAATCTTCTCAGAGCATGAGTTAAGAGTGGTAAGCCGCGCGCGCCTCCTCGACGTTGCCCTGGAATCATCCCTTCTTCTTCCGATGGACCTTTCTCCGCGCCCACGCCTATTCCAAGCTTGCTGCTCACCCTGCCGTGGCCACCGTTAGCTCAGATATTTGAGGCCTTCGCCCCGCATTTCCAATGAACCACCTGTTTTCCCGATTCACAGTTTTCCTCCTTTTCTCACCTCCACCTCCGCTTTCTTCAAACCGCCGGAAAGGTTGTGGCCGTCACTGCTCCCGAGCAAGCTACGACAGCTGATTGGCTCGCAGTCCTTTGCGTCGGCCGGCTGCCTGCCTCCTTGAAATGAATACTTTTGCCTTTCCTCCTTCCCTGGACCCCCCTACCCTCCCCTTAAGGTGGCGTTACGCGGTTACTTCGCATCCTGTTTCGTTACAGGATTGAGGTGATGATGAAAGATCTTGCGCACCGCGCACCCGGCGTTTCGTCTCATCAACCGACTGCACGGTTGACGGGCATGACTGCCTTTTTTAACATGCGCCAGACCGTGGCGCGCCAGCTTTTTGTTGCTGGTCATGAGATCCGAGGCTTTTTCCCCCCTTTTCGCTCTCTTACGTGCATTTTATCCGTTTGCTCTTAGTTCACCCAGTACTCCGACACACCGACTCTTTCGGCAACACGGAAGGCGCTTCCCCCGAGTCCGGGAATTTCGTAGCCTTTTTCTCCCTTCCCGCCGCGATCCCCAAAGTTTGTTATTCCCTCTTTACTCTTTTCCCCTCCCGTGCCTGTTCTGACCGACCGTGGACCTTTGTTAGTGAAGCGATGTCATTCTGAAACTAAGGATAATCAAACCTGGGCTTTAGAATGGTCACGCGATACTTTCTTCCCCGGCCACACATTTTAGGAAGGCCTGACGATCATGTTGTTCTTCCCCCCCCTCCGCTATCTTAACATCCCTTCATAGGCTTTGTGTTCCTTGGTCCCTTGAGACGACGAACTCAATACTTATAGTGAGATAAGATAGCACCTCCTCCTCGAACGCTTTTCTGCCGATTATGGCGAACCAAGGTTTCGTGTGTTACTTCTTTTCCTCTCGGAGATGGAAGCGATTTACTCAATCCTCCCTGGTCATTTTCGTGCTTCCGTGATGCCTTTCTCCTGCCCCATCCCTCTCTCTCCCGGCCTGCGCGAGATTCCCGGGCCCTGTAACCTCGCTGACGATCGACCGACCCCACCTCACTTCGGAATCGAATGCGGCTCTTAATTTCATAAAGAAAAAGCATTTTTCACCTCCCCCTCCCTTTTTTGTGTTGAGAGAGCTTTACTTTTTGGATCAGTATAGGAGAGCACCGAGCCTCTTCTCTTTTCCCCCTTCTCGTTCAGCGGGTGAACTTCTTCCCGTTTCCATCGCGTCAGGCCGGGATCGCTCTTCCTAGGGCACAGTCATAGCCGTCCCCCTTTAGGAATCAAGATGGTGGGGACCAGTTTCTTTTTTCGTAAGCTCCTCTCAGGAGGCCATGCCGGTCGTCTGGCCTTTCTTTTTTTTTGCGTATTAATCCGGCGGCGCCCTTCGTTAGGTTTCTTCGGCGATTCTTCCACCTCTAAGGATTTCGAGTTTCGCTTGTTTTTTCTTTCGGCAATTGAACTCATTTGCTCTTTTTGTTTTCCTTTCCCCTCTTCTGTGTTGGGCCTTCCCCCCTTTGTCTTTTTAAATTAGTCTTCCTGTTACATTTCCCTTCTTGTCCCCTCACCTGATCTCCTGTTTGACCCTTCTCGCCCGTGGCTGTTTCTGTTTTATTCGGTTCATAAGACCCGCCCGCGTAGTAAGAACAGCATGGTCACTTTCTTTCCATGTTGAAACGCTCGCTTTATTTGGCACTATGGCTTTCGACCCTTTTCTTTTCGCCTTTGCGCTTGACACGTGGCGTTGACGAAGTCCACCCCGTATCTTTTGCGCGCTTCTGTGTTTGTCTTAAGATGCTTTTTCGGTTCCCCTCTCCCCGTACTTTTCGCCTCCACACCCATTTTGTCCAGGTTTCAGCAGGACTTTTCCTGCGCGCGGCGGTGCAAGGCGCGATCGCCCCATATTCCAGGCACGCCAGTGAGGTTAAAGTTGTGGAGTTCCACCCAATTTCGGCAATAAGGGGTTTTTATCCTCCTTTTGCCTTTTTCGTCTCGTATCGTTCTTGTCTACCTTCAACGCAAATACTGTACCGCAAAAAGATGTGCGACGGCCTGAATTATTCCCCAGTCCTTAGGGGGTGTAAAGTTTGCTCCTTTTTTCTCGTTGATTCAGTTCGCCGATTATCTTTTCCCGACCTTCATTAGGACACGTCATGCGTTAGTCACAGCATCTAGCTCTTCTGTCGTAGTCCGTCCCCCCTTTAAGGAGGTTTTCAACCTTCTTTTGTTCCACTAGTCGGCTTTCCAGTTTGGAACGCTTTGTTAAAGAGTAGAATGGCGAATTGCCTCCCCCCTCTGCGTTTTCCTCCCCGGTGGACACAATCCGGCATTAGTTTTCTGGCCCGTTCCTCTTCGCCCATTATGCCATGCGTACTTCCGCTGAATGATCTAACTGGAGATCTCTCTGGAGTCTTTGGTTCTTCTTTTTTCTAACACCTCAGTGCAATGAGATCTGCAGTCTTTTCCCAGGTGGCTTTTCCTCTAGGAACCTCTTTCGCCCACTTAACCAAGTTTTCTTAGATTCATCGCAGCTCACACAGACCAAAGAAAAAACAGTTTTCCTTTTGAAAGTTCTTCCATGTGCGCATCCCCTGCGGTACAACGTGCTTGCTCATCTTTTTGCATCTCCAGGTGCCGAAGCCAGCTGGTCTTCCAGGGCGCTTGTATGGTCAGGACTTCTTCAATCGATTTCCACCGGCACAGTATAGTTCCTTTTCAAGCACTTCCGCCCGACTTTTTTTGAGGGTGGAGGTCTTCGGGTTTATCCCTGGACCGCTAGGAATGCTGAAGAAATACAACTAGGCAGTACATACTTCCCCCCGCGACGTCCATCGTCTTTTTTCTCTGAGGCCCCGGAAATTTTGATTATTTCCCTCCTCCATTCGAGATCGCTGAACCCCAACGGCCCGCTGGCGGTGTCTCATTCGTCCCCCCTTCGGCCCGGACCTGATCTGCCTCCTAAGCGCTCACGGTTACCGGACTTTCCTATTTTGCCAGCTTCAACTCCCAAACCAGAAAGTGGTCTCCCTTTCTTTTCCCTTCCTTCCCCTCCCTCGAGCAGCGCCTCTCTGGACTGGGCTCGCCGACACTTCGTTTTCCCCTAGTTTTGTGGCGAGGTCTTCTTTTCGGCCGAAAGCAGATGATGCTGACCAGTGGCTTCTTCCTTTCCGCACCACACCCCAATCTTTTCTATGAGTCGGGACGTGGACCTCTCCCTTCTCATCTCAGATGGCTCCTCGTTTGATCTGGGCCGTTTCGTGAAACTGCTCCCCCTGAATACGAGTCAACCATCCGCAAGAACCTCACCTTTTTAATCGCTGGCTCCCACTGTAACTGCATGCCTATGTTTCTCTCTCCCCTTAGTTTGAAGAAAAAAATACCGGTGCTGTTCAAGTAAGACCGACTGACGACCTTGTCCCCTTCCAGCATCGATGCCATCCTGATAAGCAGTTTTTTTGCAGACGCCTAATTTCCCCTCCTTCGCATAAGTTTTTGGTCGCTTCCCCCGCCGGTTGTCGATTATTCAGTGTTCTACAGTCAACTTACTGCGCTACGCCCGTGCTCGAATATTCTCAACCAGGAGAAGCCGTACTTATCCGTGTCTCCCGGATGGACGTGCGTCACTCCCCTTTCTGTTTCGTTCCTCTGCTCGAAGTTGGGCCTTTCTAGTTTTGATGTCCAAAGTCTCTTACCAAGGAAGCGTTCCACCACGTACCCGTCCGCCCCTCGTCCCCTCTTTTTTCCGATTGCCCAGATTTCTCTGAACTTCGACCTGGTCGACGCTATCGATGTGGGTGAGGACCAATTTTATGGACTATTGTTTTGATACAGCTCAAAGCTGCGCACCGAGGGACCTCAACTGCCGATTTCCACTGGTTTTTTTTCTGGTTGGCCTGAGTTTATTTAACTATGAGATCGACCTCAGCCCCCGCAGATGCCCCACAATGCTCTTGACACCGACCCTTTCTTGACACTGCTGTTCGGGTGCAACCATTCTCGATTTCAAAGCAATGATTTTGGATTTTGACCTGGATTTGTTCTTTTGCCCTTTTTACTCTTCTTTCTTGCGGGCGTTTCAGCGGGTTTTCCAGGCTTTCCCATGTGTGCGCGGCGTTTTATCTGCTTGGAGTTTTTCCGATTAAAAGTTGTAGGTTTTTGCGAACAGTCCATTTCTCAGGGCTACTATCCTTTCTAATATCGTTCTTCAGAGATCCTCTCTGACCTCAGTGCTGGTTTTCGTCCTTATGGAAAAACGCCTTAACTAAGCTACGATAACTGTTATCCGAATCCCCCGAACGGAAGCGGTCACAGGTATCTCTCGTCCATTTCATGTGCCTCTCAAAGCGCGATGAACAGTTGGCACCGATCAATCTTTGTTCCATGCTCTTGTTCCCCGGATTTTCCTAGTCTCTTTCCTCCTAAATAGGTCTGAAGCTGCTTGCACGGGGCGATCTTGTTTGTTTTGGCGGAAGTTGTTGGGATTTCTGTTTTCTGTTGCCTTCTTCACTATCATTCCTGTCCCTTTCCGTCAGGCAGGCCCAGCAAAACCCGCAGGTTCCTCCCTTTTTTTTCATGGCTTACCTCCGTTTTTCTTCCATCTTGGCCGACTTTGTTCTCGGAGGTCTCAATTTAAACTGTTCCCAAAATAAATCCCGCTCTCTCCCCCTCCATTCTTCCGTGCTCTTCCCTACTGGGTTTCTTTTTCTTTCCGTTGTTTGTCACAGCAGGGTTGTCGTGCGTTTAGTGGAAATCCAGGCGTCGTAGCACATCTGCACTCCTCATTGCGCCGACACCCGTTAATTTTTCCGGGCCCTTTTGTTTTTATCACTCTAGCCGTCTCACTCCTGTTTTCGTATAGGCGATCCGGTTTGTAGTTCAGTCAAGTTTCTTCTGTAGCCCCAATGCGCTAGGTCCCACGGCCCTTGGTTCTTTCTCTTCCCCACTGCTGTCTGCTTTCCTATTTGTTTGAATCCCTCTAGTGCAGGCTGCTACAGAGGATGATGAATGTCGCTGTCTGCATCGGCCGGTCCAAGAAGCGGATTTCTTTTCTCCTTCCTCCTTAAGCGCGGATTTTTGCCCTTCCGCGCCACTCTTCATAATGCATGGATGCGTCGTGTCTTGTTTTCCGGTTTAGCAGCCGTTCCGTTTAAAACAGGCGTCAGCCATGGCCAGGTCATTGCCTCTGTTTGACAGTCGGTCTTTTCTCCTCCGGTGTCCGACCAGATTGTTTTGTGATTAGTTTGGCTTCTCGTTTTTCCTTGTCCTTGACTGCGTTGCCGGACCCGCGCCCCTTCGTTCCGTAAACCCTTCTTGAAGACGATGTCGGCGTTGCTTACCATCGCGACCTTTTCTGTCTGTTCTTGAGGCCTGGCCGGAATCTCGACTTGTTGTAAGTCCCTTTGTCGTTTTTGGACTGTGAGCTGTTTTTTTTTCTGTCGTTCTGTATCTTTCAGTTCAGTCCTTCCGTTAGAGAGAAGGATCAGGTCAGTTTTGAGTTTTTTTACCTCTTCGGCTTTGGTTTCAACGCAAGCTGTCCTTTGTTGGCGCTTGCTTGCTCTTTAGTACTGGTCTGCATTGGCTTTATACAAGATAATTGTGGTCCTGTTCCTCGTCGACGTTGAGGAGATTTTCTTCCTCCTTTCCTTCGTACTGCCTTTACTCTTATTACGTTTCATTCTTTTTCCTTCTTCCCGTTTTCGGCCTTACCCCCCTGAACAATTGCATACGATTGCAATGAACCAGACCCCCATCACTTCTGGCCCCTTCTCCTCCTATTTTCCGCCGTTCAGTCAACATACGAGTCTTGTCTGCAGTGGTTTTCTTTTTTTCCCCTTGTATTACCAAATTTTGCATTATCCGTTGTAAAGCCTGCTCCTCTTTCTCCCCTATTCCGTTCGTTTGCGGTTCTTTTGGTCCGCGATGTAGTTTGCTGTTAAAGTCGGAATTGGTCGCACTTTTTCTGTTCTTTTGATTCTGCCACCCATACCCCAGTTTGCGGCTCAGCGCAATGTCTTTTTTACGATTTCTTCCCCGCCTAGTCCGCCAGCGTACGAGCGCCAGGTTCTCATTTTCTGTCATGCCGCAGTCATAGCTGTTCGCAACGCCTCTGCACAAGTGTGCCTCCTTTTTACTTTGAACCAGTTTGATCGAATTTTCGGTCTTCGCCTTGACCGATTTCCTTCCCCCCCGAGTTTAACCACCTGCTTTTCCAGACTAACATATTTGAACCCTCCCAATCCTATTTCACCAAGCAGCGAAAAGTTGGTTTCCTGCCTGATGATCCCTGCTACGCGTTTTCGACGCCTTCTTTCCTCTTTGCCCCCCTTTTTGCATGATCATGTGTTCATTGGGCCCCCATCTTGAGTTGAACATTCGGGACAACGTCCCTTTTCCCCCAACTAATCCCAGTACGGTGGCGCCTGTCTCCGCGCCACTCCTGTTCTTCCAGACCTTTCCCCCTTTTCTCCAGGATCCCCCGCCCCGGATTCTCGAACCACGCTTACGGAGCCACCCCTTGAATCGCCTGTGAACGGGCCTCCAAGACCGTTGTTCTCTCCCGCCTGTTCTTTGGTCAGTTTTTTGGATGCCTGACCCTCCTGTTCGCTGCGCCGGACCTTGCCGCTCCCCCTCCCAGTAGTTTTTATTGCACCATTGTTTCAGAATCGACAACACTTCAGGCCGTGCCACCCGGACCTTTGCGCGAAAAGTCCGAAGTTTTGGATTCGTCGCTGCTTCTGGAGCGAGCAAAAGGTGTGAGCCAACTCGCCTTGCGCCAGGTGCGCCTTAAAGTCTTTTACATGACTCGACTTGTCCCCCATGCTCTTCTGGACTTATTTCCCGAATTCATGAAGACCTAAGACCATTGGCGATGCCTGGTCACCGGATACACTTTTGTGTTGACCGAACCGGGTCCACAGTTCCCTTTCCCTCGTCTGCTTCTTTTGATAATCTCTGTTGAGGCCAAAATCTTTCTTCACTCCTCATCAGGAGGTGGTCCTCCAATCTACGACATAAGGCCTCCTTTTTTCCGGGTGTTGCTTAAGATAGCCGACGCATCCTATGCTTTTCCTGAGTAGTCGGACTCCCATTTGTGTGCCGGCAATGAGTGAGTGTTGAGCATTTAAGCCCCCTTTCCCCCTTTTTTGTCCTTCCCGTTTCTGGATTTACTTCTGACCTGCCTTCTCCCCTCCTCATGATGGCTTTCTATGAGCCCTTGATCCAATCTTTTCCCTCTTCCCTCCTCAATCATTCCGCGGCCATCGTTTTTAGGTCTCCTAACTTCCTGCCAATT
>Ga0179591_1240056_pt1 | contig 17493 bp, 15 predicted proteins | sample CZOMad2_1_08_16f_FD_182891 | JGI IMG/M metagenome (GOLD analysis project Ga0179591, IMG submission 182891) | Vadose zone soil fungal communities from Angelo Coast Range Reserve, California, USA - CZOMad2_1_08_16fungal (PacBio error correction) | ecosystem: Environmental > Terrestrial > Soil >... | reverse complement strand
CTCCAGTCGGTTTCAGAAGATCAGCTTTCTTTATGTCGGACTGTTTTCCGGCGCCCCCGAGACCTCTGCTCGTAGCTGAACTTCTCTTCTTGAGCTGTCAGGTTTCTGCTGCACGTCGGATTCTTTCCATCGAAATTTCTTTTTTTTTCCGCGCCGCTTGTTCCCTTCTCCTTCCCCCTTCACCTCACTGATGCCGAGGTAGCCATGGCTAGAGATGCGATGGTTTTCTGCGGTGTCCCCTTTCTCAATCTCAGCAGCTCTTGCGATTTCCCGAGCCCCCACTGATCCACCCATGGATTCTTGACGATTCCTCCCGAGAGAGGTTAGACAAGGCGCAAATTTTTGGTCCCTTTCCACCCCCCAAATATTACCTTTTGAGTGCACAAAATCTTGCTCTTATTTTCTCCCCGCATGCTCCTCTTCCTGTTCTGTCTTGGGAGTGAGAGAATCGATGTCGCACTTTTTTCCAATCCCTTTGCTCTTTCAGATATCTTTTCCCCCTATCCCCTCCCGAATCTCGCTTGCTGGGTATAGGAGTTGGGATCTGAACGAGGGCGAGCTCGCCCGCTTCCCCTTCTTCCATTCGCCCCGCTTTTCCTCGACCTCCCTTACACCGCCTTTCTTCAGCGCTCTCCAAGAAAGCGGCCTTAGCTGTCCACAGCCCCGTCGCTCCCTCCACGATTTTGACTGCCTTCTTCAGAGTCTATGTCGCGCTCTTACTTTCTTTTTTTGCATCGCGTAGCTCCGTGAGATCCTTAAGAGGCAGGTTAGCTCTTCTTCCTTCGCTAGTTCCTTCTTTGGCTGGCGCGGCTAAGGCTTTTACTCCCCCCTCTTCTTCCTATTTTGGGTTCCCCGGTGAGAGCGTATGTGTTTCCTGGCACCCGTCAGTTCCATCGGCGCAGAACACGCTTTTCCCTACGCCCTTTACGCTCCAGCTTGATTTAAACTTGGGTTAATTTATAGGACAAGTACCCTATTCCCCCTCTTACCTTTCCCCCCCCGCTGCTCCCCATAGATTCTTCTTGTCGCCGACGTCATCCTGTCTTTTAGCCTCCAGACTCCTCCTAGTACTCCTCCCAAGAGTTGTTTCCTTTGATGATATTACTGGCCATCTGCGTATTCCTTCCAGTTTTCCGCGAGCTTTAAGCATCACCGCCTAGAGATTTTTTGCGTAGGGATGCTATCCGTATCTAGTCGAGATTGTAGATTAACCTTTAAATAGCACATCTGACTCACTCTCGAGATTTTTTTCCTATCCAATCGGTTTTTTTTTTTTCGTGATCTTCTGATACGCTAGTCTATGAAAACTTCGTATTTTGCCCCCTCTCATCCCCCCTTTAGAGAACGTGATTACAGCGGCTCCTCGTCTCCTTATTCCTCTAGAACCTTGAGCCTTTTTTCCTAGTTCTTTGAGAAGCCTGAAGAAACACGGTGCCGTTAAGCCGTGCTGGTTTCTCTAGCTTGTTTCATTTATCCCCTCAACTTTTTTTTGGTGACATTTTTTCCCTCCCCCAGCGCGGATTTTCCCCTTCCCCCCCCCCGTCTCTTTTTCGTGTTTTGATGATTTGGTCACACCCTAACCCAAACCTCGGCTCGATTTGGGGTCTGCTGATAATCGCTATTCTGGTTACAAAATAGGGGTTCCCCATTGATACCTCTGGCTTTCGAGATTATCCGATCTCGGCTCTTTCATCCGTTAGCGAGACTCTTCTTCTGCCCTCACTCCTCTTCATTTACATTGTGCGTCCGTAGCCCTTCTGATTGGCGTGTCTTTTCATCGACTTGGCCTTTCTTCTTCTCCCCGCTTCTTTCTCCACCAGAATAGTCTTGCTTCCCAGGAATGACCCCCCTCGGTCCATTGGTCCCTCCCATTGTAAACCCCCTCCCGTCAATCGGACCGTTACTCTTCCTCGTTGAGTTTTGTTTTTATGGGTCGCCGTTTTGCTTTTTTTTCATTAGAGACGACTTCGATCTTTAAATTTTGACCTCAAGGCACCCCACAGCGTCTGATCGTGGTATCCTCTCCCTTCTTCCTTTCTGTTCGTGACTTTGGGCTGCATTCGACGGCTCTGTGTCTCCCTGCTTTCCTGTTGTCATGTCGGGCTTCTCCCTCCTGCCATGGGACTTTCCCCGGTCACCTGAGTCTTGCTGGCCTGACTATCTCCTTGCTCTGAGTCGCCTGCTCGACCCGGACAATTGGCTCTTAACACCGCGAAGATCCTTCGACGGCCCGTTGAACTTCGTCTCCTTTTAATGAAATCGCCGATCTTGACTTACTTTTGTGATGTTGCTTGGCTACAACTACATTTTCCCGACCTCCGGGTACCTGGGGAGGACGACCTTTGTTGGACTCTTGCTCCTCGTGATTGGCCCAGGTTGGCAAGGCCCCGGTTTTTTCAACCTTTTGTCGTCTCTTCTTAGTTCATCCTTTTCTCCCAGTCCCCCGTCTTTGACTCCGCCCCAATCCTGGACCTGTTTTGACTTCTCCTGATAGGAGAGTCGTTTGTTTCTTCCTTCCCCCCCCCCCCCCAACGACCGGCCCCTTCGATAGAAGATGTCAGGCTGACCCTTTCCGTTCATCCTTTCTGGCTGCCTGTACTCTACCCGACGATATACATCTCCGTTTTGAGTTTTGTTCGAACGAGACATTTGCCGCTGATCCTGCAGATTCCTTACTCCTCCCTAGATACCACTCTTCCAAATATCCGTTGTCTTTTCTCCTGATTCCCTTTCTCTTCCTCAGATTCTTGCAATTCGGCACTGAGAGGAACTCTTTTCTTGGAACGCCCGTGTCTTTGGCAGCGAGTTATCTCCTAAGACCGCTGTCATCCTACTCCACACGTCTTTCTGTTTTTTAGTATATACCTTGAAGGAAGTGCTCGTTGGAAACCCGAGATCTTTTGCCCCGGTGTCTTTCTTCTTTCGGCTTTCGGCGATCCGCATCTTTTTTCCCCAAACCGTGATGTGCTGACTCGTTTTGCCTTTTCTTTAAGCCTTCCCTGGATGGGTGCACGGCACCTTCCGCCCACTTCTTTGCTCCTTGCAAAAATCTCGCACCCTACTCTTTATCTCTCTGTTTTTCAAAGGTCGACCCTGCCACGCAAGTCTTTCCCCCCCCCTTCTTCGATTCTTTCCCAATCAGTTCGTCCTTATCGCGATCGGGTAACTTTTCTCCCCGAATCGATGCGCACTCTTTAGTGTTCTCCTCCCCTGTGGTGTCTCCCCCGCAGGAGAACTCTCGCGTGGAGACATATGGTGCAATTTTCAAGTTCCCCCCTTTGGCAACCTCAGGTAGACTCCCCTCAAAGCCTCACCCCCTTTTACTTCCTTCGAAAAAACTTCTCCCGTCTCGAACGTCAATCTATCCCCTTTTTCACGAGGAGCTTTTTTCCTTTGATACCACCAGGCCTTTTTTGTGTGTCATTCCTGTAGTCCCCTAGGGTGCAGCCCGTATTTTTCACGTCCGCTTACAATTTTCCGCCATTCCCCCATAACCTCAGGGAAGTCCCTACGGGTTCACGAACCCCATGACTCTTGCGTTTACTTTCCTTTCCCTTTAAATTGAATTAGTCTTCCGTGTCAGATAGTCTCGATGACTCTTTTTATTATCTCGGAGAAGCTTCACCAATATCCTTTTTAGTGAAGACCACTTTTACTTTTCCCCTCCCGATAAGCCCCCCTTTTTCCTTTCTTTAGGGCCAGTATAATATGCTCGCTCATGCTTTTACCTCCGGCCAGCATTCATCTCGGCCCTCCCAGATCTCCATCGGGTATCCTCGCCTTGCCTGTTGCTCAAGCCCACGCTTTCCCTCCTCCCCTCCTATTACACGAACCTGAATCGAGTCCGCGTTTTTATTTTGCCGATATGCTCCCCTGATGTCGCGAATTTTCCCTTCCAATTTCTTCCTTTCTCGTTGTCCCTGCTTTTCACCTATTCCCGCTCCATTTTTTTTCATCTTCATGCCTTATGTCTTCTCCACCGTGGTGCTCGTGGCCCGCTCACTTTTCGTTCTTCGCTGAACTTCTACCTTTTTTTCTTTTCTAGTGGGTTTGATGCATCTGTATGATTCCTTCCGAACCTTCTTTTTTTTTGCGCGCTCGCGACCCCCCTCTGAAAGCATTACCTTTCCTGTTAGTCTTTTTAGCAGGCAAGGCGCTCCGACGATTGTGCGTTATTTCTCGGAATTTCTCCATTAAATTCATAGCCCACCTTTCTTCCCTCACCCCTCCGGAATTTGAAAAATATAAGGCATTTTTCTTTTTAAGGGTAAGAGAAGCTCCTCCGACCCCCAACCGAGCAATATCCTTCCACTAAAACCTTTTGGGTTCTTTGCTTCCGTGCTTTGCCACACCTGTGGAGGCTCTTTTTCCTTGTATATCTTCGCTGATCTTGCTCGATTTTTTTTGGGCTGTAAGGGCGTCGAGTCCATCCTCCCTGCATAAGGTCCTCCAATGCTAGGCAGATATTCTCCTTTCACATCCTCAATGACTTTTCCCCGTTGTTCCGGATTTGTCGTGTTTGATGCTTTTTCTCTTTTCCGAGATAGTTTTTTTCCTGTTACGTTATCCTATTTTTCACCTCTCCCATTACCTCAAGCGTTTTTCCACAGCCTTGTGGCGCAGTGCAAGCCACTTTCCCCCTGAAAGCGGCTCTGCTTCTCGCAAGCACGCGTGATCACCTCTCCGGTTTATTGCAGTCCCTTATAGCTCCTTATCTTTCACCCCCAGTACTACCTTTTGTTGTTGAAGATTTTCCTCTCTCCTGGAACCTCCTAAGTCTCGTGAGTTGTCGCGCGGCTTTCTTGATTTTCTTTCCTCGCGTTTCTTATTGGGCCTTTTTAGGGAGAGCGACACCAAGGCGTGTAACTTTTTTTTTTTTCCCCTATTTTCCTGCGGGGTGGGGACTCCCCTTCCTCTTCCCCCCCCCAAATTTACTTTTTGGAGCCACCAAAGCAATTTTTCCTAGTGACGTCATTGATGACGGATCGGCACTCTCTTCCTCTTCCGTTCCCAATTCACGCACATACAGGTAGGACCTTTTCTCCGTATCTCTCCGACCGTAATCCTGACGCAGCGCGAGACAGTTTTTCCCCCTTTACAGAACCCTCGACTCAAGCGAAGCTTCCGCTACACGTCTTATTCTCTTTGTGTACATCCCTTTGCTATTGTCTGTAAAGCTTATTTTTCTTTTTAACTCCAGGACAACCCACGTTTAGCGGTGGGCCGGGCCCTTTCTGTCGAGATATCCGGAGGCTTGTAATTCCCCTTCCCACCTCACTTGCCATCCTCGGTTTTTAGCCCGGCGCGCCGGCATCCAGCTTCTCCTCCGTTCTTAAGCGCAGATCTGCCCCTTTTCCCTCTTGACAGTTAACTTACCGGAAATCTGAAGACAGTGAGCCCCAACTCAAAGCTCTCCCTTCGCTTTACTCCGTCTTATTTTCTCCGTTGTTTTCCCCTGAGAACCCACCCGGTGCCCCTTCTTAGCCCCTCCCCTTTTGACGATTTTCTTATGGCGGTTCAGGTTTTTTTTTTTTTGAAATCTACCTACTGAGCAATTTCTGAAGATGCGACTTGCGTTTATTCTCCATCTAACTTGCTCTAGGTTAAAAACACCCTCAAAACACTGACGTCTCTTTGGCCCTGCCGGGGATCGGCCAGGATATCCCCTTTCCTTTTTTTTGAAGCCCGTGGGGCGGTAAATTTTTTCTCCTCATTGCTCTCTGCCCAGATATGAGGCCGGGCCGAATAGTTCGCGAGCAGAGATACTCCTCACATCGGAAAATAACTTTTTGGCTTCACGGCGTCTTTCGGCTGTTTTGGTGCCCCTCCTCGACAGGATTCTTTGCATGCTTCCCTAATCTCTTTCCACTCCCATATCTGTCCCCGATACATCTATCCTGCGCTGAATGAGCAATTTTCCCGTCGCAATTCCCGTCTTAAAAGCATTCGTTCATTTGTCGACCTACTCTATCTTCATACTCTTTGAGGCTCGCTAGTGTCTTTTGTAAGGACCTTCATGGCCTCACCATTCAGTGACCTCCTTGCGTTCCTTTTTCCTAGTGAGTGTCCGAGTCCACCCCTTCAACAGATAATCCTTGGTTCTTGATTAGCTGTGCAGGTTTCGCGAGTTCCTGGTCCTTTTCCCGTGTGGTTGGAGTTGTTTTCCTACCAGCTTTTTTGACAACTTTTCAAGGACTGAGTGCCTTATTCGCGCCATTTTTCCCGAGCGCTCCTTCTGCGACCGGTCAATTTCCTCCCTACCCCCTCTCAGATCCTTTGATTGACCGTTTATGGATCGACGCAGACATTGACCTTCCCTTTTTTCTATCCCGTTTCCTTCCGAGTTCTGTTTGGCGCCTTCACCATTGGACCAGAAAGCCGGGGTATCGAAGGACACGCTCTTTTTTCTATATCCCCGACCGTTGACCTTCCTTTCCTCGTGCAAACAAGGGGCTTCTGGGTCGAGCGCACTTTGTCGCTTATTTCCTGAAAGGTTAGTAGCCATCTCTCCGCCACCTCCATCTGGCCGCAAGAAAGCCTGCGTCGCATGTTTCACACTCTCTGACCCTCCGATTGACTAGAGTCCCCGGCACCTTCAGGTTTTATCGCTGCCATTGTTTATGAAGGACGATACATCTGCTCCCTCCCCTTTGTCGTTCTCTCTCTAAGCATTCATAGATCTTTTCGGTAGAGGACAGAAGGGATTGCCTCGCTGATTCCCTTTCCTCATATCATGACTTTGTTTTTGAGAAGTAGCTTCGAGACCCTGTGTACTGTCCAAGACCTTCTGACGGAAAGTTGGTTTTTCCAGATACCGGCATCGTACTTTTCTCAGACCAACCTTAAGCGTTTGTATTGTAGTCCCAGCCCCTAACCATCCTGAGCAGATCAAACCATTTTGTCACTTGGAGAGAGAAAGTCGTATCGTTTTTTCCCGTATTGTCATCAACCACCGGCTTATTTTACTTGGGGTGCGTCTGGTCTTTTTTTTTTCCGATCCCCGTTTGATGGTACGTTCTCCAAAGCAGTTTTCATACTGCGCGCGATACTCCCTCCTTTTGGTGTGCCCCCGGCAAAGAAGTCCCAGGGCTTCGATATCAGCAAAACCCAACGGCTTTTTTTTTTCCTCTCCCAACGCCGGGGGAAGGTTCCCTGGTCTGCTGCCAACCTCCTGACGGCAAGGTCGGAGACCTTTCGCGAGGTCATTCCCTTCATACAAGGTAGAGTCGATTCTCCTTCCCCTCTAAGTACGGCTGGACACTATATGGCAAAGAGAAAATCAGCTAGTTAGCGATGCGAAGAACCCCCAGTTCGGACGGACCGCCAATAACGTTTTATCGAACCCCCTCCGCCCCTGCCACCAACCACACCAACGCTTTCAACCCCCGCCACCAGGGATCTTAGCCCCACAACCTGATACAGCCCCCCGGGCGACACATCTCGCCCCCGCCCTAGTCCCCTCCGAAAGCTCACCCTACTCCCCTTCCACGACCCCTCACGGCCTATAACCCAGTCCACCCACACGCACCGAAACTACGGCTCCGACCACATGTCCCACCCCCAGGAGCACCCCCTTAGTTTCACGCGAAGACAGCAAAAAACAGACCTCGAGAATACGTAGCGCTCCCATGCTAACATTCTCTCACACTCAAGACAAAAGGACAATACCGAGATGGGCCCCGGGATACACCCCATGGACGAGCGGCGCCCCATGCGAAAATGCATGCCACCGGGCCCTGTGACGACGCCCCCTCGACCCACCCCTGGACGGACACACCAGAGATTCGCTCACAGCCAGGTCGCCCCACGCTCACCGACGAGGCCGTCGACCCTCTCCAAAGATCCCACACAAGGTCGATAACGTCAGTACGTCTCGATCCCACCTGCAGCAACCTCACCAAATCGATCTATGGGTAAATCTAAGATTCTCTACACCCCCTTATCGTCTCCGACCGACCAAACCAAGCTTCCCGCGAGTGTCTCTGCCCGCGTAATCAGGGTGAAACCCCTGGCACGCGCACGGACGAGACGGTAGGTAGATATATTAGGGGATTTACGTGAAATTATTCGCCAGGATGCCCTCACTTCAAGGCCCCTTTAGAGGTACCGTTTCCAAACCGTTGCACGTTCCTCGGAGATTTCCCAACCTTTCAGTGCAGAGTAGTGTGTTCCGAAGTTTACTCGATCGTCCGATGAGCCGATTCTGCCCTTCTTGCGAGTCGACTGCTTCTTTTTCTTACCTATGGTTACCCCCCTTCACCCTTCGCCCCGAAACGACCCATCTCGAGCGGGTGTCTGAAGCGAGCCCGAGAAAGAGAAAAGTCATCTTCGATAGCTTCCGAGTTTGTGGAGTTTTTGGTTGTTGACGATTTTCGCACCCCACTCGTTCGGGGAAGAGCCCATACACCCACATCCTAACGCAAGACCACTCAAAGAACCTCACGAGCGAAAGAAAGTTAAGACCAAAGCCCAGAAGCGTCCCATCCGACGCAACCACAGGAAAAACTTTGTAGAGGCGTTTACAGCGATTCACCCCTTCAGGACGTACCCACCATCTCGGCTCCCCACTTGAACCAGAGTAAACCAGGTGCGCCTTAATGTCCCAGGGACCCTTAAGGCCGCCTTAGAAGGAAAAGGTGCTCCGCCTTATAAACAACAGATTTTTTTCACATTCTCTTCATATAAATCGGAGTTACCCTTGAGTCCCTCGGCGCCAAAGGGTTCTCGTGGGAGGAATAGTAGGCCAGAGCCCCTCCCTAGGCGACGGACCGTGAACTTTTCCCCCCCCACTCCACCTTTAGGGGAACCAACCCAGAGCTCCGACTGACCCTTCCAGAGAACCTCTAAGACCACACGTCTGACCAAACGCCGCAACGATTTCCCCAAGCGAGAAGAGCTCAACTACCTCGGCTCGCCACCACACCCAGGACGACGCCTAGTCCCCCCTAGATTCTTACGCAGGACCCCAGATTCCAGCTATATCCCCACCAGATCTCGAGACTGTGAATTCAACTTCCTTACTAAAAGGCCTCTAGTCATGCCTGGTGTGAAGCGAGCGCGCAATATTTCCTGCGTCTCTATTTAACGAACATATATATAGCGTTCCCCCCCTTATGTTCTAGGATCGTGTAGCTGCCCATTTCTTTACTGTTCTACTTGAGAATTCTTTCAGGGCTCGCTACTATATCATTTACGCACTGGCATCCTGCTGGCACAGTGCCACTGATATCTTCCGATTTTCAAGGTGCCGATAATTTTTCGGTTTGTTAAGTTCTTGAGCGTATTGGTGCTTCTTTTTTTCCCCCGAGAGAGTGTGACCAGTGGCGTACTAACGACCGATGACCGCGACCAAATTTGCCACGCAAATCTCCCCAAAGAGGAATTGACCACCGACCCCTTGTGAGACTAAGTTTGAGAGACAGCACTCGTATACTCCGGAGAGAGCTGATGAAGAAACCCCCAACCCCGACGAGCCCCCACATAATGGTTGATTTAATTGATTAAGGACTAGCGCACCCGACTTCTTCGAGATCTTCAGACTTGTGTTTGTTATGCGCTATTAAGAGAGAAGCCATATCCCCGTCATCGCTAGAGACCCCGTGCTTCGTGAAGAGGAACAATTTGTTGGCTGTCTACCTTCGACTCCTTCTATTTTTCGAGGCGCGACCTCTACTCAACCATTGAGGGCTCATCGGGGCCTGCAACGTCTCCGCCGTCATCAAGAAGGACCATCCATGCTACACGAAGCGCAATCGCCCCCCTGAGAATACCGGGTCCCAGGCCCAATATATCGCCCAAGCAAGAGAGTGATGCCAAGACCAGTCTGCTGCGCAGCACCCTAGAGCCCAGAGCGTCCCCAAACACAGAAGTTTAAACAATGTGTCCACCCCCACCCCCCTACCTCTGGCGGAACGGGCCTACTGCAGGGAGGCAAATCACCCGGAGAGCGAGAGCGATAGATCAGGCACAAGATCTGAGGAAACATGCCACTCTCTTCGCCCCGAGAGATAGCGAGAAGCACATGATGTCTGGTTGCGATACAGAAAGCAGAACCCTCAGTTAAAAGACGATTCCTCGAAACAAGTGTGCAACGCACGATGTGGTTATTGGCTTTGACACCTTCTCTTAGAACTTCTTAGTACTCGGTCGGCCACCCGCCTGTAAAACCTGTTGTAGCCTGCGCCCGTTTGAGGGTTTACGAAGCCACGTTCTCTATCGAATGCTCGGACTATGAATCAACACTTTACCTCCCAATTGCTCGGGGACCCCCCTGAATCGACATTCCTTTCCTGCAGAGGAGTCTCTCTCCTTCTTCCATATCCCCCTCGGCCACGCAGACCCTGCCCCCCCCTGAAAACTTGCACTCGACACCCATTAAACACCCCAGCCAGAGCACTACTCAACCCTTACACAGCACCACCCCCGAAGACCCGAGAGAAAGTGCCACTTGCCGTCCTCCGCCCCTACATTCGCGACCCATATGACCTTGCCCCCTCTGGGTGTGCCCTAATTCAGAACCTTCAAAACCACTGCGGGAACCAAAGTCCTTCAGACACAAGAAACAGGCAGGACTTGTGATAGCGCGCGTTTTTTTTGTTTGGACGGTTGGGACGTTGAGGAAAAATGATAGAGTCAAGGTGTTGGTGCACCTTTCGCGCGCTATGCGACCCGAAGGACCCCAGCTTTGACCGCTCGGCCACCACCTTAAACCCCCCTCCTTTCTCTCTCTACCCAATGCATTGTCTCGGCGAGGAAGCGTCTTCGTGTTTGCTGCACCGTGGCGGTCTGCTCTTAGTTTCGCGCTCTTTCGATCGGATCCGGTCTCGAGCCCTAGGGTCACCGACGCAAATTAAACTCTCGCTCCCCGATCTTCCCCCTTGTCTTTGTTTTCCCGCTTTAGAGGTTTCCCTTCTCGCCCCTTCGATCATTTTCACCGATAGCGTAAAGCACGCTTCTTTTGACTCAAGGGCCAGGTCCGAACGCCCCTCATCAGTCATTGCGAGACAGTCTCGTGACAGCTTTTGCATAGACCCCTTGATAGTGTAGACCAGTGTTCCAGGACAGCCGATCCTCCCTGAGTGGGACCCTTTCCTTTTGAAGACAGACCGACCCCCCTGACACTCGTCGATTGAGGGAGAACCTACAGTATCGGCAACCAGTGTCTTTCTTTTGAGATGTTGAGTTACCAGGTCTCGCCTTCCCGTCTGATGTGTACCTGCGGGACTAACCTGTTTTTCCTTTCTTGGATTTTTCCCCCCTTCCGTTTTTCGTTTGCCCACGTCAGGCTTCCCTGTTTCTATTGCACTTGGGGTAGCGTTGCCGTTTCTGCGAACCGGCCCCAAGGTCTTGCGACACGAAATTTTCCGTTCTGGGGAGGAAGCTTTTCCACCTTTATAGCGTCGAATTTTTTGTCCACATTTGCGATCTTGGAATTGTCAATGGCTTATTGGAGTGAACATTTTCAACCAGAAGCTCATTAGGCTTGCCACGCTTTGGGGACCTGCCTTTTTAAAGCCGGGATTTTTTCTTTTTTTCCCCAGCCGGGAGGAGGCTTTCTTCCTTGTCTGGATTTCACGGGTCTACCTTTACCCCGTCGTGGCTCGAAACTGCCTGTCTGTCCTTTCCACACCCACAGATTGACGAGCCTTTTATAGACGGCTGCCCCAAGAGGCCCTTCTCTTTTTCCTGAGACACTGTCATTCTTCTCTTTGATGCATCTTTTCTATGGACGAGACATCATTTGCCAATGCTGGTGCTTGAGGAGTTCGACTCTCTTAATAGTCAAAGTCTGTCCGACGTTTTGTTTTTTCTCACCGCTCTCAGATTATTTTATAATAAAGGTGTTGATAGTTCTCGACGATTGAAACCTCACAGGCACTTCAGGCGAATGTTTGAAGTTCGTCATCCGGAGCCAAGGAATTTTTTTCCGCATCCGATTGTCTGTCCCTCCCTCAAGGAAAGAGGACGAATTTTACCCATACTAAAACCGCTGTAATTCTCGGGTCCTATTTCTCATCCTCCGGCCTGATAGTTGGCTAACACAAAACGCTTCTTTCCCGGCGTTTGAGGGTCCCGGCCAACCCCCTTCCCTTCTTTAAGAAGGTTTCTTTAAGCAACTCTTGACGGCTCTGGCACCCATCGGCGAGAAGATCACTTTACCTTTGCCGGTGCACAACGGCCCCATGAGTAACGGCGGTATCTCGACAAATACGTCTTCCCCTCCCTTCCCGGCTGTTTATGATGAAAATCCTTCCTCCCCCCCATCCAGGCGGACCATGACGGCATAGATTTTAATTATCTCTATGAATCTAAATTTAGCGTTAAGATATTTCCGATCATCTGTGAGACATGAGGTTACTAGGCCCTATATCTTGCAATCTGTCACCGTGAAACCCGCCGTGACTTAGTACGCGGACCGCCTCAAGCCAGACCACCTTCAGCAGAAAACGCTCGCTTTTGAGTCTCAAGTAGCACCCTCCAATAAAGCCCCGCTGATGACTTGTCTTTGACGCCCCCGTTTACTTTTCAGGACCCTTCTAGGACAGAGGCCACCCTCCCTTCTACGATAGTCCCTCACCCCCGGCTCCCCGACGTGGCCTATCAATCGTGCGTAGATGAGTCGTTCAATTCAGGATGTCGTGTTTACTTTTCTGGTGTCGACCCCCTCCCTTAATTCCGGCATTCCGAGCGCATTTCGTACTCTGGTGACCGTGACGATGCGAGCGAGCAGCCGCACCGGTTTAATCTTCTCCATTAACCTTAATCTAAGCCGTTTTCTACGTTGCGTTTGTGTCAAGGATCCCCCTCTTCGTGCGCCGATTGCGCCGACATTTCTTGCCCTCTCCCTAGATGATATGTGACCGAATGTTGTCGCCATACCAACATCTGATTATCATCCTGCCACTTTCCCCAGCAATGATTCGAGCGCGCCTCCTCCCTGGTGTTTTTGCGTTTTTCCGACTTTCCTAAACTCACTTCGATTTTTGTTCTTCCTGACTCTTGCTTTTTCCCCCCGCCCGTCTCGAACCCCCCCCTACACCCGTTTCACTTTACAGCCTGCCCTGTAGAAGCCCGTATCCTAGTCGGGCGCACCCCCCTGAGAATCCTCGGTCCTCTTGACCTTCGATGTCCCTAGGTCTTCCTGCTGCACGTCTGCAATTTTGCCCAAAATATTGTTTCCTTTAAGGCTGCGGACTTCGTCTACTTCCCCCTCAACCTTTACCTGTCATAGTGACGCGTCCAGGCTCTCATAGCGATGGCCGTGGTATTTGTAAGGTTACTCCAATATCTCCCTCCCTACCTAGCCTGTTCCCGTAACCTGCTCTCAACGTGGGGTGATGGTCCCCACTTCCCCCTCGACCTTGCTACCGAAAATGATGCCCCCTCGGTCACCCCCCCCCCCAACTAATCATGCGCGTTGCAAAATGGTGAGTCCTGTTGGTGTCGGATGTTCTCCAGTTCCTGGCTCGCTCTTTTGTCCTGGTCCTTTTTTTCTCGACTATGTTCTCACGCAGGCTGTGACTTTCGTAAGATATCCCTCCCCTGACCGCCGCACAGACCGCTCTTAGTTTTCTTCTGGCATGATTGTGGTGGGATCTTATCCTTGTTAAGCTCTTACTACACCTCGAAATCGCACCGAGGCTATCCTCTCGTTTTTCCAGCCTAGAGGAGAACCTAAAGCTGCTCGCTGATTGCCTCACCCAATCTCAAAGCAACTTTCTGATTCCTTCGGATAGCAATCCTCTTTCCTAATAGACGTTGTTGTTGAGATATTCGCTCTAGCGTTCCTGCATCAGCCGACTGTCGGTGCTGTTGTTTTAGCTTTTTCTTTTTGTGGGGGTATTTTAAGGCATAACTAGTTTTTCGACTCTTGTGCTGCGCGCTTCCAAAGGCGTTAGTCTTGTGTAGCATTACGCCTCTCTTGCCTGAGATTTTTTTTGCGAGATGATAGTACAGGCCTTTTAGCGAGCTCGCTCGGGGAGATTTTCCCCCACGCTCTCATACATCTCCACTCCTACCATTTTAATGAACGGTTGACGGCCCCAGTATTCGATATGCAGGAGGCCATGTTTACCGTTTTGCTAAATATATCGGCTCTTTGCGTTTCCTTTTTAGATCCACCCCGCCTGACATCCGAGAGCTAACCTTTCTTTTTTTGCCACCGCGTGATGTGCCTCTTGGCGTAACGACGGTCGTCTTCCTCATCTTAAATTTGCCATTCCCAACAATCCTTGTCTGGTCTTCTTGTAGGCAAGATCTCTAGCTATTACGCGATCTGCATTGACTAAAACTCTCCCACTCTTTACTGAGACTGTGTCCCTCGAATATGCCATCGACGGTAGTTTCGTCGTATCTCAGTTCGCTGCCTCCGTCTCCGCCATCACCGACGATGCCCAGCACCGCCCATGACAGCGGACAGAAAGTTTTCCCTTCCGTCGAAACGGACGATGGTGTGTGCTCGACGCGCAACCCTTGGCTTCGAAGGAAACTTTTTCTTTTGAGCACGGTGAAGGGGTGTACCTCTCTTCACGAAGAGCAGGTTTTCCTTTTACAGCGCTTGCATTTTCGCGCCTCTCCTCCTTTTGAGTCATTGATCCCCAACCCCCAACCACCGCGGCGTTCGGCTAGTTCAACTTTCTTTTTCGTTTCTGAGGATTTGATTTTCCCTCTTTTTTTTGTCCTGCCATCGTTTCCCCCTCCTTTCTCCCCCCCAGGCTTCTTCGCCGTTATGCTGGACCTGCGCATGGGTTATTGCAGCTGATAGGTCCCAATACCTCCTCAGCAACCACTAACCGTGGTGAGCCGACTGTTTCTTTCCGTTTTCCAGTCCCGAGATGCCCAATGTGCAGGGAGCCGACTTGCTTTTGCCATTTTCGGTCACCTGAGAATGCAGTTGCGGGCGAATGACTCTATGCCCAATTTTTTTCGAGCGCCAGTACAACGTCTCCGTCCTTTATCGCATTAGATTTCGGTTCTTAGTTAGGTTTCGCGAATCGCGCTTGTTCACGGTGTCCTTTTGTAGGATAGCCGCTCGGAGAGCGTCTCCCCTTTTCTGCCCAGTCCTGACGACCAACCAAGTCGAGACGTTTGTCTCCCTTCCCAACGATTCCATTCCTGGCGGTTGCATCGACGGTCGATCATTTCCTCGTGTGTTTCTTCTGGAATCAGGTCTCCTTTTCGTGGATTCGCTTTAGGGGTGCTGTGCCGCCATTAGGAGATTTTTGCGCAACCGTGGTATCAGTTCTAATGGATTTTGAAGTGCACCTGGTTAGTGACCCGCCACCGCTCTTCGGGCTTTTGCCCCTCGACTGATTTCTACGGATCATGACTGCTTTCTTCGGGATAACTTACGGCAGAATGGATGTTGGTGATTCTTTACCAGCCTTCCTCCATTTTATGGATTATGGGGATGCGATTTCTATTTAGAATGCCTTTTTCCTTGCCGTTGTCCGCCCTGTAGGAGTATAGCTGCTCTTCGACGGCTTTCCATACCCTTTGCGTTACAAGCATCGGGATCCAAAGGATATTCGAATCCCTCCCTCTTCGAGTCCTACTCCGTTTGTTCTTTCCGAATGTCACTGAGAGATTATCTCTCTAAGATTCATTTAAGGCGGGTTGATTCGCTTGCATACGTTTTACGTGGATGCAGGCGCGAAACCCGCTGACCAGACAGGTGACTTGACGCGGCCTATACCAAGCTCGTCTCACGTCTGGTCGAAGTAAGTACTCCTTTATTGCTAGCGAGAATATATTTTCTCCTCCTAACTTTATGTCTTGTTTCTCGAGATTTTAGCGTTAGGAAATATTCGGTCGTCCCTTCCCCCTCCTTTTTGCATTCGTCCGGCGATTCGCCCCCCGGCATTTGCCTCCTCTTTTTTCCTCTCTAGACGATGCAGCTGACAACCACGCAATTACTTGTTTCCCTTTGCAGATTCGAAGGATACTTTGGTCGTTGGTCCCCCCCGCGTTCTTTGCAACTAGGGAGGGCGTCGGCATAGTGTTTTTTCTTTCCCACGCACTCGAGAAGAACCGTGCTGAAAAGAATTCACTACTGCCTGCGATCTTTTGCCCAACCTGGTGTGTGTGCAAGTCCCCCCCTACGCTCTGGAATCGACCAAACACTATTCTTACTACCCCCTTCTTTTTTCGTTATTTTGACATTGTCGCGCCAAACAGCTTTTTCCCCGGCCGGGCTCAGTATCCGATTTTCAATATTAGATAGTTCCCGTCATGAGCTTTCCCTCCCCCTACAGAGGCGCTGTGTCGCGAACTTTGCTCTCTTCTTCAGCCTTCCCGATTTTTCCGCACTTGTTGAGCAATAGTACTTCAAGACTATCCCCCTGTTTAAATTGTTCGGAAATCCCTTGCTTGAACGAACCACGACAGTCCCACCCGGGATTCCCGCAGGCAACCCTATAGACCCTGATATTCTTCAATGATCCAATCCTTTTCCCGTCTCTATTGGATTTATACACGCTAGAGGGCGTGGTGTTCTTTCTTCTGAGTCCCCAAGAGGAGACCAGTCCTTCCACCAGATAGTCTCGCGAAGGATACACGGAGACCTAGATTAGAGCAGACACATACGTAGCTGCTAGTTAACAGTTTTGCAGATATGTAACGGCATGCGTTCCTTTCCGGGTACGGGGGCCTTTTTTTTCCTTTCTTTTTTTTTCTTCTGCGGTGGTTTTGTTTAATCTGTCTTTTTTCGCGGGGGGGTGGGTGCGTGTGGCGCTGGGGTTGGATTGCCGGAACATGGCCTTCCCCTTTTATGCCACGTTTTCGCTCTTTTACAGTTCGGTCTTGGAGAATCCCATTCAAGGTCCTCCTAAGGAGCGGCAACAATTTCCCGATCGGCTAGCACCACACCCAATTGCGATGTCTTCGGTCCATCTCGATAGCTTTTCCCTCATGCGACGATCGGCCGATAGCGCGTTCTACTTCTTCTAATCTTGTGGACCTCCGGTTTCCCTAAAGACCACGATCTCGTCTCTCGACACGAGACACCCCCTCCCTGTCCTTTAGAGACGACTCCGGGTTTTCTTTGCGCGCATTCCGATGGCGACTGAAGAACTGCGATGGCGTCCGGCCCCTTCTATTAGTTCCTGTGATTACCTTCAACCTCCTCAGTTCAGCTTCCCAGCTCCAGCCTATGTAGATCCCTTACACTTTTTGTTCCTCGCTTCTTCGCCCACGAGAATCGCGTTGCGTTATTTCCCCTTCTCTTGATTTCTTCCGCTCTGGTACTTTTTTTTTTTTCTTAGTATTTGTGATTCCCTTCACTAGACACTTTAGGAGCGAGCCTCCGTAAGCCCCTGTTCCGATGGATGATTAGTCTCTCCCTCGACCCGGGCTGCGATGGTTACCCTAAATCATCGAGTTCCTCTAGTCTATTCACAAGCTCGCAGTAAGGCTTATTCCGCTTAGCGTGAGCGACTCTTCTTCCATACCATGCTCCCCCTCGGACACCTACAATTTAATATTTTCTTTTTTTAA
>Ga0179591_1308895_pt1 | contig 17494 bp, 28 predicted proteins | sample CZOMad2_1_08_16f_FD_182891 | JGI IMG/M metagenome (GOLD analysis project Ga0179591, IMG submission 182891) | Vadose zone soil fungal communities from Angelo Coast Range Reserve, California, USA - CZOMad2_1_08_16fungal (PacBio error correction) | ecosystem: Environmental > Terrestrial > Soil >... | reverse complement strand
TTCTTTCTCCCCCCCTTCTTTCAAGCGGTTGCCTGCCTCCATGACGACGAAAAAGAGGAGGACCTTTTCCCCTTCGGAACTTTTCTTTCTCTCTGCGAACCTCCCTTCCCCCTCGCTACGTCGAGGATGGAAGAGTTTCACTCAGATGTCGTATTTTTTCTGTCGCTGTCTCTGTTTTTCCCCCTTTTTTTTCCCTCATCCTGAGAAGATTTTTTTTCCTGAAGGGCGATTTCCCCCCCGGAAGGCGGGTCGTTTGCCCTTTTCCCTTTCAGACCATGCTGGTGAAGCCTTGTCTCTTTTTCTTGCCCCCCTTGCGGGAGGGAGTTGCTTTCCCCTTTTTGAAATTGCGATGGAATCTCCCAGCCTAAGATGTTAAAAAAGGCTTTTTTTCTGCCATGTGTTCGGTTCCCCTCTTCGGTTCCCCCATTGCGGTACTCTTCTTTCTCGTGCACGCACGTTTCTACCGCTCTTGAAACCCGCCAAGAGAATTCGTCTCGCTCCCTCGCTTTTCTTTCTTCAAATGCTCCTCAGCTGACATAGCTTTTTTCCTCCCCCTGTGAGCAGAACCAGGACTCCGATGGCGACGGCAACCGCGCTTTTTTTGATGTTGTATGTTCTTGGTTCCTTCCGCCTCGCCCCCCCCCGTTCATCAGATAGAGTCCTTCCTAGCACTTAGGATAAACTTCGAAGACCAGGTAGATAGACGTCTTCTTGGATTAGCGTCTTGTGAGATCTCTCTTTCCCCCCTTACCGCCTTTGCCCGAGAAGAAGAACTTTCGGCGGCCCCCTCTATGCTTGTTGATAGTGACGCCCCCTGGAGGAGTGCGTCCCACGCGAACGTCTTTTTTACTTCTCTCAACCGCTCAGCAATAGCGCCCTCTTTTTTCCGCCATGCACAAACGGATTGATGCCCCCTTCTTCCTAGGGAGAATTAATGGGGACCTCTTCCCCCCATATTTAAACCACCCATATTTTTCTTCCTTTCCTTTTGGGAGTGCTTCCACAGCAAGGCTTTTTCCCTCTTCCCTCAAGAGATCCTGTAATTTTAATTAGCGCTTTTCCTTTCCTGAAAGCGACTTACATGCTTTTCTCTCTCCTTCCGGGAGAAAGTTTAGTGGCCCCCCTCCCTCCTTTCCCTCGCGAATGACGCCTCCGCCGAAGTGGACGTATTTTTTTTGCAGCCTGCTGCTGCTTTTCCTTTCTTTTCTGGGTGCTCAACCGGGTCTTCCTCCCTTAGCTTGTAGACCTTTTTTTTCTAGGAAACGGCCGCCCTCTCGCTCCAAGGTCATACTATCTTCCTTCCCCCTTCCCCCTTTTAAATCCTTCTCCCCCTCCCTCCACCGCGCGGCGCAAATTGGTCAAATAGGCGAAATCAGTTTTCCGTTCGCGACCTGCGCTTCCCTCCTTCAGTTTCTCAGCTGACCGAACACCCTTTTTTTTTTCTAGAGGTGAGCCTTTAGAGGCAAAGGTAGTTCTCCCCCCCAGGTCTAGACTTGGCCACATTACTAGCGGTCCCCCTCTTTTCTGGCCGGCTTATCCCCCTTCCCTTTCAGGAATTAGAATTTACTGGTCCCTTCTTAGGCAGATATTGGACTTTTTGTCCTAGGAGCCGTCCCAACTTTTCCCCCTCCTTTTTTTGGCCGGCGGTTTTTTTCGGGAGATTCCCGCCATGCAATGGCCGCTTTTCAATACAAAGGAGTTAACGGTAGCCCCTTTCCTCTGCTCAGATTGTTCCATTATCCCAGCCCCCCCTTTCTTTTCCCCTTCCTAGCATCGGCAATGAACTCCTTTCTCCTTATGCGGCGGGAGGTGATTGAGATTGGTCTTCATAAAATGAGTAGGCAACCTATTTTCCTGAAAGGCGACCCTTTTGTGGTCCTCCCCTTACCCCCCCTCTTCCCTTTTCCCATTCCTCACTAAGTTAGTTTTTTTTTTTTTCTTCTCTTTTCCCCTGCTCCGACGAAAATTTCCGGTGGTCAGGCCATTTCCTTTCCCCCTGAACATTGGATTTTCTCCTTCTTCCCTATTAGCAGAAGATCTCTGCATTTGCTTTTCCTTTTTTCCCTCTTTTTTTTGTTGGGCTGGTTATCTATTGGAGCTTTCCCCCCCCCCCCCCTCTCCCCCCCCAGAGGTGGTGATAATGAAACCTTTCTTGACAGGCTGCGAGGCCCTCTTTTCTTCAAGCGAGTTTTCTGAAGACCCCCCCCTCCTCCCTTATTGATGCCTGCATGTGATGGCCCCCTTTTTCCTCTCCCAAACAAGCCCGAGAAGCGGAGAAGAACTTTTAATGGAGGAATTCATGGAGGAGACGAAACTTTGCCTCCTTACGAAGTAGAGTTTTTTCCCCTCGCCTTGTCTTCCATTCTCCTTCTCTCACTTGCGAAAGTCCCCTTTTCCAAAACAAAGGGGAGAATTTTCCTTCGGTTGGGAGGTAAGATTTTCTTATGACTATGCTCCTGCGCCCGTCCCCTCCTTCTTTCTTTTCCCTCCCTGATTTTCGAATATTTTCTTTTCCCTTTCCCATTTGCGCAGAGCGGGGTTCTGCCCCTTTCCGGGAAGTTGACGCAGGATTTCTCCCCCCTTTTTTTCCCTATAGATAGGCCGCTCTAAGGTTTTTCTCCCCCTCGACAATCGGAAATCTTTTCCCAGGTAGATCCCTGAAGAACGAAGCAACTTCCCTTTTCGTTATCGCCAGCTTGAACTTTTTATCGCTGCATGCGAGATTTCCCCCCCTTCCTGGAAATAAAATTTATCCCTCTGCCTGGAAATAGTATGAGAGTGAATTCCTCTCCCTTAAGCTTGATCGCTTTTGAGCACCCCCCTCTCTCTCTCCCCTTCATCCTGCAATAAGAAAACAATCTTTTTTCCCTTCCTCGATGGAAGGGAGGAGTTCCCCCCTTTGATGATGAAGAAGACCTTTTTTTTTCATTGTGCTTGCCCCCCTCTTTTTCTTCTCTTCTTTTTTGAATATTCAAGTAATAATTAATCCCTTCCTTTTCTTCCCCGCCAGGAAGGGGTAGAGATGGTGTGTCTCCCTCCTTTCGCCGGGCATAAATGAACGCCCCCCCCTCGTCTAGGTGCACCTCCTTTCCATGCGTTCCTTTCGCGCAATTCCCATTGATCCAAAGAACGTTTCTCCTCCCCCCTTTTTTATTGTGCGAGCCTGAGCACTTTAGAAGTGCATGCCTTTCCCCCCTATCTGATCCCGGTTTGGCTCCTCTCTGCTCCCAGGCCGAAACTAACAACACCCTTCCCTTTCGGGCGCGGTGAGGTGTTTGGTTGATAACGAGGTGTCCTTGAGGGGTGATTCCTTCCTTTTCTTCCTCCCCGCGCGAACTTCCTTCTTCCCCTTGCATGATTCCGAAAATCCCCCCTCCGCGGTAGAAAAGGGCGTGCCCTTACGGCCGCGATTCCCTGTGGTTTTCTTCACAGATGCACCGATGATCATTTGCCAAGATTAGCTTCCCCGAATCTCCCTTCTTACCAGCTCCATTCCTCTCTTCCCCTCCAGGAAAAACTCTTCCCCAGCCGCATCCATCTTAAACAGGCATGTTGCCTCTTTGCACCTGCGCATGGCCCGCCCCGCATTCCTTTTTTTTTTTTCGCGCTGCGCGAGGAAAAATTTCCTCCTTTCCCAACAGCGACAGCGGGCCCATCAGACGCTGCCCCCTGCCCTTCCGTAGCGTTCAGCCTTTTTCCTAGCGCTAATCACTAAGCCTTTTTTTAGTAGTAATGTTGACAGAAGCACTGGTTTTCCTTTGAAATACTGACCTTTTCCCTGCCACACTATCCTTCTCTTTTCTTTTTTTCGAGATCTGAGGGACTCCCCCCCCTTTTTCCCTTATTAAGAGATGATGCTCCCCCTTCCGAAGAAAAAAGGAGTTTTAAGTGAATGACTCGGCCGGCTTCCCAGCTGGCTTTCCTCTCCTTCTCCTCAGACGTGAAGCGTTTTTCAGAGCTCCCCCGATTCCGCTGGATTTTTCTCCAGGCTCTCGAGAAGATTCCTCTCGCAGCGCGCTCCTTCACCCTCCCTCTTTTTCCTTTTGTGGGTATGCCCCCCCCCCTCGTTCAAAATTCCTCTGTTGAAGCTGCCTTTCTTGGGCGGTTTCATTTTTCCTCTTCATCCTTCGCTCTTCCTCTCTTTAGAATTAGAAAATTCTCAGAGTGGAATCTCCCTGTGACCCTCGCTCCAAAACAAATGTCTTTTCCTCCAGTAGAGCCCCCAGATTTTCCTTTCTACCGTCATATGGCTTTTCTCTCTATTCTATCATGCCGACCCTTTCTTCTTCCCGATCAGCGCGAGTGACTTGTCCAAATGATCTTCTTTACCCTCGCGGGTTCTCTCCCCACCTCCCCCCTTTAGCAGAACAGAAGATACTTTCCCTCCCCCCGGAACCCCCACAGTCTTTTCTTCTTGGCCGACGCTATCGGCGGCCCCCCCCCCCCTTTTTCAATTCAGGATAATGAGAACTCTGCGAGACGAAGAATTCGGTGTCACCTCTTTTGACCTCTCTCTTTCCTGAGCTTGCGCGCCCCCGAAAATATTTTTTCTTTTCCGAAAGACGAGACAGCCCTTTTCATTGAGGAAGGAGACGCTTTTCTCTTCCTCCCAATCGATACCACTTCCATTTCTGCGCTTCTTTCTTTTTCTTCGATGAAGTGCGACGGAATATTTTTCCCCCTCGATCTGGGGGACGACTCACAAAAAAAAAAACCCCTTTTCTTTCTCAAACGAGGCCTCCCATTCCTTTGCCCCTCCCTCCCCTTCCCCCTTTTTTTTCCCCCATATTTCACCCACGATGAGATTGTTTTCTTCTTTCTCTTCTTCATTAACAGAAAGAGCAGTCCTCTGCAGAGAAGTTTAATTAGCGAGTATTTTTCTTTCCCTGAGGGCCGCTCTCTTATAGCATCTTTTTCCCCTTTTGATGGCCAATGGCCGGCAATTTCCCTCTCTTCCGCTAAGCCTTTACTTGAGATCAGCTAGGGATGTTTTTTTTCCCTTTTTATTCCCAGGTTCTTTCTACTCCTTTTTTCTGCCTTCAGCGTGTCGAAATTGTTAACTGCCCCCCCTCTCCTTTCAAGAGCGATAGAGCACCTTCTCTATCATGCAGGCAAACTCTTGTTTCCCGGATAAGAAGACCCTCCCGTTCCCTTGGCCGGCCGCGCACCCCCTTTTCCCCGAGCTAAAAGATCCCCAACGAGAGAATAGACATAGTCCTTTTTTTCCTTTTTTCCTTCAGATTCCTCCAAACCGCCAGCTCCCCCCTTTCTCTCCCGCGCTCTGAGAAAAGGTTTTTTCTTTTCCGGTGAGAGAATTCCCTTCCCCGAGAGCAGAAAAAGAGACTCTTTTTTCTTTCCGAGTGCGGCCACGGAAGTAATTCTCCTTTCTTTCCCGCGCCCCTTTTCATAGCCTCCTTTGCCAGTACAGTCATCAATAGAGATACCTTTCTTTGGGCGGAGGTTTTAGGGAGCTTCTTTTTCATGAAATGCCTCAGCGAAGTCCCTCCCCCCCCCTCTTCTATTTTCCTTCTCCCAAAGCTTTTCCCTTCCAGTCCAATAGATAACCTTCCCTCATGAAACATGAAGAGCAGCGGCTTTCTTGCATCGGATCGGCGTTTTTTTTGATTGTTTCTCTTTTCCCCCCTTTCGTCTCTGGAACGGACCTCTAGGCCGAAAACAGGACCCTCCCGAAGAGATCCGTTTACTCTCCCCTCCCTTTTTTCTCGGTATTAGTTTTCTTGGTCGACACTCCTTCTGGGTCCCTTTGGTGCTCGGAGCCCCCTTTCCGATGCCCCTTTCCTTTCAGACCAATCTACAATCACTCCCCCCTCATGAAGCAGAAGGATCTTCGTTTTTTTCTTTTGTCCCTTTGGGTTGTTTTCTTGGAGCTTTCCCCCCTCTCTTTCTCCTCAGGTGGTGCTATGAAATATAACTGTCCCCCCTTTTGACCGGCTTCCTCAAGCGCGGGGAAGCTCCCCCTCTGTCCCTGCCGATGGAGACCCTTTGATGCCTGGTTCGTTCTCATTTCCCCCCTCTCTCTTCCTCACGAAAAGGTGTCCTTTTTGAATTCATGCGAGGCGCCTCCCCCTCCTCCAGAAGAAATTACCTCTTTCCTTTCGATGTCGGCACGAGCCATGTGTTCCTTCTTCTTTTCTAAAGTGAACATGGAACGCCCTCCCCCCCCCTGTGGAGCACGCAGAGAGATCTGGAGGTAAGATGAGAAGAGCGGACTTTTCCTTTGAGACCGAGAGCTGTACCCTCCTTTTCTTTCTCCTTCCTGCACAATTTGCGAAGGCTTTTTTTTTTTTTTTTCTGGGGAATGATTCTTCCCTCGGGAAGGACGACTTCCATGAACTTGCCTCGCTTCGGACTTCCCTTTTTCCCCTTCCTACAAGCTTTCCCCCCCCCTTTCACTCGTCAAGGGAGATTGGAATGACCGCCGCCCCCTTTTCCTTCATACCGAGCTGCCCCCCAACTTCGGCGGTCCCCCTTTCGGAACGCCTTCTTCTGAAATGGAGGAATTTTTCCATTTCTCTCTCCTCGAGGCAGCTTTCACCCTGTTGCAGGACGAGGACCCCTCCGAAGGAAACTTCCGATGGAGCAATTCTTGCGTGATGGTTTCGCATTCCCCCTGCAATAATCCCCCCCCCCCTAATCGTGGTTGAAATCGATGGAAGGTTTTTCCCCCCCCAAGGACAGCCCGATTCCTCCGACTGCAGACAGGCATTCCCCCCTTTCATGGCGGAGGGCCCTTTTGGGAGAGATCTTGTTTGGAATTAGTCCTTTCCTCTTCTCTTTTTGCGCACCTACGCCGAACGCACATGCCTTCTTTCTCCTTGCACGATCAACAGCAGATCTTTCTCCGGAGGGCAGAGCGGTTCCCCTCTTCTTAATATTTCCTTTTCGGCATCCCTCCCTCTCTATCCCAGACGGTCTTCCCTCCCTCTCGACCTGGGATTAGTCTTCGTGGATGAAGTCCTCTGATCCTGAATTTCATGATCTTTTTTTTTTTTGTTCCCTTCCGGAAAACACCCTTCCCCCCCTCCCCCTAAAATGACAGAAAACCGCAGGTTGACGGCCCCCCTTCTCTTGCTGGTTCTGATCGGATTGTTAGGTTTGGTCCCGATGGCAAAGCTGATCTTTCTTTTTCCCAAGAAAGCCACTAGATTCTTTTCCCGATTCTAGGGCTTTAGTCCCAAATCTACCCCCTCTCGGTAGAAGGGAGTGAACTTTTTCCTCTTTTCCTTCAGGATTGTTGCGGATAGAGATTTTAACCTCCCCCTCACGGCACCTGTATTCAGCCTTTCTCTATCTGTTCGGAAATAGTCCCTTCCTCCGTTAATATTAAGGACCTCTCCCCCGAAAGAGAATTCCTTTTTCTTTTTCCATGCAGCTCCATCCTCTTTTTCTTCCTTTCCTCGCGATTCGCATGGCAAGCCTCCCCTTTCGACCCTCCTTAGAGATGAGAGAGGCCCCGAGATGGGGACTAGCTTTGGCCCCCCCCCCCTTGACTCTATTTCAAGGAACTTCCCTCTCTCCCTCGGCTTATAGAAGTAGATCCCGAGTAGCGAGGTCCCCCTCTTTCCTTTGTAGTCCTGGTCCAGTTTATTTTTTCCTTTTTCCCTCTAGGCAGCAGCCTTAATAAGGAAAGGTTTACCCTTTTAATAATAATAAGTTTTTTTTCTGATCTTGATGGCGCCTTTCAGTATTCAAGCGCTGACTGAGGCTTTTTTTTTCCCTTAAAAAGAGGAGAAAAAGGAAAGAAAAGGAAAATTCTTTTCCTTTGATGATCGGACCCATCTACTTCTATGATCTTCACCCCCCTTTTTCAAAGAAGGGGACGAAGAGACAGCATCTTTCGTTTGCGATGTTGGCCCACCGCTCCTCCCCTTCCCTTATTTTTTTCCTCCGCGAAGCGCTCCCTCTAAAAGAGCCTTCCTTTTGGTATTGAATTTTCCCCCCCCTTTTCAAAATTAAGGGATTATGTTAAGCCTATGCGAGGTTGATGACTTTTCCTTCTGGGAGTTGAATGGCAATGTAGTTCCGATGGCACCTTTTTCCTACTTTACGAAAGGCGACCCCTGGTTCCCCCCTTCTTTTTTCAGCGTGCCGGAGTCCCCCTCCCCTTTTTTCTCAGAGAAGAAAACATTGCCAGGTAGAGAATCCCCTCCCCGCAATTTTCTACTCCCTGAGTGCTTTTTACCTCTTTTCCCTCCTCCCGAGCATAGATGCCCTTTTTAAGCGCGAGTGATTGCTTCTAAGCTTGACCTACGCGTTTTTTTTTTCCACCCCCCTTAAACATCTTTGAACGTCCCCTTCCCTCTCTTTTCGCGGCACCGAGAAAGCCCCCTTGTCGGCAATTTTAGCCTTGGGGCCGAAGCCCCTTCCACCACCGGGGGCCCAGATCGTACTCGCAGCACTCTGAATCCTTCCCTTCTTCAGAAGAACAGGTCGATCGCGGTTTTTGGATAGAAGAATTGTTGTTCTTTTCCAAAGACACACGTATCTTTCTTCCCCCCTTCTCCCGCGCCCGCCGGATTTCTCCCTCGACGATATGCTTGTTGTCCCCTCAAAATTACATGCGGCGGCGTCTTTGATTGAAGGAGGACGGTCCTTCCCCATTTCTCTCCGCGCCATCTTGGGGAAGTTCCTTTCTCACACAGGAGTGATGCCCGATGTCCTAGGGAGAATCCTTTTTCCCCCCTCCTTCCTCGCGTGGCCTTCACCCCCATCTTCTTTTTTCCTGCAGTATGACTTTTTTTTACAAGCACGTTCGACAGGCTTTTTTCTTTTAAGTTTCCGTTCTTTTTTTTTTCTGCCCTGCTAATACCCCCTTTTCCCGAGAGGATTCCCTCAAGGGGAGTGGCAAATTGCTCTCGAAATCAGCTCCCGCCACCCTTTTCCGCCAGATTTTTTTTTTGGATGGGATGAAGCACCCAAGGGTAGGGTGCCTATTTTTTCTCCCCTCTTAAGATTTTTCCCTTTTCTACCATCCCCAAGAGAGACAAGGGTCATGCGGCAAACGTCACTCCTTGGTTACAGCTCAGACCTCCCTTGCCGCAACTTGGGAACGGCGCTCCTTCCCCTTCTTTCAGGTCAAGAGAGAAGACCGTTAGAGAAAAATGCATTTCCTCTTTCCTGTTAAGAGAGGACTCATGACTCCCCCCTCTCCTTTTGCTTTTTCTCCCCGAGCCTTGCCAGGGTATTTAGCCCGGTTCCTTTTTTCGACATTCGAGCGGTTCACACACCCAGCGACTTCTCTTTCCCTTCTTGCGGATGCCGTCAAGATTTTTTTTTCTTTTTTAATTCGCATTAATGGGAGAACAGCCCCCCTTGCAGCTATATGGGATGGTTGTCCTCCCCCCCTCTTGAATTCACATCCAACCCGTTTTTCCTTTTTTCTCCCCGCGCTTGAAGCCTCTTCCGGTCAAGGAAATCCACCGTTCTTTTCACCAACCTGGATGGATGATTCATAGGATAACACATCCCAGGGACCTGCCTCCCCTTCTTCCCCTTCCTTCCCCCGATGAAGCCGAAGATCTCTGATGTCCTTTTTTCTTTTTCTCTTTGGTCTGAATCCACCTGAGCATCGGAAAGGGCTACGAGCACCCTTCCCCTCCCCTTTGAGTCGGATCCCCCCGGCCCCCTCCTCCTCTCTCTTTTTTTGTTTGTTGAGAGAGATTAGTTCTTTTCTTTTTCCCCCTGTGGTCAGGAAATTTCCTGGTGCTCGGGCTCCCCCCATTGGGATTAAGACAAATCTCACTTTCCCTCCCCTTTAGAAGAAGATCTTCGCCTCGATTTATCGTTCATGATGTTCTTTTTTTCTCTCTTGGAGCTGGAACCCCCCTTCTTCTTTTTTGTGATAAGGAAATATACCGTACTTCGGCGCGCATGGATGGCGTTTCTTCTCCCGAAAAACCCTCGGCCGCCCTTTTTTTTCTTCCTTTTCCGATGGTAGACGGACGAAGATTGCCCCCCCCCCCCCTCTGAGAGCCGAAGAAACTTCCAGGAATGGAATTCCTTCTCCTCCCCTTCCCCCTGACGGCCCCCCTTCCCCCCTTCCCTCCCTTTCGGTCCGCTCGAATTTTTTCCTGGTGAATGAGATCACCGGTCTCGTAGAAAACACACCAGGGGCTCCTCTTGGGCGGTCAGCTGAGCCTCCGTACTCTCTTCCCTTTGTCGCGAAACCGATTTTTTTGACCGAACTGCTGAGACGGCCCAATTCTTTTTTTGCTCGATTCACGCCGCTGCCTTTCCCCGTATCTCGCATCATGCCCCTTGATCTTCTTCGATCGGCCGTTTCACTTTGGTTTTTCTTAACCCCTTCGCCCGGTTCCGTCCAGGTCGAGAACCCTTTTTTTTTTTTCCCTCCCGCCGCCAGCGGTTCCCGAGATGATTCCCCTTTTTCGGAATCGCCCCATGCTCCTCTTCCCAATTTTGGCATTGGACCCCCCCTAAGGGGGGCTTCAGCCTCTGAACTCTTTCTTCTGAGCGTGAAGGACTCCTTTCCCCAAACATGAGACGAAGGGACCCCCTCTCTTTCGCCGCTGGAACAAAACTTCGTGCTGGTGTTCTTCCTTCATCCTGAAATTCCCCTTAATCGTGGTGAAATATGGCGTCCCCTGGAAGGCGGACTTCCCTTCCCTCCCTTCGGAGGAAATTTCCCCCCTCCTCCCCCGGTGGGGGTTGCATGGCGGCTCTCGGCGCGAGCTGCCCCCTCCTTCATAGAAGGGCTGAGAGTCACCTCCCCTCTTCTCTTTTTTTCTTTTGCTGTAGGGCACGTAACCCTCTCCTTCTCCCCCTCTCCCCCCCCCCGCCGGCGGGCGCTCTTTTTTCTTTCATATGGATACGTGGCGCGCAAGATCTCCCCAGCGCGATCCCAAGACACGTCTTTTTTCCCCCCTGTTCTTCTTCTTCTCTCTGAGACTTGTCTCTCTTCTTCTCATGATACTGAATTTTTTCTTCCCTTCCCGATAGGAGTCGGACAGCGCCCCCAAATGAAATGAGAAACCTTTTTCTTTTTTTGCAGCCGCACGCCCTCTTCTTTTCCCCCTGCTGTGGAAGGTGTTCCCCTCCTCAGATGAATGCAATTGACGTGTCTCGTGACTCCTGATTCGGTTCTTTCCTTCAAATCGAAAAAGACATCTCTCCTTTTCTGGAAAAGGCGTTGCCCTTTTTCTAAGGAGGATTTTCCTCTCCTCCCCGCGATGTTCACCTCCCGGACCTTCCCTTTCCTGCCCACCCTAAATAGGACAGATGCCATTCCCTTCCCATTTCAAGGCACCCTTCCTCCCTTCCCTTCCCCTCTTTCGACATGAAGATTCACCCCTTCTTTTTTAGGATGAGAATGGAAGAAACTTCGGTGATAGAATTAGATCTCTCCCCCATCTTAAGAGATGGGACTCGACCGGTCTCTCTCATCAGTCCCTCCCGCGCTGAAAGCGTAAACGCTTTGTTAAGAAAGATGGGCTTTCTTCATCAATTCCTAAGGCTTGTCCTTTTCCTTTTTTCGTCTTCATGTTACAGAAGCACTTTTTTTCTTTCCCTTAAATACTGAACGGTTTCTCCCCCTTTCTATTTCATCCTCCTCCTTTTTTTCCTATCTTTGATGGCTCTACACTTTAGTCTTTCCCCTTCTCTTTCGAAACAGGAAGAAAGACCCCTCCTTTTTCCCTTTTTCTCACAAGGCACAGTGCTTCTTATTGATGCCGTGGGTCCGAACAGACGGCCATGTTAGACCCTTTCTTCTCAGCCGTGGCAGGGGGCTTCTCCTTTTCTTGTCGTGGAGCTGTTGCCCCCACAATCTAGTCAGCCCTTTTCGCGCCGGCAGATCACTGATGACTTTGGCCCTTTTTGCCATGCGTACATCGCGTTCCCCTGACCATGCGGTTGGATTTTTCCTGCAGGATTTTTTTTCCCTCCTGTATGTCCTGATCATTCTTTTTCCTTTTCTCATCCGAACGCTAAGCTTTCTTTCGTGCCGGAGCAATGTTCCCCGCAAAAAATGCGGATCTCATAAAGGCCGCTACACTCCCCCTTTTGTCGATGGCGGTCTTTTTTCCTTTTTAATTTTTGAAGTAGAGATGAAGTCTTTGCCCTTCAAATGCGCACGCTTTCCCCCCTGGTCGAGCCAACAGTAACCCCCTTTTTTCCCCCAGAAGATAAATGCGATGCCGCGAAAAGAAAAAGTGTCGTTGTAGGTTTCGGCGGTGGTTCCTTCGATGTGCCCCCAACGGATAAGATCCCTTTCCTCCTTTCGAAGAAACTTAGTTATAGGATAGCAGAGAATCTCTTTTTCTTCACACTTTTCTTTTTCTAGGTCTCTCCTCCCCTCGACCTATTCCCGTCCTTGCCAGAGGACTCCCTCCCCGCCGGCAGGACATTTTCCTGATTGTGATAGTGAAAGAAGCCCCCCCCCCCTTTAGGAGGCGTATCTAGTACAGCCTTTCTCTTCCCTTTGAGGGACGGAATATTAAAAAGTTCCTCCCCTTTTTCTGGGGGAAGAAGAAATGAACACACCCCCTCTTTGTCTGATTAAGAAGAAACGATTTTCCCCTTCCCCGCGAAGTCAATAGCTTTGCAATTTTCCCCCCTCGTTTTTCTCTTTTCCCAGGATGAAGGGGGATTGATTCCCCCCCTTCAGAGAGAAAGTTTTTTCCCTCTGAGGAAAGAGTGCTCTCCTTAGTTTTCCCTTCCTCCTACGATTTCCCAATGCTGGAATCCCCCTCCCTTCAAAAATTAGGGCTTATTTCTCTCTGAGCGACATTCCCCAGATTTCCTCCCCCCTTGAAGTGGAGTCTTTTCTCTGGGCTGAAGCCTTATTAAGTAAAGGTTGTTGTCTCTTCTCCCTTTTACGTTGTCGACCTTTAAGCCCCATTTTCTCTTCCCCTTCTTGAGCATCGAGCCCTTTCCTCTATAATGAGAAACGGCCCAGTTCTTAGCGATAGAAGACACCGCTCTTTGAAGGACTTTTTTCCCCAGACAGTTCTTTACCAGCCCGCTCCTCATTTCCTCTCCTATATAACTAGACGGGCCTTTTTTCTCTTCCCGACAAAAAGGAAGAACTCCCTGCGAAAAGGGTGTTTTATTTTTTCTCTCCTTTGAGCGCCCAACATTGTTTCCCTACTTTCTCCCGACAAAATCTGTCGTTCGGGAAGTTCTTCTTCTCCAGAGTGAGGAGAAGCGTCTTTTAGAAAGAAGAGACACTTTCTTCTTTTTCCCCTCTGAGGTCCGTATCCCATGGGTTCAATCTTTTTTTCTTTTTTTTTTTCCCCTTTTCGGGAGCTTCCCGCGCTTTGCGCGAAGCCGGTAAAAGGAAATCCCACCTTTCTTTTTTCCTTTGAGCACCACCTTTCTTTATCTCTCTTCTTTCCTCCCCCTATACCACAAAAGGTTAACGCAGCCATCATGAAGGGATTCCTCTCTTAGGATGAATCGGATAGGAGGGACCTTTTTCCCACATGGTCAGGCCCCTGCTTATCTGCCCATTCTCCTCCTTCCCTGCCGACACCCGGTCCTTTTTCCTTTCCCAGAACGAAAATTATTTTCATCCTCCTCCGAGAGATAGGGAGTGTTAACAGGTCGATCTCTTTCCATCCTTGGGGATCGGAGCCTATTCTAAGGACCCTGACCATGTGGTCCCCTTTTAACCGCCGCGCTCCGATGAGCATTCCTCCTTTCCCCTGTGTCTCTTCTGTTAATGATGATGAGGTCCTTTTTTAAAAAATATGATATAGATAATCAAGCCTTTCCCCCCTTCCGAATTTCTTCCGTTGCCCGTTTTCTTCTCTGTCCCCTTTTTCCCCCCAGTCTGGGAAGAGAAATCCAACCCCTTTCTCAAGATTGATGAAAGATGTGATTGCCGGAAAAAAAAGACCCTTTTTTTCCCCTTTGAGCATTCTTGAACATCCTTCTAATTTCCCCCTCAACTCTTACGGCATTAAGCCTTCCTAATTTTTTTTCTTCGGCGTTGTCGGCAGCTAGAATGTCTTTTTTAATGAGATAACAGGGAGAAAGCCACCCCCCAAACCGGTTCTGAGAGATCCAATTTCTTTCCTTCTCCTTTTATCTGAGAATCCCCCTCCCCTCTGATATGGATATGAGAGAGTTTTTCCTTTTTCTGTAGTGAGAGCTTATTTCTGCATATTTTTGGCGCCCCCCAATTTTCGTTTGCCCCCCACGCGAGGCTCTCTTACCCTAAAGAAGAAGGACGTTTCGAAGTTCCCTGACCGTCTACCGTTTCCCCTTTCCTATGAAGCTTTTCTCCCCTCCTGAAAGGAGGAAATAGTAAACTTCTTCCTAGGGACTCCTCAACTCCCTGCTCGACCATTCCCTCATCTTCCCTTTTCTTCCAATTTTGGCGGACTCTCTTGCAGCGAGGACAATGATTTTTTTTTCCCCAAATTTCTCCCTTCTTCCCCCTTTTCTCTTTTTTCAATCATGGGCTTTCTCGCGTTCCTCCACGCGCGAAGGAAACTTTACGCTTTTTTTCCGGAAGAAAAAATGAGAGAGTGCTCCATAATCCCCGACCCACCAATCCTCTTTTTCCTTCCCCCGCGATGTTCTGCGTTCCCACTTTTCTTTTACATGGGATGATGATTTTGCATCACTAGTTGGGTTCTTCTTCCTGGCACACAGCTCTTCTCTCTTCTGTTGCATATTCAGTCCTCTTCCGAAGAAGAAGCTGGGCATTTTCGATCTGTTTCTTTTCTTTTCTCACCAGCAGATAGGCGCCCTGGAATCAATGCCGCAGCTTTCTTTTTCTCGGGCAAGGCGGGAATATGGTCCTTCTGCGCACCACGCCCCCAAGACGGTGAGAGCCCCTCCTTGGATTAGAGGAGAGACTTCCTTCTTTTTGAAACTTTCTTTCCCTCCTCTCTTTTTTTTCCTCCTATGGAGTTCCCCTGAAACCCTAAAAATCAATCCCCCTTTTCCTTTCGGAGAGGTTGAAGGGAGACCTGGTTCTTCCTTCCCTTTTTCAGTTGTCTCTACCGCTCCCCTTCTATCGAATTTCCCCGTTTTTCCCCGCGCGTGATCGAAGACTTCCTCCTTGATTCGAAAATAGAACCCCCGTTCCTCCGTCTATTATTCCGACTTCCTTGCCCCCTCCTTTTTCTGATAGATGCCACATGCGAAGGCAAGATGTCCCCCCCTTTGAAAAGATGAAGATTGTTTCTTCTAGGCCTCTTCCAGCGCATTTCCTCCCCTCCTCCCTCCCCCTCCAGAGACTCCCCTAAATCGGCGACCTTCCCCTCATGAGTATGAATTTTGAATCCCCCATGGCAAAGCTCAAGGTCCGCTCCCTTCCTTTCTCTCTGAGAGAGTTAACAACTTTTTTATGGGACCGGAGCCCTTTCCTCGAATCGAGAAAGAAATAGCTCTCTTAATCGGACTCCTTCCAGCTTTCCTCCTCCTCTTCGATAATCACCCTTTCTGTATTAATTGGATCCCCTCCCCTTTTTCCCAGACCAAGAGAAGGCACCTGTTTCCCACATCTCTCCTTCCCTCCTCCTTTTTTTCTCTTCTTCTGTCTGGCTCTTTCGTCAGTATTCAAGCTTTTTCCACATGAAGACGAAACCGCCCCGGGTATGCACTTGATTCGGCTGCGAACGAGGCCAGTGGATGCCTATTCTCTAGAAGGGGAAGCGTTCCGGCATTTTTTCTTTCGGGACTCGAGTCGCTGGATCTTTTTAAGAGTTAACATCCTTTTTTCTTAGCAAGGCGATCACCTCCCCCCCCTTTCCTTCTGGTAGTGCCATGCGCACTTCCTCCCTTTCCAGAAAATGCATGTTGACTTTCGTCTTCTGCCGGCCCTTTGGCGGGGAATTTCCTCGTCCCCCTGAGGAAAGGAGCTGGAAGTATTTTTTTTCACCTGATTGCCTTCTTGCTCCTCCTCGTTGAAAAGCTCGAGCCAGAAACTCCGGACGTCGAGAAATCCTCCACTTTTCTCCCCGACCCTGATGAGGTTTCGATTTTTTCTCCTTTCTTCCCCGAGGATCGTGCGCCTGCCGCTTTGCTGGCGTGACCTTCCCCTTTTTTGCCCTAGAGGTAGAGCATTTTTCTCCCTTCCTTCATATAGATGCATATTTTTCCCCCCCGAGAAAGAAACGTGTCAGTCCTTGTAGGTTTTCGGCATTGGTTTCCTCCTTCCCCTTCGGCCCTTCATGCTGCAGCACTTCTGCACCCCTTCCTTGCTCTAAGAAGAAGCCCAGGTCTCCCCTTTTTCACCGTTCTTGGAGATCGAGATTGGTTCTCTGCGCGAAAAGAACCCCGAAGCCTCCCCTTCAGTCGGCTTCTCTTTTTCTTGATTGTGGATCGTGCCCGCCCTCCCCACTTTCCATGGCAGGCGGGCGTACGTGTTTTTCCTATAAGGAGGATAGGCCTTTTTTTCCCCCTGGAACGATCTGGGGGCACGCCGTCCATCCCCTTTTTTCTCCTTTCGTTCATAAGAACGATGTCCTTCAGGCGCCTTTCTCCTCGTCCATTCCGTGGCCCGCATACTTTTTTTCGTATTGCAGGATGAAAGGGGAGTGTTCCCCCCGCGTCAAGTTAGGCGAGAAAGCGTACTTTTCCCCCCCTTTTTCCTGAAAGATAACTACGATTTCCACTTCTTTTTTTCATAGCCCCAATTAGGGCTTTCCCCCCTCAATTTTGAAGCGAGACCCCTCTCCCCCAAATTTCATCAGATTTTCCTCTCTTTTATGGGACTTTTCATGTGCGGCGGGATTGTTTTCCAGACTGGTCGAGTTCCCAGCCTTTCAGCCTTCTCCTTCCCCAGATGATAGGAACCCCCGCCCTGATTCCTATTTTTGCAGGAGGCCCCCCTCCTTGCGTGAATCTTCCTCCTTTGCTCCTGGCCGCACCTCCTACACTTTCTTTCGGTACAAGAGCTACGACTTTTTCTGCTAAAAGAGAGCATCTCCGGGCAGGTAAGCGTCTTTTCTTTTTTCCCCGTCCTCCCTTATCTGGAGTGGCGAAAACGGTTTCCTTTCAAGGTATTAGCACTTTTCCTCCTTCCCTCTGACTTGACACTCCCCCTAGGCTTCTCCGACTTCTGGTAAGTTTGAGGACTTCCTTTTTCCACTGATTATTTGCTCAGAGAAGGATTCTCCCCTCCGAAGGAGAAACTTTTTTTCTTCCCTTTTTTCTTTTTTGGTGGAATTCTTGCGTTCTCTCTCCTCGTCAGAACCCTTTTCTCCCTTGTTTTTCGGCGTCACCGCGCTTGCGCCTCCCCGACATGACGAGAAGCCTTTCCCTTTCCCCTTTCCCGGTAGACTTTTCTTTGCTCCCCCTTCTCGAGAGCAGATTGTTCCCGTTTCCCCCTGTGAACCTAGGCATCAGAACATGAAGATCATCTATGAGCAGAAAGATATTCTGCCTTTTTTTTTTTTTTTTTTTCTTTTAGATGGGTATGTCATACACCTTTCCGGCCCCCTTTCCTTCTTCCTGGCAACAGGAAATGGCCCTTCCCCCCCCCCCCCTCGGTCAAACTCCG
>Ga0179591_1160542_pt1 | contig 17494 bp, 18 predicted proteins | sample CZOMad2_1_08_16f_FD_182891 | JGI IMG/M metagenome (GOLD analysis project Ga0179591, IMG submission 182891) | Vadose zone soil fungal communities from Angelo Coast Range Reserve, California, USA - CZOMad2_1_08_16fungal (PacBio error correction) | ecosystem: Environmental > Terrestrial > Soil >... | reverse complement strand
GGCTCCTTTTTTTCAAGGTACATCGACCCCCCAACTTTTTAATTTTAACCGTCTTCTCATAATCCGTTTTTCGATGCCCACGAACCGTTCCTCATTCAATCCTTCGGGCTTCCCTCCCCCCTTTCTTGTACCCTATTGTTCCCGCTGGCTTGCCTAAGTAGAGTGTTTCTTTCTCTTTTTTCCCTTCTAGGATCCCAGGTGACACTTCTCTGATAGGACTTCACGACCCCTTCCCTCAAGATTTCAGGATTGACTTTTATGCTGTCTCTTCAATTTACGAAGCGCTTCGGGCAGATTAGATAGTTCTTTCTGATCTCTCAATAGGACTCGTTGACCCTAGCGCGCCATCCGCTTTTTCGACAAACTCGTTAGAGTGAATGTTTTCTTCTGAATCTTTCATCAAGCGAGGCGTCCTTTTCTTGAGATCTCCATGATCTGATCGTCCTCTCGGTCCTACTTTGAGCTTAGGAGAGCGGGCCTCCTCTTCCTTCACCTCCCCGTTCTTTATTTCCTCAACCCTGCGGCGAAAGATCGATCAGTCTTAGTCCCTCTGTTTGCTTAAGGTATTCTGACCCACGCGTTCCGTCCCCCCTCTTGGTCCATTTTTGACCCCTTCACACCTTCCCCCAAAAGGGCGATCGAATCTTTTTCCTAGTTGACGTTCTCTCTCTTTGTTTCCCCCTCCTTTCACGTTACGATAGACCCCGGCTTTATGAAGGAATCGCGCTCTATTATATACGGCTTTTTTTCGAAGATTCGCTTCGTCCTTTTTTTCATATTTTCGCCCCCAAAGAGAAAGTGGCTGTTTAGATTCTCTTTCTTTTTTGACTAAAAACCTTTTTTCTCCGTGGTACCCTTCTTCTGTGTCCTGTAAACTATTTGTCCGACCGCCCCTCCCTGGAGGAATTTGTCCCCCCCGTTAGCTTTCTTTGGTTTTAGAGGTCCCTTTTTATTACCTCCTTTTCTCCCCCCCTCGGTCAGAGAGCGCCTCGTGAGATAAGGTTATCCCCATGATTTTCTGCAATTGTTCAAACAGTCATTGCAGTTGGAGAACCTGATCCCTGTGGTCCGGATTCTTTTGCTATCATTCTCACACATCTGTAGCCGACGAGAGCCCAAGTTATGCCTGCCTATTTTTGCCCTCAGTCGATACGCTTCATTACTCCCGAAGTCGAAGTACCCTCGGCTTCGAATTCGGTAGTGAACAGCCGCATTCCGCTTGTACCCTAGCTTCCCCCGTTTCGCCGTTCCTCCCCATGAGAGGTCGTCCTGGGCCATAGGTCTTTCTTGAGCTCTTTTACACAAGCGTAGGACCTCTTCCCCAGATTTTCTTAGAGGAGCCAGAAGCTCTATTTCGCCTCTGTGTCGGTTACCCTTCCTCCGTTTTCCAGCCCTCCCCAGGTCTATAAATAGTAAGCCCCTCCCACTTTTTTACGATGAGATAGCATTTTGTCAAGGAGTATGATGTTTTCCCTCTGTTGCTCATTTATTTAGACTGAGGGACAGCTTTTTTTCCCTTGTTCTTTTTTTCTCTGTATCGGCTGTCCTTCTCCGATGAAGAGAAACGAAATCCTTCTTTTTGAGGTTTTTGTAACCGGCATCCCCCAGTCCCATATTTGTCTCGTTCATTTTTTAACCCTCCCCCGTCTCCCGTCCCACAAGTTTTTTTCGTTCCTTCTATGATCTTGAAACCGACCTCAGGAGGAGGGAAACTTTGATTTTTCCTCCTTTTCCGGCATGAGATCCCCCCAACATGTATTACGTCCCGTATGACTGACGACCAAAGCATGATCCTTCCATTAACCTTCCCCGGATGTTTAGTCCAGTATCTCGCTACATCTTTATCCCGGGGAGAAAATATTCCTACCGACTTGAGTCTATTGACTCTTTTCCTTTCTTCTATCTATCTCCCCTCTTCCTGTTTAAGTTCGTTTGCTAGACCGATTACTTAAAATTCTTTGAAGGCCACACGTCCGTATCCCACCTTTTCATTCGACCTCTAGCCCCTAGTTTTTCGTCAATCCAGAAATGCGAGGAGACAACCTACTGACTCCTCTTTTTATTTTCCCTGACCCCTCCGTCTCAAGTGCGGACCCTCCTCGTGTAGACGTCCACTCTGTTCCTACTCGATTTCCCTTTTTCTCTCTTTTCCTTTGTAGGATAGATTTCTCTAGACTGTCTCGTTTGCCGGTCCCTTCCCTCCGTTGCGCTCCGTCAATGCAGTCGTCCGTAGTCATTTTCCAGACTGATCCTGTCGTCCCTTTTCTTCCGGCTGTCTTTCCCGTATTGCGACTCTGTGTCCGGCAGTTGGCCTGGCAACCTGGTTATTGACTTCTTCAGCCAAGGACCCCGGCCTTCCTTCTTCGTTCCGATTTTCGTTTTGAATACTATAGTTTTTAATTCGGGCCTTTTCTTTTTGAGACCACGGGCCCAGTATGATATAGTCTCTCCACAGGTAAGGTCCCCCTTCGGGTCACTTTTCAGTTCCATACTCCTTCCCCTCTTGACATTTTATTAATCTCCACGAATCTTGATGAATAATTTTCAAAGCTCCTGTGTCCGAGAAACTTTCCAGGAAGGAACAAACTTGGGGTCGCTGGTTCTGGTGCCTGCAGGTGTTCTTTCGAGCAGCCTCGGTATGCGGGTTGATGCCGGTCCCCCACCCATTCCCAGTCAGGGTGTTATCCTTTGATTCTCTCCTTCTCTAACAACCAAGTTTTCGTGTTCTTTGTTATACAGCCACTAAACCTCTGATCCTTCTCCTCCTTTTGTCCATCTTTTTTTTTTTTTTTTTTTTGTTGTTTCGCAAAGAGGTCCTCCCACCATCGAGTCCATTCTAGAGTTTCTCTTTATCCGGCAACGTTGAGTTTCTTCCTTGCGACCCCTTTAAGCCTTCCAGCGTACTTTTCCTTTCTCTACTACTCTCCGCTGACTAGACCGATAGGCGTTATACTATTTAAGTCTCCCCCGTGGAAGTTCCTTTTTTGATGTCCCCCTTGTTTTTTTTTCCATCCCTTCGCCGACTCGCCTTTTTTCAAATCGACCATCCGTATTCCTCCCTCTTACGGGGTCTCTTTGCTGGTCCGAAAGGTAGAAGCTTTGTGTTGGTTGTATCTAATCACCGGATCTCGCATCTCGCCACCCTGTCCGGCGGGTCGGCTCGTGAGCGCCCGTCGTCGCCGACTGGTGGTACTTCCTGGCGAGAGCCCCCCCCCTTCTGAACCAACATGTGTATTTTCTTGTCAAAGACCCACTTCCACTACTTGAGTCACTGATCTCTATTTTTTATTCCTCGTTTTAGTTCTGTCATTTTCGGAGTTGAAGCTCACCTCGTAGGATTTCCCGTTCTTAAAGCTGGCGATGTTCTGATGCCCTTCGTTACCCTCCCTTCGACCCCAATTGAGGGGTCCGGCAGCCCTTCTGATTGCGAGAGAAAATATTACGCAGTCTCCTCCGTTTTGCGCCCGCGCCTTGCTCATCGAGTTTAGCCGTCGATCCCTGATCTCTCTTCACGTTTGTACTTTGAAAGGTCCTGTATAGAAATCCTTTCGAAGGTTTCTACTGACGTCGATCCGTTGGGATTTTTGGTAATCACTGCCCCCGGAAGTGATTTCTTTTTTTTCTCTTTTGCAAACCTGCGTCTCGTCTCCTCTCCCCTCTCTTGTCCTCCGGTTTGCAATCTGAGCCGCCTGCCCGGTTAAGGTCCGATGAGGCCGCGTCCGCGCTCGCAAGTTTCCCGATTATGCCTTGAAGGATCTCGGTTTAACAAGAGTTCTGAAGCCTCCCTCGGTTCTAAATCTTGCCTGTCTGTTCGCTCGTCAAACTTTCCGTTTCCAACGCAGTCTCACATGGTATCGCCCCGGTCACAGCCCTCCCCGCATCCCGAATCGACTTTCTCCCCCATCGATGTTCTTCTGATCCCTCAGTGGGTTTTTCAGAGAGCATCCTGTTCGTCCGCCGTGTTCATTGATAACAATGTGACATTTTCTCTTCAGTTCCACACGAGGTTAACCTAACTAGATACGCCCCCCTCCTTTTCGCTTGCTGTGTGGAAACGACCGGAGCGAGTTCCCCCCCTTTCTTCACGCCACCGCGAATTAGTCCTTTGCCCCCCTTTTTTTCGACCCTAATTGAGTATGATCCCCTTCGTTTATCCCCAGAGGAATTTCCTCGTTATCCATGTTTTGTCGTCATCTCTGATAAGAGTCATGAACGAATTACTTTATCTCTAATCCCCCCCCCTTTTTTTTTTTTTCTTGCAGAAGAGACAATTCTGCTCCCTTCTTTCCTTCTGTTCTAGTGGGCGTTTCAACACTGATCAGGCTAAATATTTCTCACCTTCTCTGACTGAGTAGCCATGACTGAATTTACTTTCCTCCCCATGGAAGTCCGCTAGTCCCCCCCGTTGACATCAATCCGAGTACCCCGCTGAGAGGAACCGCCTTTTGACTTTTTCCTTTTCCCTCCTTCTTTCGCACGGAATACTGATAAAGATTCGCGTTCGCCTCCTCCGCCGCGCCGCAGAAGCCAGCCCCTGAGCACCTCTAGCGGCGACCTGACTTTTTAACTTCCAGCTTCCCCTGACCGTTTCGTTCTCCCTCTGCTTTTCACCCTGCGTCCTCCGTCCCGAAACATCCTTTAGGTTTCCCATCAACATGAAAACTAATCGAATTTTCTTCTCAAGCTTTTGGCTCCCTCCTCGTCCGGGCACCATCGCCTTGATCAGTCTTTCGTCTAAGAAAGTAAACATCGACGCCTCCGGGACCTAAGTTCAACTTTTCCCAAGCCCAGAAAGTGCGCGGGACCTCGTTGAAATCTATAAATGTCTCCCCTACCCTTCATGCCGCCGACGCCTGTGTGACCTTCTTCAGCAAGCATTTTTCATTCCCTAGTGCGTTTCCCTTTTTGACGCGCCTCTTCCAGATCAGCCAAATGCTTAGCCGGCCTTCTCTCCCGTCCTTATTCGAATAGATTTTTGCCCGTTCCCGCATCCTCCTTAATCCGTGCATGCCCTTTGCCTATTTGCAGGACTATCAGCAGACGCGAACGCCGCCTCTTTACGCATAGTACAAGAACTAGCACCGTGTGACTTGCGTCTTCCCCTCGACTCATTGGATGTTGGGAACGTTAATCATTTCATCTTCTATTTTAACGCGATTATATACTACAATTGTGTTGAGATAGATTACATAGATTTCATCTCTTTTTGTTGAAGGTCCCCTGGCCCATCTCCCTGCTGCTGTCCGTTTCCTCTGCTGTAGCGGGAGTTAGTTCATTCAGTCGAGAGGAGACCTGTCTTGCCTTAGTAATGTTACAGGCGTGTAGTGATCCATTCTTCGCGTGCATGCATCAGTGATTATCAGAGTATTTCCCCGAACCCCCTAACCTTCCGTCTAGTCGATTCCTCTGCCCCTTTGTTTCCTGAGCGGACTATTCCCTCTTTTTCTGCTTAGCACTCTCTCTCGAGACTTTAGCGTGCAAGTGAAAGGTTCTAGTTTCGTCTTCCTTCTTCCTTCTCCTTTAGATAGGTAGAAGTGCTGTCTTCTTTCTTTATCCCCCTGTAGGTTCTTCTCCCGGCGGGAGATGTTCGTACTCTTCCAACACCTTCTCTAAATTCGGATTGGTGCACCCCGACCTGCTGCTCTCTCTTACCTTGAGGGCGCTCATTCTGTTGTTCATGTGGGATGGCTCAGTTAGTTCGTATATTCTTGTATAGCTGGATCGCATCGTTTTTTCAAGGACCCCGTCTCTTACGGAGTTTTGTCGGCGTCTTTTTCGAGCTTATCAGGTTCTGCGCTCTCTCTGCTCGGGCGCTCGAGATCCCTTTGGCTCCAGGTCGATGTCCGGCGGATCATACGCCGTTTCATCTCCTGGTTCCCTCTCAGGTGCCCGCTCAGGGGTCTCTTAAGCTTTTGTCCTCTATCCCTGTTTTGATTATTTTTTCGCGCCCGCAAGTAGCGTCAACTCCGCTTTTTTTTTCCACCTGTGTCTATTTCTCCCCCATTGGTTTTTCGAAATTCTTTTCGCTGATCAGGTACTTTCCCACTAGACCCCCCCGGATTTCAGGACCCCCAGATGCAAGACAGTCTTCATTTCCTGATGCATATTACTGCCTTCAGCATGCCCGTCCGATTTCTTTGCCGGGCGATTCACGTTGCCCTCCTCCGTCTTCTTGATCTTGTTGAAAGTAGCGAAAATTTGTTTCAGCCTTCCCCCTACAAGGTTTGCCGACGCACTCGTGGGACGTGACGCAAGGTGATGAATTGTTAACCTTTTTTTTTTCTATACTTCTTTTCCCCCCGCCCGTGCGCGGACCTTTCGTGCTTCGATGACTGTCCCTCAGTACTTCCTGACTCAAAGGTGATCACTTTTCTTCGCCTTTCAGACTTTATTCCCTGTGCAAAATCATTGACTCTAAATTTTTCAACATTGATGTACCCTTGTATTGTTTTCCCAATCCAAGAAAGAGATTCTCCTGACTCTATTCGGTCTTTGCCTTCTCATCCTACATAGCGGCACATCTGCACTTCGTTCCGACAAAGTGTCTCGATTTTTACATCTGCTCGCTCTTAGATAGGAGCCTCCTTCAAGAGATCTACGAGCACATTCTCTTCCTTCGAATTGAGGATAGGCTCTTGCGCTCTGTGCCTCCCTGCCTTCACCTGATTTCTCGTTTTCTTTTCTCTTCTCCCTCTTGTTTAAACTCCGGTTCAGACCTCTTCCTTTTTCCTTCCGTCCTCTCTTACCCCAGGGGATCTGCACACGCGCCTCCACGCCCTCTTTTTTTCTTTGGAGGCAGTGCTGACCCGCGTCAACCTTCAACCTTTGATCGACCCTTCTTTCCATTCTAGTCATTTCCCCTGTTTTCCCCTTTTCCTCGCCGTACCCCTGTTACACGTGCAGGTTGCTGGTCCTGAAGAAGTAAATTTTTAACTCTCTTTCCTAACCCTCGGCGTTTTCGGCGTTTTAATATTTCCGCCCCCCGCGATCGGGATGTTTTCTGGACCCCCAAATCCACCCCTAGAATGTTTCACTATTTTTGTTCTGTTTTCCCCAGATTGGCGCGACATCTTTTTATGGGAGACCCTGCTTTTCTTTTAGCTGGCACCTCCCTCGTCCGCAGCTCGTTTATTCCCCCCCTCCTGTGTCGAACTTGAGATTCGGTTCCATTATGGTGCTGCCGTGTTTTTGTTTCCACTTTTCCTGCAATTTTTTCATTTTGTATCGGATCTCCTCTCCATATGCACCTTCCACAAGAAATGTGGTTTTTATGCTCCCCCCGCTCCTCTTTCACCCGACTACCTCCGTCCCTGATTTTTTCCCGATTTTTTCTCGAGTGTCTATTTCGCCGCTTGTCCCTTCCGTGGTTTAGACTTCTAATTGACCCAGTCTCCATTCCCCGGTTTCCCATAGAAGATTTTGAGGGTCTCACCGGCCTATTTTTTTTTAACTTGTGAGTTCGGAGGCACGGTCTTTAAGAGCTCTCTCCCCCTTCTTTCCCTCGGGCTTTTGACTTCCCGTCTCCTTGAAGAGCTAAGATAGATTTGTCTGCTAGCTCACGCTGAAGTAGCCCGTTCCCCCTGTCTTTTAACATCTCGGACCTCCTTCCGAGAATCTCCGCTATGCTAAACAGTCCTAGTCGATGTGCGTCCCGCTTTTTCTTCCCATAATTCATGTCGCCTGAGAAGGATCGTCTTTTTTTTATTTTTTTTTCCCCTGTAGATGATCGGACTGAGATTTCCTCTCTAGTAAATACCCCTTTTCTTGGAGATTTTTGAATACCCTCCTACCGGCGGTGTCTCTATTTTTCCCCCCAATTGCAACCCCCGAGCCCCGATCCACAAGTGTGTTTTCAGTTCCTTGCCTCTGATTATGGACCTCCTTATTGTCACTTTATTACTCTAGTGATTATCAACCCGCGTCACGGCTAACGACTATTCTCTACCTTTTTTTCTACCTTTCAGGGTCCCCATTTTGCGCCTTACGTCCTTCTTTTCCCTAGGGATGGGCTCTGACTATGGATACAGATGCTTGATTTCGTCTCTTTCCCCGCTTTCCTAGCGAGAACGCGCGTAATCATGTTTCTTTTTACAAATTGCGCTTCATCAACCCCAGTGAAATCGATTCTAAAAGATTTTAATCTATCCTCATCCTTTCATCCATTCCCTTCGAGGTCGACACCCCAATCCTTGATCAGACTGTACGGGACTCCTCTTGATTTTGTCCTCAGTCACCCCCCCAGACTTCACCCTCCTCTCTTTCTCTAATAAGATTTCTACCCTTTTTTTTTGCGAGCGCTCGATTCCGACCGAGTCGTCTCTTAAAAGAGGCGTGCCCCCTCCGCCTTCTCCCATTCTTTCCGTTCTTCCCAGTCTTCGTCGGATCTCCCTCTTTTTCTTTTTGTGAGAAGGGGTAGACATCCCGGTTCCTTGCATTTTGGCCTGGCCCGTACTTGCTTTTTTTCCGCTTGGCAGACACAGCCTCCTGCCGCGCAGTCTCGATCTACTTCCGGCTTTGGCGCTCTCTCCCGATCCTGTCCCCCCCCTCTTTTTCGAGGTGCCAACTATTTCTCTACTCTTAGTCGCCAGAACCACTGTGCCTTCTGTTCCTTAATGATTTCCCCCCCCAGACGCCGCCCCCTCTTACGTTTTACTACTTATCTACTCGTTATTCCTCCTGGCTCTTCCCCCTTTTTTTTCCCACAATCATCGTCCCCATGAACTCCACAAACCTTTTTTTTTTTTTTTTGTTTTTCGAAGGGTTCAGAACTCTCTGCACAGTCGGTATGCGGTGACTGGCCCCTTCCCCCAACCCGCCTCCACGCGGGTTTAACTTTTGTATATTCTATCTCCTCCATAGCGACTCTATAGCCAAAGACCAACGGCCCGACCTCCCGTTTGCCCGCTCCTTCCCCTCTGATGGTCTCACATTTTGTCCCCCCTCGCCTTGGACAAGGAGAAGTTATTACGGTCAAGTGCTATTTCTAAGATTTCGCGCAAACCCGGAACTTCACGTGTTTTTGCAGTCGACCTTTTTACGCTTCCGCTCTCTCGTCCTTCCTTTCCTTGCTCTTCCTTAGAATTGGAAGCCATCTCCTCATCTTCCGCCTCACTAAGATCAGTCTTCTTTTTTTAATTCTCCCTGTTCAGATAGTTCACCCGGGCGATTTTCTATGGTTTTTCTCGACCCTGAAGCTGGTGGACGCTTCTCTCCTGTCAGGGATCTTCAATTGGTTGCATAGGCTGTCTCGGAGTGTGCTAGTACTTTCAACCTGTCGTGGGACCTGCATTCTGTCGCGTCCCTGATCACCAACTGTCTGCTGTCCTCCAAACTTTTGACCACCCGGGCATCCCAATCATGGATAACCGCCATTCGCTCGACTCCTTTTGCTAATTTTGTCTGCTCGTCGTCGTTTTGTGAATCTCGTGTGTTTTCTGAACTTGTTTGTTTGCTTGACAAATATGGTACAATAACTTGCTAAACCGAACCCCCCCCCTACCTCAACCCAACCCCAACACCACCAACCACCCCACACACAACCCAAAAACATGGGGGAAAGTTACCTTTTTTTTTTGTCTGCATAGCCCTATTAACTTTTAGTCAAGCCGCGTCGGCCGCGCGTCCCCCTCTTTCCCGGCTCGTTTCGAGTTTCAAGATATAGTCCATTGCTTTCTGACCGTGAACTGCTATTGACAATAAACAGTACTCATTGGCCGAGACGTTTCGGCCTCTACCCCGGTTTCCCCATGGTCTACGAGCGGTCAGCACCGCAACTTCGATTTCGTGTGTTTCTGCGTAGTTTGTACAGTCCCCTCCTCTCCTTCTCAGATCAGCGTTTGTCAGCTTTGGAGTCGCATTTTCGCGCCTCTACCTTTTTCCTTTTGACCCCGGACCGAGGCGGCCTCTCTCTCCTGACTACTTTCTCACGTGCCTCGGAAGTCCTCGAGTCGTTTCATGCGCGAAAACCATTTATGACCCTGCCGCTCCCGGTCTGTCTTTCCTTTTAGCTTCGCGCCCGAGTCAACCTTCTCGTTGTTCCCCCTCACCACCGCAGCGCCCGTGCGCGCTGTTTCTTTTCCCCGATCTCCACAAGCCGAAGTCCTCGGCCCTGCGTGAGGGATTCACAACTTTTTACATCCACTTGCCCTGATCCTTATCTTTACCTTGTCGTCCCTGCCAGGCTAAAAAGGTGATTTTCTTTTGTTACTTAGTAATTCAGAGATGGACCTCAAGCCGCCACCAGCGTCGTTCGTTCATTGGACCAAGCTTAGCCCCTTTTGTTACCAACAATTCAACTCTTTTTGAGTAACGACACCTCGGGATTTTTTTGAAAAAAGTCTTTTCTGATGACAAGTCTTTTTTTATTTCCTGGAGTTACCCCACCTCAAGAAGGCTCTTCGTTTTTCTCCCTGTACTACGACCGGGCCTACCTTTGATTCTCTTTCCGATCGTCCTTTTCGCGGCACCCGTAGACCTTCACGACTTAATCTGCGCCGGGCTCGTGGAGTACTGCACAGTTAAAATTTTGACAGCGATCCAGCTTTTGGTGCATGTTACCGTAATTCTGTCTTCCCACCGGCCTTCTCTCCCTCCAGGGACATCTGCTTTTGGCGCTACCTCTTACGTACCATTGGAACTCGGCTTCCATCGTCATCCCTTCCATTCCTTCGACTTATGATCCCTCGAGCGCCAGCGCCGTCAATCCCGTTTCCCAAACGATAGAGGTCTGCAGTCTTCTCACCATGCCTACTTACGTCCAGTGTTTCAGTTGGCGCGCCTTTCTCCGCTATATTCGAATCCTCCGAAAAGGAGCCCTAATGAATTGACTACCTCAAATCCCCCTCGCGTGCCCTCCCAGAGTCCGTTGTCGATGGACATAAGCTTGTTACCTACTCCATCTACATAGAGCCTCCTCGCCTTGGATTCATCAGGACCGTCCCCCTCGACAGAAACCGAGACCGCCTGATTTTTTTCTTTTTTTCAATTCGACGCCTACTTCTCTCACTTTTCTGGCCCTATCCCCTTGAAAGCGCTGCTTCGCCCTTTTTCTCTTTCTCTGGGCTCCTTCTCAGCGATTGAGTTCCCCCGCGCTCCCATTTCTTTTATGAGTGAATAGAGCCGCTTTTAATAATATATTCGGCGGAATCACGAATGAACGCAAGGCAGCCTCTAAGATGATCCTTCTTTCGCCTCTCCTCGCTCGCTTGTCTCCTCTGCTGAGACCCATAAAGAATAGAACTTTTTTCCTCTTTTTTCTGAGCGAGCGCCTACTTACTTTGATTGTTCCCAGTAATCCAATACCCTCAGATTCTTTCCAATCTACTGTATCTTCTCTCTTTCACATTGTCAGAGCTCTCACATAGGTCTCGCCGTTTTCTGATTTCAGGTAAAAAGTCATTTTTACGAGGCAATGAGGCGCTTCCTCTCCGCCCCTTTCAAAGGGGAGTCATGACTTCCGTGCTATACGGAGTCCTTTTTCCCGCGTTGATAGTACCTTCTTAGGAATTTGCTATTATTATTAAGGACAGCTTACTTGCTTATTGCCTCTTTCCCTCTCTTTTTTCTATTAAATGCTTGTCTCTCTTTTTATTCCTTTTTGGGAGGAATAGGAATTCTTCCTTCTCCAGTTGCTATGACTCTCCGCCTGTCCGAATTATCGTCCTTTCGCTTCTAGATTGGGAGTGCCGTTTTTCCTCATTTTCCCGGTAGCCTTTTGATTTATAGATGTCCCTCGAAATTTTTTCGGAGGTATTTCTACAGCCCGGCTCGTCGATATTTCTTTGTGGTAGTGTTGATCCACACTCTGATCATTCTCTTTTGTGAATTCAGATTTATTCCCTCTTTTTCTTTCTTTCTATTTGCTTTTCTGTACTGGTCTTCTCCTTGGTCACTTTGTTTCTTTATCGTCTGAGCGCACGTCCATCTGCCCAAAACGTACCTGGCCGGAAATTCATTTTATGGTTTTCTTTTCTCCCCTCAGGCGTTTTATTCGCTTCTTCTCTTTCCTTTGCTGTCGAGGAGATGAGAGCTTCTTCATTTTTGTGGAGAAGTAGGTCCCTTCTTTCCGCAGAGGAAAGACCCTGGACCCTGCCTTTTTTGTGCTTCCTCTTTTTTCTTGAAAGCTTGATTTTCCGCTGTTTCTTCTCTCCGTTTTTCGCGTGCACGAGCACTCGTTCCAAGGTCTTTTTAGAAGCCCCTCCCAAGCTTTGATTTGTCTCCTTCTTTTCGTCTGATCAGGTACTCCCCAGTTTTTTTTTTTTTTTCCCCTCTCTTAACTAAGTTCGAAAGGGCGCTTCGGCATATATTCAGCTTCAGTCCCGTGATTTAACTTTCTCTTGATTGCCTACATGGTTTCACTAGAAGCGCCCTTTTCATTTTCGTTCCCTCCGGAATATCCCCACTTCTATGAACGACACGGTTGCCGTCCCTCCTTTCCCACCTTGATCAACGGTTTCCTTGTCCCTCCGTCTCTCCACCAGAGTTGTTACTGGACGTAGCGCTTGTATATTATCCTGAAGAGTCCTCCCGGTGACACCTTGTTTCTTTCGCTCCGTCCAGGCCCCCTCTTTCGGGACGAACCTGTCCCATTGCTCGTCGGTGTATTTCCCAGACGAGATCTCCCTACTTACGATCGGTTTTTTGCGGAAAGGCTGCGGCCCCGCGCTCCCATCTCTACTACCAACGCGAGAGTGTCTAGTTAGGCGATTTCTTTTCATATTTCATCCGCTCTTTGACTTGAGTTAGATCTAGATTTTTTTTCTTTTCTTACTTCTCGATCCCTGTTAATTTATTCCGCTTTGAGGTTTAATCCCTTCTTTTCTTTCTTCTTAGTCATCCTTTTCTCTCCACCCGTAGACACCGCCGCTTCTCGCTCCCCTCTTCTTTCCCGGTTCTTTCACCCCTCGCTCAAGTCTACGGTCCCAGTGGTCCCTCTCTTCACACCTTTCCCCCCCTTGTTTCTTACCTCAAGTCTTGCCCCCTTCGACTCAGGTTCCCTGTCTTTCAATTTTCCAACTTGCCTCGAGATCCGTTTTCAAGACCGAAGCATTTTTTCGTTGAAGTGCGGCTTCTTCTTTTGAATCTGGCTCTCGCCAACGCGCCTTTCCTTTTCATTTATTGACCCTCACCAAATCGAAGCTGATATCTCTTTTTGGCCTGACCCCTGGACTGTCCTCTGACACTTTAAAGAGGGAATGGGAGAAAACCTTTTTTAGCACTTCGCGGCACGAAGACTCCGCATGAAATCGTTCACATTGGCTTGAGTCGTCCTTCCTCTGATAGTTTCTCCATTCTGTTTGATTTCCTTTCTGTTTCACCCCAGTAGGTGAGGGCCTAACCTCAGCATTTGGTATCCTTAATGACCTGATTCCATCCCTTTTTGTCGGCTCGCCTCCGGGTCCGCTAGAAAAACGCAAGCTCCCATTCCTCTTTCCCGACATCTCTGAGTCCAGCTTTTTTTCTGAGATAAGAGCTTTTCTTTTTTTCCCTTTGCGTCCCGCCTCCGTTCGGAATCCTCCCTCGTCGTTTTTAAACGCGTTTAGCGGGCACCTTCGCTTTTCGGCCGTGATAGTTAGGCTTTCCCTTCTTCTTACCTCCGTTCCAGCTGGGAGAAGTGATAGTTTTTTTGGCCAGCTGCGCGGCGCTCTATTGTCCCAAGTTACGTGGAGCCTTTAGCTTCTACCAGTTTACCCACAGTTCTGGACACTCGTAGAATCTCATTCCTCGAATTGTTTTTCCCGAGTAGATGGTTCAGATGTTTCCCCATCAATTTCTTCAGTTCCCGGGATTTTTTGATCCCTCGTTCAGTTTTATTGGGGAGTCTCTCTTTTCTGTTCTTAGAAAGAGCATTAGTGTTAAATCCCCCCTTCTTTTTGCTCGTTTGACCCATAACTCCTGACGGCTGTTTCCTCTCCTCTGAACACTGCTTGCCTCCCGTCCCCATTTTTTGTGTGGCTTCATGGTAGATTGGCCCTCCCCGCCTGTCATTATCCCCCCTCGTAGGTGAAAATGAGCTTCATCACCCCCCCGTTTTCCTCCTCTATTATGTTTAATATCCTCCCGAAGGGGCCCCCCATTAGTGCGCTCGATTTCTCGATCAGCTCTTCTGCGCCATTTACGTGACACGTGGCTGCCCTAGATCCGTGTTTAACCGAATTATAGTATCCCTAGCGCTTGGGTCTGTAATGGGTTTGCCCCCCTCCCGGATTTTCCTCCCCCCCTTTTTCGAGTTCGTCCAATGACTTCTCACCGGATGCGAACCCGAGCTCTCCACCCGTCATGGTCTCTCCCCCCATAAACCACGTCTTCCTTTTGAAAGATGGAACTAGTTCGGAATGACAGTGCGTCTTTTACCCCCCCCCGGGTTTTCCTCACGCTAGCGATTAGACTTTTACTAATAAACGTTTTTTTGTGAGAGAGACGATTTCTCGTTTGGACAGAGGAGTGACTCCACTTGCAGTCGTTAACCTCCTTCTTCCACTTTCCTGCTCTGTCCTGTTGAATCTCTCTCCTGGATTTTTGATGTCCCGTTCTTTTCCCCGAGCTCTCTAGTCCGGTTTTCCGTGAGTTTTCTGGAACGAATTGTTTATGAATTTGGTACAGCCACAGGCCTCTGTGCCCGCTCCGGTTCTGCTCTTATCTTATAGGTTTCCTAGAAGCAGATCTCGGGCTTCTTTTCGAGCCCGTTGCTCCACGATTGTCCCCTGACTAGTCTCGAAACATGGTGCTCGGTATTTTTCTTGTAGCTATCCTCCCCCAAAACCCCCACCCCCCCCCCCCCCCCCCCCCCCCCCCCCCCCCCCCCCCCTTTTATGAAGGTTTTTGACTCCTGCATTCGACTTGGTATCATTTTTTCCCTTGCACGCATCATGCTGTCGGTCCTCCCGACATGTTCCTTCCACCACTTGTTCTTTTTTTGTCTTTTTTCAGGGTATCTCGTGCATTCGTTTTTGTTTATGCCGTTGTTCCAACCCCGCTCCCCCTCCGTTGTATTTATTGCTAAGGTCTATCCTTAAAGTTCTATCGCCCCCACGTCCCCCAAACATTTTACTCTTTTTCCGGCTTTCGGTCATGACTATGAGGTTCACTCTGGACTCCCTACGACGCTGTGTCACCAGGCGAGCTGATTTATAATTTTAAACGTTTCTGTCTCCTCTTTTCTCGAGAAAAGTAAACTTCTTGCCTCTACTCTCGAGCCTCTTTCAGATTTTTTTTTCTAATCTCCTTCGCCGAGGAGCAAGTTCAGCCCTCGATTGACTTCCCCATCACGTCCTACTAACTTCTTTTTCCCACTTTTACCGTCGTCTTTCACTCTTCGACGTGCTGTTTTACGGCCTCTTTTCCCCCTGTCTTTGAGGACGAAGCTTCGCATATCGACGTCAATAAGTCTGGAACTTGGTGATTTTTAGGAGTGTGAGAGCCCTTTTGACCTCCCAACAATGGCGTGTTCCAATGTCCTTTTCTTAGAGATCCTCTGAAACAATGCTTGTCCCTGTGACCTGTTGCCCCCCCGTGCATCCCACCTTCCTTTCATCACCTACCCTTAGAGGAGTCGCCCCTGCGGTTTCCTTCCCCTCGTTCTGCTTAGTAGAGGGAGCTCCCCGCATTTTTTCTTTTTTTTTCTCTTAGCCCTCTTGCTGGTCGGGACAATCTGCGTACTCCAAGAGTAGTTCCACCTTCTTTTTTTCTTTTGGCTCTTTCCAACGACTGATTCTTTCCCGATAGTCCATATTCCTGAACGTCGCGCCTAGTCGGCCAGCGAAGTCCCACGCTCTTTTCGTTTTGCCACGTCTCTCTCCTTCACTGTTGTCCCTTTACCGCTATTGTTCTCCCGACCTTCTCGTTCCGACTGGCTCGACGCCAGTTTCTACTCCAATTTTTTTTAGGCCCATGTTTTCCTCTCGTCCGCCCCCCGACGTTCTGGGTGGAGGCTTTGGTGAAGACCCCTGCCCAGTCCCCTGCTCCGCCGTCCTCGCTGTCGCCCCCTCTGTTTATCTCAAGCTCCCTTCACGCACGAGACGACACTGTTGTCCCTGCTCTTCTGCTTATCCGCGCCCCTTGAAGGTCCCGAGTGTTATGTTGCCTGATGCTCTCTTCCCTCGTTCAAAAAGGCGTCTGCCTTTTGTCTGAAAGAGTCCGAGTAATCGCCTCTGCACTCGCTCCTTCTACCCCAGATGATGCAGATGTCTCGAGAGTTTTCCCAACCCGGCCTTTCTTTTTTTGTGTTTTTATGCAATCCCAAAAGTCAAGCTCGAATGGTCTCCTCTCTTTTTGAGTCCCAAAAGACATTCTTCTCCCCTCCCCTGCTACTGACATAGGAGTCAAAGCCCGGTCACTCAGTTCTTCCTCTCCCCGTTTAAAGAGAAGTCGTCAGGTATACGATTTACCTATCCTCACGTAAAGACTGGTCGCAGGATGTGCTGGTAACATTCTTTCCCACATTCACCTTTCTCACGTCCCCACGCTACTGATTGTCGGTCCCATGTCTTTCGTTTCCCGTATTCGTGACTGCAGTGTTTCACTCAATTACCGCTTTTTTCTGCGTCCTCCTTTCAATTGAGAATGGCCCCTTACGCCTGGCCTTTTGCTGCTTCGACTGATTCTCCGACATCCGCAACATTCTTAAACGCTTTCTACTCGCACCCCCTCGTCAGGTGGGTTCCATGTCTTCTTCTCCCTTTTCTTCGACACGCGATCCCTGCTCTTTTGAGCGCGCCTTTCATCTCGTTTTTTCCAAGTTGAATTAGCTCCTCTTCTACATCCTTCCCCCCATCCTTTTCCTTCTTTCTTCCCCCAGATGAGCGGCAATTCCTTTCTTTCTTCGTTATCGGGGTGATGACTCCAGGACATCTCCTGCGTCACGATTAGATAGAGAGAATAGAACTTTAGCACTCGAGACCCCCTGAGCGCAGGAGTCCTCAGTCGACATTCTCTTTCTTCCCAGTGGAAGGGCTCCGATGCGCTCTCTCCATTTTCCCCTCTAGTTTCCCCTTTCGCCCCAAAATTGAACATCATCGAATAGCCAGCCTCACGAGTAGATTTTCTGTCACCATTCCTTTGCTCCTCTTTTTCGACGCCCCTAACCAATAATAGTACGTCCCCGTTTTCTCAGCTGACCGCCAGACAGAATACGTGTTTAGCTCCCTGAGAACCTTCCCCCCACTATCAATGCGAATCCCCTCGAAGCTTTTTTCTTACCAGATCCCGTTGAAAGCCGTCTTCTGCGCCACATATCTGAGATGTATATGAGGTCTCTCCCTATCCATATTCTAAAATAAAAGACGCGGAATAACTCCGTGCTAACTCTTCGGCTCAGACCCTCAGCACGTTAATTTTTGACAGGATCACTTCGTTCCGGTTTTTTTCTTCCTGACCTCTGCGCCCGGGGAAGAAGGATGCGCTATCATACCCCCCATAGAAGTGTAGATTTCGGACTTAATCTCCTCATTGGCGCTCAAGTTTTTTTCTTTTTTCCAGTCCATCTCTCCTGCCCGCG
>Ga0179591_1296281_pt1 | contig 17495 bp, 23 predicted proteins | sample CZOMad2_1_08_16f_FD_182891 | JGI IMG/M metagenome (GOLD analysis project Ga0179591, IMG submission 182891) | Vadose zone soil fungal communities from Angelo Coast Range Reserve, California, USA - CZOMad2_1_08_16fungal (PacBio error correction) | ecosystem: Environmental > Terrestrial > Soil >... | reverse complement strand
TCTCCCCAGTAGATCTTCTTTCTTCCCCCTCCCCGATGTAACCTCCGTGATTGTGGTCCTTAGCTGTGAGATGGCGTTCTTATACACGATCCCCTGGTGGTCACTAGCTGACGCTACAGGTTTTCACTTTGCCCGAGTTTTTAATGTTTATCCTGTAGGTAATTTTTTCTCCCCCGATCGTTTCCTTGGAGGGGGCGTACAGCTTCTTTTCGAATTTTCTTTTTTTCTTTTTTTTGAGTAGCGTTCGTTCCGAGCTAGATCTCCAAATTTTTGATCTCTTTTTGCTTGTACATGGTTTAAAAGTGACCCTGGATTTAGAAGACGCAAGTTCTCTCTCGTTATATGGTAGACTTTAGGTTTGCTTCCCCTGATCTCATCTTGGGATTTCAACCTAGTTGCGTTTTTTTTTATCTTCATTTTGGTTCTTTGTCCGGGGGAGGCGGACCCGTCGAGAGAGTGCGTTCCAGTGAGTCGCCAGGGAACCCGTGTTTTCTCTTTGCACTGATTTTGTGGGGGGGGTGTTCTTCAGGAAGGGTTGTCAATTTACCCCCGAACCAGCCCTTTAATGGAGGAGACCAAGATGTTGGCTGCACGCTTTTTGATCCCTTAGGTTGGCGCTCCGTTGTTCACTTTATGTTTTGTGTCCCCGCTGGGCCCGTGCATTTCCTTGTTGGAAAAGGCTCCCTATGGAGAGGTTTCCCTCCTCTGCTAGTTCGAGGTCTTGAGCAGTTATATTCTTTTCTTTAGAACAATAGCCTTGTCACCCTCTTCTCTACCTCCTTCCGCAAACATCCTGCGCCCAACCACCCCCCCTCCATGATATCATTTGTTCCGGATTTTCACCCCCTTCCTCCCGACTGTAATGTCGACCTCTTTAGGTCTTAGATCAAAAAGGCGTTCCTGTTTTTTACCCCTCCTTTTTTGGCTTTATCTTCTGCCTACGACGAGTCCTACGTTCCCTTGAAGATTCTATTGTATACCACCATCACGGCGTGAGTTCGCTGAGTAGCTTGTACCTGGCTTTTCTTTTAACCCCTGCAAGCGACCACCACCCTTTTTTTTTTTACTCGGACCATTTTTTCAAATCCAAGATCCCCCGCTTCTTTCCCCCTTTTGGGAAACATATCAGACCCCGGAATTTCTGACTGCTCCCATTTTCCAAAACCAACCTTCTTACCCCGGTGGGTTGATTCTCGTATCAGCTCTTTGCTATAGCTCCCCCCCCCCATTTGCAGGGTTGAGTCACCCCAAAACAGGCTTTTCTGTCTTGAACCTCCAAGCCCTACTTTCGGTATTAGTGTTTGTACTGGCCCCTTCCTCTTTTTTATGTGTCTCCAAAATATTTCTGATTTACAGACTTTATTATGTAGCTTTTCTGTCCTCATTATCCTCGGATTTCCAAATTTACTCCCTTAAGACCTCCTATTAGAATATCCCCTTCCGGTATAGGGCTCACCCAGTCCCATTTCCAATGTCACCCGCTCCCGCTTTTCCTTTCCCATACTGGTAATCGCTCCCCAGTAGCTCCCTTCGCTTTTTCCCGACTCCTTGACACTCAAATGCCATATTAGTGTAGAGGCGTTGGGGGTTATCCAACCTCTGAGAGAGATCCGGGCGTTGACTTATATATCCCTCTCATTTGTTTGTAGCTAATTGCCTTTATCTTCCTTTTCTTCGAAATATAGACGAGACCCTATTACACCTGCATATCTTTGCGTTCTGCTTTCTTAGGATGAGTTTCTAAGTCGCCTTACCTACTATTTTTTCCCCCCCCCCCTTTCTTACTATAGTGCGCCTTTGTCTTTTCAACTTGATTCCCCCTCCTGTAACACAAAACCAGGCCGGTCAATCACCCTATCCCATTCTTTCACACTATCCCCCTCTTTTCCCCGAGCTGAGATAAAATAGGTGGTGATTCCTTTGGCAATATCGTGCATGGTTTTTATGTGCGGGTATCCGTGCCCTGTGAACATGCAGTTCTTTCCCACCTGCCCTCCCGATTCGATCCTCCTTTTTCGCTTCCCCATGTGTCGATTCCCGTGACACTCATCAGACCCAAGACCTTCACCCCATTGTCCTCGGATCTGCATTAATAAGTGTACGCTAGTCCCCCACAACTTGACATTTACGCTGAACGTTTTTCTTGGGACCCAAACCTTTCACTGGATAATGAGTCTGGGTCCACGCAGGTATCGGAATCAAATGGGTATTTTCCCCCCGCATCCCTGCATGGTTAGGGTAACATTATTTACGGTCTTCCCCTTCGGCTTCATTTTTGAGTAGTTCCACGTTTGTCCAACCGCTGCCCCCCGTTGACATTGAAATGTTCACCTGCTCCCGAACGTTTTGATACCCCCCCCTTTCCCTTCTCCAGAGGATGCTTTTTGCAAGGGGGTTCCTCATCCTTGCAGATCGTGGACTTCAGACTGAAGCTCTGTGTCATATTTTGCTACACCATGTTTCCTTCTGTGCCCCGACCCCACTTCTTTCTCGGCCGTTAAAAAAATCCACCAACCCCCCGGTTCCACCAGCCTGTTTTGGGCCCCCGCCCTTCGCTTGTTCCGTCCCCCCTACCCGCTGATCCCATTCTGTTCCCGGGCAGGACGGTGTTTTCTTTCGCTTTCCTTGCACTCGGTTGGCTAGTCGGTTCTACCCGTCTCCTCTCAGCAGTCCCTTTAAGTGCCGTTCCCTAGTCCAACTGTGGGTTCCTTTTCTTTCCAGTCCACCAGCAACCATACAGCTTTAATTCGAACCCGTCCCTTTTGAATTGTTTTGACCTCCCCGTAGAAATCTTCCTTTTTTTTCTGCTCAAGTCGTAGTTATAATATACAGCCGACGACCCCAAGTCTGTTTCTGAACGCCTTTGAGTCCGATGCTGGAAGGCTTTCGAGGTTAAAGGGTCTCCCGTTTCTTAATTGGTCCGCCTCGTTTGAGTATTTCCTCACAGGCCCTTACCTCGCTCTAGTTGTGATGTTCTCGTACGCAGTATATTACTGGTTCCCCGAGTCTCTTATCTCCATAAATGTTTTTCCAACGCCCAGCTGTATTCCAGCGTTTGTCTCTTCCCGTAGCGGCAACCCGGCGCAAACTTATTTCCCCCCATAGTGCCTGATCTTGTTATAATGAGAATTGTTTGCGGAGGTTTGCTGTTACCCAACTGCCCCCTCAAGACCACTACTGGACGAACAAGCCCACAAGACCAGATTTCCCTTTTTTCTTCACTTTTCAAGGCACCCTTTCGCTAGACAACAAGTCGCTTTTTTTTTTTCAATGCACCCTCTCCTAACACCTTTGCGAACCCTTTCGAGCCGGCAAACCCCCTTGAATTTATACAACAACCGTCTAAAATTTCATCTTCTTGGTTTCAAATTCTTCAATGCTCGCCCCCCCCCCTTTTCTATCGTGCCCTTGCTCTTTTTCTTTTTTAAATATCCATCCAGTGCCTCAAGATTGATGTCGCAAACGTCCTTTTTGACCCCCCCCCCTTTCCCCCCCCTTCAACGAGACATCCATTTTACAGATAATTTTTTTTCATGTCTTACCTTTTTCTGTAGCGCTCATAGCTGTGACAACAAAGTGTGTGATGTCTCCTTGTAAACATTCTTCAACTCCTTACCCCCCTCCCCCCCTCCCCCCCCTGACTCCCGCCTCCTTCCCCCCGCCCTCCCTCTCCCCCCCCCAATCGTTCCTGGCGTCCCTTCGGGGCCTTCTCAGGATATACGGTTGGAGATGCATGATCCCCCCCCCACTATGTCCCAGAAAACCCCTGAACAGGATTTTTTTCAGGCATTCCCCCCAGGAAGCCCACCTCATGACGAGGATGCTCCGGCAGGAGGTGATGTTCCCCCCGATCTGTCTGTAAGCCGCGTTCAGCAATCCACTATCCCAATTCTTCTAGTCTTTCGAGCCTACACCTCCCTAGCACCAAAACTGTGGTTCTTCCCGTTTTTTCCTTTCTTTCTGGCCAACCCCTTAGTCACCCCAAGTAGCATAAGGTTACCCTTCCGAATATCCCACGTAGCAATTACCGCAGCTCGCAACTCTGATTCCCTCCCTCTACTTGACCCGACTGGGGGTGTTTCCTCTTCTTTTGGGAACGGGATGATTCCTCTTTTTTTCGTTTTACCCTGATTCTTTTTTGTTTGATCTGCGTTATCATTAAATGCCTACGTCTAACTTGAGTGCGAGTATGCGACACTGTGGGGTAGATCTCACCAGGCCTGAGTCATCGATTAAGGTTATGACCCGCAATTATGGTCAAGGTTCGAATTGAATTGTTTCTTTTTTTTTACCGCTTAGATCTGTCACAATCTGACTTCCTTGGCTGACACCCCAAGAAACCCTCCCCCCAAAAACCTTTCTGTCTTTTCCCTTCACCCACTGAGGTATTGCCAGTACGAGTTTTCGCCCAGGATGTCTGGATAATGGCCGCGGGGCATAGAGTGTTCCTTTTTTTAATTTTTCTGTTGCACATATTCTATTCATTGTCATTTTTATTACCTTTATTTTTCCCCCCTGTCTCCTATACCCTGCAATTCTGATCTGTGACATATACTTTTTCCCACCTCCACTCAATCCGCTATTTTTTTCTTTGTTCATTGATAGTGCAATCCTTCTTGTTCCCACTTCCCAACTTTCAAATTACGCAGATTCCACGACTCAGTTTGTTCGAAGTGCTTATGCATTATTTTGTGCCATTTTTTTTTTTCTCCACTATTTCTCCTGGGCTGCATCAACATCCCTTTTATCCCTCTTTGCACCCGAATCTACACCCATTGTTCCAGACCCTCTCTTATCAACCTTCCTTTACTAGGATTTCTACCTCCCCTCGAGTTCCTTTTTTTTCTCTTACCCCCTTGCCTCCCATCTCACCCCGCTCTCTTCACGCTGAACATAGTTTTGCGCTTTCGTTGTGTCAAATATCACTCCAGGCCTTCTCTCAAAGTACCACGCACAGGTAGATAACCCCACAGAGGATCAGCTATGTCTTTCACCTTTTCCTTTACGCTCCTGTTACACAAAAAAAAATATTTGTTTCCCCATTCAATCCTCCCCCCCTGCACTCTTGTTCTTCGTGTCCACCAAGCGCTGTTCAAAAGTTATGTTTCCTATGCTAGATTATCTCCTATGGGTGTAGTCGCAAAGTGTGTGCTCAGTTTTCCTCCTCTCACTACTAGCAGTGCTATCGCAATTGTTTTCCCACTCCGGGAACTTACTTCATCTCCTCATCCGTTGCTCTCTCTTGGCTCTTTCGCTATTGTTCCACCTGCCCAAGCCAGTGGAACGATATGATCCTTTGTAGTGTTGGGTCACTTAATATTGCTTCTCTTTGGCGGCAGGCACCGGAAACACGATCCCACCTCTTTATTTTTCTTATACGTGTTTGCCCGGCACTTGGTTTCAGGACCCTCAGTCCTCTCCTGCCTCGTAGAGTGGGGGCTTTGGTGTGCCCGTCTTTTCTTTACTTTCCAACCTAGACCCTCTGAATTCGTACGACCTTTGCCCCTTCCCGCATTTCTCTTACCTTGAGCAAAGCCCGTTTTTTTTGTCTCATCCGCCGGAGCTTCAATTACTCACTTTCCTCTTCAGCTCATATTTCGTGTCTTTTTTCGAGGGGTCTGCCCCTTTCTACTAGGGCCCAAACGTTTTTTCGAGGACCCTGGTCGACTTCCTCGTTGCTACGATAAATATCTCACCTATTGCCTGATTCTTTACCCCAAGATACCTGCACGGGATTTGTGCGTGAGTCTGAACTGTTTGCAACTGTACTGCACCCCAACCCCCCACCCCCAAAAACCCCACACGTCCTCCCAGTAAGCCCGCCCCCCAAAACTTAGTTTTTGACCTGTGGGTTGGGTTTTTTCCTTTTTTCGTTATTAAATTTGGAGGGGTCTGCTTCTGAAAGGGATTCTGCGATTGCCTGCCCCACTGACAAAAACAAAACCCACAAGTTTAGTGTGATACAAACAAGATAGAGTCCCTCCCGAAGCCGTGCTCCCATAACAGGTTGGCTCTTTGTGTCCCGGGATACTCCACCCCCCCACACGATTGCCAAGATAGCGCCGTGTGACACCCATGATGACGGAAAACTTCATTTACGGAGACCTATTCCCCCCCTCTTTCTTCTCCTTCCTTCCGGGCCTCAATATAAGGATCTCCCCAGTTCATGGGATATTTGTGCACGACCGAGACCCAGTCAATTTGTGGATTCAGTCGGGTGGAGACGTTCAAAGCTAGGGTTCCTAAGATTTATTCCCTTTACTTCCATCCGATTTTTCCAACGCCCCCCAACCCAACCGCCTCACCTTCCACTTGTGGTTGTAACCCCCCCTCCGTCTTCCAAAGGCCTGGTGAATACCTTTATTTCGGAATCCCAACAGGGACTGTCATTCTGCCCTTTCGGTCCATCCCCCACCACGCACCCCACACTCAAGCTTTTTGAAAACGTCTCCCTTCCCTCACCAACAGTCCCCGACCAGCGTCTTACTCTCATTCCCCGTGTGAGCCTTTCGCTGGTACAATTTCATTCTTATGGATACGTGCGGAATTCTGATTTTTTTTGAGGCCGTTTCCTAAAAACGGTCCCCCTTTTTCATTCAACTCTTCCCTACACTGCGAATGTTGTGGTTGCGCCCTGGGTAAAATTAATCCTCAAAATGATAGGTTTCTATTTCGACCGTATCCATTATCGGCCCCCTCCTGGAGATCCTCGTCCCTCTTATATTCCCCCATTTTGTACTGGTATCCTCCCAAATTGTCAGCAGTTTATTGCCATACTTTAATCATGTGTGATCTGAAGATTCTCTCCCCCTCTGTCTCCCGTCTACGATTGTCCTCCCCTCAGTCTTTTTCAACTAGCGGTTTCCGACTTCCGTATCTACATCACTTATCCACTTTGGTTTTTTTTCCCATCCGCTCAATTTGATTGGATCCCGCCCCGCGTAATGACGATGCCTATTTTAGGTGTTGAAGGATTTCGGTAGATTTCCTTTTGTGCTGGTTTTCTTTTTTTTTCATCCTTTTTTCCCTCTCCACTTTGATGATCGAGCTTTCTGTTCCCCTGATTTCAGACGATATCCCAAATGTGTGTTGGCTCCGGTCCCGTTTACGGGACGACCTAGACTCCCTTTGTACATGGTATATGTTTTTGGTGGCCTTCTTTCTAATGCTTTTTTTTCTCCATCTTATTTGGTTGTTTAAGTTAAGAGAGGTGCCTTGTTGCTTTTCTCTGACCTTTAATGTCTTGAACGTCGTTCCATGGTTTTGTTCCTTATGGGTCGTCCCCCCTAGTTCTTGAGGCGTGTTAAATGTCCGGAAGCGCCACCCTCAAGCACCATGATCTGAGATTACACCCTTGTGGATAAGGCTTGTTCAACTCTTTTCTTCCCTCCTCCGGCTCGACTCTCAAGGCTTCTCTCATCCTTCCACAACCTTTGTTGAAAAGGACCTCCCCGGATCCTTGAGCGTTTATTCGGCCGCCATAGGTATTTGCGGTTCCACTTTAGGAAAATCCCTACCCTTTCAACTCACTTCGAACTTGCTGTTTTCCCCCAAACACTCGGCGGAGCCTTTATTCGTTTCTCAGGGACCCTCCCGACGTCGACCCTGCCATTTCCCCCAAACAGGCGTCATGACCCCATATTGTTGGAAGGATTTCGGCTTGACCGAGGCATACGGAACCCCGCTCGTTTCCTCCTTCTCTATGTTTCAAACCCCCCCCTTTCTTTAGTTAGAATTGTAGTGTCAGCTGTGTCCCCGGTTTTACAAACCTTCGCAAGCGTAGTACCCACACCTTCCTATGACCCCCCCTCCATGCCCCCCGTTCCGCCAGATATGCTCCCCCCGTCCCTTACTGGGTGTCTCCCCTTTTTATTGACACCGAAGGTTGCTCCCCTCACTCACCCCACCTTTATTCTTTTGGGACTTCTCCTTCCTCTCTTGACTTTATGTTATTAGTATTCAAGGCCAGTTTGCTTGGACCAAAACATCTTTTACTCCCTAATTTTGAACCTCCCATCAAGATCTCTTGGTTGTATCCCCCCCCCCACTCCCAAGTCCCGTCTCCAGGTTCTCACAAATATTCCCTTGACAGGAAGTTCTTATGTAGCGGCTCAGCTCCGGCTATGATGTTACCCCACCTTCTACCAATAGATAGACACCCGCTTCCCCTTAGTTCATGCATTTCTCTTGCTAAAAGTTTTCTTTCCACTTGTCAACGGCTGTGGGCGCAACCTGGTATGACGCGCCGTCCTTTATGACGACGACTGCTTAACGACATACTATAATTTCCCCCCATACTTCCCCCCCCCCCTTAGTGTAATTAGGGATGCGGGATTTAGCTCACCCTTGATGACCCCCCTTCGGTTTAATCCTTCTTTCTTCTTTTTTCTCTATTAAAGTTTGTCAAGTCTACAGACGCGTCAGCCGTTATCTCTTTTCGAACTTCCCAAATGATATAGTGCGTTGTAGTTTTATTTTCGTGGTGTTTGTTCTCCCCTGTCGACACATGTGGGCTTTCTTCCCCAGGAGGATACGCTCTTGAAGGGGCAGTGATAATCCTGACGTTAACCCTTTATCAGTTCTGAGTTACCCCAACAGGGGGTCCGCCCACTTTCACCCTGACGCTTTGAGTGAGATAAATTCTGAAAGACTGTTCCAATATTTTTTTTCTCCCCTTCTTGTAAGATGGGGTCTCCGTGATAATCGTTTGCACGTCATGCCCGATCACTGACCTCCTCTTCGTATCCTTTTTCTTTGTTCCAAATGTGGTGCATCCCTCAGACCAGACATCTCCACAATTGTCCCCCAACGCACTTGTCATTAAGGACCCTCTCCTTTTCTCCCAACTGATAGGGACGCCCGCAATATAATTGAGAGACTATGGCTTGTGAGTCACTTCCGCTATCGTCTCAATGTTCCCCCCCATCCCTCATCCCTTACTACCCCTAATCTGGCATGGACAGTTACTGGGAATTCGTGTCGTTTTACCAAAGTTTCCGGCGATACCTTCCCCCCTGGTAACTTAATAGAACGGAAAAACCCGTGACATTGGCCCTGTTTCCCCCTGTGCCGAGACGTCTCACCTTACCAGGGAGCTATATTGGTTACCGCTTCATTTTTTTGCATAATCTCGGATTGGCGGCTGCGCCTACTCATCCAAAAACCCACTTTTTCCCAAAATTTATTGAGATGATATGCTAAACTTTACCCCCCATATTCACGGAATCTCCCACTGACTCCCAACATTTGGTTTCTGACCCTGGTCCCCTTTCACTAATTATCATAAAGCTGCCCTATCATTTCCCACCGGCTTGTTTTTCATTTGCTGTCCCACCTTCTGTTTCTATAGTGGTTATCCACTTAAGGAATCCCCTCCCCGGTCCGGCCTGTTAATTGATGCATTCGTACAACTGCTGTGTTTCTCGGCGGTTCCCCTCACCTCCCAACTTCATACTAAGTAGAATCCCCAGCTTGCATGGCTCTAGTCTTTCTTCGTGTTCCGTCTGCCTCCCCTTGTTTCATCCGTACTCTAAAACCCAATAAGGACCATGACCAAAGTTTTTTTGATCCCCTTCAGATGTCGCCAGACAGGTAGAGTTAATCGCCAATGCGGATCCCTTTATATTGGCGCATTCGGCGTCCATCCCCTTCCTCGAGTTGACACTCCCCCTTGTTCTAAGCAGTTATATAACTTATATTTCCTTTCCCCTGCCATGATTTGCGGTATTAACATGGCTTCTTTTCCCAACCTTCAGTAGCTGATTCAGCGCCGTGAATTTGCCCCTCCGATCAGCTGAGCGCCCCCGGGGCTTTCCCCGTGGCGATCCATGTTGGATCTAATCCAGTTCTGGTCTGATTTTTGAGCCTTGAAAACCTTTCCTCAAGCGTCCCCGACGGACAAAGCCCGATCCCTGCAAAGGCCCCGTTGCCCTCTCCAGAAGCCACCCGTAGCTCTCCCCAATGTTGCCCCCCTCCATTCCTGAGGAAACCTGCTGGCTCCCACTAGATCCTCAACCACCAACCGAAATTCCAATAGACACGCCGTCCCCCCCCTTTTCTTCTGTAACCTTGTACCATGCCTCACTCCTCGACCACCCCTTGCTTTCTATGAAAAGCGTTGAACTCTACTAATCAATCGTATACCACCCTCCTAGACCGAAAACGAATATGGACTTCCACCCCTAACTTTCCCCGACACTCAATGACCACTTCTCCCACAGAAATTAATTCCCTTGAAAATTAAATCCGTTGCTTCCCACCACAGTGGATCGTGTTATCCCGTCTTCGCCCCACGCTTACCCCCCCCTCCTCTCTCCTTCCAGTGCGAGCCGTTTGTCTGGACTTTTTTTTTTCGATCTGCCATACCTATTCAGTTCCCTCTCGCTGATTACACATTAGGCTATATCTTCCGTACGCCCACCTATGGAAATCTCCATTGATCTGACCTCATGGTTCAATTCTTTTTTTCTGTCTCCGATAGGATCTTTCTGTCGTGAGCAAGACCTCCCTTGACATCTGTTGATAGGATGGACTCCCCCCCCCCCGATACCCCAAAAACATTGTCACGTCCTTTCATTCTTGATTCCCTCTCACGTAGCTTAATTGTTTCCCCTTCCCCAGAAGCTGGCTATTAGTCCCACTTAACATTGTACCAGCTCATCATCACTGGCCTCAACTTCCTTAGAACCCCTCTTTTTTCGTTTGTTGGGAGGGAGACGGTTTCAGGCGAGCCTAGGTGTTGTATTTGTTATCCCCCGTCGACTACTACCTTACCTCTTGTTATATGACCCGGTGTTTTGACTCCCCTAGATCCGTGTGACGCTCGATATCCGGGTGTTACCCACCCCAAGTTTTGCTATCCTACGGTTAATTTTTTGGACCGTAAATTGTCGGTTCCCTTTTTTAGGAGGCCTCTGCGATGGAAATTCACGCCTCTGTACATCTCCCCAATTTCCGTCTCGTTTTTGGTCAACTGACCCCCCTGCGCTTAAGGATATGTGATTCTGCCCTTAAACGCGTCTCCCCTAGTTCCTTGCGGTGCTCCTTGCAGTCACGCTCTTTTGCACAGTCTCTATTCCTCCCTTTTTTATCTTCCGTGTCCCCGTGGTGCAACCTCTTCCCCACCTGTTTAATGCAATGCCCTCCCCTGATATGTGAAATCTCTACCCTTGTAACTCATTCCCAGCATCTTTTCTTTTTTTGTTCATCGCATCTTCTGTGCAGAAGCCCTCTCTCTCCCACCAATACTCACGCATTAAAATATCACCTATATAACCCGTGTTCGCAACCCCCCCCCCCCCTTCTTAGGACATTTGTTCTTTGTTTTTTGTTTGTTTGAAGTTTAACTCCTTTATGGATGCATACACACCCCTTGCCCCCTCCATTTCTTGTTGAATCGCCCCAACCACGGTGTCCATACCCCATTCTTATGGATCAGGTCAACCACTCTTTGGGCCCCTAGTAGACAGTCTCCTGGCCTCTACAGCAACCTCCTTTACGTCACCAATACTCTTTTATCGTTATATCATTCCAGTGCCTGATGATCCCCATTTACAGGTCGATAATCCACCTGTTCCGATTATAATCCTTCAAGGTCTTCCTCTCCATCTTTTTCCCATTTGGACACGATTCTGAATTTCTTCCTCCCCCCCCCCCCCCTACATCTCTTATTCTTGATTTCCCCTTCATACACCCAATTGCTGTTCACCCTTTTAGAACTCCCCCTAATTATTGCATTGCGCATCATCCCCCCCCCGGTACCCTTATCCCGTGACGCACAACATCCCTTACTACGCTTCCAATGCGGAAGTTAGTTCCATCGGTCCCTTCCTTCCAGCTCTCCTTTTTCTTTCCCGTTGTTTTGTTTGAGTCTTGTTCTTCCAGTCCTGGCGCTTTTGGTTCAGCCCCTTTTGTGAAGACTCTCTTGGCGGGTTTTTGTGTGTTTTCCGGTGAGTAGCTTTTCTCTTCGGCACGATGTGCAACCCTCCAGATTTGTCGGCTCTTTATACCTTTTACCCTGGTTGTGTATCCGGAAATCATCTTTCCTATGTTTTTTGGGGTGTGTCTTCCATTCGATTCCTCCCCCCCATTTAATAAAAGATTGAGTCTTCGTGAAATTATTTTTCTCTCCTTCCCTTTGATAGCAAAGTGGGGCTTTTTCGATTCCTCCTTTTTCTCTGCCCACTCTCTCCCCCGAATTTTACTATTTTTCGAGTGTGCGTGTATCACGCTGCTCCAGGGCCCACAGGCTCGGAGTGCCCCTTTTTCCCCTTCTTCTTAGGTACTTTCCGCAAGTTCTCCTGTACACTATTTGTGTTTTTCCTTAAAAATAATGCACATTTTTTCGTGGCAGTTAGTGAGCAGCCTTTTCATCCTTGTGTAGCCCCCCCACACCCCCCAACACCACCCCCCACCAAAGATGCGGGCCCTAAGCCTTCTACACCCACCCCCTGCTTGTTTCCTTTGGTAATGGCGGTCTTTTTTTCCTCTCTCTGCTTGAAAGACATGCGATTGCACGATACCATTTCCCACAACAGATGATTCTTGTTTACCAACACTCCTTTTTCCAGATCGGTCCTTCTGATTAGACAATAAAAGTTTACCGAGAACCGTCAACCCCCCCACAATAGGGTGAATAGATCCCCCGATTTTTCATTGCACACCAATAATGGACTTCACTTCTATCTCCGCGTAACTAAGAATCTCCCATCATTGTCCCCTTCTGGACCTTGAAACATATTACGTACTCTTCCTGTGGACCACGACGATCCCCACCATCTTTTTGTTGGACTTTTTTCCTGGTTGGATGTGTCAAGATTATTGTGTCCTCATACTTACTCCTAAATCTGTCGAGTCAGCCCACAACTTCCCCCCTTCCCTCTTTTAGTCACCCAACTGTCAATTGAATTGTTTGCTCTCCGAATAATCGACTTCCCCAGCCCTAATTCCCCCCCAACCCGCCCCCAGATAAGGCCCCTTCCTGTCTTCTTTTCTTTTCCTTGGTACCTGACACCACTCAATGATAGCTTGAATTTCCCACCCGACGACCTCGTATTTCCCTCCTCCCCTCAACAGTTCATCCAAAACAAGGTCGTTTGAATATGCCATGGTGATCGATTTCGGCTCTTTTGTATGGACACGGTGCTATATTCTCTCTCTTGGACGTGTATCCCACCCCTCCCCTTCAGCTGTTTACCCTAAGTTTTCCCCCATCCCACTCACGTTTGAACAACGTCTTTTTCCCCCTGTTGTGTGATATTGTTGGTTTTGTATCCTCATATCCTTCATTTTTGACTTATATTTCTTCACTCTCCCCGATCCTTAGGCCTAGCACCCCCCCTGAAGGTATGAGTTCGCTCCTATATCCATATTAATCCTTTATCTTCATCTTCCTTTCCCTTCTTTGCCAGATTTGATGCCCTTTATAATGACTTATCCCCAAAGTAGAAACCTGGAGTATGCACGGCTCCCTTTTCCTCTTTCCTCTTAGTCCTTAGTGGATTTCTCCCATCCTCCCGGTGTTAACTCGATGATTGTCTCTCCCTCTTTGTTTAATTTCCTCTTGAAGCTTTCTAAGTAGTTCTGTCTCTCTTTCCTTTGGCTCTCTGGGAAGGTATCTTTTGAAATATTTCACTCCATTTTTTAGCCGCGGCGATGCTTTCCCTCTCTCCCGCTGAAGTGCCTCCATTTTTTCCAATGACTTCCGAGTCCCCTCTCCTCCTTTCCAGTTTTTCCCCCCGATCGTGGACTATTGTCTTACTTCTTGTTTTTTATCTCCGATCTCAGCTCACCTCACGAGGGCCTTCAGAGTACCTTTTGTTTTTCCTCTCGGAACTGTCTCTATAGTGCCTGTGGGTCCCTTCAAAGTGGAAAACTCTTTTTTGCCTGTCGTCCCACAGAGGTTCTTTTGCCTTCCCCGACGAGCGCCCCTCGCAAACATGTCTTTGATGGCTGACAAGCTGTGGATCAGGCCTTGCCAGGTCTTCGTCTAGTGCCCGTTGCTTCGTTCTTTTTTCTCAGCGCTGTCCTTTCCCGTGCATTTCTTCCTTGTTGCTGCAATTCAAGCCTATGTCTTAAGACCCCCCCCCCCTCGTTCTGAGCGTTTCTTGCAGATAGATCCCAGTTCTTTCCCCATCATGGAACGGTCAAACCAGCGATCCTGGGCTCTCCCCCTGACCAACCCTGTCTCTACTACCTCTTGATTCTTTCTTTGCGTTGTCCCCTTTTACTCACTCCCCTGACTCGAGCATCAATTTCTCCCCCTTGTTCATGGACACCCTCTTGTTGGAAGTCCTTTTTTGCTCATGATTCCCCGTCACACGAGAAGACCTCTCGTCCGGTCCACACCCTCACGGCTTGGTCTTACTACACGTTTTGGATGGTGTTTTTAAAACCTTTTCTTCAAGCGAGCCCCCCCCAGATTTTACCTTCCAATCCATTGAACTTCAAAGTAAGTTTTGCCCGAAGTCCTTACGGGGCTTCCCTGAGGAAGGTTCAAAGGACCCTTTCAATGTCAACCTTACCCCAGTTGTGTTTCTTTGCCTATCATTCTTGGATCCAGCTTAGAGTTATTTCTTTTCGCGGGGCTTGGCCCCCCCAAGTTTGTTACTACCTTTTCTAATTCTTTTCAGCCACTATTCCCTTTTTCCTATCTTTCTTCAATGGTCCACCCCCTTCGAGTCGTCATCCAAGGACCCGGAATGCGCTGTCTACTTTTCTTTTTTTTCTTTCATCATTCTAGGATTGATTTAAGCTTCCTTTACCCTCGGGCAGTAGAGAAGGTTCCTTTCGGGCTTTGCCCCCCATTTCCCCTCAACTTCGGTTTTTCCGTTCTAACTGTAACCTGGGCCAGCCTACTCTTGCTCTCGATAACTATTTCCTGCCCGGATATTAGGTACTTTTCTTTTTGTACCCTTGCCGAGATCCTGGTACCTATTAGGCCCCATGCGATAAATCCCGTCTAAGTATATTGCCGTCCTCTTTAACTAGATTTGTCTTTTCCCATTACCGACTCTCCCTACCCCTTACTGCATATCTATTCTTCCACTGTTCTTTTTGGTATGATGTCTTGTTTTCGTAGGTCGACAACTTTGTTTACCTTCCCCACCGGATTCGTTCATGTTCCTTTCATCCCCCCCACTGATTGATCACGGTCCCGCAAACAGATACCCCCTGCCGGTCCCCAATATCTCTCCCCCTTTCACCCCCTCTTTCTCCCCTACTTTTTTCTGAGCTCCAAATATGTGGTGAAAGAATGGTGCCATTGGTGCTGCCCTTCTACTTGGGGTCTCCGTGCTCAATTTTTCCCCCCAGTCATTGCCCGCCTTCCCGTATCCTCCTTTTGGACTTTACCAAACTTAAACGGGACCCCCCCTTAAGACAAGGACAGCCTCCTCCTTTTTGAAACCCGACTCAAGGTGTAATTAAGGTCCTCTATCCTTTAATGATAGTTCCCTTCTTTTTCCATCACTTGATACCTGGACCCCCCGTGAACCCTGAATGAGCCCAGAGTACACGGGATCTCGGCATCAACTGTATCTTTCACTTACCTTACACTACTCTTGTCAACCTTATATATTTCGTTCCGCGGTAGTTACTTCGGCGCTCAGCTCCCCCCCCCCCAGTATCGCACCGACTTCACTTTCCGCCCAAGGCACACTGCCCTGACTTTCTCTTTCTCTTATCCCGCGGAGGGCTTAGACCGGGATTCAACTTTGTTGAGATAATTATTTCCGCTGGGCTCCGCTACTACTCCAGCTCCATCCGTGTGAAATTTTGAACCCTTGCTTCTGGCCCCCCCAAAACCCAATCCGTTCCTCGATAGAGACCCCTGCGCTGTCAGTAACCCAGCCTTGTTTTGGGTCCCGCAAATTGGGCGCTCCAATAACATAACCTAGGAGACCATTATTGAGTGACTCCCAAACCCCTTTGTACCGGGTTCATTGCGTGTCCTGCACCCCCTGGTTGTTCGTATTTTTATCCCCACGCCCTGACTAGCGTCCTATAGGAAGTGTACGTTCTTCCCTTCCCTTAGTAAAACTGCGTTTTTCCCTCGAGGTTTCCCCCGACCCTGACCAACCCGTTCTTAGAATACCTTGTCCCGCAATCGGACAGAAGTTACATTTCTAGTAATCGAAGCTTCGCGTTGGCCCTCCTTCGTAATAATATACAGCCGGATTTTTTCCCTCCGAGCTTTCACCCCTAGGTATCTAGAAATGTGCTCGCTCTGCCCCTTCCCATGTTTTGGAGGAGGAAATCCGTTTTTTTGGATATTCATATTATCCTTTGCTTCTTTCCTCACCCATTATCCTCGCTTTTTTCCCCCCCAGTTCTTCTGTAATCCGCCTGCTAAACTGGCTCACCTTCCAAGCTCTTTTTCTCTGCTCTCCCATAATTTCTTCCTTTTTCAACCTTTGTCGTAACTTCGCTCTTGAGAGCACCGAGCCGGCCCCTACCCTAAGGGAAGGTCCCAATTTTTTATATCCCCCCCATCATTTAAAGAGCTTTTTTGTGCTTCGTGTATTGAACACTGCAACTAGTCTACCGTCACTGACAAAGACAAGAGTTCCTTCCGTCCCACCTACTCTTTGCATTTCCTCAGAAAGCCCCCAACCCAAGTCACCCGCCCTGCCCCCATCTTCAATAGTCCCTTCTTCTCTCGATATATCCGGCACCCCCACACTGCCGTATCCACTAGTAAACTATTTAGTCCCATCCCCATTTCATTATTTTTCTTGAGCTAGTCTTAAACTTGTACCTGACATAATTCTCGCAATTGGGTGATCTCGATGATACACGCACTGGACCCCTCCCTAGTTTAAAGGAAAAGCAAGGTTTTTCAGCTTTCCCTCCTCTGACCTTCCTTCCCCCCCTGAACGCCCTTTTGGGGGGTTGGGACACTACTCATGCACCTTCACAGACTTGCTTTTACCCACTTCCAATTCTGTCCTCGATTTTCAACACCGTGGATTAGTGATGTCATCCCTACCCCTCTATTCTCCCGAATCGGGAGACCGTGCTTTGTTTCGGTCGACGTTGCGCCTCCGGATCCTTTTCTGATCTGCATGATCCTTATGTCCTTTTCCCTTGAACGAAACTTTTGACGCTTTCTGAGGAACCAGGACTCCATATGGTACCTATGAAAGGATGACCGAGGCTATCATCTTCCAAGGTGCATTCCGATGGCTCCTTTCCTAGTTTCCCGAATATCAAATTCCTGATCTTTGATTCTCTCCAACCTCTTTTACCCCCTTTTTTTCCCACAGTTTTTTAAAGTGTATTCCTGAACTCGTCCAAGTAGCTTTAAAGTTTTTTTTTCAAATCTGGCTAATCTCCCCCGTAGTCCCTCCCCTCCTATCAATGGTAACGTTTTTTTTTTTAATATGTCCCTGGCAAACTTCTAGTGCTCAAACTATGTTTTGATGTCTGGAAATGGGATGCTTCTTATTTTTAACGGCTCTTTTCCTTTTTTTGCACCCCACGTAAATGTCCCCCCC
>Ga0179591_1277540_pt1 | contig 17499 bp, 24 predicted proteins | sample CZOMad2_1_08_16f_FD_182891 | JGI IMG/M metagenome (GOLD analysis project Ga0179591, IMG submission 182891) | Vadose zone soil fungal communities from Angelo Coast Range Reserve, California, USA - CZOMad2_1_08_16fungal (PacBio error correction) | ecosystem: Environmental > Terrestrial > Soil >... | reverse complement strand
GGCCACCTTCGCCTGTTTTTTGTCGCATTCGTACGGGCATCTTGGCCATCCCATTTTGAACCCCGATTTTATCCGCTCCCCCCCCCCCACCGCTCGTTGGACGTTTGTGAAAACTTCAGAGGTAAACCGTTGTTTCGGACTTAGAGGGCTTCAATGTGTGTGCGTCGGGATTTCGTTTCCATTCTGAGGGGATTTAGATTAGTTCCCAATTTTCGTTTCGTGTTTTGACTGGGGACTCTCGCCGCTGGTGTCGGGACTGTCAAGAATCCCCCTCCTACTGACGATGCTCCGGTGCTCTATGTGTTTGCTGTTGTGTGCTTTGTTTTTTTTTTAGCGATTTCTCCTTGTTCTTTTCGTTGTCCAGCTTTTCTATGGAGTTCCTCAGTACAAGCGTTGCGACCCCGGTTACTTTTTTTGACTGTTTTGAAAAACCGGCATTCACCACCTGAACTCTTTTTTGAACCCAACCCTTGGCCCTTTCGAACACGGAGGAATCGATACCCCCCCAAGGAACAGGCTGGGAATCTTTCTCGGCTTTGTGGGGGTTGAGTGGAACTTTTACAAGGTTCCCCCCCGCGCCCGACCACTGGGGGTCCCCGCGCTGACCGGGTTAGTAACCCACATGCTTTGTGCTGAGATCTGGCCTTGGTGTTTTCTTTTTGGCCTGGGTAGGGCGTGGTTCAGAGTGCGGCACAAGGTTTTTTAGAAAGTTATTTGGAACCCAGTTTCGGGTGTTACAATCCATGGGCGGTTCTCGGTTCCCCCGTAAGTTTTCGACCGCGGATCAGGGAACAACGGGATAAGTGACAATCGCGGATTCGGCAACCCCTTTTTTTTCTTTTTGCATCTTGGACATTCGGCCCCGGGGTTTTGTGGTTCGCGGTTGGTGCTGTGCTACTTTTCACCCCCAGCATTAGTACCAGCTTTTCGTCGTTCGGGGGACCTTGTTCGTAGTCGTCCCACAGTCCCGACCGGTTCTTCTAAAATGTCCTTTTGTGCCCAGTCATTCTGCTGTTTATTGGTCTTTCCCTGCGCAACCACGGTCGTTTCTCAGTATTGTTTTTGGTATCACCTTTTTTTGTAGAATCCCCTTTTTTTGTGTCGACCCGGCGTACGGGAGTGTGGTGGTCGACCTTTCGATGTCTCTTCCACTTGGCGCTTTCAGTTGCCCCCCCCACCCCCCCCAGAGTTCTGCAATAGCCTTCCTACCCCCTTCACGTGGTGGGGCTATAGTATCGCCCACCCCCTGGTCATTGAGAGCTCTTGTCCAGTCATGGTTCTTTTTCCCCCTTCCATAGAAGCCCTTCCGTTTCGGCGGGGTTGTTGAATCTCGCTTGGCCCTTCTTTCTTTTGTCTACAAGTCGTTTATTGTCTTTTTTTTGTCCCCCCCCCCATTTACGGGGGAAGTGACCAAGTGTTATGGCGTTTCTGTGGCAAACGCACACCATTTCCGTCGGGTGATTCGCCGTCCCCCTTGTTCCCACCCCCCCCCCCCCAAAGCTGTTTGGCTGCTTAATTTGCCCATTTTTCCATCCCAAGACAAGGTGACAATGATTGTCTGATTCAATGGCTGCAACAATCTGACTTGTACTTGAGATCAGCGCCTAGTCTGTGATTTCCTTGTCTTCGAGGTGTCCGTCATTATCCATACTCAGTCGTGCCTCAGATCTAAGGTTTGTTTCTCGATTCTCTTTTTTTTTTTTTTACTTTTTTACTTACGTACTCACCCCCCCCGGTTGATCGTGTACTCGATTGTTTGGAACCTCTTTTTTTCTGATCTTCCCCCATCGGTTGATGCTGAACGTCGGGGGTATTCCCTTCAGCCTGACCCTTTCCAAGCGGAACAAACGTATTTTCTTGTTGAGAGAGTACTTTCCGGATCATTCGGTGCTATGTGTACTGTTTCTCTTGGGTGGTCTTTTTTTTTTTTTTTTTTTTGTCACTTTGAGTTTTGCCCATTGTCAACACTTTGTTTTTTCCCCCCGTGCGCTCCGTCCGTTCTTGGAAGTTTTGCTTTCGGGGGCGATGCTACCATGGTTGTAATGTTTTTGTTTTTTTTGTCGCGACTGATGTCTTGTGGTTCCAGGGCCAGGCCCCCCGTTTTCTTTTTTTTGTTTCGTTTACCCACTTCTTTTGCGTTTTTTTTTTGGAAAACGGAAAATCCCCCTTCTTTCCCGCCGATACACCCCACCGGTGGTGGGCCCGGGTTTCTACAGAGAAAGGGCTTCCCCACCATTTCACGCCACGGCCCACAAGCTTTTTTTTTTTTTTCCCACCATTTTGGTTCTTTTTTGGACGTTTTTGATAAACATGCATCCTCCCGTCACTTGTCCCCAACAGAAAGTCGGGCCATTGTCGTTCCCGTAGGTCCATGATCCCCCGTCACAGGGCGACGGTGGCGTCTGTTTCTTTGAGGTCCCCCCTTTTCTGCCCCGGGCAGCGGGAGGCCGCTTTTGTGTTCTTTGATTCTGATGCTACTTTTTTGCAATAACCCCCCTCCTCTGTCCCGCACATTCTGCGTTTTTTTTCTTCTGGGCGCCTTACTTTTTTTTCTTTTAAGTAGCAGCGTCAACCGCGTTCAACTCGGTCCGCTTTTTTTGGTCTCTTGTCGAGTGAGAAATCCCCCGTGGCGTTTTGTGCTCTTTCTTAGGTGTTTTCCCTGTCTTGGGCGTTTCCACTTTTTTCCCTGTATACCAGCGTGCGAGCCGTGATCCAGAATTCCCACCTCCTGGAGGAATTCATTCTTTCCCAGGGTTCGAAGCTGGTTCCCTTGTCACCCCCCCTCATTTTTTCTTCATGTTTTTTTCTCCTCTCCCCCTTTTTGGCCACAGCCGGGCCGGAAATACGTCCTTTTGATAATGCAAGTGTTTTTTTTTTTTTTTTTTTTTTGTCGTGGCGACCAAACGCCCGGCAACTGAATTGCCGCTAGGTTTCTTCTCTAATAACGTTTTTTTTGATAGCATCTTCTCTGACCTCCCTTGATGAAGGGGAGTTTTTTGTTTTTTTCGGCCCCTGCAGCAAATGGTGTCTTTTCCCCCCTTCGTTATTGTTGGGTCCTGTCTGTCGGTTCAAACTGGGTGTGGAATCGATTTCTTGTTGTCCATTTTCATTTAGTATTGGTTTGTGCCACACCTGCCTTAACACCCGGTCAGATAGATCCCGCTTTTGTTGGTCATTTTGATTCCGGGTTCGTTTGCCGTGGCTTTCCTAGGGGAGGTCCCGGCCGATATAGACCCCCCCCTTCCCCCCCTTTTTCGTTTTTTTCCCCATGGAGGGGTGCGCGTTCTGCCCCTTCCGCACCTGTTTTCCGTCGTTGTCCTGCTTGTGACAGTGTTTTCATGAGATTTTTTTCCCGCCCCCCCGTAAGCTTGCTCCACCAAGTTTCGTCCGCACCCAAACGTGTTCCATTTTATTAACCCAGAGCAAGTGTGCCCTGTGTCATGAAAGGAATAGTACCTTCCCCAAAGGATCCGGTGTTTCTGAAGGATCAGGGGACCTCTCCCCCCGGGCTGACACGCTTCGCCCTTTTTTAGATCGCACTACTCTAAATTTGCCCTGCCCTTTTCTTTTCAACGCTATCTGGCTGCTGGATTTTTATCCGCGGCCACAGACCTTGTTTTCTTTTTTGTTTGCCAGGGCCCCCGATGGTAGACCGGGCCAACCCTTTTTTTTTGGTTCGCATTTGCTTATTTTGTATTTTCCAGCGCCCCACCTCAATTGGCCCCCTTAGAACGTTGGTTTCCTGAGCTTCCCACCCTCACTCCTTTCTCTGCCCCACACCCCCCTGGTCGCATCCAGGGGGCCCTCTTGAACTCCAATTCCCTCACGTTAGTTTTTGCACATGTTTGGCGACTACGACATCCCCAATAAGCCCCTCCAAGAAGGTGCGCCAATTGATCAGGTGTCCGATTTTTCTTTTGTCCTGGGAGTAGACAAAACGCGTCACTCCTCTCCCTAGACGGCGCCACCCATTATGTCCTTTGGTTTTGTCAACTCTTTCCCACACCGAACTTATTCGGTGTTTGCCCCTTGCACCTCCCCCCTTGAGTCATCGAATGACGTCAACCTTTTGCAATACACCCCCCGCGTGGCGCTTGCCCGATACCTTCCACCCAGTCTTGTTTTTTTGAAGTTCGCCGACCCTTTTCCCACTGCCATTTTTTTAGGCTGGGGGCGGGTTGCTTTTCTTGATGGCCGTTTTTGGTGAGTCTTTGGCAGCGTCCTTGGTCCGCGATCCACGCCGCAACTTGTACTTTTCCCCAAAGACATGACACCTTTGCCCCCCCGGCATGTGCACCGGTGTGTTTTCTCCCCACAACATCCCGGAAGTTCTTGTCCCCATTTGCAATGGTTCATCTTCCCACCCCCCCGCCTACGTCTCGTCTTAGAGCCCACGGCTGGTGGCCTCGCCCCCCCCGTTTGATAGGACAGGTATTGTTTTGGCTGCTCGTAGGGCCCCACCACGATTGGGTCTCGGTTTTTCCTCTCCCCCTGCTGGCCGTGTTTGTACTCTTTTATGTCCCGCGGTTTTTTCGCCCCTTCCGGTCTCCGGTCATGGCGCGAGTTTCGTAGCCCTTACCCACCCCCCCGACCCAGAACTCGCACACCCCGATGGTGCCTTTTGCATTTTGTTTCTTGACACCAAAAGAAACTCGTAACGGGTTTGCCACCCAACCCCACGACCCTGTTGTTGGCGAACGCGTTCTTCGTTATTTTACTTCCTTCCCCAGCCCGGACCGTGACGAAAAGTCTCTCCGAACTGTTTAGGTTGTATTCCAGTTTTTTTTTCACATTCGCACCCCCCCCGCGACCACACCCGGAGACTTTTTCCCCCGTTCCCAGCAGATTCAACAGTTGGTTTGCTTTGATCGTCATGATCGGTTCCCGGAATAGCTCCTAAACGGCCTCAGAAGATAAACACGAAATGCTGTACCCCGAAAGGTTTTTTACCCGTTCCCCCGGTTCCGCCTACCAGCCGTCAAGCCTCCCCCCCATTGCTATTTTTCAGCAGCCAGTTGGACCACTTGGGCATCTGCGGAAGTTGTTTTTTTGCCAAATTATCCACCCCCCCAACCCCAAAGAGAAACCTTTCCCACCTCGTCTGTGGGGCCTCCCCAGTGCCTTTTTTCTTTCTCCCCCCTCCCCTAGGGGCTGGGCCAGGCGTTCCTTTGTCCTCCGGTTACAACTGACGATAACCCCCACCGCGCAACCGGTTTGCCCCCTGCTTGTACCTCTTGCTTTTCCGTTAAAGCCGGTTTGTCCCCCCCTGTCGACAACGCCAACACAACCTTTCACCAATTTTTTTTTCCTCTTTGCAGCCATTCCGTCTGCTTTATGTTCCTCCCCCCCAAAGCCCCTTTGTGCCCCAAAACAAACCCACACGGGGCGCCCATAACGGCAGTCTCTCGTCTCCCCCCGGGGCGCGAGGTACCAATCGGGTTGTTCAGCAGTGCCGCACACCCGGTGTTGGACGTGAGGGTTTTTTATTTTGTCGTATGAAACCCTAGGGGCCCGCCGGTCCATGTCATTCTTCCCACCCGAAGGGTGACTATCACCTCCCCAACGCGGAAACCAGACCTCCCTTTACCGCTAGGTGCCCTGTCCAGGATTTAGATTCAGCCGTAGGTTGCCCACCGTGCGCCGTCTCAAACAAGCGTTCTTTCGGCCTCCCCAATTTTCAGTTTCCGACTGGTTGCGTCGGTGAGGTAAGTTCGACCCAGCCATTTGTCACGTTCAACTGCTGACATGACAAAGTTAGGGTTGGCCCTCCGCGGGCACCTGGTTTAACCCCGACCTGGCACCGATGCCCCTTCGGTTTTCTCCCTTCGTTTTTACAATCGTTTCGTGACCATGTGTTCAGGTTGACTGTGCTTATCCCTTTCTACCCTCCTTCCGCTTTTTTGGTTTGTTGCTCAGTGCGGCGGGGGGGGGTGCCGGATAGCTTCTTAAACCACCTTCTTAACCCCAGCAGCGGATTTACCAGACGATTTTTTGTCATGAATCGGTTGGGGGCCGTCTTCACAATTTCCTGGTGGGAAGGGCGGACCGTTCTGTTTGTGTGCACCAGTCGTTTGACTTTTCCCTGGCAATGGATTTCATGGACTTCCCCTCATCTCGGGGGAAACCGCACCCCGTTCACCCATCCAATTTTTAGTAATTACCGAAATGGTTTCCTTTTTTTTGTCACCGTGGTCCCGTGCGGATGTCTCAGGTTCTTCCACATTTCAAATTACGCCTTTTTACGTGACTCTCGTTTTGGCTCTTTGGGCGTTGAGCGTCCTTCTGCCCCTGTTTTGGGATCATTTCGTGCCCTGGGCGGGTGTGGCCCCTTTGATCCAAGTGCCCTCCCAACAGTCCACCCCGTTGGCTGCTTGGATCTCTCTCTGTCGAAAAGGCTGGTACCATATTCTTTTTTTTTTGAACCCGGGGTCATAGGCGTTTAGGGCCTGCGAGCGGGTAGGATTTCTTTCCTTTTGTGATGGTGTGTTTAGCGGCTTTGTGAGGGTTACACGTTTCAATGCGATTGCACGTTGTCTTTATCTGTTTCCTGTTGGGGTTTGGGTTTGTTTGTTTTTCGCATTTTCTGGCTTTCCTTCGAAAGTCTTTATTATGGCCTGAGTCTTTTCCTTTTAAACCGTGTGGTCAACTTTTTATCTGATGTTGTCCCATTTCCTCACACGTTCCCCCGCCTTTTTTGCCCGCCCCTCTGGTTTGTGTTTAAACCCCTCCCTATGTTCCCCTTTGGTGCTACCGCCCCCGCGGGCGGTGGTGCCTATGTGTTTTGGATTGTGTGATGGGAAACTGGGGTGACATCCCCCCCCCCCAAAGGGCAGGCCCGGCCGCCGGGCTTTCCGGTGGGTCACGTCCATGGCTGAGAGCTATGTTGGTTTTCTTTCGGGGGTCATTGGCTTCCTGTCGTTGCAACCTGTGTTCTTCCTGTTGGAAAAGTTCTTTGTGCCCTTTACCACACCACATGGTTTCGCGTTTCGGTCCGGTTTTACGCTGTTACCTTCGCTAACGTTCTTTTCGCCTTAATGTAGAACCTTCTGTCTTCCCTTCTATGTTTTTGTTGGCCCATTCGGCAGGGCGTTGTGCTGTTCTTTTGCGGTTCCTGTTCTTTGGACTTTGGCTACCCCCCTCACTTGACCCAGGCTTTTCGTCGCCTGGTGGGAGGGTCCCCCCGTCAACTTCGTGTTTCTTTTCCAGTACCGGCTGCACAACATCTGTTGTTCACTTTTTCGTGAAGTGTGTGGGCCAGTTTCTTTTCTTTTTCCTGCGAACCAATCGTCGGCTGTTTGCCTCTCAGTGTCTGGGTTTGTTGGGTCATTTTGCGACGAACTTTTTTTGGCTTCTTGGTTTGGCTTTTGTGCCGATTCTTTACTCTATACCTGCGATCAAGAGACCCTCGTCTGTTTTTACCCTGGGTATTCTTGTGCCCATCGTATCCCCAAGAATTCCCGTTTTTTGGGGGAAGTATTTAGGCACCCAAACTTTTTACCTCTCTCTTCATTGTAGCTTCTGAACAGTCATTGTTTTTCCCCATATGTTAGAATTCCGATTTCAAGTTCCTTTTCTTGTTTTTTTGGGGTCTTTTGGACATTCCTCTACTCGGGGCTTGTCCCTCCCTTTAGTAGTTGTTTTTTTTCCTGCAACCCGATTCCTTTTCAAACCAGTCTTCATTTTTGTGGTTCCCTTCCACAAACCCTTGTCGGCGTATTCGCGGTTGTCCCTACAACTCTTTTGATGGATAACTCCCCCCAAGCGGGACATAACATCAAAGGGTTCCCGGGGCCCCGGCCCCCGAAATCTCACCATGATTGTTTGTCCTGTCTACCCAGGTTCCCGGCCTTTTTTAATTGATCTCAGCGCCTTAGTTGACGCGGCCTTGGCTGTTTGCTAGTTACTCGATTGGTCCGTCCCTTGCTTTTACAATTGAGTGAAGTCTAATATGGGTCTTTGGTTCTCTTGGTTTGCATTCTGTGTTTTTTGTGGTTTGAGGCTCTTGTTTTTTTTCAGTCTACGAGGACGTCCTTTTTCCCGAATGGATATAATGGTCCCTTTTTTCCTCCCTTGGCGGTTTTTCCACGAGTTCTAGAAACGGTCATTTTGCTTGCTCCCCTTGGATTTCCTTTTTCGCGAAGGCTGCAGCGCAGCTTGATGAGTTTACTTGTCGTTATGTCGGCCCAAACTTTTTTCCACCCCAAATTGCCCTTGAGTCCGTACACGTTCTTTGTCCTTCCTTAATGGCCAAATTGCGGACCCATTGTAGCTTGTTTTTTTCGCGCCATTTCGCCCATTTGTTGGACGTGGGTTCCTTCTCTCCCCTGGTGCCCAAACCCCCCTTTTTTTTTTTTTGTTTTCTGTCCTCTTTGTTTTAATTCTGTGCGCTTTGGACAAAATGAACACCCCACGTCTGCCCCGGGATTACCCGACCAACCTACCTGTTTTTCCTTTTTCCTTTAAGCCTTGCGGAATTTTTCCCCAACGTCCACCCTTTCGGACCCCCATTCCCTGAGTGAAATGTTCGTTCCCTAGACGTGACCTGTAAACGCGCTTGTTCCCTCCTTTTCCCAATCACTGGTTTCTGTAGTGATTAACTTTTTTTCACTTTTTCCTTGTGGAGGTGTCAGTGAGTCGCCGTTTTATTTTCCCTTCCTCTTCCAGTCCCAACACGCACGGTTGGGACAGACTTCTTTTCTTCTTTTTTGAGGTTTGTTCCCCTCCATGTCCGTTTTCCATAAGTAGAGATTGTTAAAGCACTTTTTTCCCCCTCCCCCCAGTTTGTGCGGCTTCTTGGGTGCTTTCTCCCTTTGTTTAGTGCAGTCCCGGGCCCCTTCTGTAAAACCCGGATAACACTCCCTTTTTTCTCCCTCACGTCGCTTCCGGTCTTTTTTTTTTTTTTCGCCGAGTCACCCCTCCAGCTTGTTTCTTTTTGTTTGTAGAGTATCCTTTTTTTATATGATCGGATCAGCGTGGCTGCGTTGGGTGTCTCAGTAATTTCCAATCCGCGATCGTTGACTTTTTCTTCCCCTGACTTTTCCACACCACGAAATTCTGGCATGGTAATCTTTCACCTGATTACCGTGTGCTGAACAGTCACACTCTCCCAAGGACAGTGTTTTTCCTTTTTTTCTGGAGAGAAACGGCCCGGAGCCTTCCCTTTTTTCTTTCGAAAATCCCACCCCTTTTTACCCCCCTTCCTTATAAAGTTGTTTTTCAGAGATTCCTTTTCTTTCTTATGGGGTAGGTGTCCTTGGGATCACTAAGGTTTGGCGTTCGGGGGATGTTTTCCTTTTGTCCCCCCCCCCTTTGACATCCCCGTTTCTTTTGGCCACTATTTGTGTGGACCGGGTCCTTCTCCCCCTTTTCCCCTCCCTCTTTCCCCGACCCTACGTTTTTTTTTTTCCTGTGAATTAGGATCCTTCTGCACGCCTGGATCCATAATCCGACCATTCTCCCCCCCCTGCCCCCTGCTTATCTCCCCTCCCCCAACCTACCAGACCGGCTTTGTATCTTTGCTGCATCGCGCCTACTCCTGGCCCTGAGTTGTTTTGATTTCCGATTTGACGGGGGGGGTGGTTTGTTGGTTGTCGGCTTGCTTTTCCCCCTGGTCCCGGGGAAAACCTTTTCAGAAAAGGCCGGCACAAAACGTTGATGTGCTTGCTGTCCCCCTTCTACGACTGCGGCCCTGTCGGGCCCTGTCACCCGTGTGCATCTTCCCCTTCCCCCCCCCCTTCCTTCTTAGTTTTTTTTCCCTTTTTTCGAAGATAGGACTCATCGACGGCCGACGCCCTCGCCCTGTGCCTTGGTAAAACAATCTACTACAGTTCCCCCTTTTTTCCCTTCGTGTAAAGAGCCTTCGTTCTTGCTGTTTCTCCGGAGGCCCCCCTTCCACCTTTTTGTTCCCCTCCCCTGTTGCTGGTCCGTCCGCTCTTTTTGTGTAAGACCGGTTTCCCCAAAGTGTCGGTTACGTTCGACGTTGTTTTTTCCTTTTTTTTCATAATTGAAACCGCGCCGTTGTTTTTTTCCCCCCTTTCTGATTACACCCCAGTCCCCCCCTATCGCGACAAACCTCCCCTTCCCCCCCCCTTTTTTCTGCCCTTTCCCGTGAATACTTGCAGGCCACGCTTGTGGTGAAAATTTGGGGCGACTCCCCTTTCAAATTTCCTCCTTCCAATACGTCGCCTTTCGGCCGTAAATGCTCCTTTCCTTTCATCTTTTCTGACCGTTTTTCCGAGGAAGCGTTCCCCCAAACATCGCTACCCCAGCCCCCCCTTCTTTTCCCACTAGACTTTTCCTGCCGCCAACACCGAAATATTGAGGAGTTTTTCCCCCCACTCCCTCTTAATAGACATGTTTTTCCGTAACGAGAAAGGCCACTCCTTTCCTGACTGCTGGTTAAAATGTCAACTTTAAAAATTGTTGCCAACCTTTCCCCTCCTCCCTGGTGAGGATTTTTCTTGGGGTTCCTCGTTTGATGGGCCTTGTTCCCCCCTTTCAGCCCCCCTCGCTTTTGGGTCCCCTGCTCACCCTACTCCACCCCTTTTGTTACAGGGTAACAACTTTTTTTTTTCCCATTTCTTTTTTCCAGGCCCTGGTCCCCAGTGCCCTTCCACAAGAAGTGTAATTTTCCACAGCTGAGAAAAGCTTCCCCCCAACGTTACCCCCCCCGAAACCTCGTGTTTTTCGAGCCTTCCCCCCCCCTTGTCAGATGTTCCCTTCCAAGAGATAGGACAGGTCTTGTTGCTTCATCTTATGCCCAAAGTCTGGGTTTCTCCCTTAGTGTTTCTCCCGCATGGGTCAAAGCGTCCCCTCCCTTTTTTTCCCCTTCCCTGTATCCAACACTAGCGGCGTTTTGCCCTTGACCCCAAGGTAGTAGCCTACCAACGAAGCTAGCAACCCCCCCTCCTGTTCTCTTCCTTTTTGGGGTTGAAACTCCCTTTTTTTTTCCCCCAACAATTGGACCCCCCCAGCCGGTAGGCGAATTTCCCGTCAAGGTCCCCCCCCTACGACTTCACAATCTTTTGTCATTTCTTGTATCCCCCCCTATCCCCAAAGAAAAGACCGTCTTCCCACACACGTGAATGGGTAAAACAGACCCCTCCCTGACTTTATTTTTTTTTCACGTTGAGTCTCCTCTCTTTCTCCCCCCCGGGTTAAGGTCCACTGGAGGTGAAAAAGGAGAGGATGCCTTTTCTTTCCCCCCCCCTGGCCCTTTTTCTTTCCCCCCCGGCGCCCCTTTGTGACCCCGTTTTTTTCCCCCTCCCCTCTCCCCCCCCACCAGACCCTCCACGCAAGCACCCACTTCATTAGTTTAGCAGCCATTTTTTCCCCCACTTTCCCCTTCTTTTGACGGGTTGGGATGGCCAAATTTCATCCCCACCCCTGAGCACCCGGTCCACCCGTTGCTGGGCTGTATCCCATTATTTTTCCCCCCTTCCCCCCTCTCGGTTTTTGATGGGATGTTCCGGTGCGTTTAAACACCAGCAGATTACCCACCGTTCCTCCCCCCGGTTTAACTCCTCATTACGTCTGAACCTCCCATAGAAATTTCCAGACCAACCCACAACCCTCCCATTCAGGCCACCCGCTGACGCATGTTTCCCCCCCTCCTTTTTTCTCTCTGTTCTTTCCCCCATAAGCCAAACAAACCCCCCCCTGGTCAGTGCCACTGCCCCCGTCCCGTCGGGGTCCCTCACGCGTCCCCCGTGTCTTACAAATATTGCTATACCAGACTCTCTGTTCCCGCCTCCCTTTTTCACCCTGAACGGGGTGCGTTTGAGTATGTCTCTTCAAATTTTTTCCTGTGCCCCCTGCCCCTTCTAATGCCCCTCCCAGGGCGAATTTGAAAATGTAAATCAACACCGTGGGTTTTGACCGATCCTAAGGTCTCCCCGTTTTCCCATGCAGATGTCTCTTCCCCGTTGCCGTTTTCGCACTTTTTACCCGGTTTTTGTTTAACCTTGACAACTGTTAATTTTTGGCCTGCCAGTTTTGCTTTCAATTCATGAAGTCGACATTACTGACCCTGCCAATTTCACTTCCACCAGTCTTCCCCTTATTTTTTTCTCCTTTTTCCTTCCAAAATGGCCACGTGATACCGGCCTCTCTACTCCCCCCCCATTGATTATCCTTTTGCCCGTTGACGTCCTTCGTTTCCGGATAATTCCTTTTTAATCACTCCTTTTGCCTCTTTGTGTTTTCGTCGCAGGATCTCTCCCTATCCCCCCCCAATGCCTTTCCCCCTCTCCCCGATTCCTTCCCCCCCCATGTGCCTTTTTTCTCTTGTGCCGGGATCACCACTTCTGCCATTTTGGTTTGTCACTTGCTTTAACCCCCCCCCCTCCCTTTAAGTTAAGCTTTGGAGCGTTCCCCCCCCATTCCCCAATCTTCCCTATGTTGAAATGTCCATATTCTCCCGTGTACCCCCCCCCCCGCACATTTGCCACCAACTTTTGTCTCGAAAGAAGCCTGTTAAGCAGATTGGCTCACTTGAGTTTGCTTTCCTCCTAGGACTTATGTTATCTACATCCCCAAACCTTCCCCGCCCCTTGATCTCTCTTCGGTTTAAGTGTCTTGTACTTCACCCCTTTCCTCCCATGGGCTTGCATTCGAATGGATTTTTCCCCCTCATTTTTCTTCAGCCCCACCCTGACCCCCCCCCGTTGCCGCAAGGATTTTCACCACTCCTCTTTGTGAAAGGTTCTTCCACCCCGATTTGCGAAGCAAGGAATTTGCTCTGTTTCACTATGGGAAGCTCTTTGTTCTTCGTTAGGGTGCGCCCTTGTTTTGTTTTTTTCTTTTCCTTTTCGGAAAGCAGCCGCAGTCGCCCATGCTTGTTGTCTGACCCTTCTGTTCCTTTTTCTCCCTCTGTGTCTTGTGTTTTTTGGTATTTTTCCTCTCCCTTTCGCTTCCTTTTGTTCCCCGGATGGCAGTCTTCAAAGCTGTTTTCTCACACTGTGTCTTGTAACCTCCCCCTTTTCCAACCCGGTCCCCCTTCCTTTCCCAGGAAGCCGGTACAGATTTGACTCTCTTGTTCTCCCCTCCCACGGACGGCGCCCCTTTTTCTCGCAACCCAGTTTTTCTCGTGTTGTGTGGATTAAATTGTCCACGTCCCCCCCCCAAATTGGTTTTTTCCTCCTTACACGAGCCCCCCCGTTCCCACGGTCTTATTGTTCCCCTTCCCTTTTTGCTGCGGAGGCTAGGAAGTGTTTTCGCTTTTTGGTGCCCCGTTTTTTCTTTTTTTCCTTTTTGTTTTTTCCCCATTTTCCGGTTCTTTACCCGTTCGCTTGGTTTGTGTCCCCATAATGCTTGGTTGGTTCTAGGGATTTTTTTTTCGCGCCGTCTTTGTTTCGATGGGTTTTCATGTTTCCCCGGACCCCACCAGATCTGATTTCGAGCTCTTCGTCCCACAATTTTTGCGGATTATTTTTTGCTCTTGCCCCAAGTCGTTAATTGTTTTGTAGTTTTTTCTTGTTTTAAACTTGGTTTTCCCCCCCATTCAGACAGTTTTTTCTGCGTGGTGCCCCTTTTCTCTGAGTCTTAGCCGAAGGATAGTCCCCCCCCCACCCCTTCTTCAGTGGTTCCAGTTTTCTTTCTTAGTTTGTCTCCCCCCCTGTTCCCCCCCCTTTGTACTTTCTTCGTTTTTCCAGTCTTAGCTTCCTTCACATGCGACCTTTTTCGTATCTTAGTGACCCCTTTCTGACGTTCGGGGAGGGGGACCGGGTGATTGTCCAAGGGTCTCCCTTGGGCTGCGCACCCCCACCATCGATTTTTTTGAATATCTTCTTTCTTTCCCCTGTATTCGGCCACTCAACATGTATCATTGTTGATTGGAGGCGCGCCCCTCCCCTTTTTTTTACTTGTTTCGGGGCCTCTCTACTCCGTTATGGGCTTTTTTGGACCTGCCTTTTGTCACTACAAACACTGTTCTTCTTCTGTCCCCCCCCGGGTGCCTTTTGTCTCAACAGTTTTTTTCCTCGCTTTTTCACCCGGACACCACTGTGTTTTGGTTGTGGTGGGGGTTCGCAGCACCCCCCTTAACCCCCCCCAGGCTTTGATTCCCCCCTCCCCCATTCCCCACCCTCAACGCTTTATGATGTTAGGGGTTTCTACCCGTTCAAGCTTGAATTTTTTCTTTTTTTTCTTTCAGAGTCCTTCCTTTGTGAGGTTCATTTTTTTGTTCGTGACGTACATTCGGGTTTGGGGACGCCCGTCTGCAGTTTTCCTTCATATTCTTTGTGCGGCTTGTATTCATTTTCCCCTTTTGGTGCTATCAGTTTCTTTAATTTTTCCTACCGGGCTCCTTTTTCATTTATGTTTTTTGACCTTTTGCGTTCTTAGAACTAGGTCATTGCTGCTGACCCTTTGGATTGGGAATTTTTTCTGTGCGGACCCTGATGCTCCCGCATATTTGTTTATGATTTTGAGTAAAAATAGAAACCTCTCCCCCCCCCCGCGGGTTCTGCTTGACTGGTGCTACTTGTTTTTCTTTAATTGGACCATGTTGAGGTTTTTTTGTTGTTCCCTGAGTCCCCAGTTTTGTCTCCATTTTTTTTGTAAGCTCGTTTTGCCCAACCCTTGCGGTTTTTCCCCCCCCCTTTTTGTCTCTTTTTTCCCCCACTTTTTTGCCCCACGGAGGATAAAGACCCCCCACGTTTTTTTCACTGGTGTTTTACCCCGGCGATGGGCCCCCCCCCCCTTGCCCCCCCTCCGTCCCCCCCAAATTTTTTTTTTTCGTTTTGCCGTCGGGAGACAGCAGCACCGCGGGAAGTGTCCCCCCCATGCTGCCCCTGTTGGAGTGCTGGCATTGGTCGGATTTTTCTTTCGGATAAAAACACAGAGGTTTTGAGTGCCTTGTTCCTTCGATTGTCCTGTTATGGTCTCCCCCCCCCCCCGGCGCTTTTGAGGCCGATGCCGGTCTTCCTTCTTCGGTGACCTTTTCCCTCTATTTTCAGTCAACCACGTTGTGCGGCGCTTTTGATCCGGTCCTACTGTTTGTCGGTAAGTCGCCTTTTCAACTGATAATTCGTGTCCTTGCCCCTACCCCGGAGCTTGTCAGCTTTAGTGGTCGGGTTTCTTTTCGTGTTTTCTTCGAGACTGGCAACTTAGGTTCTCTCCCCTGCCGTGCACCCCCGTCGGCTTTTCCCAGCCCGGATTCGTTTATCCACCCCTTTGGGTCCCTCATGGAAGAAGGCCACCCAGTGACATTCTGGCATGGCGATTCATAGGTAAGGTGTTTTGTTGTCCTTCGCCTTCCCCCTTGTCCTAATTTTTTCTCCCCCACGCACGTTAAGCGACCTTCTCGAACTCTCTTACTCATCCTTGGTCCGTTTTTTTTTTTTCTCGTCGCTTCGCGCAGCTCCGGGCGTTGGGTCGCGCGCACCTTTTATTTCCATTTTAAGGTCCTTTTCGGTTCTTTTTTCCCCTGGCAAACCCGTTCGTTTTCCAAGATGCCTGCAGATGTTTTTGGTGCCTTCTTCTTCCTACCAGATCCGCGGGTTTTTTTTGTCTTATTATTAGTTCCTTATTTGAATCCCCCCTTTTCTCCTCCTTTTTTAAGACAGATTTAAACCACTACCCAGCCGCAACTTTTGAAAAAAGGTTTTTCGCTTCCTGCACCTTTACGCAGCGGACGGCGACCGAGGTCGAGTTGTACCCCTTTTTTTTTCCTCCTCCCTTTTTTTTTGCCCGACAATACGCTCACCAGCGCCGCACCAACCTTTCCCTCAGCTTTGTCCATCTAAGAGTTTAGGCAGAAGGCCGCAGATGATAAAAACTTCTTTCTTTTTGGACATTTTTTTTCCCCCTTCCATAGGGACAACGGCCGCCACCGTCACCTTGGTGTTTTTCTCCCTACCATCTCTGCCCCCGCACTTTCTTTCTCACGGCCTAGTCTTGGACGCCCCCCTGTCCGGTTTTTGTTTTTCTTGTGAGTTTTTTTTTTTTTCCCCTTTGACGCGATCCGAGTTTAACCGGTGTTTCCGGTGTATTCCGGCGGGAAGGTGGACCTTTTAGTGCGCACCTTAATTGGTGTCCCCCCCTGGTGTCCAACCACCTTTTTGGTCTTCCTGAATTTGACTTCACCCTTTCACTTTTTGAGAGAACGACAAACATGGTCGATTACAGCGATGAACCCCCTTTGGTTTCGCCCTCTTTTTTCCCTTGTGTCGTCCTATTCCCTCGCCACTAGTGCCCTTCGGCGCCTTGGCTCCCTGTGACTTCGCTGGACCGTGTTTAGTAATTTTTTAAACCCTTTTTTTTGACCCTTTAAGGTCTTTTCCCCTTTTTCGATTACGTGCTCGTTTTCGACTACCAGCCAAATCCCTCTTCCCTATTTCGTTGCACGAATTTGGTCTTTTGGTGGTGGTGTTTTCCCTAAAATTCCCTCTTCCGCTGATTCCTATCAAGTACAAAAGGTGTTTGAACTTTCTTTTTCCTTTTTTCCCCCTGTGCCCTCTAATTGTCTGTCGGGGGGGTGCAAGGATGATTTTGCCTTTGTTACCTTTTTCCTCCCTGTCCCCCAGCGCTGTCCTGGGCTAGGCTAAACCTTTTTCCCTTGCCATTTTTTCCACACTTGAGCATGGACTTTGGTCCACTCCTGGGTTGTGCCACCCCCCCTTCCCAGACACCAACGTTTTGTAAAGTGCCCATACGCCCTCCCTCTTTCCCCAAACCGCCCAGAAGGATCTGCTTTTTTGTCCAACCTCCTTCTTTTCCCCTGGCTCCCTTTCATTGTTTAGTTGTGCGCTACGTAAGCACCAAATCTTTTGGGACTTTTTCACATTCTTCCTACCTATTTTTTTCCGGTTTTAGGTGCCCTGCTTTACGTTTGTTTTTTTTTTGCCTTCCCGCGTTTCCTGTTGACCCAGCACGTAGCCGAGTTGTCACCATCTTCACCGTTTCCCATACCCCGAGACGATCACTTTTTTATTTTTCTTTCGTGTTTTTTTCCCCCCGAACCCCCCCCCCTTACATGGCACCAAAGTGAACCTTTGATTTTGCTGTCGTTTGATGGTTCCTTTCCTCATTTTTTTCACTCCCGGCTTCGACGTGCTACCAAAAAATTTTGTTCTGCATTGAGGTGCCGGTCAACCCTTCTGCCCACCAGCCCCCATTCAACCTTTTCCCCTGTTTCAACCCCCGGTTGACTTTGCAACGACCCACCACTACCCGGCAGGTTTCCGGTTCGGTGGTCCACTCGAGGCGGCGTGATGATTTTTCTACCAAGTTGTGTGCCATGATTCGCTTTTTTTGTCTGCAGCGATGATCTCCGGTTTTTTCCTGGATCAGTGAACTGCTCTTACTCATTCCCCTTATTACTCCCGCTATGTCCCAAGGAGGCCTCCACCCTTCTCCGGCCCGCGTCCCCCCCCCCGCCCCCCTGCCATCCGCTCACTCCCACCGCTTGCCTCCCCACTACCCCCTCTTCACCCCGATTACCTTACCGCCTACTTCTCCCTCCCTTTATGCACCCTATTGTCACCTTTTCATTCGCAC